>Ga0118677_10011141_pt1 | contig 13570 bp, 10 predicted proteins | sample AliMusrvi5mmetaG_FD_86154 | JGI IMG/M metagenome (GOLD analysis project Ga0118677, IMG submission 86154)
TCATCCTTCTTCTTTCTGCGCCTTTGCGTCTCTGCGTGAGAACTTCTTCTCTCCCTACAGCGCAACCGTCCGGTCTTCTCTATCGCTCTGCACGCAGGCGTCGAGCGCCTTTTGGATCGCTGCGCCGCGCGCAAAATCGGGCTGGTCGTTGACGCCCTTTTTGATGCTGGTGACGAACCGCTCGTAAATGGAGGGCGTCACGCCGCAATCCACCTTCGTCCACGGCCCCGTCTTGCGGTCCTCAATGCGGCAAAGCTCCAGCTCCGAGCCCGACTTATCGAGGTCGATTCTGAGGGCTCCCTCTTCGCCGAAGATCGAGAGCGTGATGGAGTTGTTGTGCCCGGTGGCCCAGCGCGTGGTGCGGAAGGAACCGAGCGCCCCGTTGGCCAACTCCGCCGTGATCACCGCGCTGTCGTTGGCGTCGAGGTGATACTCACCAACCTTATCGCGAGGCGCTTTGCGGAAGGTTTTCAGTTTGCAATGCACTGAGGCGATGTCCCCGGCGGGATACGTGGCGAAATCCAGGAGATGCACGCCGACATCCCCCAACACGCCCAAGCTGCCGTGCTTGGTGGCCAGCCGCCACAACAATCCCGGAGAGGTGCGCCAATCGCCCCAAGCGTTTTGAGCAAGCCAGCTTTGGAAATAGATCGCTTCCACGTGGAGAATCCGCCCCAGCGCCCCTTCGCGCACCAGATCGTGCGCCTTGTGGACCGATGAGTTGTTGCGATACGAAAAATTGACCATGTTGATCACCCCTGCTTTCTTGGCCGCACGGGTCATTTTCGCTGCGTCAGCGTAATTCAAAGCCAGCGGCTTTTCGCAGAGCACGTGCTTTCCCTTGCGCAACACGGCCAGGCTGATCGGCGCATGGAAGCGATCCGGCGTGACGTTCGTCACCGCATCGAAGCCGCCGAATTTGAGCAGAGCGTCCACCGAAGTGAAGACATTGGGGATCTTGTGCTTGGCGGCGAACTCCCGGACGCGCTTCTCGTCTACGTCGCAGGCCGCCGTCACGCGACATCCCCGAATTGCGTTAAATTTTTCGGCGTGGACGTTGGCCATGCCGCCCGTTCCAATGATGGCGATATGAATCATTGGGAGTGGATCATCGGGCATCGCAGGCGCAAATGCGACTTGATTGTGCGGCACAGAAGCGACAAAGATAGCACAAATCCGATAGTCACCCTCTTTCCTCCCCATGAGCTTCCTCCCGTTTGCCGAACGCTGCCAGACTTACCGAGACGTCATGGATATGTTCCTCAAGCAGTTCGAGGAGAAGCCTCCCGTACTCCATATTCCCAAACAGGAGGGGCTTCGGCGACCTCATCCAAAGATGTTTTTTCATCTCACACCGGAACTCTTCCTTCAACTCGGCGGCTGCACGGAGTTTGTATGCCCGGCAGACCATTTCCATTTGCGCACCCGGGAAATAGCACTCATCCCGCGTGGCGTTCCCCATGGTGAAACCGCGCGCGACCTGCGCGGGAGCCGCTTCCGCGGCCTGGTCTTCGGCTTTTACGGCAATGAACTGACGCTCTTCTCCACCCAGTCTTCGCCAGAATCCATCCCGACCAGTGCTTTTTGCGACACCTTTGAGGGGCCGGAAGTCCCGCAAGCAGTACGCTACTTGGACGATGCCGCAGCAACGCAATCCTCAACAACAGCGGCGGCCCGGCGACGGGCGCTCATTTTTTCTGCCATCTCGGTCATCCGCGACTTGCTGGCACCGGAGCGGCTATCCGGGCGGATGCTCTCGCACGAGCACCCCAAAGTCCGCCATTGTCATGAATTGATTCGCGCCCGCTTGCCAGACCCGGCCCTCTCTGTAGAATCGCTAGCGCGGCAACTCGGCTGCACGCCGGACCATCTCTCGCGCTGTTTCCGCGCGGAAACGGGGATGTCCGTGCTTGCCTACGTGCGCGATCAGCGGCTCGCGCGCGCCAAGGATCTGCTGCAAGACCCGAAGCTCAACATTTCCGAGATCGCGTGGGCCTGCGGGTTCAGCAGCCTGAATTACTTCGTGCGGGTGTTCCGTCAAGCAATGGGGCAACCCCCCCGCCAATTTCAGCGTGCGATGGCTCCGGAAAAGCCCGATTCCGACCTTTAATTGGCTCCTTTTTACCGCATTTTGGCAGGGATTTCCGTTTTGGAAGTGCCTCTGTAAGGGGCATTTTCGCGTGTTGGCGCATAATATGCTAATGGCCAAAACGCGAAAATGACCATTTTTCTGGCAAGAGAAAAATTCGCTTTATTGCACTTTTTCCACTTGTCCAAAACCACAATATGTTGTGCTATGTGCGCCGCAACCCCCAACAAGCTGTGGTTTTGAACCCATAAGTTCTTCACTGGTTATTCGCGGTTTATTGACCGATATTGACCAGTGATTCACAGCCCTCACTCACAAAATCTCTAAAAACGCCGCCATTTAAAAAGGAAGGGAAAGCCCGCCATGCAAAAACTCAAGTCTGGAATCCGCACCAGCCGTCCCAAAATCGCAGGAACCAGCCGCCTGCGCCCCCAATCTGACACCCATTCCACAGGCCATCGCCAGGGCTTGAAGTTTGAGCGTACCTTCAGCGCATCCGAGGGCACCCCCTTCGACCAAGTCGAATGGGATCGCCGCGACACCTCCATCACCGACGACTCCGGCAAGGCCATCTTTAAGCAGGATAACGTGGAGGTGCCTAAGAGCTGGTCCGCCCTCGCCACGAAAATCGCTGTCTCCAAATACTTCTACGGCGATATCGCCAACGGCTCGAACCCCTACAAAGGCGGACGCGAGAATTCAGTGCGCCAGTTGATCCACCGCGTTACGCGGACGATCACGGACTGGGGCATCGCCGACGGCACCTTCGCCGATGAAGCCTCAGCCAAGGTCTTCTACGACGATCTGACGTGGCTCTGCCTTCACCAGCACGGCGCGTTCAACAGCCCGGTCTGGTTCAACGTCGGCCTCTACCACCAATATGGCATCGGCAAGGACGGACAGAAGGGGAATTACTTCTACAACCCGGCCACTGGCGAAGCGGAGAAGGCCTCCAGCCAATACGAATATCCTCAAGGAAGCGCCTGCTTCATTCAATCCGTCAAAGACACGATGGAAGACATCATGCGGTTGGCCAAATCCGAGGCATTGCTTTTCAAATACGGCTCCGGCACCGGCAGCGATCTCTCCAGCCTGCGCAGCACGCGGGAGAAACTCAGCGGCGGTGGACGCCCCAGCGGTCCGCTCTCGTTCCTCAAGGTCTATGACCAGGTGGCCAACGTGGTGAAAAGCGGCGGCAAAACCCGGCGCGCCGCCAAGATGAACACCCTCAAGGACTGGCATCCAGATGTGGAGGAATTCATCGAAGCCAAGACCAAGGAAGAGCGCAAAGCCTGGGCGCTCATCGAGCAAGGCTACGCCGCCGACTATAACGGCGAGGCCTACGGCTCGATCATGTATCAAAACGAGAACCTCTCCATCCGCGTGAGCGACGAGTTCATGCAAGCTGCCATCGAAGGCAAGGAGTGGTGGACCAAGCGCGTCACTGACGGCAAGCCATGCGAAAAGAAGAATGCCAGTGAGTTGCTGCGCAAGATATCCTTGGGTACACACGTTTGCGGCGACCCTGGGATGCAGTTCGACTCGACCATCCACACCTGGCACACCTGCAAAGGCACTGCACGGCAGAACTCCACCAACCCGTGCTCCGAATACCTCTTCCTGGACGACACGGCATGCAACCTCGCCTCCCTCAACCTGATGAAATTCAAGCGCGGGGATGACACGTTCGACATCGAACGTTTCAAAGCCGCCGTACGCCTCTTCATCACCGCACAGGAAATCCTCGTGGATAACGCGAGCTATCCGATCAAGGAAATCGCCGAGAACTCCCACATCTTCCGCACGCTGGGCCTCGGCTACGCCAACCTCGGTGCGCTCATCATGAGCATGGGCCTCGGCTACGACAGCGACGAAGGCCGCGCGCTCGCAGGCGCCATCACCGCCATTATGACGGGGCACGCCTACGAACAGAGTGCCCGGCTCTCCGCCGCCGTGGGACCGTTTGAAGGCTACCACGACGCCCGCACCCGCGCCATCCAAGAACCGCAAGCCAAGGACAACATCGCCTCAATGCTGGAAGTGATCAAGCGCCACCGCAGCCATGTTGCCAACATCCAAGCCAGCGACCGCTTCGGCTACCTCAAGGAAGAAGCGCTGCGTTGCTGGGATAACGCGCTCGCGCTTGGCAAAAAACACGGCTATCGCAACGCCCAAGTCACTGTGCTAGCTCCCACTGGCACCATCGGGTTCCTGATGGACTGCGACACCACGGGGATCGAACCCGACATCGCGCTTGTAAAATACAAACTGCTCGCCGGGGGCGGTATGCTCAAGATCGTTAACCAAACCGTCGCTTCCGCCCTGCGCGTGTTGGGCTATTCGGAAGAGGAAAACGCAAAAATCATCGCCCACATCGACCAATTCGACACCATCGAAGACGTCACGGACGAAAAAACCGGAGAGGTCATCGCCTCCGGACTCAAGCCGGAACATCTCTCCGTATTCGATTGCGCCTTCAAGCCGCATCGCGGCACGCGCAGCCTCGGCTACCAAGGACACATCCGCATGATGGCCGCCGCGCAGCCATTCCTGAGTGGTGCCATCTCCAAGACCGTCAACATGCCCGAAACCGCAACGGTCGAGGACATCATGAACACCTACATCGAAGGGTGGCAACTCGGCCTCAAAGCCATCGCCATCTACCGCGATGGCTCCAAGCGTTCCGCGCCGCTCAACACCAAGAAGACTGGTGGCGATGCCGAACTCTCCGACAAGGACGTCTTGGAAAACCGCATCATCGAATTGGAATCGGAAATCGGTCAACTCCGCGAGAAAGTCAACAAACCCGTACGGATGCGGATGCCCGACACGCGCGTCTCCATCACACATAAATTCGACATCGCCGGACACGAAGGCTACATCACCGTCGGCCTCTACGAGAACCACCAACCCGGCGAACTCTTCATTCAGATGGCCAAGGAAGGATCCACCATCGGCGGCCTCATGGACACTGTGGCGACCCTCACCTCCATCTCCCTCCAATACGGCGTGCCGCTGGAAAGCTTGGTAAAGAAATTCGCTCACCAGCGTTTCGAACCGTCCGGATTCACCAAAAATCCCGACATCCGCAACGCCTCCTCCATCACCGACTACGTCTTCCGCTGGCTCGGCTGCCAATTCATCAAAGGCTACAGAGACGCCACTTCCGCCAAGAAAACCCAGCCCGAGCTGCCGATGAAGGAACTCCCGGAAATCGACAAGAAAGTGGTCAACCGCCCCGTCACCGACCTTTCGCGAACGGGGGAAAAAGAAGTCGTGGACATCCTCGTCAGCAAAGAGAACACCGATGGCACCCGAATGAACGGCAATGGAAACCACGCCGAAAATGGCCACGCCGAGCGCGTCAAAATAGCCTTGGGCAACATGTATATGGACATCACCTGCTCCAACTGCGGCAGCAACAAAGTAATCCGCGCCGGAGCCTGCGGCTGCTGCACCGAATGCGGCACCAGCCAGGGGTGCTCCTAGCGCGATCCATCGTGACTACGGATTAACCCTTGCCGAAAGCTCCCGCCCAAGGCTAGATTACCGCCCTTTCCGGAAGAAAACGCCAGCATAGCTCAGTTGGTAGAGCATCTGATTTGTAATCAGACGGTCGTCGGTTCGAGTCCGACTGCTGGCTGTTCCTTGGCGAGAGGGACTTACGACAGACTAAAGCCTCATTATTGGTTGGCTTTATCATCGAGGTGTCCTATCCCGAACCTGAATCGGGCAGGTTTTTTCTGGCATTCGGATTTTCGTTGTCCATGATTCTGGAGAATGACGAAGAAGCCGTCCCCCAAAGGCAAGCCATCTGCGGCGGCATGGAGGAATACACGTGCGGAGCCATTATTCTGGCCGGGCGTGGTGTGAGTGAACTGAGCATGAACTTACCGAGCATTGCAGCCATTAAAGCGCGGCTGCGCGGGATTTCGATTGCGCAAGCCGAGACCTTCGCTGCTAGGGCGCTTGCGTGCAAAAACGCAGACGAAGTCTGTGAACTTTTGCTTCCTCAATTTTTCCTCTCTACTCCTCCTTATTTATGAGTCTCATCTCGCCTCCCTTCGATGTTGTCACCATCACGCTCAATCCAGCGATTGATCGCACGATCACCATTTCCAACTTCACCCCCGGAGCCGTCAACCGCGTCGAGGAGGTCCACGACACCCCCGGAGGCAAAGGGGTTAACGTCGCTTCTTCACTCGCGGATGTCGGGCACAGAATCGCTGTAACGGGCTTTCTGGGTCGTGAGAATGCAGCGTTGTTCGAGGTGCTTTTCACGGAGAAAAATATCTCAGATCAGTTTGTCCGCATCGCTGGGAAAACGCGCATCGGGATTAAAATTACCGACCCCGTTGCACACAATACCACCGACATCAATTTTCCCGGGGCGTCCCCAATGCCTGATGCCATTGCAAGCCTTCAGGAACAAATCGCAGCTCTACACGCCCCATGGTTTGTCCTTGCTGGCAGCCTTCCGCCGGGAGTCAACCCCTCCCTCTACCGCGACCTCGTCACTACGCTCAACGTCCGTGGGCACAAAGTCGTCGTGGATACGAGCGATGAGCCGTTGCGTCTGGCGCTCCAGGCGGCTCCGGCGATCATCAAGCCGAACATCCACGAACTGGAAGCGCTGCTGGGCACACCGCTCCACAGCCAAGAGGCCATCATCAATGCAGCCCGCTCCCTCCTCGCTTTGGGAATCCAACTCGTGGTCGTTTCCATGGGCAAAGACGGCGCCTGTTTTGTCACAGCCGACCGCGTGGTGATTGCGCACCCGCCAGAGGTGACTGTCCGCAGCACCGTGGGGGCAGGCGATGCCATGGTCGCGGGGATTGTCTTTGCGCAGATTCGCAACCTGTCACTTGAGGACTGCGCGCTGCTCGGAACCGCCTTTTCCCTTGAAGCCCTCACACGGGCTGAGGGAAGCCCAAGCTCCCTTGCTGGCATCAAGGATGCCATGCAGCAAGTCACTCTCCGCTAAAATAACCCAACAGGCCGCCAACAAGCGCAACACCTGGCCAAGCGCTTGAGCGGCCAATCCATTGCCGCCGTCTATGCCTCGTCACTCCTGCGCACCTTGGAGACCGCGCGCATCTTGGCCCAGCCCCACGGACTGAAAGTGCAGCCACGCGACAGACTACGCGAGATTTCTCATGGCCGCAGGGCTCATTGCCCAGCGGATGTTTAGAATAAAGAACCAGCTTTGCAGCGGGAGTTTTTGACATCAGCGATCAGCGTATTCGCTTTTCAATCCACACCCTCGCGAAGGGAGGCATCCTTGTCATTACCTCTGATCGGAACCTCTAGAACTGGGTTTCTTGCCGCCCTTGGCAAAAAATCCCGTTTATCCAGCCATAACTCTATTCCTTTATTCGGTAACCGAATCCGCGCACGGTTTGAATGCAATCGGCGTCGGTTCCGAGTTTTTCCCTGAGCCGCCGGATATGCGTATCCACCGTACGGGTATCAATCACACTTTCATAACCCCAAACGTCGTTCAGTAGGGTAGAGCGGGATTGCACCAAACCTCTACGCTCGATGAGCACTTTGAGGAGATTGAGCTCCGTCGCAGTAAAATCGATCAATTTGCCACAAACTGTCACCTCCAAGCGCACCCGGTCTAAAACAATATCACCCACAGTCAGACAATTGGAATTTTCATCGGGAACGCCGATCCGCTTCAAGACGTTGCGGACTCGCAAGATCAACTCGCGGGGGCTGAACGGCTTGGTGATATAATCGTCAGCACCCAATTCCAAGCCCACAATCCGGTCCACCTCCTCGACCTTGGCTGTCAGCATGATGATCGGGATGGATGCTGTGCGCGGATCCGCCTTGAGCGTCCGGCATACATCCAATCCGGACATGCCGGGAAGCATTAAATCGAGAACCAGAAGATGTGGTGAACGCGACTTTGCTATGGAAAGCGCGGACGGTCCGTCCTCGGCCTTCAAGACATCGAATCCCGCATAGCAGAGATTAGAAACGATGAGGTTCAGCACATCGGGCTCGTCATCGGCAACTAAAATTTTCTGCTTCATAACGTCAGGCAAGCGACGAGTAACCCTTGAAGAACAAAGATGAGTCAAGAAACAATCCTTTGTTTATCCGCCTCAATGGGGCAATGGATGATAATGTTACATGTTTGCAATATTTCTGACACATAAACGTAACATAAGCAACGATTGTGCAAATATAGTATTAGATAATTCTTATTGTTTGGAAACGGAAATCCAACAGGAAAAATGGGGCGGAGAGCCCATTTCATCAGCAATGGCATGGAGCGCCGATGAATTTCGCAACGAGATCAGCTTCAATAGCCACCCATCCATCGGCTTATGCTTAATCGCAACACGGTTGACTCCCTTGGCTGGCAGCGTGTTTTCAGAGAGATATAGTTTCGTCATCGAATCGTAACAATCAATGGCTTGTGGACATAACAATTCAAAGGCAATACATCCGCCTCGATATTTGCCTTCGAATGACATTTTCTTCTTCAACGCATTCTGCCAGCGCACGGCAGCTCCGCCTCTGTGAAGGCAGGGCATTGCCAGTCCTGATGCTTTTGGCTCTCTTGGGCATCCTTTGCGTGTCGGATGCGCGAGCGCAATCCGCGACTGCCCAGCATGCCCAGCAAAGCGGGTCGGACGTGCCGAGCCCGACGCCGCATCCTGGGGCTGGGCCTTTGTATATTCGGGAGTATCGAGTGGAAGGGGCCAGGCATTTGCCGCGGGGGTTGGTGGAGCGGGCGGTGTATCCGTATTTGGGGCCGGGGCGTTCACGGGAGGACGTGGAAGGAGCGCGTGCGGCGTTGGAAAAGGCGTATCGAGCGGCGGGTTATCAGACGGTCGTGGTGCAAATTCCCGAGCAATCGGAGCAGGCCGTGCGAGGGGGGGTGGTGGCGTTGCAGGTGGTGGAGACCACGGTGGGGCGGTTGCGGGTGCGAGGGGCGCGCTATTTCCTGCCCAGCGAGATTGTGAAACAAGCGCCGTCGTTGAAGGAGGGAGGCGTGGTGGATTTCAATGAAGTGACGCGCGACATCGTGGCGCTCAATCAAAATCCGGATCGCCGGGTTACGCCGTCGCTGCATCCGGGAGTGGAGCCCAACACCGTTGATATTGACCTGGATGTGAAGGACACGGTACCGTTGCACGGGAGTTTGGAGTTGAACAACCGATACGGAGCGGACACGAGCCATCTGCGATTGAACGGCGCGATCAACTACAACAACCTGTGGCAGCTTCAGCATTCGGTGGGATTGAGCTTTCAGGTGGCCCCGGAGAATGTGAGTGAGGTCAACGTATTTTCGGGCTACTACACAGCCCGTTTTGAAAGCGTGCCGTGGTTGGCGCTGATGATGCAGGGGACCAAACAGAACAGCAACGTCTCCACATTGGGTGGAGCTGACGTTACGGGCCGCGGGGAGTATTTTGGGCCGCACGCAGTCATCACGTTGCCCAACGGGAAGGATTTCTTTCACTCCATCAACGTGGGGATTGATTACAAGCATTTTGACCAGAACATCGTGGTTGCTGGTGGCACAACGACCACGCCCATCAGCTATTACCCCGTTAGTGCTTCGTATAGCGCGACGTGGATGGGCAAGGGGGCTGTGACCGAGTTCACCGGGGCGGTCAATTTGCATTTGCGGGGCATGGGGAGCGGGCAGGATCAATTCGATGCGAGCCGGTACGATGCGCAGGGCGACTACATTTACTTCCGAGGGGATCTGGCGCATACACACGACCTGCCGGGAGGAATTCAGATTTTTGGCAAGGTGCAGGGGCAGATATCCGATCAACCGCTCATCAACAGCGAGCAATTTTCAGCGGGCGGATTGGATACCGTGCGCGGGTATATTGAATCCACCGCGCTAGCGGACAACGGGTTGTGCGGCACGTTGGAGTTTCGCAGCCCGTCGCTGGGAACGTGGTTGGGGCACCGCATGAATGAGTGGCGTTTCTTTGTATTCACCGACGGTGGCGTGCTGACCCTGCGCGACGCGCTGCCCGAGCAGACCGCGTATTTCAAGCTGGCCAGCTACGGAGTGGGAAGCCGGGTGCGATTTGGGGATCACTTCAGCGGAGCGTTCAACCTGGGCGTGCCGTTGATCAGCCAGGGGTCGGTGAGCGCCCACGACCTTCTTATCACCTTCCGTCTGAGCGCGGATTTCTAAGAACTTCGATAAACGAGAAAAATGGATATGAAACGAGCGAAAACAACCTTCCTAAAGAGCCTCCTCTTCGGCCTGCTGGCCGTTGCCCTCCTCTCCGGCAGCGCCAATGCATGGTGGAACGACGAATGGTCCATCCGCAAAAAAGTCACCTTGGACACCACCGACAAGGGGGTGGCGTTACCCGATGCGACAGGCGCAGTCCCGGTGCTCATCCGGCTCCATGATGGCAACTTCAAGTTTGATAACGCCAAGGAAGACGGGAGCGACCTGCGCTTCGTGGCAGCGGACGATAAAACCCTGCTCACCTTCCACATCGAAAAATGGGACGCGCTTATGGGGGAGGCATTTGTGTGGGTGAAGCTCCCCGAGGTGAAGCCCGGAGCGCAGACCACCTTCTGGCTCTACTACGGCAACAGCGGGCCGAAGGCCGTGAAGGTCGATGACGGGAAAGGGACTTTCGACGCAGACACCGCGTTGGTTTACCATTTTAGCGAACACGGCACACCAGCCATCGACTCATCGGCTTCTGGAGCCAATGCACAGGGCACAGGTGTCGCGGCGGACAGTTCCATGATCGGCACGGGCTTGCGGCTCGACGGCAAGACCGCCCTCATCGTTCCCACCGCTCCGTCACTTTTCTGGGGCGATGGAGCGGCGATGACATGGTCTGCGTGGATCAAATCTGCTGCGCCCCAACCGAACGCGGTGATCTATATTCGCCGCGAAGACCGTAAAACCTTCATTATAGGAGCAGACAACGGCATTCCGTATGTTGAGGTGACAGCGGCCAACGGCGCAACCCAGCGCAGTCCGGCTGGGGCAGTGATTGCGCCCAATTCTTGGCACCATCTTGCAGTGGTCGCATCGGGATCGAAGATCACCCTTTATCTCGACGGCGAATCTTACTCCATCCTGAACGCCTCGCTACCCGGCATGAACAGCGCCGCAATGATTGGCGGAGACGTTGAGGCAGGTTCATCGGACGCTGCCGCAGGAGAGGCCGGATTCAAGGGGGAAATCGATGAATTGCAAATTTCAAAAATCGCCCGTTCTACCGGTTTCATCAAACTCGCAGCAGCAACCCAGGGTGGATCGGAGAAGACCGCAGGTGCGCTGGTGTTTGGTGAAGAAGAGCAGACATCGAGCGTGTTTAGCGGCGGTTACTTTGGCGTCATCATCAAGAACCTCTCCGTGGACGGCTGGGTAGTCATCGGCATCCTTGCCGTCATGGCCTGCATCAGCTGGTATGTCATGGTCACCAAGGTTTCCTACCTCAACGCCATCGCTGCGGGCAATGCGCTCTTCCTCAAGGAATGGCAGCACATGGCGGCGGATCTTACTGTGTTGGATGACCCGGACACCGACGCAGCCAGGAACATTGGAGCCGGAGCGGGCAAAGCCGACCAGCGCTCCATCCGGCGCTCGCCCATCTACCACATTTACCACATCGGCGTGGACGAAATTCACAAGCGCATGGCGGCCGACAAGTGCGAAGAAAAACGCAAGGGTTTATCGGGCCGTTCCATCCAAGCCATCCGTGCCAGCCTTGATGGCGGGCTTGTGCGCGAGACCCAGCGCATCAACAACAAAATCGTGCTCCTGACCATCTGCATCTCGGGCGGCCCGTTCTTGGGGCTGCTGGGGACTGTAGTGGGCGTCATGATCACCTTCGCCGCGGTGGCCGCCGCGGGAGAAGTCAACGTCAACGCCATCGCGCCCGGTATTGCCGCCGCGCTGCTCGCGACGGTGGCCGGTCTGGCCGTCGCGATCCCCTCGCTCTTCGGCTACAACTACATCCTCACGCGGGTCAAGGAAACGACGAGCGACATGCACGTCTTCATTGATGAATTTGTGACAAGGATGGCCGAGTTCTACCGCGAATAGCCTCTCGAACACACGCCATGCAAATCAACGACGACAAGCCCTACGACGACATCAACATCACGCCGATGCTTGATCTGGCCTACGTGCTGTTGGTCATCTTCATCCTGATGTGCACGGCCTCCGTGCAGGGGATCAAGGTCAACCTGCCCAAGGCGAGTCAGGCTCCGGCAATGAACAAGCCTAAGACCCAGGCAATCACCATCAACAACCAGGGCAAGATCACGCTGGGCACCGTACCGGTGACCTTGCAGGAGCTGGAACAGAAGCTCGGCGCGGCCAAGGCGGCCACGCCGGAACTGCCCGTGGTGGTAAAAGGAGACAGTCTCACGCAATACCAGGGCGTCATGGATGTCCTTGATGTGCTCGGTCGTCTGGGCATCACCCAGGTCGGCCTGGCAACCAAACCGCAGAGCAAATAGGAACCCTCGGCATCGCACTCATGAACCTCAACGACAACTACGACGAAAAGGACGACATGACGTTTATGGAACGTCACAAGGTCGTGCTGAGCGTTGTCGCGGTTTCTGTCATCGCCGTGGGCGTGTTCACGCTCCAGAGCAAGTTTTCCAAACCCGGTTCCTCGCAGAGCAAGGCTCAAACGATTGTCTCCGTCCGACTTCCCCCGATGCCCACGCCACCTCCTCCCGCACCCACTCCGCCTCCTCCGCAGGAGGTCAAGCAGGAGGAGAAGATGGTGATGCAGGAAAAGGTGGACGACAAGGAGGAGAAGCCCGACGACAAGCCGCCGGATGCGGCTCCCGTCACGACAAGCATCGTAGGCAACGGTCCCGACGCCTTCGGCCTGAGTCACGGCAACGGCAGCGGCAATTACTTCAACAGTTATTTGTATCTGAACAATAACTATCTGCGTTCCGTGGCCACCAACGTGACGCTCATCAACGGTTATCCCGATAACCTGACCTTCACCGAAACCAGCGCTCCGTTGCCCATTGGCAATCCCGCTCCCGCCGGATTTCAAAATATATTTCCGCCCGGCTCGATTACGAACCGTTACTCTTTTGGCAATGTGGATTTGGTCTCCACCACGGTCAGCACCAACACGATTCCCAACCACTCCATCACTAATTTGCCGGGACGTATTCAGATTAACGCATCCAAGGATTTGAATCTGGCCTTCGCGCAAATCACCGGGCCCAACTATTTGTCGGTGATGTGCCCCAATCAATTTGACGGTCGCCCTGCGTTAAAACAATATTCAAGCGATTCGGCAAGACGCGACCAATTGAGTCAAAAGTCCGCTCGCCCATAATGACCGTGTGATGTTCGGTAGTTTTTCTAAAGCGTTTAAGGTCTTCTGGAATTTGCCAGAGCAAGGCATTGCCCTTACCTAATTCCCTATTTTTTCCGATGGCCGCAATTAAACTGATTTTTGCCATTTAAAAGCCTCCGATCACCGT
>Ga0118677_10011142_pt1 | contig 13569 bp, 9 predicted proteins | sample AliMusrvi5mmetaG_FD_86154 | JGI IMG/M metagenome (GOLD analysis project Ga0118677, IMG submission 86154)
AGCGGTTTTGTGTGGTCAGCAGCTATTTCTCCACAGTCCGCAAGCACAGCATGAACCTGATGGAGTCGATCAAGGCCGCCTTCTCTGGCGTTCCGGTGAGCTTTTCGACCTGAATAGTTACGAATAGAGTTCCCTGCGGCACCGTCTTAGGACCGATTTCCTTTTATTTTCCATGAAAGGCGTTACCTTATTGCCATGAAAGCCGCGCTATTCGCAGTCATTTGCCTGTGCCTTGTGATTCCCGCAGGTGCGGAAATCAAACCCGCCAGAGGGCGCAAATCGTTGCTCGAAAGCGAGCCGGACGTGGTCTATCTGGCGCAGACGATCCGCAAGCCGATCGAGCTAACCGTTATCAAGGAGGCCCCGGTGTTCTCTGACAAAGGGGGCGTGAGCCGCATCGGCACCCTCAAGGCCGGCCAGACGTTGCCGCTGGAAGCCATGACCGACAAAGCCTACAAGGTGCGCGGGCAGGGGACTCACAATGACATCGCCGGATGGGTTCCGCCGTCGGCATTTTCCTCCAAGGACCCCGATTTTGTCGCCAATCTCAAGAAACTTTACACCCGTCAGATTGACGTGCAGGCCCTCATCGCCGCCAAAAAGGTTGCCATTGGCATGACCCTCGACGAGGTGAGCTTGGCGAAGGGCAAGCCCACCAAGACCACCGTGCGCCGCACCAACGCCGGACAAAGCGGGTCGTGGGAATATATCGACTACGAAACGGTCAATCACTACACCACCCGGGTCGACCCGCGCACCGGGTTGGCCTACCGCCAGTTCGCCTACGCCACCCAGGAAGAGCGGGGCAAAGTGGCGATTGAATTCACCAATGATGTGGTTAGCGCCATCGAGGAGAGCGAGGACCACAAGGGCGGCAACGTGCGGGTCATTGTGCCGCCGCTGATTTTCGGGTGGTGATCATGGAACGCCTTGACAGGCGCGGGAGCGGCACGCCAGCCTGCGGCGTTCCGTTTTTGCGTTTATGATTGCTCCATCGATTTGTGTGTTTGATAGTGCTGAGGATGCGGCGCGCGAGTTGGCGCGCGAAGTCAGCGGGCTGATTCGTCGCCGCGCCGCGCAGGGGCGCAACACCGTGCTCGGCCTGGCCACCGGCAACACGCCGTTGCCGTTCTATCAGGAACTCATCCGCCTCCATCGCCGCGAGGGGCTGTCGTTTGCCAACGTGGTGAGTTTCAACCTCGACGAATACCTCGGTTTGGCCCGCGAGCACCCGCAAACCTACTGGAGCTTCATGCACCGCAACTTGTTCGATCACATCGATGTGCCGGCTTCAAACATCCATCTGCCCGACGGCACCCTGACCGAGGCTGCCATTCCCGCCCATTGCGCCGAGTATGAAACGCTTATCGGCGATGCCGGAGGACTGGATTTTCAATTGCTCGGCATCGGCGGCACCGGCCACATCGGCTTCAATGAACCCGGCTCGCCCAAAGACTCGCGGACCCGCTGCGTGCGGCTCGATGCGATCACCCGCCGCGATGCCGCGGCTTCATTTGGTGGCCTGGACCAGGTTCCAACCCATGCCATCACCATGGGCTGTGGCACCATTTTGGCCGCCCGCCGCATTGTGCTGCTCGCCTGGGGGGAGCGAAAGGCGGCCATCCTCCGCGCGGCGCTGCGCGGCCCGATCACCGAGCAGGTGAGCGCGTCATTCCTGCAGGAGCACTCCAACACCGCGTTCTATCTGGATCGCGACGCGGCTTCGGCGCTCGGGTGAGGCTCGGCCGTGCCTGAGCGCTGGGGTTGGCGGCTGCGCGAATCCTGTGAATTAGACTGCGTATTTGCGTTTTCGCATCAGCAGAGTTGACGGCTGGCAATTTTTGAGTAGCATCCCGCGGCGCGGGTGGACATGCTACCCGGCGCATCACAAAACGCATTCCCCAATACACTGTCATGACTACAATTGCCATCAATGGATTCGGTCGCATCGGACGCCTGGTGTTCCGTGCCCTCGTCGAACAAGGCCACCTCGGCACCACCTTCAATGTCGTTGCCGTGGGTGACATTGTGCCCGCCGACAACCTCGCCTATCTTCTCAAGTACGACTCCACCCAGGGTCGTTTCAACGGCACGGTGTCCTCCAAGAAATCCTCCCCGGAGCTCGCTGAAGATGATGTGCTGGTGGTCAACGGCCGCGAAATCAAGGTCGTGAGCGCCAGAACGCCCGCCGATCTGCCGTGGAAGGCGCTGGGCGTGGAAGTGGTCATCGAGTCCACCGGCTTGTTCACCGATGCCGAAAAGGCCAAGGGCCATCTGACCGCCGGTGCCAAGAAGGTCATCATCTCCGCGCCTGCCAAGGGCGAGGACGTCACCATCGTCCAGGGTGTCAACGATGAGACCTACGATCCGGCCAAGCACCACATCATTTCCAACGCGAGCTGCACCACCAACTGCCTGGCGCCGGTGGTTCACGTTTTGCTCAAGGAAGGTTTCGGCATCGCCGAAGGCCTGATGACCACGGTGCACTCCTACACCGCCACCCAAAAGACCGTGGATGGCCCGTCCAAGAAGGATTGGAAGGGTGGCCGTACCGCCGCGCTCAACATCATTCCCTCCACCACCGGCGCCGCCAAGGCCGTCGCGCTGGTCTGCCCGGAAGTCAAAGGCAAGCTCACCGGCATGGCCTTCCGCGTGCCGACCCCGACGGTTTCGGTCGTCGACCTCACCGTCAAAACCGTCAAGCCCACCTCGCTGGCCGAGATCAAGGCGGCGATGAAAAACGCGTCCGAGACCTATCTCAAGGGCATCCTCGAATACACTGAAGACGAGGTGGTTTCCACCGACTTCATCCATCACAAGGCCTCCTCGATCTTCGATGGCGGCTCGTCCATCGAGCTGAACTCCACGTTCTTCAAGCTCATCAGTTGGTACGACAACGAGTGGGGTTATTCCAACCGCGTCATCGATCTGCTTTCGGACGTGGTGAAGAAAGGGATCTAATAAACTTTTCTGGTTTGGTTTCATGCAAACGGCGGTCCCCAAGGGCCGCCGTTCTTGCGTGAATGGAGCGCGGACTTTAGTCCGCATGGCCCATGAATTGCGCAAGTCGGGCCCGCCAGGTGCCCTCCCTTGCGTGTTCCATGGGCCATGCCGACTCAAGTCGACGCTCTGGGAAGAGATCCCCCACATCCCGGACCGTTCCTTCTTGAAATGGCTCAGCTCCCAGCCGAAGCTCCGCGCATGTCCGCACGCGCTGCCGCCCTCAGCCTTGCCCGCCGCTTGATTGCCGCCGGGCACGAGGCGCTGTTTGCCGGTGGCTGTGTTCGCGACAAGTTATTAGACCATGCGCCTAAAGACTTCGACATTGCCACCTCAGCCCGCCCGGCCGAGGTCATCAAGCTGTTTCCCGGCTCCAACGAAGTCGGCGCCCACTTCGGCGTGGTCATAGCCAAACACGGCGGCCACCACGTCGAAATCGCCACCTTCCGCACCGATGGCTCCTACAAGGACCACCGTCGCCCCGAAACGGTCACCTTTGCCACCGCGCAAGAGGACGCCCAACGCCGTGATTTCACCATCAACGGGTTGTTCGAGCATCCGGAAACCGGGGAGCTGATTGATTTTGTCGGGGGCCTGTCCGACCTGCGCGCCGGCATCCTGCGCGCCATCGGCGAACCGGCCGCGCGTTTCCGCGAGGACGCCCTGCGCCTGCTGCGCGCCGTGCGTTTCAGTTCCTGCCTGGGTTTTCCGATCGAACCGGCCACCCGCGCCGCGCTGGCCGGCTGCGCGGATTTGCTAGCCCGGATCTCCCCCGAACGCGTCCGCGATGAATTCTCGAAAATTCTAACATCCGCGCGGCGCTCTGACGGGTTGCAACTGCTGGTGGACTCAGGGCTCATCCGCCACATCGTGCCCGAGGTGCTGGCGATGATCGGCTGTGAGCAACCCCCGGAATGGCATCCGGAAGGCGACGTGTTCACCCACACCCGCATCATGCTCGAGATGCTCGCGCCCGACGCCCCGCTGGAACTTTGCCTCGCCGCCCTCCTTCACGACATCGCCAAGCCACCCACTCAAACCTTCGATGAGGAGGCCGGCCGCATCCGTTTCAATGGCCATGACGCCCTGGGTGCCGCCATGACCGAAACGATCCTCCGGCGCCTGCGTTATTCTAACGAAACAATCGCCGCCGTGGTGCCGATGGTTGCCCGCCACATGCAATTCATGGCGGTGCAGAAAATGCGCACCGCCAAGGTCAAGCGCTTCATGGCCGCACCCACCTTTGCGCTCGAACTGGAGTTGCACCGGGTCGATTGCGCCTCGTCCAATGGCTTCACCGACAACTACGAATTTCTGCAAGCCAAGGCCGCCGAATTCGCCGCCGAGCCGCTGATTCCGCCGCCGCTGGTTAGCGGCCGCGACCTCATCGCGCGCGGCCTTGCCCCCGGCCCGGCCTTCAAGGACCTCCTTGAGGCCATCCAAACCGAACAACTCGAAGGCCGCCTCAGCGATCGGGACGCCGCACTCGCCTATCTCCAACAACTCCTCTCCGAGAGACCGAAGACTTGAAGACAAAAGACAGAAGAACGCTGCGCACCCAGACAGAAGACCGAAGAAAACTGCCACAGGCATCTCCATTTCTTGTCTTCTGTCTTCCGTCTCTTCCCAAATAACTGATAACTTCTAACTGACACCCCATGCTTCCCACCGCCCACACCGATCCGATCAACGCCGCCATTCTCGCAGTTTCCGAGGACCTCATCTCCGGATTCCAGCGCCAGCCGTTCCATGCCATCGCGGCAAAATCCGGCGTGCCGCTGGCCACCGTCATCGAGCGCATTCGCGCCATGTTGCAAGCCGGCGTGGTCCGCCGCGTGCGCCAAACCCTGCTGTCCACCAAACTCGCCCACGGGTCTCTGGTCGCCTGGAAGGTCCCGGAGGAAAAACTCAACGACGCCTTTGACTTCATGTCCCAACAGGACCCGTTCTCCGGGCACGTGGTGATTCGCTCCACCGACGGCGAGATTTCCGGCTCGAGCTACCGGCTCTGGACCACGCTCAAGGTGCCCGTCGGCGAGTCGCTCGATCATCACGCCAACGCGCTGCTGCGTCTGACGGGTGCCACCGAGTACCTGTTGATGCCCGCCAAGGGTGTGTTTGCCCTGGGCGTGGGCCATGTCCGGCGCAAAACGCTGGAACCCGGCGACAAAGCCGATGAGCCGGCCGCGATGATGACCACCACCGCAGTGGATCTAACACCCGAGGAGTGGGAAGTGCTGCTCGCCCTCAAGGAGGAGCTGGCGCTTGAGGAAGTGGTGGAAAACCCATGGCTGGGGCGGGCGGCGGATGCGGGTGTCTCGCTCGAGCGCTTTTGCGAAGTGGCGGAAACCCTCAATGCGAAAAAGGTCATCGGTCGCTTTTCCACCTTCCTCGAACATGTCAAACCCTCCTCCTCCGGCGAACGGGTCACCCGCTTCAACGGCTTGTTTCATTGGGCCGTGCCCAAAGGGCGCGAAATCGAGGCCGGTGCCGAGGTTGGCCGGCACTTCTGCATGACCCATTGTTATTGGCGCGAGGGCGGCAGCCAGTTCCGGGATGTCAACATCATGGGGGTGGTCCACGGCACCGAAAAGGACCGGGTGTTAGAACACAAGGCAGCCATCGACCGCCACCTTGCCGCCATCGGCATGCCGGTGTCCTACACCAATGTCTTTTGGGGCGGCCGCTCGGAAATCAAGCCCTCGGAAATTTCCCCCAAGGTCTATGCCGCATGGCATGCGCAGCAGCGCCGTCAGGTGTGTTAACCGGTTAAATGGACATGTTTTCCGGCAATCAAAGTATTCCAATCGGATGGCTCAGCGCCCAGCATCGCTGTGCCTGATAATGAATACCTTTCGCGCCGGAACCTGCCAACTCTTAACTGCCACGCTATTGCTGATCTCCTCCGCTGGTTGCCTCGCGGCGGATCCAACCGATCGCGCATGCGTACCTAACCGCCCGCCACTGCAGCCCTCGCCGTTCATCGCGCTGGATCTGGGCGCCATCAAGCCGCGCGGCTGGCTGAAAAACCAGCTCCAGCTTCAGGTCGATGGGCTCACCGGCCATGCCGAGCAAGTGCTTGGGGAGCTCGGACCCGACAGCAGCTGGCGGGGTGGCAACGGCTAAAACGGGGAAAAAGGCCCGTATTTTTTGCGCGGCCTGGTGAGCCTCGGATATGTCTCAGGCGATCCTCAACTCAAGCAACAGGCGCAGGAGTGGATCGAATCGCTGCTAGAAACCCAGCGCGAGGACGGCCAGATCGGGCCGCGATCCAACGACGACTGGTGGCCGCGCATGCTCATCACCTGGACGCTGCGCGACTATTACGAGGCGACGCGGGACCCGCGGGTGATTCCGGCGCTGACCCGGTACGCACGCTTCATGCACGCCCGCCTTCCCACGCAGCCGCTGCGCGAATGGGCGAAGGCGCGCGCGGGCGACCAGATTGACACGCTCTACTGGCTCTATAACCGCACGGGCGACGCGTTTCTGTTGGACACCGCCGACATGCTCCGCTCGCAAGCCAATCAATGGAATGGGTTTTTCAAGTCACTGCGCGGCTCCCCCGGCGATTTCCGCATCGCACACGGCGTGAACGTGTCACAGGCGATGAAATTCCCCGTGGTCAACTATGTGCGCACCGGGGATCGAGCCGACCGGGCGGTGTTTGCCGACGGGTGGGAGTTGCTGCAACAGCAACACGGCCTGTCTGGCGGGATGTGGAGCGGCACCGAGGCGCTGGCCGGTCGCTCCACCACCCAGGGCGTGGAGATGTGCTCGATCGTGGAGCAGATGCTCAGCAATGAGGTCGCGATGAAGGAGCTGGGCGACCCGTGGATCGGCGATGAATTGGAACGCATCGCCTTCAACCTGCTGGCCGGCGCCACCACCAAGGAATTCAAACAATTCCAATACTACACTCTGCCCAATGTGCCGGTCGCGCGGAAAAACACCCCGGGGCAACTTCCCTTTGCCGACGACCACGGCGATGACCTGTTAGCCAGTCCGCACTCCGGATTCCACTGTTGCTGTTATAACCTCCACATGGGCTGGCCGAAATACGTGCAGCATGCGTGGATGGCGACCTGCGACGGCGGAATCGCAGCCGTCGCCTACGGGCCGTCCGAAGTGTCGGTACAACTCGCCGATACTCTCGTGACCATCACGGAAGAAACCGACTACCCGTTCGGCGACGTGCTGCGCTTCACGGTCAATCCGGCGAAGCCAGCCACCTTTCCGTTCAAGTTGCGAATCCCCGGTTGGAGCGTGAAACCGCGCGTCGCGGTGAATGGAGAATACGTAGCCGCGGTGAGGGCCGGCGAATTCCTAACAATCAAGCGCAGTTGGAAGGCGGGCGACAGGGTAACGGCGGAGTTTCCCGCCGGGTTGGAAGCCCGCAACGGCTACAAGGGCTCGGCCGCGATTTGGCGCGGGCCGCTGGTCTTCACGCTGCGCATCGGGGAAACTCTCAATCCTATCACAAGGAACGGCGGCGGCTTCGATGAAGTCGAAATGCTACCCTCCACGCCGTGGAACTTTGCCCTGGACATGGATCGCGCCAATCCTGCCGCCGACGCGAAGCTCACCCGCAGCAAGATGCCGGCAAACCCTTGGCTGCCAAAGACCACGCCAATGCAACTGATCCTCCCAGCCAAGCGTCTTCCCCAATGGACGCTGATCCGCAACGACCGGATGGCCGGGGAAGTGCCGGACAGCCCGGTCACGAGTGGCGAGCCGCTGGAGCACGTGATGCTTGTGCCCTTCGGCGCACAGACGCTGCGCATCACCGCCTTTCCGCTGCTGCGCGGCAATCCGGTTCGGGAGCCTCAGACCCCCTGACGCGCACCAGGCAATGTGCGCGACAAGGGACAGTCAGCGAGCTTGCTGGAGTCTGCGCAGGGTGCCCGGACCCCCGTGGCGCGGGCATCCTTGCTGCAACCAAGCGGCGCCCCGGATCATGTCAGGTCCCTCGAGTTCAGAATGTCAGAGCCGCCACTGACCTGGTTCCACCCCAAATAAATGCCCAAAGTCCTTCCACAGCCCCCGTGGCAGTGGTAAAGTTTGATCCGATGTTTGAAAAAGTCATCATAGGCAAGCGCACCCGCGAAAGCATCAAAGGCAATAGTCCCGAATTGAGCCAGATCGGCCTGATTGCAGCAGGCATGACCTCCGCCTATTCCCCCTATGAAATCGCGCGTGACCGATTCAAATGCGGTCACGTCATCGCGACCGTGGAAGGCGAGGGCGAGTTCTGGCATGCGGGCAAGTGGCAGAAGAGTGGCGAAGGCCGAGTTTTTCTCAAACCGCCGCATGAGGGGGAGGCCTTTCGGTCGATCAAGGGCAAGGTCTGGAGCTTTTGCTGGCTGCACACCTTTCCCCGGTTCTTCGATGCGTTCGGAAAGTCAGAGGCTCGCCTGTTCGATACGGATGTCACCTTGTTCCGCCATGCCGTTGAAGGATTTTTACACTCCGCTTTTTCCGTCGATTACGGCAGATCGGCGGGACCGTGGGCGGATCTGATGCGCTTCTATGCGCAGCGATTCATCCAAGCCACTTCGTTGGAGCCACGCTTGGAAAAAGTCTGGGCCGCCGTGGCGGCGGAGCCCGCCAGGCATTGGGATGTTAGAGAACTTTCCCGCATCGCCGGGATGAGCCGCGAGCAATTGCGCGTTTATGCGCGCCAGGAAACCGGTCGCGCCCCCATGCAACAGGTGACGCATCTGCGCGTCCAGCGTGCGATCGAGATCCTCCAAACCTGCAACTACAAGCAGGAGGTCGTCGCCGAACTCGTCGGCTATGAAAACGCCTTCGTGTTCTCAAATGCCTTCCTCAGGGCCACCGGCAAGCGCCCCTCGTCCTACCGGCCAAAGGAGTAGCATTTCTTGCTTTTTCAGCATTCCACCCAGGCGGATTGTGCGCATGATGGGGCGTGTTGACCACGGCCACTACAATTTTCGGCCAGCGGGGGCGATGGCTCTTGCCTATCGCGCTGCGGTCGCAACGGCGCTCACAGAACACTACAATTTCATGGGCGATCGCTCTGGGGCTCTGTTGCGGCTTACCCGCCTTGGCTCAAGCGGCGGCCCCGGCACCGTTGGATGCACCAAGGCCCGACCCGTCCGACGTGTTGGCGAGAAACTTTTCGCGTCCGCCAGACAGCACCAAACCGCGCACGTACTGGTATTGGATCGATGGCCGAGTGAGCAAGGAGGGCATCACGCGTGACCTCGAGGCGATGAAGCGCGTCGGCATTGGCGAGGCATACATCGGGGTGATCGGCGGCAATGCGGGCGATACCGGCCCCGGCGGCGTGCCCGCGCTCACCGAAGCATGGTGGCAATTGATCGAACACGCCGTGCGCGAGGGCGGGCGGCTGGGAGTGGATATCGGTCTTTTCAACGGACCCGCTTGGAGTCAATCAGGCGGGCCGTGGGTGAAGCCGGAACAATCGATGCGGCATGTCGTGACGAGCGAGATGCGCGTGCACGGCCCGCAGCGTTTTGAAGGGAAGCTTGCCGCCCCCGCCGGTGCTTTGCACGACCAGGAGGTCGCCACCCTCGCCTTTCCCGCAGCCGCCGGCGACGCCGACAACATCACTGCCCACTCCCCGAAAATCAGCGGCGGTCCGGCAACCGCGCGCCTGTTCGATGGCGACATGACCACGAGTGCGCCGATTCCAGCGGCGGATGGGACCCACTCCATCACCTTGGAAGTGGCCCAGCCCTTCACCGCGCGCAGCCTGGTTTTCTATCCGTCGCGGGAGATTGTTTCAAAGGGGGAATTGCTGGTTTCCGACGACGGCGTGCAGTTCCGCAGCGTCCACGCCTATACGATCGATCGCCATTACCTGTCCCCGGCGCTGGGAGCAGAACCGCTCGCGCCGGTTTCCCTGTCGTTTCCGGCGACCACCGGCCGCTTCTTCCGCCTCACCTTTTCCAACGCCGACCCGTTGAAGGAGATTGTACTAACAGGAGCGGCGCGGATTGAGAACTTCGCGGAAAAGCATTTGGGCAAAATGTTCCAAGGGCCGCAGCCGCCGCTGGATTTCTATAACTGGCCGCCGCAGGCCGAACCGGACAACAAGTCGTTCTGCATTCCATCCGCCGCCGTGCAGAACATCAGCTCTCACCTGCAAGGCGACAAGCTCAGTTGGGATGTCCCCGCGGGCGACTGGGTGATCCAACGCATGGCGATGGCCTCGACCGGCTCGCAAAACTCCCCGGCACCGGCCGGCGCCACCGGACTCGAAATTGACAAACTCAACCGGATTCCCCTGCGCGCGCAACTCGACGCCTATGTCGGCAAGTTGCTCAAGCGAATGCCCGCGGCCTCCCGCACGGCGCTCAAGCACGTGGTCATCGACAGCTACGAGGTCGGCTCGCAGAATTGGACCGACGGCATGGCGGCCGAGTTCAAAACCCGTTTCGGCTATGACCCGGTGACGTTCTTGCCGACCCTGAGCGGACGGATGGTGGAATCGGCCGCGCAATCGGATCGGTTCTTGTGGGATTTGCGCCGCCTGGTGGCCGACCGCGTCGGGACCGAATACATCGGCGGCTTGCGCGACCTGAGCCGTGAACACGGCCTCAAACTCTGGTCGGAAAACTATGGGCACGGCGGATTTTTCGGTGAGTTTCTGCAATACGGCGGGCAGAGTGAGGAAATCAGCGGCGAGTTCTGGGAATCGGGCTCACCTGGCAAACTTGAACTGCGCGACGCGAGTTCGGCGGGACATATCTATGGCAAGCCCGTCATATTTGCCGAGGCATGGACCGGTGGCCCCGCTTTCACCAGCAGCCCGTGGAGCTTGAAAAAGATGGGCGACTGGGCGTTTTGTGAGGGCGTCAATCAACTAGTATTCCATGTCAATATATCGCAACCCGATGAGCTCCGGCCAGGCATCAGCGCCTGGTTTGGCACTGAGTTCAACCGCCATAACACGTGGTTCAATGAGTCCGCGAGTTGGATCGATTACTTGAAGCGTTGCCATTACCTGCTCCAGCAGGGAAACTACGTGGCGGACGTGGCTTACTTCATCGGCGAGGATGTCCCCAGAATGGGCGGGATTCAACGTCCCGAACTGCCATCCGGTTATTCCTATGACTATATCAATGCCGAGGTCATCGAAAAGCGTTTGAGCGTCAAGAACGGCAGGTTTGTGCTGCCGGATGGAATGAGCTATCGGCTCATCGTGTTGCCCGATGGCACCTCGATGCGACCGGAATTGCTAACCACCCTGCGCGACCTGGTCGCCCAGGGTGGAGCGGTGATGGGCGCCCCGCCCGTCGAATCGCCCAGCCTGCAGAATTTTCCTGGCTGCGATCAGCAAGTCAAGTCGCTCGCCGCCGAGCTGTGGGCCGGCTGCGATGGCACCCACACCCCGTCCGCGGCTTTCGGCAAGGGTCACGTTTTTCGCGGTGCCAGCCTCCAAAGTGCTTTGATGCAGTTAGACACGCCGCCCGACCTCAGTGACGTGGCCGGGAGTATTCCCAGCGAAGTCTTGTTCACCCACCGTCACACAGCGGATGCTGATATCTATTTCCTGTCCAACCAAAGTGACAATCCGCTTGCGTTCACGCCATCGTTCCGGGTCGGGGAGCGCGCCCCGGAGTTATGGGATCCCATGTTGGGGCATTGCACACGGCAAGCAGTCTGTGATGTGTCATCGGGAGCGACACGCGTTCCTCTACACCTGTTGGCGCGCGGCTCGATGTTTGTCGTCTTCCGCGATGCGGCCACACCCTCACGGGTTGTCAAAGTAACGCATGACGGCAAGACAATCGCCAATGCCGTGGCCGATGATAAGGCGGCGTTGGCGGCTCCCGCTCCCAACACCTTCACGGTGGCCGTTTGGGCTAAACCCAAGACGGAATCCACCATGTCAGGCGAAGCCAAAGCGGGCTTTGGCGCCCTGTACACCCCGCGCAGCGACATCATCTTTCCTGCCCAAGGGGATAGTTTCGGTTTGGGAAAAGGCCATGCCGGCAGCGGTCTCGCGGTGGGCACCAACGGCGTCGGAGTCTACGAGCACAGCGCAGATTACTTCGCGCCCATTCTGGAGTATTCCACACCCATCAGCGACTGGGTCCACGTGGCCGTGGTCTACAACCAAGGGCAAACGAGCTTATATCTCAACGGCAAGTTGGCTCACACCGGGCTCAAGACCGACTATGATGTTAGGCCCGGCGAGCCCAACACCACATACAATGGCGGCATCAGCGGCTTCCGGCGCCTCCTGCGCGCGCTTCCCGCTTCTGACATTGTGGAACTGATGAAATCGACCGGACCGGGTGGCTCCACTGGCGCGGTGGAAGACCCGCTGGAGCTGACGCGCGGGCCAAACGGCGAGCTGCAAGCGTTGGCATGGCAAGCCGGCCGCTACACGTTGGAGTCGGCCACCGGCTCCCCGTTGGATCTCACCGTGCCGCCAATCATGCCGGCCTGGCAGGTCGCGGGCCCATGGACGCTGGCATTCCCGCCCGCAAGCGGCGCGCCTGCGAGAACGACGCTCGCTGCACTGGCTTCTCTAAGCGAGCAAACCGAGCCCACCATCAAGTACTTCTCCGGCACCATGACCTACTCGAACGTGATCGATATTCCCGCGAGCGCCTTGGGTAGTGACCGCCGCCTCGATCTGGACCTGGGAGATGTGGGCTCCCTGGCCGAGGTATGCCTGAACGGCAGAAATCTCGGCACGCTCTGGTCCAAACCGTTCAGACTCGATATATCAGGCGCGGCGAAGCCAGGTGCCAACCACTTGCAGGTCCGCGTGACCAATGTGTGGCATAACCGCCTCGTCGGGCAACGCCTCAAGCCCCAGGCGTTCACCGGCCCGGAGGTCGAAAAGATCTGGACAAGCATGATGCCCGATTACGGGCCGAACGAACCGCTTTTCCCCACCGGGCTCATCGGTCCGGTGACCCTGCATCAGGCAGTTATCATCAATGGCGGGCAAGTGGACCCTCCTGCGCCTCGGCTACACCCTCACCGGGGCGAAGAACCTGCCCGCTCCCAAGGGTGGCGAAGGCCTGGAGTGCGACAAATTCAGCAAGGCCGCGCTGGATATGCACTGGAACGGCTTGATGCAGAAAATCCTCGACGACGTCGGGCAGCTTGCCGGCAAGACGCTCGACACCTCGGTGATCGACAGCTACGAGGTCGGCGGACAGGACTGGACGGAGAATTTCCGCGCGGAATTCAAAACGCGGCGCGGATACGATCCGCTGAAATTTCTCCCGACCTTCACCGGCCACCTGGTGGAGAGTCCGCAGGTCACGGAGCGCTTTTTCTGGGACCTGCGCCGGACCATCGCCGATGTGTTCGCCGCGCAACGCCTGCTGCCGGATTTTGAATTCAAAGGCGTGGCCGGGTCCTCCCAACTGGCTTATACCCACCGCATCGACGGCGCGGCCGATATCTACTTTGTTTCCAACCAGCGGCGGCAGTTTCAGAACTCAGCGTTCGACCTCAAAAGAGCCAATGTGTGGAGCAAGTTGGATTCCCTGAAGCGCGAGCGGGCTGAACGCTGGCTGTGGGTCAGGTTGAGGACGGTTGGACGTCGAAGTCGTC
>Ga0118677_10011144_pt1 | contig 13568 bp, 8 predicted proteins | sample AliMusrvi5mmetaG_FD_86154 | JGI IMG/M metagenome (GOLD analysis project Ga0118677, IMG submission 86154)
CCGGTAGGTCTCCGGCGACCACTCGGCCCGTCCGGTGGAGAAGTCCCAGCGGACGCTGCCCACGCGCGCCACGTTCTCGGTGATGTCGCGCATCCGCTTGCTCTCCCGCAGCGCCTCTTCCTTCCGCCTGAGCTCGGTGATGTCGACAAACACGGCGAAGACCCGATACGGCTCGCTCTCGCCCGGCCTGAAATGGGGCACGGCGCTGATCACCATCCAGCGGTACGAGCCGGCTGCCGGATTGAAGACGCCCATCACGACGTCGCTCACGGGCCGCGCAGTGCGCAGCGATACCATCGCGGGGTGCTCTTCGCCGGGGAAGTCCGAGCCGTCCTCGTGCACTGCTCGCCAGTTCGGGTCCATAGAAGTGCGGCCCTGCATCTGGCTGAGGGAGAGGCCGAGGATCCGCTCGGCCGCCGGATTGGCGTCCATGATGGCCCCGTGTGCGTCGTGATACACGACGCCCTGCGCCATCGTTTCGACCAGGGTCCGGTAGCGCTCCTCGCGCTCGCTCAGCTCTGCCTCGATCTGACGTTGTTCAGTGACGTCCTGGTAGTAGCCCGTGGCTGCGACCACTGCGCCCGAGGCGTCGCTCTCCGTGGCCATCTCCATGTGCAGGTAGTGCTCGCTGCCGTCTCGATGGACGATCCGGCACCCCGCGCTGGACTGGCGACCCTCCTCGTCGAAGGCGGTCATCGCCTGCAGGAGCTGCGCCTTGTCATCGGGGTGGACGCGCGCGTCGATGAGAGCGAGCACGTCTCCGCGGTACTCCGCCGGGTCGACGTCGAAGAGGCTGAACAGCCCGGGCGACACGCTGAGGTCGTGAGTGCCCCGCTCCCAGCGCCAGAAGCCTGCCTTGGCGACCTTCTCGGCGACATCGCGCATCGTCTCGCTCTCACGCAGCGCGGCCTCGGCCGCCTTTCGCCCCGTGATGTCCTGCAGGTAGCCGACGAGTGTGGACACCCTGCCGTCGGCGCCGCGCTCGGCCGTGCCCTCGCCGTGCATGATGCGCGTGGAGCCGTCTCGATGCACGACCCGGAAGTCGATGGGGGCGAGCTCACCTCGCTCCGCGACGGCGTCGATGTCGCGCTGGAGCAGCGCGCGGTCGTCGGGGTGTACGCGCGCATCGAGGGCGCGCATCACGTCGCCGTCGAACTCGCCCGGCGTCACGTCGAGGAGCGTGTAGATCTCCCGGGACCAGCTCGGGCGCGGCGCCGTGAAGTCCCACCTGTAGCTGGCGACTCGGGCGATGTGCTCGCTCGCGTCGCGCATCGTCTTCATGTCGCGCAGCGTCTCCTCGGCCGCCTTCTGCTCGGTCAGGTCGCGGATGGCGACGCTCGTGAGTTGGACGCCGTGGTGATCGGTGTAGACGGTGGTCGATGCCTCGCCGGGGAACATGGTGCCGTCGGCGCGGACGAAGCTGAACACGCCGGAATGGTGGCCGGTCAGATCCCTGACGGCGAGGGCCTCCTGGAACCGGCACTCCGAGGGGTCGAGGAGGCCGTCCCGCCCGATCTCGCGCAGCCTGTCCTGAGAGCAGCCGAACAACAGGCAGGCGGCGGGGTTCGCGGTGAGCAGCCCGCCGTCCAGCTCGAACTGCAGGATCGCCTCGCTGCTGTGCTCCACGAGCAGCTTGTAGCGCTGGCGTTCGTCGTCAAGCTCGTTCTGAAGGCGCCGGTGCTCCGTGATGTCGCGCGAGGTGACGACGACTCCGGCGACCTCGCCATCGGCTCCGCGCACCGGGCCGAGGTAGTTCTCGAGGTGGTGCGTCCCGTCCGCTCTCGGGGCGGAGGTCTCCGCGGCGAACGACTCGCCCGCGAAGGCGCGCTCGTAGTACTCGCGCCATCTGCGCGTGAGCTCCTCGGGATACTGGGCAGTCAGCACCGTCTCGCCCAGGGCGATCGGCTTGCCCTGCGAGGCGGCCGCCGCCTGCATGAAGTGCTCGTTGGCGGCGACGAGGCGGTAGTCGCGGTCGATCTGGAAGACGATATCGGGGATGGTGTCCACCAGCGCCCGCAGCTCGCTCTCGCGGCGGCGCAGGGCGGCGGCGGCATCCTCGGCTGAGGGTAGTGCGGGTGTCTCCGGGTCTTGGCTCACGACGGCGTGACCTCGTGGGGAGCGGTGTCTGCGGACCGTACTCCCACAGCTCCCGCAAAGCTAGTAGGGCAGCCGGCCGCAGGGCGCGCGGCGAGGAGGCGTGAGGGCCGGCCGCAGAGGTCGCGGCGAGGAGGCCTGAGCGCCGGCCGCCGGCCTCAGTCCGCCGGGCCGGCCTCTGGCGGCAGCGTGAAGTAGACGGTCGCGCCCTTCTCCACCGCGGCCTCGGCCCACACGCGGCCGCCGTGCCGGCGGACGAGGCGCTGCACGGTGGCAAGGCCGACGCCGTCGCCGGGGAACTCGCCGCGCGGGTGCATGCGCTGGAAGAGGCCGAAGAGGTGCTGCGCGTACTGCTCGTCGAAGCCGGCGCCGTCGTCGCGCACGTAGAACTCGAGCTCGCCGCCGGCCTGCAGCGCGCCCACCTCGACGTGCGCACTGTCATGGTGGGAGGTGAACTTCCAGGCGTTGCCGAGCAGCTCGCGCAAGATCATGCGCAGCAACGTGGGGTCGGCGTCGGCGGCGAGGTCCGGCTCGATGCTCACCTGCACCCGCCGCGGGGCGTCGTCGTCGGCGAGCTCGGTGGCGACCTCGGCCGCGAGCGCGCTCACGTCCACGCGGCGGCGCAACAGGTCGCGGTGGGTCACCTTGGAGAAGCCGAGCAGATCGTCCATCAGGCGCGCCATCTCCTGCGCCGCGGCGCGCACGCGGCCCAGGTCCTCGACGGACTGCGGGCTGAGCTTGTCGGCTTCGTCCTGCAGCACCGTCTCGCTGAAGCCGTCGATGGCGCGCAGCGGGGTGCGCACGTCGTGGGAGACGGCGTAGGCGTAGGACTCGAGCTCCTGGTTGGCCATGTCGAGCTGCGCGATGCGGTCCACGAGGCGGTACGAGAGCCGCTCGTTGAGCTGCTTGATCTCGTCCTCGGCGCGGCGCTGCTCCGTGACGTCCTGGTAGTAGCCGGTGATGGCGGTCGGCGTGCCGTCCGCGTCGCACTCGGTGACCGCCTCACCGTGCAGGACGTGCTCGCTCCCGTCCGGCCAGACCAGGCGGAACTCGACGGGGCCGGCCCGACCAGTCGCGCGCACGGCGGCGACCTCCCCCCTCAGTCTCGCAAGGTCGCCCGGATGAACGCGCTTCTCGAAGATCGTCATCGTGTCGCCGGTGAACTCCTCGGGCGCGATGGCGAAGAGCCGGTACATCTCGGGAGACCAGGTCGCGTGCCCCGTGGTGAGGTCGTGCCGTGTACTTCCCACATGCGCGGCTGCCTCGGTGATATCGCGCATGACCTTGCTCTCGCGCAGCGCGTCCTCGGCCTGCTTGGCGTGGAGCGCCACGCCGATGCTGGCGCCGAGCCCCTCGAAGAAGGGGATCCACTCCAGAGGGAGCCGGTCCGTGTGGCTGTCGCCCAGGTGCAGGAGGCCGAGGATCTCGTCGCCGGCGCGCAGGGGCACGAGTGCGAGCGAGCGGAAGCCCGCGTGGATGCAGCGGTTGCGCGGATGCCGGCGCGGGTCGTCCTCGGGTGGCACGTCGAGGAGCGGCAGCGAGTCGTTGGTCCAGGCGCTGCCGCCGGCGGTGAAGAGCGGGTTCGCCGGATCGGCGGCGCCGCTGATCACGAGGCCGCAGGTGCACTCGAGGTTGATGCTGCCGTCCGCGTTGCGGCAGAGCTTGTTGTCGGGGGAGCGCTCGGCCAGGACGTTCTCGGCCGCGAGGAACTCGTCGCTGTAGCCCAGAGAGCCGACGAACGGGTAGTCGTCGCCGACCTTGAGGCGCAGCCCGACGGCGTCGAGGCCGGTCGCCCGCTGGAGCGCCGCGACGATGCGCTCGACGGTCTCGCGCACCGGCGTCGGGGAGGCGATGATGCCGAGGATCTCCTGCGGGACAGCGAGGAGGCGATCGGTCCGCCTTCGCGCGGTGATGTCGTCGAAGGTGACGACGGCGCCCGCGGGGCCTGCCTCGTCCGGGTTGAAGACCGGCTCCGCGTTGATGTTGATCCAGCGCAGCTCGCCGTCGCGAGCCACGCCCATGACGATGTCGTGCTGGGGCTCGCCGTCCGCGAGCGTCTTGAGGGAAGGGAACTCCTCGGGGGGCCACGGCGTGCCGTCCTCGCGGACGGTGTGCCAGTCGCGGCCGAGCACCGTCTCGCCCACGATATCCGACTCGGCGACGCCCATGACGTCCTCGGCCGCAGCGTTCCAGGCACGTATGCGCCCGTCCCGGTCCTGCAGCAGGATGCCCTCATGGGCGGCCTCGAACACCGTCTGCAGGCGCTCCTCGCTCTCGCGCAGCGCCGCTTCCGAGCGCCGGCGCTCGGTGATGTCCCTGGCCATCATCAGGTGCGACGCGGGCGCTCCGCCCGGGCCGAGCACCGGGCGCACGACGATGTCGACCCAGGCGATGCTGCCGTCCTTGCGCACGTAGCGCTTCTCGCGCGCGTACTCGCTCATCTCGCCCGACTTGAGTCGTCTGGCGGCGGCCATATCGGCAGCGACGTCGTCCGGGTGCGTGAGGTCGGGGAAGCCGAGCCCGAGGAGCTCCTCCTCGGAGTAGCCGGTGACCTTCGCGAAGCGCGAGTTCACGCGCAGGAAGCGGTAGTCGAGCCCCACGAGCGCGGCGCCGATGGGCGCCTGCTCGAACATCAGGCGGAAGAGCCGCTCGCTCTCGGCGAGCGCAGCCTCCGAGCGCCTGCGCTCCGTGACGTCGGCAAAGGTGAGGTGGATGCGGAGCGGCTCGTCCTCGTCGGCCTCCAAGGGCCTCCCCTGAAGGCTCGCCCAGACGGTCCTGCCACCGGCGTGCTTGAGGCGCAGCTCAAAGTCCACGGTGCGGCCGAGCTCGGCCAGCTGTCTGCGCTGGCGGTAGTAGACGTCCTGGTCGTCAGCCAGGACGAAGTCGTGGAACGGCCGCCCGATGACCTCCCGTCGCTCCACGCCCAGCAGGCCGGCGGCGGTCAGGTTGGCCTCCTCCACGACGCCCCCCTCGGTGAGCGTGAGGTAGCCGACCGGCGCCTGTTCGAAGCGCTCGAAGTACTTGTCGTGCGAGGCTTGCAGCTGGAGTGCGGCGCGGCGCAGCTCCTCGTTCTGCATCTCGAGCTCGATCTGGTGCACGCGCAACTCATGGGTGACGGTCTTCTGGTCCTCAGGGAAGGGCGAGGCGGCGGCGGCGGCGGCGGAGAGCCCCGCGAGACGTTGCTCGGCCTGCCGGCGCAGCTCGGCGGCGGTGCCCGGCGCCGGGGGCGAGCCCGGAGCCGGTGGCGTACTCGGCGCCGGCTGCGGGTCAGGTGAGCCGGGCGCGGCCTTCTTCTTGCGCGGCTCCCGGTCGTCGGCCATCAGGCGCTGCGGCTTCGGTCGGTGGCGCGGAGGGGCACGGCGCTCTGCCTGGCGATCTCAAAGATCCGGCTGCGTGTCTCCACGCCTCCTCCTTGGTCGGCGAGGAATCTGGTCATCATCGTACCCGCGTCGGCGCGAGACCACGCGCCGACGCGACGCCCCGGCCGCGAGCGCCCTACTTCTGCGCCGCTCCTCCGGGCAACGTGAAGTAGAAGGTCGCGCCCTTCTCCACCTCGGCCTCGGCCCACACGCGCCCGCCGTGGCGCGTGACGAGGCGCTGCACCGTGGCGAGGCCGATGCCGTCGCCCTCGAAAAGGCCTGCCTGGTGCATGCGCTGGAAGGCGCCGAAGAGGTGGGTCGCGTACTGGGCGTCGAAGCCGGCGCCGTCGTCGCGCACGAAGAAGGCGTGCTCGCCGCCCGCGTCCACGACGCCGACCTCGATGCGCGCCGTCTCGTGCATGCCGGTGAACTTCCAGGCGTTGCCGAGCAGGTTGACGAGGATCAAGCGCAGCAGCGCCGCGTCGGCCGCGACCCTCATGCCCGGCGCGACCACGGTCTCGACCTGCCGCTGCGGCTGCGCCTCGCGCAGGTCGTCGAGGACGGAGGTCGCCAGGGCGCTCACGTCGACGTCCTCGACGGCCATGTCCCGCCGCGAGACTCTCGAGAGGCCCAGGACCTCGTCGATGAGCGTGGCCATGCGCTGCGCGCCGGCGCGCACGCGCTGCAGGTGCTCGACGTCGGTCTCCGTGAGCTTGTCGCCCGCGTCCTCGATCACCATCTGGCTGAAGCCGTCGATGGCGCGCAAGGGCGCGCGCAGGTCGTGCGAGACCGAGTAGGCGAAGGCCTCGAGCTCCTGGTTGGTCGCCTCCAGCTGGGCGGTGCGGCTCACCACGCGCTCCTCGAGCTCGTCGTTGAGGCGGCGGATCTCGCCCTCTGACTGCTTGCGCTTGGTGACGTCGTTGAACGTGACCACGAGTCTGTCCGCGAGGAAGGCGGCGTGGAGCTCGCAGATGCGCACGGAACCGTCGCCGCAGGCGATCCGGTACTCTCCCGCGTTGACCGCCTCTCCGGACTGTCGCGCCGCTTCCACGGCGGGCTTCCAGCGATCGATCACCGCGTGCCGGTAGCCGGGGTCCGGGTACGCCAGCTCATACCACTCAGCCGCCGTGGGCGCCGTGTGTCCGAAGAGGGCCAGAGCACTGCGGCTCCAGTAGTCGATGACGTCGTCTCTGACGTCGACCAGGGCGATCGGGAAGGGAGTCGCATCGAGGATCGCGCGCAGTGAAGCCTCACTCTCGCGCATGATCTGTTGCGCGTGCCTCCACTCGGTGACGTCCTGGTAGTACCCGAACACGGTGGGTCCGGCGGCGGAGGCGTCGCCCTCGACCATGCCCTCGCCGTGCAGGATGTGCTCGCTGCCGTCGCGGTGGATGACCCGGTACTCCACCGGGATGGGCACGCCGGTCTCGAACACGGCCGCGATCGTCTTGTTGAGCGAGTCGCGGTCGTCGGGGTGCACGCGCGCCTCGACGACGGGCGCGAAGTCGCCGTCGAACTCATCCCGCTCGATATCGAAGAGCCGGTACATCTCCGGCGACCAGGTGGTCTGCTGCGTCGCCGGCTGCCAGCTCCAGCTGCCCACCAGCGCGACGCTCTCGGCGATGTCGCGCATCGCTTCGCTTGCCAGCAGCGCATGCCGTCCCCTGACACGCGCGTCGATATCGGTGAAGGCCAGCCAGGCGCCGGCCGGCGTGCCGTCGCCGGCGTCGTTGGGCCGCGCCTCGAGGAGCGCCCAGAAGGGGACGGGATCGAGCGCGCCGCCGACGAGGCGCTGCAGGCGCAGCTCGCCGGACTGCCCTTCTCCCGTCTTTCGGAGGGCGTTGATGAGCAGGTAGAAGGCGTCCTGATCGGGCGAGGCGACGAAGGCGGACAGCGGCTGCCCGACCAGCAACTGCCGCTCGACGCCCAGGAGGTGCGCGGCCGTGATGTTCGCCTCGCGGACGATGCCCTTGTCGTCCAGGACGAGATAGCCGACCGGCGCGAGGTCGAAGCGTTCGAAGTACTTCTCGCGCTGTGCGCCGAGCTCGACGTGGGAGCGAAGCAGCTCCTCGTTCTGCATCTCCAGTTCGATCTGGTGCACCTGCAGCTCGTGCACCACGGCGGCGACGTCGTCGGCCGCGAGCGAGGCGGCGGCGGCGGCGGCGGCGGCGGCGGCGGCGGCGGGCTCGTCGAGGCGCTGCTCGGCCTGGCGCCGCAGCTCGCCTGCCCGGCGCCGCAGCTCGTCGGCCGCTTCCTGGGCCTTGATGGCCGCCTTCGCCTCATCACCCCTGTGCGGCGACGCCGGCTCGGCCATCAGCCGTCGCCCTCGATGTCGGTGACCGTGAGCAGTATCAGGCGCCGCTTGCCCGGGGTCTGGAGGACCTCAAGGGCGTTGAGCGTCATCGTGCGGGGCCCGAGCGCTCCCGTGGTGAGACTCACCTTGAAATCGTCGAGCTTCTTCTTCGCGGGTAGTACCTCGAGCAGCAGTTCGACGAGGTCCGGATTCAGCCAGGCGCCGTCGTAGACTTCGCTCAGGGGATGGCCGATGATCTCGTCCCGCACCTGCTGGAAGGTCGCCAGGAAGGCCTTGTTGGCGGTCACCACCGTGAGCTCCCCGTCGAGCACGAGCTCGGGTTCGCGCACCGTGTCGAGGACGTTCTGGGCGAACGCGCCGGCCTCGGCGACGGCCCTGGCGGTCTCGTCGAGCGCCGCCTGCAGCCGCTGCTGCTCGGTGACCTCGACGAAGGTGAGCACCGCGCCCTCGATCACGTTGTCGAGCGTGCGGTAGGGCTGCGCCCGCATCACGTAGACGCGCTCGTCCAAGGTCCGCACGTGCGTCTCGATGGTGTTCAGGGTGGCGAGCACCATGGTCGCGGCGCTCACCGCGTCGGTGTCGCCGGTGAGGCGCTGGGCGATGTCGCCGAGCGGGCGCCCGATGTCCGTCGGGATCAGGTTCATGATCTCGGTGACCGCGGGCGTGAAACGCTGGATGCGGAGCTTCTGGTCCACGAACAGCGTGCCGATGCCGGTGCCGGCGAGCATGTTGTTCATGTCGTTGTTGGCGCGCGAGAGCTGCTCGATCTTCTGCCGCAACTCGCTGTTGACCGTGACGAGCTCTTCGTTGACCGACTGCAGCTCCTCGCGGGAGGTCTCGAGCTCCTCGTTGGTGGACTGCAGTTCCTCGTTGGACGACTGCATCTCCTCGTTGGTCGACTTGAGCTCCTCGTTGGAGGTCTCGAGCTCCTCCACGGTGGTGCGCAGGTACTCCTCCTTGGCCGAGAGCTCGCGGTCCAGGTCGGCGATGCGCTGCTCGCGGTCGGCGACGGGCTCCAGGGCGGCTTCGCCGGGAGCGCCGGGGGTGGCCTGGGGCACGTCCTCGAAGAGGATCAGCAGCACCCCCTTGACGGCATCGGGCCCGGACATCGGCTCGATGATCAGGTTGACGCGGTGCATGCCGTCGCTGGTCCGCACGGCCAGGTTCTCGTAGCGTACGGGCTCCTTCTGCGTGAGCGCCTTGCGCATGCCGGAGGAGAGCTCGAGCCGCAGGCCCTCGCGGGCCATCTTGTGGAGGCTGCCGCTGGGCTCGCCCGCCGGAGGCTCGAGGTAGCGCCCGGTGTGGCCGTGGATGTACAGGACGTCGCCCTCGGCGTTGACGACCACGCAGGCCGGCGCATGCCTGTCGAGGAGCGCCTTCTCGGCGAGGTCGCGCACGCGCAGGCGCAGCGGCGGCGGCGTGAGCGCGGACGACCGGCTCAGGGCCGCGCTCGGCATCGGCATCGTGGATGCGAGCAGCTTCTGCCGCGGGGTGACCGTGCCGCGGCGCTGGAACAGCTTCCACTTCTTGTCCACCGGGGCGAAGAGGTCAGCGGCTTCGCCGAGCGTCTCGGAGCTGCCCAGGAACAGGTAGCCGTCCGGGTTGAGCGCGTAGTGGAACAGCGGCATGAGCCGTTGCTGCAAGTCGCCGTCCATGTAGATCAGCAGGTTGCGGCAGCTGATGAGGTCGACCTTGGAGAAGGGCGGGTCCTTGGTGACGTCCTGCTTGGCGAACACGAGGCAGTCGCGCACCACCTTCGCGACCCGGTAGGTGGGGCCGTCCGGCACGAAGAAGCGCTCCAGCCGCTCCGGCGACACATCGGCGCTGATGCTGTCGGGGTACGTGGCCGCGCGCGCCCGCTCGATGGCTTCGGAGTCGATGTCGGTGGCGAACACCTGGATGGGCACGTTGCGCTTGGCGGCGGCGACCTGCTCCAGGGCGAGCATGGCGATGGAGTAGGCCTCCTCGCCGGTGGAGCAGCCCGGCACCCACACGCGCAGCGGGTCTCCGGGCGCGCGGGCGCGCACCAGCCGGGGGATCACCTCGGTGGCCAGCGCCTCGAAGGCGGCCGGGTCGCGGAAGAAGTTGGTGACGCCGATGAGCAGCTCGCGGAAGAGGGTCTCGGCCTCGAGGGTGTCGCGCTTGAGGAGGACGATGTAGTCCTCCATGCGCTCTATCCTGGTGACGGCCATGCGGCGCTCCACGCGGCGGCGCAGGGTGTTGACCTTGTAGTGCGTGAAGTCGTGGCCGGTGCGGTCGCGCAGCAGATGGAGCACCTGCAACAGCAGGTCCGGGCTCTGCGCCACCGGGGGGCTGACGGCCCTCGGCAGGCGCCCGAAGGCGCGGCTCACGTAGCCGACGAGCTGCTCGGGCATCTCGACCGGCGTGAGCACGTAGTCCACAAGGCCGGTGGCGATGGCGCTACGCGGCATGCCGTCGTAGCCGGCCGACTCGGGAGTCTGGGCGATCGCCATGCCGCCCTCGCCCTTGACCGCGCGCACGCCCAGCGTGCCGTCGCTGCCGGTGCCCGAGAGCACGATGCACACGGCGCGCTCGTGCTGGTCGGCGGCAAGCGAGCGGAAGAAGTAGTCGATCGGCAGGCGCTGGCCGCGCGGCGCCTCGGGCTCGATGAGGTGCAGGCGGCCGCCCTGGAGCGTGATGTCCTTGTTGGGCGGCATCACGTAGGCGCAGCCGGGGCGCACCTCCATGCCGTCCTCGGCCCACGCGACCTCGATGTGCGTGTACCTGCGGACCAGGTCGAGCAGCAGGCTCTTGTGGTCGGGGTCGAGGTGCTGCACCAGCACGAGCGCCATGCCCAGCGAGTCTCCGGCGGGCATGGCGGAGAGGAATTCCTCGATGGCGGCGAGGCCGCCCGCCGAGGCGCCGATGCCGACCACCGGGAACGCGCCGGGCCCGGGCAGCGGCTTCTCCGCCGTCGCGGCCGCCGCCGCTGCCTTGGGGGCCTTGCGTGCCGCCGGCTTGCCGGCCGACTTGGCCGTCGTCGGCTTGCTCGCCGAACTCGCCGCCGCCGGCTTGCGCTTGCTCGTCCCCATTCGGCCCCCCGCCTCCGAGAAGAAGTACTCTTGGCGAGACTATACCCCCGGGACGATCACAAGCACCGGGCGCGCGTTGCCCGGCGGAGGCTCTCGAGCCGCGCGGCGTAGCTGCGCCGTGCGCATCTGGATGATGCGGCCGGCCGGCGCGGGCTCACTGCTGGTCGGGCAGAAGCGCGGCGGCGTACCTCAGGGCGGGCTCAGCAGCTCGGGATGTGTCTCGGCGAGCCAGACGAGCACCTCGTCCTGGAGCTCTCGTGCGGCAGCGCGCAAGGCTCGCGATTCGTCCGGGCTGATCGTGTCGGCGCGGTCGTACTGGGCGACGTTGCGCTTGCGCCGGCAGGCGTCGAGATACGTTGCCCCGCGACGCTGCCCGTCGCCCAGGAGCACCGGCAGAAGCGCGATGGTGAGACGGTGATGCCCGGGTCCGTCGGCGACGCGGTAGGCGCCGGCGCGCACGACCACGGTCGCCAGTGTGATGGCGGCGCTGTACGCCGCGGCGAAGCAGCCGTCTGGCGAAAGCCCTTTCGTGGCGGCATCCGCCAGCTGGCGCGCGGCGAGAGCGAGAAGGTCGCCGGTCTCGGAGGGGGAGGGGCTGTGCCGCTTGAGCCGCCCGCCGGCGAGGAGGTCGTCGAGGCGCAGGCGCTCAGCCACCGGCCGGCTCGACCCCGTGCAGCAGGGCGCTCAGCTCCGCGTCGCCGCCGAGCAGCCAGATCTTGGCTCCGCTCAGCACGCCGGTCAGGAAGGGCGTGCCGGCGGCGACTCTCGCGCGGAGCTCGTCTGCCGAGTAGGCCACGACGTTGACCTCGCGGCCGAGCTGCTCGCCGGCCTCGGCGAGGAGGGTCGTGAGCTCGCGCGGATCGTGGCCGGACACGACGAGCACGTCGATGTCGCTACCCGCCAGCTCGCGTCCGGCGGCGACGGAGCCGTAGACGAACGCCAGGTCGACTTGGTCGCGCAGCGGCAGCAGCGGGCGGCGGAGCACTGCGGCGACGCCGACCGTCTTGGCGAACACGGACTTCAGATCGGCGAACGCGGGGTGGCCGTTGCAAGCGCGATAGTAGACGCGGTTGCCGTGCCTGCGCCGCGCCACCAGACCGGCGCGCTCGAGGCGCAGGAGGTCGCGCTGGACCTGCACGAGGCGCGAGCCGGTGAGGACGGCGAGCTCGCGCTGGTAGAAGTCGGTGTCGCACTGCGTGAGAAACAGCCCCAGAAGGCTCACGAGCGTCGGTGTGGCGAAGAGCCCGGCGAAACCGCCGCCGGCCGGCAAATCAGGCATATGACCATACTCCTTGGTCGATAGACCAAGAAGTTTAGTCGATAGGCTCGCCGGCTGCAACGATTGGACGGACACGGGAAAAGGATAGGCCGACCGCTTGCTCGCCGGAAGGCCGCCGATCGGGTGGCTGCGGTGACGATCGGCCAACGTCACCCGGCGGCGCTTCCTGCGGTCAGCTCACCTCTGGTCAGGCGGAAGCTTGGCGGCGAGCGTTGCGACCAGTTCGGGGACCTTCTCGGTCGCCGTCTTGAAGACGATGTCGTAGTCCACATGCAGGTAGTCGTGGGCCAGGATGTTGCGCATGCCCACCACGAAGCCCCACGGGACGTCCGGATGCGCCTCTTTGAAGGCCGCCGATACGCGGCGGGCGGCCTCTCCCAGCCAGCCCAGAAGCTGGACTATCGCCAACTGAAGATCCTCGTCCGCATCGAAGGTCGCGCGCTCCAGGCCGTCTGCGCGACGCGCGATGCCGACCGCGAAGTCGTACATCTCACCCAAGTAGACGAGGTCGTCACGCTGCATAGACGACCTCCGCGCTCGCGAGCACGCGGTCTTTGAGGCGCCGATTCAGGTACTTGGGATTGACGAAGTCGACCGGCCGGCCGTCGAAGAACGATGAGAATTCCTTCTGGATGTCCACGATCTCCCAACCCGGCTGAGCTTCGGGGTCGAACTCGACGAGCATGTCGATATCACTCTGGGGCGTGAAGTCGTCGCGAAGCACGGAACCGAAGAAGGCGACGCGCCGGATGCCGTGCCGGCGGCACAGCGCCGCGAACTCGTCGCGCGAGAAATCGATCCGTGGTCCGCCCATCGTGTGCTCACCTCCGTAGCGATCGTAGCCCCTTTGTGCCTTGCGAGTGTAGCCCTTGGTCGAGACCGGTGCGAGAGCGTGAGGGGCCAACGGCGTGAGCCGCCTTGGCCTTGGCCTTGGCTTGGCGCTGCGTCCGAACCTTGCGCGACACAGGCCCCGCCAGCCATCTCCGTCGCCCCAAAATGTCCACCCCGTCGCCTCCCGGCCGCGTGCACTTCCCGCGTCGCCGGCCGACGTTCGAGGCCGCGGTCGTGCCTCTGGCCGACGAGTTCGGCGTGCCGACAAACGCTCCGCACGAGGTGTGGCGCGCCGTCGTGGCCGAGCACGCAGCGAAGTCGGTGCGGCTGTTCGACCTCTGAGAGTCTCGCGCGCGGGCCGCATCTGGTAGTCTAGTGCCTCACGAGTCAATCAAGTGATTAACCACGCGTCCGCCGAAGGAGAGTCGATAGCATGGGTGTGCAGGAACAGTACCGCGACTACGTGATGACCGGGTTCGTGAAGCGCGTCGAGCCGGTGGTCGCCGACCACGGCGAAGGGGCGCTTCTCTACGACGCCGACGGCACCGAGTACATCGACTGCTTCGCCGGCATCAGCGTCACCAACGCCGGGCACCACAACCGCAAGATCCTCGACGCCGCCATCGCGCAGGCCGAGA
>Ga0118677_10003783_pt1 | contig 13567 bp, 12 predicted proteins | sample AliMusrvi5mmetaG_FD_86154 | JGI IMG/M metagenome (GOLD analysis project Ga0118677, IMG submission 86154)
AAATAGTTCTTTCGTCAGAATACTGGGTTTATGTTATCAAAATGGTCTCAATATTAGTCGAATTGCCATATTTTCTTAACAGATTAACAGCAAGTTCTACGGTCTCAAAAGTGTTGACTTCTCCGGAAAATCCGACAACAATCATAAGAAATATTTTAGTTTTATCTGTAACAGAGGTTCTGACTGAGTCGCTTGTTGGTGAGCCAAATGGTGAGACTGAATCACGAAAGACTGGCAGAAATTCGATATTCAGGTCCCCTCTCCCTATCGCATCATAGGGTTCATCTTTCCGGCCTATATCAAAAATTATGCGACCGTCAATTTTTTCCGCATCGTATCCACCAATCGACATCCCGCTCTTTAATGAAACCAAATTAACCAGATCGACGATATTATTGATCCGGTATAGTTCATTTCCTTTTACAATACGACGCATCAATGCTTCGGAGGAGAGACGGTATCTGGCAGGATCTTTTCCACATTGACGGTAAGCTAAACGTGATGCCTTGATGGCAGGATTACTGCTCACATCGGAAAGTTCCAACGAATTTTGGATTACTGTACCTGCTGCTTCAATCTCCTTCCACAATTCAGGGTTATCTTCCTGTATGGTCACATCGCATTCAATACAACCCAATACAAGGTTTGGCAATTTATTTTTAATAGCCTGACTGATAATTATTTCATTCATTAGTTTAATTTGATATTTAAAAGTATCCTTGATTTCTAAAAATACAATTACTTTTGGTACAGACTTCGTTTTTACCCTAATAATTGGTAATCAGGGAAGAACGTATGCATGCACTTAAATTGGAATCAATAAATCCAATACTGTGAGTACTCCGTTTATAGATATTCATACACATCATCCCGTAATTTCAAAGGAGATTGTCTCAGTTGGAAGCATTTTTCTCCAGGAAATTGAACCATTCTCAAAATTAAATACGCCATTTTCTGCGGCTATTCATCCCTGGCATGCCGATCAGTTTGATTCCGGTCAAGTCAGTAATATGCTCAAAAATCTGATAAATCAACCAGAATTAATTGCTGTAGGTGAAACCGGACTGGACAAGGCGTGCAGTACAAATTACCAGCATCAGAAAGAGCTTTTCGAATTGCACCTCCATTTTGCGGAGAAATATCACAAGCCGTTGATCCTTCATACGGTAAAATCATGGAACGAATTGCAGGGATACCTGAAAAGGTCAAAGCTTACTTGTATACTGCACGGATATGCTGAAGGCATAGCCTTAACACGGCAATTGATTGATCTGGGATGCTATTTCTCTCTTGGAAAATCTTTGCTAAACATTACACCCCGTATTCGGGAGGCGATTCAAATCATTCCGGTGACGTCAATGTTTCTTGAAACGGATGATTCGCGGGAGAGCATTATTAATCTCTATCGTGAACTGTCAGAAACTATCAATATTCCGATAGATATACTTAAAAATCTGATTTATAACAATTTTGTTGAACTTTCTAAGTTTAAACCTTAATTTACAATGGTCACAACAGGAAATCAAAATTTCGATTAATTAATTTAAAGAAGTTTAATCCCGGAAGGCCATGAATTTTATAAAAATCATTAAATGAGTAAAATAACTCAAATATTTATTTTCATTATTTTACTTGCTTTGAATGTCTCAGCTCAAGGTGATTCTTTAACATTTGTCACTGCGGATTGGCATAGTCTGGAAATCGCCAAAGGGATTGTATGGAAACAATATCTATTCAAGGGAACTTTGTTTGGCTCCAATCAAAACATCAATATCCTCGAAGTCAAAAAAAGTAAAAGAATATCTTTTGAATTTGGTTACGAAACTAAAAAACTCAAACTTACGAGTAAATTTGGAAAAGAATCAGATGCTCTGGCTGCGGTTAATGGAACTTTTTTCAATACAAAAGAGGGAGGATCAGTTGACTTTCTTAAAGCTTACGACCTGGTTGTTCACCATAATCAGTTAAAGGATGGGAAACGAGAATTTCACCAAAAAGCAGCTGTGGTGTTAAAAAACAGCACACTTAGGATAGAAAAATGGAATGGCAATGATGAATGGGAAACTCACCTCCATGCGAAAGGGGTGATGGTGTCAGGGCCGCTCCTTATATTTCATAAAGGGCAAGAACCACTTGATTCTGCTTCCTTCAATCTTACGCGCCATCCGAGAACTGCATTGGCAATTACAAATTCCCATCAAATCCTGCTGATCACTGTTGACGGCCGGAATGAAAATGCGGCTGGAATGAGCTTATTTGAACTCCGAAACATTTTGAGATGGCTAAATGCAGGCATGGGAATTAATCTCGATGGAGGAGGATCGACTACGCTTTGGATTTACAATCAACCGGCTAACGGAGTTGTTAACTACCCTTGCGACAACCGGAAATGGGATCATACAGGTGAAAGAAGAGTTGCCAATGTGATTATGGTGAAGAAGAGATAACACCAAATAAAACAGTGTCCTTGGAGGATTGGTTACTTTTAGAGCAGTGTAATATTTTCTTAATTCACTGGTTATGAGACTTAATATTGTTTTGTTAATTGGCTTAATGATTATAATTTGCATGTTACTCCTGACATGCAATAAAGAAAAAACTTCCTGCCCTGACGAAAATGCATTCTGTTCGCTGGTTGAAACACAAAACTTTGACACAACCGGCCCTCTGATTGATAAATTTCTGTCGAAACTTGAAAGGAATGAGAATGCCGTGATTCTTGATCAGTTAAGGGAATGGCTCGAATGTAAATGTTGTGTTAAAAATGTAGTTGTAATTTGTAACTCCTGCGTAAAAACTAATCCTGCACAAAGTGAACTGAGTATAGACTTTATCAATTGCTATGCCCCAAAAGTGGCATTAAAATGAGAATCAGTGATAAGGTAATCAATACGGCAACTGCGCCCCACCCTATAATGTTATTCAGCGGTTTATTGACATATTTACCCATGATTTTTTTGTTATTCACCAGTAAAATCATACAAACCAAAACAACGGGCAAAAGCATCCCGTTAATCACCTGAGTCCATAGAGAAATCAGGATAAGCGGAGCGTTGGGAACCAAAATAATGGCAGCACCTATAATCAAGATTCCTGTATAGAGGACATAAAACTCTTTGGCCTCATCCCATGTTTTATCGATTCCTGCCTCAAATCCAAATGCCTCGCAAACATAAAAAGCTGTTGCAAGTGGTAATATTGTTGCTGAAAAGATGGAAGCAATAAAAAGACCGAATGCAAAGACCTGTGAGGCAAAAGCTCCCGCAAGCGGTTTTAAAGCGAGTGCCGCGTCTTTGGCTTCATTGATCTGAATCCCGTTTTCATGAAGTGTTGAGGCGCACGCAACCATAATAAAGAAGGCTACGACCACCGTTGCAACACAGCCAACAACAATATCGATGAGGGTATATTTGTACTGCTTCATCTTTAAACCTTTCTCAATTACAGAAGATTGCATGTAAAATTGCATCCAGGGGGCAATTGTTGTTCCAATAATTCCTATGACCATTGAGATACTTTGTGCACTAACCTCCATATGGGGATGAATGATAGCATATCCTATTTCACCCCAGTGCGGTTTTCCCATGATGGCGGAAACGACATACATTAACAGTGAAACGCTAAAGAGAAGGAAGATCCGCTCAGCTATTTTATAAGTCCCTTTAACAACCAGAAACCAAATCAAAAACCCAACAATGGGGACTGAGATATATTTACTGACCCCGAAAACTTCCAAACTCCCAGCTACGCCGGCAAATTCAGTGGTAGTATTTCCAATATCAGCGATAAGCAAGCCGATGAAAATAAAAAATGTGATTTTAACCCCTGCATTTTCCCTGATCAGGTCGGCAAGTCCCTTTCCTGTTACGATACCCATTCGGGCATTCATTTCCTGAATTACAACAAGTACAATGAAGGAAGGAATCAGTGTCCAGATCAGGTTGTAACCGTACATTGCCGCAGCAACTGAATAGGTAGTAATTCCGCCTGCATCATTATCAACACTTCCGGTAATAATTCCCGGACCCAATATGGCCAGGAAAAGTCCGATTTTCTGAAAAAATGATTTTTTATTTCTAAACATTACACAAAGCCCCTATTTATTCGTTCTGCGCTTTTTAATTAAATCTTCGATTACGTCGTCAATAACAACCATCCCTTTTAGGGCATTCTTCTTATCGACTACAGGTATAGCAAGAAGGTTATATTTGGAAACGATTTCCGCTACTTCATTAATTTTCTGATAATCGCGCAAATGTACGGGCGAGGGTTTCATGATTTGACGAATCTGCACATCCGGAGGGGTAATTACAACATCGCGTACCGAAAATGTAGCTAGTAAAATTTCATTTTCATCCGTAACAAAAAGGTTATAAAGTGTTTCAAACTCCGGTTTTATATTTCTCAATTCAGCCAGAACTTCTTCAATGGTCATGTTCTGATTGAATGACATCACTTCTGATGACATGATGCTACCAACAGTATGGTCAGGATATACAAGCAATTCCCTGACTTCCTGAGAGGTATCTTTTTCCATCTCATTAAGCAGCAGTTCGGCCTTTTCGTCTTCCAACGCATCAAGAATATCGGCAACTTCATCGGCAGGCATCTTGTCCAGCACATCAGCTGCCTTTTCAATTGAAAGGCTTTCAAGGATATGTACCTGTGTTTCAGTATCAAGTTCCTCCATTACATCGGCGGCCTTCTCATCGTCAAGGGCTGAAAATAGGTCAGTGCTCGCTTTACGTCCCAGGTCTTCAATAATGTCAGCTAAGTCGGATGGGTGGAGGGTCTGAAGTTTAGCGTAACTCTTTGAAAGTTTAATATTCAGGTTTGAGAAATCAATCGTTTCGACATCCTCCCATAATATAAACTTTGAAGGAATCGTTCTCCCCAGGAGTCCTACTAAAAACTTAATTGGTTTGACAATTCCGATTCTGCGCAGTAATCCTTCAATTCCGATATCAACGGCTACGGCAAACGTTCCGCTTGCGATGGTTACAAGCCGGACATCATTTACCCTGACCAGTTTGCGACCGTTAAGGTCTACAATTTGATTATCGAGAACGGCCTCAGCCAGATACATGCTATTGTCTTTTTCATCTTTAGACAATTCGACCAACTGATCACAAATGACTGTTAAGTTTCCTTCAACCTTTTCAATATGAAAATTTTCGAAGGAATAGAAAGTGGTATTTTTTGAATATTTAATCTTAATACCTTTTACAACCGGATGTCCTGTGGGATAATTTGAAGGATCAGGATCAACTAACAGATCCTTAACGGTACCAAGGTATATACCATTATGATCCAGCACCTTTTGACCGATAATGCGACTTAAATAAAATGTGGTAATTGATGTCATAAGCACCTCCTTGCTTTAGCGATATAACAAGGAGCCTAAAAAAGGGGGCTATCCTGCTATATCAGGTTAATAAAAAATTTATCCGCAGGCCCTTCGTCCATTCTTAAAATGATATTGGTTTGCGGCGCAAAAGTAGGTTTTTTGTTCAGAGAAAAAAACAATCTTTAATTATTATTATCAACTAAGGATCAATTCATCTTTCATTTTTAGCGAAGCATATTAATCAAAACCAAAATAAGTGACTAACTTATTGATCCCCAGTTTAAATGATTTTTTCGTAATGCGATTAACTGCTTTTTAAGGATGTCGTTTTGCGATAATACAAGCAATGGATCTTCGGTAATAATCTTTTCAGCAATATCGCGGGCATATTGCAAGATTTGACCATCTTTCGCTAAGTTGCTAATTTTTAAATCAAAAGCAATACCGCTCTGTTGCGTTCCTTCGATATCGCCTGGACCTCTTAACCGCATATCTGCCTCTGCAATTTCAAATCCATCATTGGTAGCTACCATTGTTTCTATCCGCTTACGACTGTCAATACCAAGTTTGAAACTGCTCAGTAAAATGCAGTATGACTGGTCTGCGCCACGTCCTACACGTCCCCGCAACTGATGAAGCTGCGACAGTCCGAACCGCTCCGAACTTTCAATGACCATAACTGAAGCATTGGGTACATCAACTCCTACCTCAATCACTGTTGTTGCAACAAGAATTTGGGTTTCTCCCCTTTTAAACTTAAGCATCTCCTCATCTTTGGCAGCAGGTTTCATCCTGCCATGAACCATACCAATTGAGTACCCGGGAGGGGGAAAAATTCTCCTGATTTGTTCAAAACCTTGTTCAAGATTCTTATAATCAAGCTTTTCAGATTCAGATATCAACGGATAAACGATGTAAATCTGGCGCCCTGTTGAAATCTCTTTTTGAATAAATTCGTAAAGCTGTGCCCGTTTGTTTTCGAAATAGTGAACTGTTCTGATCGGCTTTCGGCCCGGGGGGAGTTCATCAATAACTGAAACATCAAGATCTCCGTAAACAGTCATTGCCAAAGTCCGGGGAATTGGGGTAGCGGTCATCACAAGTATATGAGGAGGGATATAATTTTTCCTCCATAATTTCGCACGTTGGGATACTCCAAAGCGATGTTGTTCGTCGATAATTACCAGTCCAAGCGATTCAAACTGAACTATGTCCTCCAGTAAAGCATGTGTCCCTATCAAAATATGCAGGTCTGAATTAAGCAATTCGTTGTGAATTAATGCTCTGTCCTTCTTTTTAGTCGATCCGGTTAATAATTTTACATTTACAGGCATATCTCCCAGGAATTTCTGAATAGAGACAAAGTGCTGATTGGCAAGAATTTCTGTAGGAGCCATCATGCAGCACTGAAATCCATTATCCAGGGCGATGAGCATTGTCATCAAAGCAACCATGGTCTTCCCGCTACCCACATCCCCCTGGAGTAACCTGTTCATCTGACGACCCGTTCCCATATCTCTGCGAATTTCTTTTACAACCCTTTTCTGGGCACCGGTTAACTCAAAAGGAAGATGTTTATAAAAGAATTCATTGAAGAAACTGCCTACTTTGGCAAAAATATGTCCCTTGAATTTTCTGTACCGATCTTCTTTGAGGTGAAGTAATTTAAGCTGAATATAAAACAGTTCCTCAAATTTCAGCCGATATTCCGCTTTTCGCAGCAGTAGGGGATTTCCTGGAAAATGAATATTGGTTAATGCCGGTTCAAGACCAATGAGACCAAGCTTTTGAGTAAGCCATGCCGGCATCGATTCGACAATATTTCCCTTTGCCAGTTGAAGCGCAGAATACTGAAGCTTAAGAAGTGCTTTTGACTGGAGAAAATTACTTTTCAGTTTCTCAGAGGTGTTATAAAATGCCTGAATATAACCCTCTTTTTTTGATAATTCAGGGTTGTTTTCATCAAGTTCAGGATGAACAATGCTAAACTGACTGTTGAATTCAGTAGGTTTTCCGAAAACGATATATTCTATACCGGGTTTTACAGTCTGTGTTACAAATTTTATACCCTGAAACCAGATTAGTTCGAGAAGGCCTGTACCGTCTGTAAGATAAGCCACCAACCTTTGATTACGACCTGCACCAACAATTTCCATTCCTGTGACACGTCCTTTTACCTGGATATAAGGCAAAGTGCTGTTAATTTCGTTGATGGCATAAAATTTGGTCCGGTCGACATATTTATAAGGGAAATAATAGATCAGGTCACCGACAGTAAATACTTTCAACTCCTGATTAAGAATTACTGCCTTACGAGGTCCGACCCCCGGAAGAAACTTTATATCCTGTGATAGTATTCCCGACATAAAACAAACTTACATGAAAAAAATAGCTTTACAAACTCTCTCTTTAGGAATCTTTATTAGTTTTGTCTTTACAATCCATAAATTATGAAGTTTCGGACAAAAAGCCGGCTGATTTATTTGACGGGAGCCCGTCATCGTGGTGGACATGGAATTCACTCGCCATTTCTGTACAGGTTGATTACTACTGTTATTGAAGATAAACGGAAGTTGACTGATTACCTCATTTTAAAGGAATTGAAGAATAAGGCTCTGAAATTATTGAGCATTTCCACAGATCCATCAATTCAGGAAATATTTCAAAAATTTAACATCCCTTTTGCGAAACCACGTAAATTGTACCGGAAAATTGAGATGCCATTGAAGTATGGAAAGGTGGTATTTCGTCTGATACGCGAATTAAAGCCCAATGCAGTAATTAATTACGGACATACTCTTGGTGTTAATCTTTCGGCTGCAGCGATGGCACAAAATCTGATACCAGTCTATCAGGTTTTAAGCCTCCCGGAGTATCGGCTGTTCTGTGAGGAATTGCCTCTGTGTTCGGAAATATCTAATATTCATTGGATTAATGAAGGTCTGGAGTTGTCAGTCGAGGCGGAGTTTATGATAATCAACTATCCTGATAATTCTGAACTGACCGGAAATATTATTCATAAATCACTAAACAAACATGGCGACAACGACCTGTTAATTGTGAGGGGAATACATGAGTCAGTTGAAATGGAGGCAATCTGGCATGAATTGATTTCCAGTAATGATGTTCGGGTATCGCTCGATCTTTTTGAGATTGGAATTGCATTATTTCGCAAAGGATTGCAGAAAGAAAATTTTATTCACCGCTTTTGAGCTATTAAATGTTTCCGTTAACGTACAAGAGTATATATAAACAATACTATTCTTATCTTTACGCCCTTGAAATCCTGACCGAATACTAATTAGGACTTATCTTAAGCTTCTGAATAAAAGTGAATTAATAGTATATTTCACCCAATTTCAGTTGATAATTTGATTGTTATGAATAGAAAAAGAATTCTGATTATTTCTTCTGTGTCAATTTTGTTGATCGTGTTTGTATTTTTTATCAGGAGCGGAAAAACTGGTGAGGTGGAGATTACCTGTAAGGTAAAGAAGGGGCCTGTAGAGATTAAGGTGCACACATCCGGACAGTTAGAGTCTGAAAATTCTGAGAATATTGTTTTGCCGGCTGTCTTGTCTGGTCAAAATGTGAGGATATATGAAATAAAAATTACGGATCTTGTCGAGGAGGGAACTGTTGTAGATTCCGGACAGTACATTGCTACCCTTGACCATAAAGTAATTGAGGAGGTTTTGACGACTGCCCGTCTTGATCTGGAGACTGCAGCGGCAATAATAGAAGATGCAAAGCTCGATTCGAATCTGAGTTTAAGTAATTATCGCGATATTATCGTTAATTCGAGGTCAGATGTCGAAGAACAGAAAATTATTCTTGCAGAGTCTGTTTACGAATCTCCATCAGTTATAAAAAAGGCCGAAATGGATGTTGCAAAAGCTGAAAGAAAGCTTGATCAGGATATTATGGGGCTTGAAATGAGGCAACGGCAGCTCAATTCTCAAATGGAAAGACGAAATATAGATTTCAGATTGAAGCAAAAACGGGTAGACGATTTGCTGAAATTATATGATGCACTGATAATTAAAGCACCAAAACCGGGTATGGTTATTTATGCTAAAGATCGGTTCGGGATAAAAATTCAGATAGGTTCGGTATTGACACCCTGGAGTCCAATCATTGCAACATTGCCAGATATGACAAAAATGATTTCCGAAACTTATATTAACGAAATAGATATCGCGAAGGTCAAAGTTGGACAAAAAGCTACTTTAAGCATTGATGCCTTTCCTGATAAGCAGCTCAAAGGGGAGGTTATCTCGGTGGCCAATATTGGGCAACCAATGCCTAAAAGCGATTCTAAGGTTTTTCAGGTGAATATCCGTATTTCGGGTAGTGACCCCGATCTGAAACCAGCTATGACAACAGGAAATGTGATTCAGACCGGAGCATATATTGATAAACTTTATGTCTCTACTGAAGCAGTCTTCGAAACCGATTCAACAAAATTTGTCTATGTCAAAAAGAAAGATGTAGTCCGGCAAATTGTTGATCTTGGCGAAGAAAACGAAGATTATATAATAGTAAATAAGGGAATTAAAGATGGAGATGTCTTATTGCTGAATGAACCTGAAAAGCTTGATGACATCGAGACGATAGGATGGGAAATTTATGATGAACAAGTTCGCAAACAACAGGAAAAAAAGCAATAAATGAAGATCAGAGCTTTTTATAACCGTTATTCCTACAATGTATTAATTGCGGTAGAAGCGATTTTTGCGAACAAGGTAAAATCGCTCCTGACTGCATTGGGGATCATATTTGGTGTTGCTGCAGTAATCAGTATGCTTGCCATTGGAAACGGTGCAGAACAAGAGATCCTGGAACAAATTAAGATGGTTGGGGTAAATAATATTATTGTTACCCCTATCCTTCAGAGCGATCAGGCAAGCTCAAATGATCAGAAAGGTGGAGGTGCTGGGGATGGAAATCAGCTTGCAGGAAATAAAAAGAAATTTTCAAAAGGTCTCACACTTTTGGATGCTGAATCTATCAAGGAGATTATACCTACAGTCCAGGATGTCTGTCCGATCATCACATTTAATTACTCTGCAATTCTTCACGATATCAGTAGTCCGGTGAAGTTGGACGGAACTGATAATACCTATTTTAAACTTTTTGATATTAAACTGGAAAGCGGAACCCTTTTTCGTCAGCAGCACATTAGGGATGGCTATCCGGTTTGCATAATCGGATATAATATTAAGAATGTTTTTTTTAATCATGAGTCTCCCGTCGGGAAATACATTAAATGCGGTCAGATTTGGCTTCAGGTTGTTGGTGTAATTGAAAAGCGCAGTTTTATTGGTACAGGGGGAGGAACAATGGCCATCAGCAGCACTGACAATAGCATTGTTATTCCGGTCAAAACGATGTTGCTCAGGTTTCGGAACAGGGCGCTGATCAGGGGAGATCAGGTGAAACAGGCTAGTTTTGCTGCACTTTCAAGAGACAATACTTCTGTAAAAAATGAGGATATCAATCAGCTGGATAAAATAATAATCCGGGTGAAGGAAACACAACAACTCCCATCAACAGCTAAGGTTGTTGGTAATATGTTAATGCGAAAGCACAATGATATTCGCGATTTTGATGTAAGTATTCCTGAGCTTTTACTGAAACAGCAACAAAAGACCAAAAATATTTTCAACATCGTATTGGGGGCAATTGCCGGGATATCGCTGATTGTGGGGGGAATTGGGATTATGAATATCATGCTGGCCTCGGTAATGGAACGAATCCGCGAAATCGGAACCCGACAGGCTATTGGAGCATCGAGAAAGGATATTGTTTTTCAGTTTCTGTCAGAATCGACATTGATCAGCGTGGCAGGAGGACTTATAGGGATAATACTCGGAATCATCTTGTCGAAGATTATACAGACCATGTTTGATATTAAAACAATCATTTCGGTTTTTTCCATCTTTATTTCATTTGGAGTTTCAGTCTTTATTGGAATAATCTTTGGCTATCTCCCTGCAAAGAAGGCTGCAGAAAAAGACCCGGTTGAATCATTAAGACAATAAATTCAAGTTATGTTACGCATTTTAGTATTAATTACCCTTATCTCCTTTTATAAAATAACAACTGCTCAGCAAAGTATCATGAAGCTGACACTCCCTGAAGTAATTGAAATTGCTTCAAGAAAGTCAATCGATGCCTTTAAGCAACAAAATATGTATCTGGCAAGTTATTGGGCCTATAAATATTACAAGGCGGATAAACTTCCATATTTATACGTGGGAGCTAATCCGTTTTCCTTCAGTAATTCGATACGGCAGGACTATGTACCTCAGGATCAGACGTGGCAGTACAGTGAGCAAAAAAATATCACTTCAAGTGCATCCTTAAAACTGAGTCAGATCGTTGGATTAACAGGAGGAAGTCTTACCATGAGCTCAGACCTGGGAATGGCAAAGAATTTTATTGGTACACAATTGACTACATTCTCCGCCAATGCGATCAGTATCGGATACACTCAAAAAGTGAATGGATATAATAGTATGCGGTGGAGATCGAAGATTGAACCACTTAAATTTGAGATGGCTAAACAGAGTTTTATTCAGTCGAAAGAAGATCTTGCAGTAAAAGCAGCTACCAAATTTTTCGGAATGGTTGATGCCCAGATTGAGATAAATATTTCAAAAACAAATCTCGCCAATTCCGATACCTTATATCAAATTGGTAAAGGGCGTTATCAGGTTGGAACTGTTACCCAGGATGAATTGCTAAATTTCGAACTGAACCTGATGAATTCCCGTCTTGCATTAATACGTGCGAATCAGGGTCTGGTAAGGGCAAGGTCTGATCTAAACTCCTTCCTTGGATTTGATAAGAATGTGGTGATTGAATGCATTATGCCAACTTCTATCTCTTCAGCAATTCAGGTAAACATAGATGATGCTATTCAGAAATCGATGAAGAATAATCCTAACATTCTTTCACAGAATGAACGGGTTCTTGAACAGGATAATAATGTAAGTTTGACCAGGGCTACAAATGGTCTGAGTGCAAACGTAAGTGTCTCAGCAGGTTTAAATCAGACAGGGCTGGCCGTGGCTGATGCTTACCAGAATCCAAACAGGTTTCAGAATCTTGCTGTTGTTGGCTTATCGGTTCCAATACTTGACTGGGGACGAAGAAAAGGGCAGCTATTGATGGCGAAATCAAATCGCGAAGTAGTAGTAAATAGTGTAAAACAGGAACGCATCGATTTTGAACAGTCTGTAATAATGAATGTTATGGAATTCAATCTTCAGGCAGATCAGGTCATGAACTCAGCACGTGCCGATACAATAGCACAAATGGGTTTCGAAGTAACTATGCGTCGTTTTAAAATTGGGAAACTTGATATTACAAAGCTGAACCTGTCGAGAAACGATGTCGAGAATGCAAAGAGGGCTTATATCAGTGCACTTCGCAAATATTGGACCTCTTATTATCAGATCAGGCAACTTACACTGTTTGATTTTGAAAGAGGAATAGATTTGTCTGCTGATTTTGATAAAATTCTGAACCAATGAGTCGTCAAATAATTATTAAACATAAAAAGGCAATTCTGATTACCTCAGGAATTTTAGTCTTAATTATGGCTGGAGTTATTTTTGGCGGGGTAAAACGGCGGTTGAATATTTACAAGGTCAAAAGAGAAAATTTCGAAGCGATAATCTCCTGCAAAGGGGAGATACAGAGCGAAAAAGCTGAACTAATCACTATTCCATTTATTTTTGGAGACAGAACCCTGGAAATTTATGATACTCAGATCAAAGATCTTGTACCTGAAGGGACAATTTTAAAAAAAGGAGATTTTGTCGGTCTTCTTGACCAGGGGAGAGTCAAGCAGCTTAAAGAGAATAATATAGAGGTGATGAAAAAGCTTCTGTTCAACATTAACGATGCAAAAATTGATAGTGCTGTCGATTTGGTTGCCTTAAGAGATGGAATTGATCAGTTTATCTTTGATCTTAAGTATAAGAAAGTGGAGCTCGAGGAATCAGTTTATGAATCTCCTGCTTTTCAGCGTAAGGCTCAGATGGCCTACGAGCGAGCTTTGCGACAACTTGAGGAGAAAAAGCGGGCATATCAAATGACACAAAAATCGCTTAGAATTCGTTTAACACGTGATGAAAAGTTGTAGAGCCAGCTAGAAGATAAAGACAAGAAATACCAGATTGCTTTTGATGGTTCCCGAATTACTGCTCC
>Ga0118677_10011145_pt1 | contig 13567 bp, 5 predicted proteins | sample AliMusrvi5mmetaG_FD_86154 | JGI IMG/M metagenome (GOLD analysis project Ga0118677, IMG submission 86154)
GTACTGCAGCGCCTGGTATCTCCAATCCGAAGACATGAGTCGCTGGTACCAGTAGAAGCCCTGCAAGGTTGCCGACTTGCTGATGGCGTATGTGAAGTTGGGCCTGATGCTGATCTGATCGTTCCTGGTAATTGGCCAGTTGGCGGCCGAAATGTAGAACACCGCGGAAGTTCCGGTCGGCAGCACCGGGGCAGGCGCGGCAAGAGCGAGGGGATTGTTCACGTAACTGCCACCGGTAACGGCGTTCAGTGTGCGAGCCCGTGTGTACATTACCTCCCCGGCCAGTTCAAGCTTGTTGGCAGCCAGGTTCTTTTTGCGGAGCGTGAAACCGGCAGTATCGATCTTGTCGCGGTCGTTGTGGGTAAAGTTCAAGCACGGGTCAATTTTGGCGCTCGCGTTCCTGTCGGCGACGGTGGAGAAGCAGGGGCCGTCGAGGATCGTATCGCCGGCCCGCCCAACGAAGGTCGCGGTGCTGTTTGAGCCGTAGGCGTCGCCCGCCATGAAGTGACGCTGGTTGTCGTAGGTGTAGAAAACATCCGCCACCAGGTCCTCAGAACCGGTGTAGCTTGCGTCGATAGTTGCCGCCCACCACGTCCGTCTCTTCAAACCAAGTTTTGTATTCACATAGTCGTCATCATCCAGTTCGCCGGTTGCATGGAGCGTGATCTTGTCCTTGCCGTTCAAGTCAAACTCGGCGCGCGCATGGTTCCGGTTTCGGTCTGCCACGTAGTATTTCCTGAAGCCGGGGATCTCGTTGAGGATGTTTCGCGTGCCGTATTGAGCCTGCGCAACGGTGTTGTTATTCGGCGTAAAGATGGCTGCGTCGCCCGTAAGCGGCGCGGCGGGAAGTCCTGCCACCGGGCCAAAGCCAGTGAGGCCCGTCTCTTTCAGATAGTCGTAAAGGCTCACGGTTGCGCCGCTCGCTGGAATGTGGTTTGCCATCGGAGTCTCAGCAAGAAAGGCGTCTTCGTTATAGTCTCCCCGGCGTTCCGAGAACGCGTACTCCAGCCTGCTGGTCAGGGTTCCCCGAGATTTGTGGTAGTCGGCGCGCACCGTGTTTTCGTTCACCAGATGCGCGTCCTCGCAGGTGATCCAGGAATTGGTGCAATGGCGGTCAATTCTCTCCCAGCTGTACCCGGCCGTCAAAAATTGCGATCTCGAAATCGCATACTCGGCTTGACCGTTAGCCTTGTAGGTTGCCTTGCTTAGAGCCCGGTTGTTGTAGATGTTGGTATTGGTTCCGAGTCCGGTGGGCAGCCCGTAGAGGCCGCTAAACGGCGAGGTGCCAGTCTTTAGCGACGCATCATCCTGGAACAAATAGATGTCCACGGGACTCCGATTGTCGCGATCATCGAACCGGAAATCAGCGATATACTCCCACTTTTTGTGTTTCGCGGTGAACTTGGCGGAGGCAAGCCCGGTGTACACCACTCCATCGAGGGAGGAGCGGGGCAGCCCGAACTGCAGCGCTCCCTCATTACTAAGCGAGGGATTAATAAACGCTTGGTTCTGGGCTCCGCGGCCAACCGAACCCACAACCACCAGCTTGGCATCCCTCGACAGCTTATAGCTGCCTGTTGCTGTGAACTGGTGGAACTGGCTGCTGGGTTCTTCCGCCATAGCCGACGTGAGCCCTAAAACCGCGGGATCGGCCCAGATCATGTGTTCGGTGTTGTTGTGGAAGAACGAGCCATAGTAAGCCAAGGAAAGGAAAAGCTTCTTGAGCTTGACATTCACCGCCCCGGACGCCTGGTCGGTATCCCAGTTCACTCTGTAGGGCAGCAACGCGGAGTCCTGCGTATTCCGATCGTTCACCCCACCGACGGTCTTTAACCCGTCCTTGTGCTCGAACTTGTAGCTCAAGGGAACATCGATCTTTTCGTTGGGACTCAAGAGAACTTCCGCCTCGCCCCGCTTGCGAGTGAGTGAGAGATCCACATTCCGGAAATCTGGCAGGTCGGCAGCACGAACGGCAGCCATCGTGTCCAACTGAGCCGGGGTGGGGGCTGTGAGCACCCCATGGCTGTTGTACACACTGCCTGCTCCGATCGTTGGATCGAGCGAACGGTAGTTCAAAGCAGTGGCGCTTTTTTGCGGCTCGACCGGTACCAGCCAATTGGTTGGCAACGAGAGGGTATCGGTCCCAATGCCGAGGTAGGGGGTTTGAAACGAGTCGTTGGTATTGGCCAGAATCTGGTTATACGCGAGCCGAAACTCGTACTTGCCCTGTTTCCCGAACTCGAGCGATGTGTAGCGGTTTTTGAGCCCGAGATTCGAGCCCTGAAGCCGCCACCGCCAGGTATCCTTGCTGTCGTAAGGCGCACCGCCGCTCAGGTCGAGGTTGCCGATGCCGAAGAGGCCTGACTTCTCCAGCCCGTTGTACTCGCCGAACTTGAACGATCCGTCGCTCACGTAACCAGCGCCGAAATTGATTCTCCTCTGCGGCGTAGTCTGGCTTGCGGCAGTAGTGGCGTCCGGGACGGTTGCTCCAGGAGGCACCTGTGTTCCCGGATTCCTTCCGGTGGTGTTCTGAGGGATGGTTTGTGCGGCCGCGAAGGCGGACAGCACCATCAATAGAGCGGACGGGATCAATGCGCCAACGAGAACCCTCATCGAACCGGCGCCGAAGCCGCATGCATTTTTCTTATTCATCATTGCGTCTCTCCGATTCAATCTGTTAGCGGTTGTACTTGGCCCCGCCCGGATGATTCGAGCCATGGACCTGGGAATGGCATTGTAAACATGACTTGCCATTGGCCTGATCGGTGGGGCTCTGGGCTCCCAGCGGTATGGCCCCGTTTCCGGTCACAAAGGCGCCGTTGGGCAAGTTCGCACCGCTGTAGAGACCCTTGGCGTGGTCGCTCGTGTGACAGTTCTGGCACAGCATGGGTGGGCGCGTCTTCAACAACGACATCACATTCGAACCGTGCGGGGAGTGGCAGTTGGTGCAATCCTCAACAACCGGGGCGTGCTCCCACAAAAAGGGGCCGCGCTTCTCGGCATGGCATGTGTAGCAGGTCTCGGTGATCGTGTTCTTCACCATCAGCCGCGGCCCGGTGGATCCGTGCGGGTTGTGGCAGTCGGAGCAGGAGACTTTACCTTCGAGAATGGGATGCCTTGAGAAGCGATGAAACTGGGCCCGCTCATTCTGGTGGCACTGGAAGCACACTTCCGGCTGGGTAAGCTTGTTCAGCACCTTCTGATCATTGGTGTGGAGCTCATGGCAATCGGCGCACGCGACTCCGTGCGACTCGTGTTGGCTACCCGACCAATGCGTCCGCGGAAGAACGCTCGACTCATGGCACGCGAGGCACGTCTCGTTCCTTGCGTCTACTGAAGACAAATGCTTCGACTTCGCCCCGAAGACCACATCGGGCGATTTGGTCGGATTCCCCTGGTGCTCCACGCTCTCCCCGTGGCAGCCCTGACAGCCCGGTGTGCGCGAGTCACCTTTCACGCCGTGCTTGGTCTGGTAGATCGCAAGCACATGACCGCTGGCTTCGTTGTGACAGAGGGTGCATTTCTTGTCACCCTCAAGTGACCGGTCAACCTCGGCCGTCATGGGCACCCCCCGGACAAGGTCTGCACGAGTGGGCGGTGATTTCAGAGCCGGTGCTGTGGCCTGCGAATCGGAAGGCTTTACTGGTTGTTCCGCAGCATGAACACCGGATGAGCCAATTGTCATCATGAGTCCAACGGCAAAGAGATGTGGCAGTAAGCGGCGCATCATAAGGTCCACCTTTTGGGGACAGTTCCCCCCGCGTACAGCGGTGACCAAGGCCGTTCCGCTGCATCGTTATTCTTTGTTTTGCATCATTGGCACTACTGAGCCTGATGGTACGTTTGTTTTAACCCGCGCACTTTTGCTCGATGTCAACAAGCAAGTAAAGCTTTGTAAGGGGCTTGTAAAGTTCTGCTGACTTCTCTCGGCGTCCATATGCATACACTTACGATGTGAACAGACCGGGGGCAAGCGTTTTATCCAAACCTTTTCAAGAAACAAGCCATCGGGAAACCGGCTGTCAATCCCCCGCAGGTCCGCGATCAACGAGGGGATGACAATCTCATTTGAAGTATGGAGTGTCTCAATGGACCGTCAGTTCGTCCGCAGCAGCAGGTCAGCGATCAATCGCGCTGAACTGTGCCCCTGCCTTCGTGCCTGGTGCAGGGCAGTTCCTCTCGGTCCGCTTCGCCTCCGCGCATGCTTGCTTCTCAAAAGCGGTAGCGCACAGCGAGTTGCATCAGCCGCGGTGGCATGGCGCTGACGGCCTGACCGAAGTTCCCGCTGGAGATGTTGCCCTGAACTGAGGCCGCCCCGAAAAACTGCGCATGGTTTGCCACGTTGAATGCCTCGATACGAAACTCCAGAGCGCGATTGTCTTTCACCAGAAAACTCCGCGAGAGCGTTGCGTCAATGCTTTCCAGGCCGGGCCCTGAGAAGAACCTCCGCCGCGCATTTCCCATCGTGCCCAACGCAGGCAAAGTGAATTGGCTCGCATCGAAGATTGCATTTCCTCCGCGCGGATTCGTTTTCAGATTTAGCGAGTAGCCGCTCCATGCCGGCGTATCCACACCGTTATTGTTGATGCCGTTTGGAATCGTGCCTAGAAGCGAGGTGTCGTTGTTGTTGAAGAGCGTTACCGGCAGACCCGAAGTAATGCGGACAATTCCGGCCACAGCCCATCCTGAGGTAAACCAGTTGAGTCTCTCCTTGTGCGCAAGTTTGGGAATCTCGTAGTGGAAACTCGCCACTAGGTTGTTGCGCAAATCAAATGAAGAAAGTCCCCGGCTCAGTGCTGAGTTCACAGGGTTAACCGGTTCGGGGAGTCCCGAGGACTGGTCAATCGATTTGCTGAATGTATAGCTTGCCAGCAGATCCAGACCATGAGATCGATGGTTCAGCGTCGCCTCCAACGCGTTGTAGTTTGCGTTCGCAATAGTCCTCTGCAATTCGACGCTGCCGAACGCTGGACCGAACTGTGTGCGCGCGGCCTGCTCGTTGAATGGACCGCAAATATCCAGGCCAAGACCCAGGCACAACGAAGGATCGGCAGGGTTGATCTCTTCCAGAACCAGCAGATGATGCGATGACGTGCCCACGTAACTGATTGTGGCAAGCGTCGCGCTGCCGATCTGACGCTCGATGCTCGCCATCCAGTGCTCGGCATAAGGCGTCACATCGCGCGGATCAACCGCGGGAATACCCACCAGCGGCTCGAACTGGCTCCAATTCACATTGGAGTTTGGATTCGACCGGCTCGCGCCATAGGCCACGTTTTGCAGCGGGAACCGCTGTCCCGCATTCGCGCCCGTAGCCGCAACGGTGAAAGGAGATTCAAACATCGGCGGAGCTGCAGATGTATAAGTGTATCCATACGGCGGATTCGCACTCATGATTCCTGCCGATAGCCCTTCGTAAGCCGTGTAGAAGATTCCATACCCCAGCCGTACGCTCGTTTGCCCCGCATCGCCTGTAAGCCAATGCAGTCCTGTTGCTGTCACATGCGGAGACCAGTCAATCCCCATCCTCGGCGCAAAGTTGTTGCGTGCGCCTGCAAGCGAACTCGGCACGCCCGTATCCCCCGGAAAAACCAACCCCAGTGGCGCGCCCGGAAACACCTCCGACTGCTGACCTTTCACCATCGTTTGCAGCTGATTGAATTCCTCGCGCCAGGGGCGGATGCGGTCCCAGCGCACGCCGTAGTTCATCGTCAAACGGCTGCTCGCCTTCCAGCTATCCTGCGCAAACGCCGCCATATATAGGTTGCGGTTGTAGAAACTGCGCGCCTGTCCTTGCGTGTAGCTCGAAGGCGAACCAATCAGGAAGTCGGCAAAATCCAGCCCCGTCTCCGATCCGTTGAAAGCGAAGCTCCCGTTAAAGATCACGTCGGGATGAGTGTTGATCTGATTCGAATGAATCTCGCCGCCGGCCTTGAGTCCGTGTGTGCCCGCAATGCGCGAGAACGATTCGCTCGCTTCGTAAATGTTCTCAGCCTGCACAATGGCTGTCGTGTCCACGCCCATTGTGAAATCGTTGAAGGCGACATTCTCAATGCCCTCTGTGCTCGGCTTGAGTGGCACGATGTCTGAGAATCCCTGCGACGCCAGCGTCGGCCCTACCCCGCCCCGCGGCTGACCCACGGCGTTCGCATTGCGCATATAGCTCAGGTGAAATTCGTTCAGTGTCGCCGCGCCAAAGGTGGCCGTGTGGCTGATGCTTGCCAGTTGTGCTCGGCCTCCACTGGCAGCGTCAAATCCCGGAACACTCGCTCCGCCGGTACCGGTGGGATATGGATTGTCCAGCGAGTAGTTGTCCAGAAAGTAGTATGCCGTTAGTGTTCCCCGGCCAAGTGTCCAGTCCATGCGCAGCGCGCCCTTGTCATCGCTCAGCGTCTGCGCTTCGGCCGATGTTGCAAACAGGGCTGCGCCCGCATTGGGCATCGGAATTGAGTTCAATAATTGAACGGCAGGCGCCGACCAGGCAGCCTGCGGAATCTGCCCGCCGGCAAATACATCCGAGTAAGCCTCGCCCGCCGTAACAGTCTCGCCCAGTCGAGCAGTGAGCAGCGCGGCACGGTAGTTCCCATTCACCCTGCCCGTCAGAGAACCGGCGTCAAACTCTCCGCCGCGCTCTGCGACTGAGGGAACAGAGATTTGCCCGGTGTCGATTCCTTCTGTCAGCCGTGTCCCCTGGTAATCGGCAAACAGCATCACCCCACGGTAAAAGGGCTCCCCTCCCAATGTTCCCCCGAACTGGTTCTGGCGATAAGCGGCCCGGTCTTTCGAGAAATAATTGCGCGCGTCCAATTCCGTGTTGCGCAGAAACTCAAAGGCCGAGCCGTGTATCTGCGAAGCGCCCGGCTTGGTGGTCACCAATACCTGGCCGCCGCTGGAGTTGCCATATTCTGCATCGAAGTTGCTGGTCAGCACGCGAAAGCTCTCGATCGAGTCGAGATTCGGCACAATCGACGTGCCCATATTCACGTCTTCTTCCACATCGCTGCCGTTTACCCTGAAGCCGTTCGAAGCTTCGCGCTGCCCGCTGATAGAGAGGTTGCCTGGGTTCGCATCTCCCGAGGGAGGCGTCGATGCCACTCCCGTCATGATCACTGCGCCGGGTTGCGCCGTGCTCGCCGGGACAATTCCGGGTTGCACCGCCATTAGATCGGTGAAACTCCGCCCGTTGACCGGCACGCTTTCAATTCTTTTGGCGTCGAGCGTTTCGCCCAATTGAGTGCTGGTCGTCTCCGCCACCAGGGCGTTGGCGGTCACTTCCACCGTTTCACTCAGTTCGGCAACCTCCAGAGTCAAATCCAGATTTGCCTCCGGCGCCTCCGCAGACAGCACTGTCTGCGCGTGGAGCGGCTTGAACCCCTCCATGGCGATCTCCACCTTATAGGTGTCAGCATCTGGCGCTTCCATCTGAAACTGTCCCTGCTCGTCCGTCACGCCCTCAAGAATTTTTCCGGAGGAGGTCTTGCTGACCACGATATGAGCGTTGCTGATTCGTGCGCCGCTGGCATCATGCACAGTGCCCGAGACCTTAAACACTTGATCTCCCAGGCTGGCCGACGCAGAAAGTAAGAGAAGAAGTGCGGGAAATATAACAAAATGAATGTTTTTCAACACTTGCTCCAAGCTTGATCAAGGTTCCAAATTTACGGCGCAAGTCTCCCGTGTCCGCGCAAAGCGCGAAGTTGGGAAAAACACATTGCAATATCCGACAAATTTAGTCTTCATTTAATATACGACTATTTAGGTCCTAGTTTCAAGTCGCCAAAAATCCCGCCTTGAACTGCTCTCTCGAGTTGAACTCGATCACCTCTCTCGGAAAAATCAGCCGCGGCCGTCTGTAACCTTGCCGAAGACGCGGCAGAAATTCCCGCCCTCGACTTTGCCGATCTCGCCCGGTGTAAAGCCCTGCAGCAGCATCTCTCCCGCAACTTCGTTGAAAAATCCCCCCGTCAGGCCCGGCCACGCCTTGTTCGTGCCTTGCCCAACTCGCACGGACAGCAGATCCGTGTCGCTGCCGATGCCAACGTGGTCGATACCCACTGCGTCCGCCATCGCCTTGATGCTCCCCACAAACTCCTTAAGCGAGTCGGTCAGGTGAGTCCACACGCCAATCACGCCTCCGGTCTCGGCCACCACCTTCGCATGTTCCCTGCCGATCAGCCGCGGCTTCATCATCTCGAACGTTTTGGGATTCTTGCCAGTCCAGCTATCGAGACTCGTATGCGACACAATGAACGGATGCTTGGCCACCTTCAATGCGCCCAGCACCGTCTCATGACTGGCGTGCGCCAGGTCAACCACGATGCCCAGACGGTTACACTCTTTGATGACCTCGGCGCCGAAAGCCGTCAACCCGCCAAGGTGCGCGGGGTTGGTGTTTGTGTCGCCCAGCGGCGCCACCATGTCGTCTTTGTCGTGAAGCAGTTGAAGGTGCCGCAGGCCGCGCTTGTAGACCTCTTCAATGCGATCCAGATGCCCCTCGATGAAGTGTGCCCCTTCCACGGTCTGAACGATTGTCGGCTGACTATGCGCGTGCGCTGCACGCAGGTCATTCATATTCAGTGCGCGGCGGATGTGTCCCTTTTCCAGCTCCGCGTCTATGGCCGAAAGCCAGCTGAGAAGATTATCCCGCGCGTCGCCGGGCTTCTTGTTCGGCGCGAAGTCCATCACGAAGCTCGCGCAAGCCGCAGTGAGTCCGGATTCTTTGATCTCCTCCGCGATCGATAGTTCGGGAGCCGGCGGCTGCTCATCCTTGCGTGGTGCCTGGTCATGCCATGGATGTGGTTCCGTCCCCGCGGGATAAACGTGGTTGTGCATGTCGATGCCAATTGCCCCGGAAATGACGCGCGCTGTGCGCGCGTCAACCCCTTCGCCAGCCGCATTCAACTCTGCCGGACCCAGGAGCATGGCGCCGCCCGCGCCGGCCGCAGTTGTCAAAAACTCTCGTCGCGAAAGAATGGGAAGTTGTTTTTTCGACATAGAATTCATAGTAGATCACCTGTCCTCGCTGGCACATGCCCGCAATGTCTTTTCCTTGCCATCGCACCAGAAACAGCGCATGCCCGGCCTCGCAAAGACCGCCACCACTTTCATGAGTCTTTCGATCTTGAATTGCCGTCACTTCGAGCAGAGTTCCGTCTGCAATCGCTCATCAAAAATGGAGACAAACGTGATTCAGCCAGTATCAATCCGCACCCGCATGGGTGCCTTAGTCCTTTCCGCCATCATTCTGGCGGCTCCAATCACGTTCGCCCAGTTTCCGGGAGTACCCGAAGCAAAGCACTACCCTTGGTCTGACACCACTCTGTCGCCCGATGCGCGTGCCGATATGGTCATGAAGGAACTCACGCTTGAGGAGAAGATCTCCCTCTTGCATGGTCAGCGCTCCGCTCCCAATTCCACGGGACCAACTGAATCCAACGGCGGCGCTGGTTATTCCATCTCCATTCCCCACGTTGGCATCCCCGCCATTCAGATGGCTGACTCGGCCTACGGAGTCACGCGCGGCGCTGCTTCTGGACGCTATTCCACCGCTCTCCCCAATAACCTTGCCGCCGCCTCTTCCTGGGACCCGCAGGCAGCCTTTGAATATGGCGCTCTGATCGGTCGAGAGTTGCGCCAGCAGGGCTATGGCATGTCGCTCGGTGGGGGCGTCAACCTGCCTCGTGAGCCGCGCAACGGCCGCACCTTTGAGTACCAGGGCGAAGACCCGCTTCTCGCCGGTACGCTGGTCGGCAATTTCGTCAAGGGCGTGCAGTCGCAGCACGTAATCGGCGACCTCAAGCACTATGCCATCAACGACCAGGAGAGCGGCCGCAACGCCGTCAACGCCAATATCGACAAGCGTTCCATGCGCGAAACTGACCTGCTCGCCTTCGAAATCGCCCTCAAAATCTCTGATGCCGGCGCCTTCATGTGCTCCTACAACCGGGTCAACGGCGATTATGCCTGCGAGAACAGTTACCTGCTCAACGAAATCCTGAGGAAAGATTTTCATTTCAAGGGTTTCGTACTCTCCGATTGGGGTGGAACCCACTCCACTGCCAAGGCCTCGCACGCCGGCCTCGACCAGGAGCAGCCGGGAATGACCTTCTTTGGCGAGGCGCTCCAAAAGGCTGTCGAAGCCGGAGATATCTCCCAGGATGAGCTCAACGACCACGTCCATCGCATCCTGCGAACCATCTTTGCCTCCGGGCTTTTTGACAACCCGGTGGTCAAGCAGGTCCCGGACATCGAAGCCGGTTACGCCCTGGCACAGAGACTCGCCGAGAAATGCATCGTTCTGCTCAAGAACGAACACGGCATTCTTCCGCTGGAGCAAGCTCATGTGCATTCCGTGGTCTTGATTGGCGGCCACGCCGCCGTCGGTGTGATCACCGGCGGCGGGTCCGCGCAAGTCGATGCACCGGGAGGCTCCGTTGTTCCGCTTCCGCCTCCTTTGCCGGGTGCCTCTGCCATGGCAAATTTCTTCAGGCGTCAGGTTTGGCTGCCCAGTTCTCCCCTGCGCGCCCTGGCCGCCGGGCTGCCTTCGAGCAAGGTCACTTACGTCTCTGGCGACGATCTTGCCTCCGCCGCCTCCGCCGCCAAATCCGCTGACGTTGCTATCGTCTTTGCCTGGCAGCATGAGTCCGAAGGAATGGACCTCAAGTCGCTCGACCTCAGCGACGACCAGAACAAGCTGATTGAGGCTGTAGCCGCCGCCAATCCAAAGACAATCGTCGTTCTTGAGACCGGCAGCCCGGCCACCATGCCCTGGATCGAAAAGGTCGCGGGAGTCGTCGAAGCCTGGTATCCCGGAATCCGCGGTGCAGAGGCTCTGGCCAACCTGCTCACCGGCGAAGTGAATCCCAGCGGCAAACTGGCCATCACTTTCCCCAAAAGCGATGCCGATCTGCCTCATCCCACACTTGTTTTGCCCCCGCCCGCCTCAGCGCCCGTGCGCCCGGCAGCCGGTGCAGATATCTCCAGCTACATGGCCTTGATGGCCAAGGGCCTCCCGCCATTTGAAACCTATTACGACGAAAAACTGAAGGTCGGATACAAGTGGTACGACGCCGAGAAGAAGCCGGTCCTCTTCCCCTTCGGCTTCGGCCTCTCTTACACCACCTATTCGTACTCCGGGCTTCAAGTAAAGGACGGCGATCAACTCACCGTCTCCTTCACCGTCAAGAACACAGGCAAGCGCGCCGGAACTGAGATCGCACAGGTCTACGCCGCACTGCCCGACTCAGCCGGCGAGCCCCCAAAGCGCCTTATCGGTTGGGCTCGCGTCGATTTGGCAGCCGGCGAGTCAAAGGTAGTCGCCATCCCGGTTGATCGTGATCGCCTTACCATCTTTGATGAAGCGGCCGATGGATTCAAGTTAGTTCCCGGCAGCTACACCGTCATGGCCGGCGGCTCCTCGCAGGATCTCTCGCTCCATCAGCAGCTGACACTGCAATAAATTGCCGTCATGACGATCACCGCCATCCTGAGCGAAAGGGGCCCCAAGCGTTTTCCAGCTTGGGGGTGGCGAGCCGAAGGATCTGCAGTTGTCTTTGAAACAACTTCTACCGCGCCACACTGGAGTGATGCGAGATCCGCTTGAAACATCCAACTCCGCAGGAGATCTAGAGCATACAACCCGCCCGCAACCTGCCGGCGAAAGCCCGCAGCCCGCGATCACGCAATCCGCTTGCCTTCCACAATGTGAATATAGCGATTCGGAGCAAGGTTGCTGAATTTATCAATGTGCTTGCTCGGAGCCGGCCAGTGTATCTCCAATTCCTCTATGTGCGTGGCTGCGCCGATTCCCAGCACCTCGCGCAAGTCGTGCGATGAAAGATAACTTCCCCCGTTGTTTTTCAGTCGCGCTCTCGTCGTTCCGTCTGCTTTCCACACAATGCGTGCTCCAATCGCGTCGCGGTTGCACGTCACGCCTTCCAGTCTCAATCCAAGCCAGTTGTTGCCCCTTGCCGCATTGTTTTTAAGCAGAACCGGAGGCCCGCCGTTGACCCCGATCAGCACGTCCAAAGCGCCATCGTTATCGTAATCGCCCACCGCAAGGCCCCTTGCCGAAAACTGCTGTTGAAACACCGGCCCTGCCGATTGACTTACATTACGCAGCTTTCCATCTTTGCCCTGGTGGTAAAGCAACAGCGGCTCTTTGTACTTCACCTGCATGGAGTAGGAATCGATCATGTCGTCCGGGTGGCCATTGGCTAGCAGAAGATCCAGAATGCCGTCATTGTCGTAATCGAAGTACTTCAGCCCCCAGCCGCTCATCAGCTTCGTGTCGCGAGCGATTCCTTCCTTCTCCGCGGCATCGCGAAATGTCTCGTCCTTGTTGTTGATATAGACCGAATACATTTCATGATCTACGTTTGAAACGAACAGGTCCTGCCATCCATCCCCGTCGAAATCTGCCGCATCCACGCCCATCCCAGACCGCGGTCGCCCATTCTCGCTGAAGCCCACATCGGACTGCAATCCGACCTCATCCCAATTCCACAGGCCATTGGGCCCGGGCCCGCGGTTGACGAATAGAAAATTCTGTACCGTATCGTTGGCCACAAACAGGTCCATCCGGCCATCGTTGTTGATGTCCGTGGCCACCACCCCGAGACCCTTTCCCAGCGCTTTGGCAATGGCCGTCCCCTTGCTCACCTCCGTGAAGGTGCCATCGCCATTGTTGTGGTAGAGAAAGCTGGCGGTCGGCTTGAACACTCTTGGAACGCAATAGTAGTTTCGTCCAAGCTGGTTATTGCCGCATTCCAGCTTCCGCACCCCGGAGTAATCCACAAAGCTGCATACAAACAAGTCCAGCCTGCCGTCGTTGTCGTAATCGAACCACACGGCGCTCGTACTCCAGCCCGGTGAGGCAAGGCCCGCGTGCTCAGTTACGTCCGCGAAAGTTCCATCGTGATTGTTCTTGTAGAGTGTGCTTCTTCCATAAGCGGTCACAAAGATGTCTGGCCAGCCGTCGTTATCGTAGTCGCCGACAGCGACTCCCATTCCGAAGTGCGCACCGGAAACGCCGGCCTTTTCCGTCACGTCGGTAAATGTGCCATCCCGGTTATTCTTGTAGAGCGCATTGCGAACAGGGGCAGTAGGCTTCCAGAAGTCGCTCGGGCCGCTGTTCACCAGGAAAATATCCATCCACCCATCGTTGTCATAATCCAGAAAGGCGCAGCCCGGGCCCAGGGCTTCAGGCAGAAAGCGGCTGTCTGACATCGCGTTTTCATGCACCCAGCGGATACCGGACACCGAGGGCGGCACTTCGGCAAGCAACGGCTCGCTTGAGGCGCCCTGCGACAGGGATGGAAGGCACAGGTAGTTCGCTGCTCCGGCAGCCATCCCGAGTCGTAAAAATCCCCGCCTGGTGACCATCATCGAAACATCCTATCATCGGCCGGGAAGAGCCTCTTTGACCTCTTTTGCGTCGTTCGCCGGCCTCCCAAAGGCGCCCAACCTACCCAGGATAAGGTTCATTGGCTTTCACAATCCTGATCCGGTGATCCGAGAACTTGTAGTGACCGCCCGGCAGCTCCATCTTGGGCATGTGACAGGTGAC
>Ga0118677_10007569_pt2 | contig 13563 bp, 8 predicted proteins | sample AliMusrvi5mmetaG_FD_86154 | JGI IMG/M metagenome (GOLD analysis project Ga0118677, IMG submission 86154)
CTGCCTGTGATGGAAGACAGCGCTTCCTCTGGCCTTCGTAGCGATAGCGAAGTAGGCAGCCTGTCCGCGCATGAAACGACAGGCTGGAAGCCCGTCGTCCATGACAGGCAAGATGCCTGTCCTCCTGCAAAACTGACAGTATTGGGCGGGCCGCCCGTCTCCCCTAGACGGCGGACCAGTCCGCCGCTCCTTGAACGCCCGCCCACCGGGATTTGGAAAACTGGAAGTTCCCCCTGCCGAACTCACTCGACCAGCGAGCGGACGCGCAAGTTGCGGAAGGCGACCGGGCCGTGGTCGCCTTGCAAGCGCAGCGGGCCGCGCGCCTGTTCGGGGAGGCCGACGCGGGTCGGACCTAACAACTCGACGTTTTCCTGAACGGGTTTGCCGTTGTGGACGACCTTGTCGAAGCGGGCGTTGCGGGTCTTGTGGCCGGCGGCGTCGAAACGCGGCGCGCGGTAGATGACATCGAAACTCTGCCACTCGCCGGGCGGCTTGCTGGCATTGACCAGCGGCGAATGGCCGCGGACATTGGCGTCGTTGATCCATTCCGGATAGATGCCGCCGCACTCGATGCCGGGGTATTGGTCGGTGGCGACACCGAAGCTATCATATATCTGCAGCTCGTGACTGCCGAGGAAGTAAACGCCGGAGTTGGAATGCTGCGGGATCATGAACTCCACATGCGCCTCGACGTCGCCAAAGCGCTCCTTGGTGAGCAGGTACTGGCCCGCGCCTTGCGAGACGACCACGCCGGCGCCAGGTTCGGTTAGAAGACTGCCGGGTTTCTGCGGGTCTATTCTAGCATTTCCGACCTCGCTCCAACCGGCGGCGGCATCCCACGCGTCGAGCGCTTTGCCATCCGGCATCAGGGGCGTTGCTTGCAGGAGCTGCCAGGCGTTCATCGAGCGTTGCAGGTTGGCGCGGGCGTCGCCCTGGATGCCGAAATGTTGCAAGCCAATGGGTCCGGCAAAACCCAGGTCCTTGAGTTTTGCTAGAAGCCGGCCCACGTCGAAGGTCCCGCTGTCCAGCGGTTGGATCAACTTTCCCCAATCCTTGGCACCGGTTGCGGCGCCGTTGATCGTCACGACAAAAAGATGGGGCAACGCGTTCTTCAAACTGGCATCGAGGTCCTTGCCATCGACCATCAGCCAATGGCAGAGGTTGAAGGTGACGCCTAGGTTCTTTGAATCCACCTGGCGCGCCACGCGCACGGCGTCCTCGACGCGTTCGATCCACATCCCGGTATGCGGATAGAGCGCGATGCGCACGCCGGCTGCTTGCGCCAAGGCGGCCACCTCGCGCAGGATCGTGACGGCTTGCGCGTCGCCGGCGGGATCGGACGGCTTGCGGGCCGCAGAGGTGACATAGAGCCACACGATCGCATCGCGACCGCGCAATTGGTTGATCGAGTCGCGGATCTCCGGACTAAGCCATGCGGAGGAATCGAGATCGAGTCGCACGTAAAGCGCGAACAACTTCGAGCGCTGTTGGTCCACCGCGGCGAGCATTTCGCGCAACGCCTGCGGCGTGGTGTAGCTGGGGCCGATGCCGTCGAAGCCGAGTTCCCTGACCATGGCCACCTGGGCCTCGGCCGTTTGGTGGGTGGCGTCGCGGGTGCCGGTGTCCATCGCGAAAAACGCCGGTGCCGCGGCCGAGCAAAGGGCGGTAGCGCACAAGCTAACAATCACGGCCAGGCGCGTGGGGAGGCTCATGCCTTGAGGCCCTCCAGGTTGACTTCGAGCCGGCGGTTTTCCTTGAGCAACTGTTCCATGGTTAGAACCGTTCCGCGTTCCGCGGCCTCGCGGCCGAGGATGCATGCGAGGCATCCGTCCACCGCGCGGCGCACGGTGGCATTGGTGAAATCCCCGGCGCAGATTTGTTGATGGAAACTCGCGATGTTGCGGGTGGCGCCGGCGTCGTAGAGGTTTTCAATGGTGCCGCCGTTGTATTGTTGGGGACCGCCCCGCACGAATGCCTTGCCCCAGTAATTGACCTGCGCATGGGCGATGGGGCCGTGGCAGATGGCCAGCAAAGTCCCATCGTTGGCGTCGTTGAGGCCCTGCCCGAAATGATTGTGAACCACGCCGTTGGAATACTGATAGACCACCGAGCACACGTCGTGCGAGTCGCCATGCGGCTCCGGCCGGGCGACCCGCGAGAAACCCGTGGCCGCGAGCGGGCGTTCGCCGATGATCCACAACGCCGCGTCGATGGCATGGATGTCGAAGTTTCCTAACAGATCGCAGCCGAGCGCGATGTCGTTGACCCAGATGAGTCCTTGCAAGCGGCTTTCGAGGTTGGCGGTTCTGGGCGGGTCGGCGAATCCGCCGCACACGCCGAAGGTCTGCACTTGTGCCAGCTTGCCGATGGCACCGTCGCGGATGCGGCGGGCGACCTCGATGTTCGCCGGCTCCGTGGGCATTTGATAGTCCACCAGAAACACGCGCTGCTTTGCCGTCGCCTGTTTGCCGGCCGCCTCGATGGCAAGGCAGCCGGGCACGTCCGCCGCCACCGGCTTGGCCATGTACACGTGCAAGCCGGCGGCCACCGCGGCGGTGGCGTGTTCGGCGAAGAAATGCGGCGGCACCTCCAGCAACACCGCCTCCACGCCGCTGTCGATCAATTTCCGGTAGCCCGACAGCCCGGAGAAGCGTCGCGTCTTGTCCACCCCGAGCGCGTCGCCCGCGCGGTCGGCGACCGCTTGGAAATAGTCGGCCACCCCGTGGAATTGATAGCCACCGTGCTTTTGGAACAACCCGGCGATCCACGAGCCGCGACCGCCGCCGCCGACCAGTCCGATCTTGATCTTGCGGGTGTTGGCGGGGGCGGGGGCGTCTTGGGCGCGGCTGGCCAGCGGGCCGAGCACGGAAGCGGCGGTGACACCACCGAGGAATTGTCGGCGCGAGAATAGGGACGTACTCATGGTTTGTGACGGGCAGCATGCCAGGCGGCGGAAGCCGATGCAAGCCCTGATGTCGGCCCGGATGTCGGCCCGGATGTCGGCCGACTCACAGCGGCGTCTTGATATGGCAGGCGCGCAGCAAGCACCACCCGAGCAGCCCCTCAAACAACAGGAACACGCCCGCGCCCGTTAGCGACCCGCTCAGCCAGACCGTGTGGCTCACAAAGGCGCCGGCCAGCAGCCCCAGTCCACCCACGCCACGCACGAGGCGACCGCCTCGGCCAATGTTGCGGGAAAAGAACGGATTCACGGGTTGGTCTTCTCAAGGTTGGTTCTGCATCGCCCGCGCGAGTGCGAGCCTGGGACGGGCACTGCCGCGTCCCCGCCGATTTGTACCGAGCCCGTCTCCCGCCGTCGAGCCCGAATTTCGTAAATCTCTAAAGGATGCTCCTTTTATAAAATTGTGCTTGCGTCGGTGGTTTGCCCTGGTAAGTTGGGCCATGCCACACGCGCGCTTCATAGCCCCATGGAAGGATTCGACGGAAAAACCAGTGATCTACCACTGCGTGAGCCGGGTGGTGGACCGGCGGTTCGCCTTTGGGCCCGACGAGAAGGAAAAGCTGCGAACGTTCATGCGGATGTATGAGAATTTCTCGGGCTGCCGGGTGCTGGCATATTGCTTCATGAGCAACCACATCCATTTGTTGCTGGAGGTGCCGCCGTTGCCTGTGGGCGGGCTATCGGACGCGGAGTTGCTGCACCGCCTGAGGTGTCTCTATAACGAACCGGTGGTGGCGGAGGTGGCCAAGCGGCTGGCGGAGTATCGCAGGGCGGGAGCGGGCGCAGGGGCTGCCGAGGGGTTGCGGGAATTGCACGAGAGCTTCACCTACCGGATGCACGATTTGAGCGAATACATGAAGGGGTTCATGCAACGCTTCACCCAGTGGTTCAATCGCAGCACCAAGCGCAGTGGCGGGCTGTGGGAGGATGTGTTCAAGAGCGTGCTGGTGGAAGACGGGGTAACGTCGCGGACCATGGCGGCCTATATCGATCTCAATCCGGTGCGGGCGGGAATTGTGCCGGATCCCGCGGAGTATCGCTGGAGCAGCTATGGCGAAGCGATGGGCGGCGGACCCCGCGGCGATGGCAAGAAGGCGCGGGCCGGCCTGGTGCGGGCAACCATGTCGCACAAAGGGTATCCGGCGGACGCGCGGCATTGGGCCGGCAATGTGTCGAAGGAATACCGGATGTTGTTGTTAGCCGAGGGCGAGGAGAAGTTGCAGGAAGCCGTGGGCGCTGACGGGAAGCCGGAGGTGAAGGTTGTTAGGAAGGGCATGAAGAAGGAGGATGTGGAAACCGAGTTGGCGCAGCTTGAACGAAGCCGTGACGTGGCGATTGGCAGGATGCTGCGGTGCCGGGTTAGGTATTTCACCGATGGGGCGGTACTCGGGAGTCGTGAGTTTGTGGACGGGGTGTTTCGTGCGTGCCGGGACCGGTTTGGAGCCAAGCGCAAGAGCGGGGCGCGCAAGTTGCGGGGCAACGCGGCGGCGGCAGCGGGGTCGCTGTGGAGTGTTAGGGATTTGCGGAAGGGGGTTCGGTGAGATTTCCAGGGGTTGGAGCCGGCGCAAGTGGGACGAGACAGACGAACGCCGAGGTGGAAGCGGGCCGGTTGACAAGGGGTCACATCAGCGATGAAGGCGCTCGTCACCGTGAAGTGAGACTCCAGGGACTCCGCACCGAGTTTTCCGGCAGGTGGCTTTCGCTGTGGATTGCGCTGTGGATTGCGCTTGCTCAAACGCAGGCATGGGGCTTGGTTGGGGGGCATGACTTTCCGCAGTCCGGTTCGGCTCACCCTCGCCTGTTTCGCCTGTTTCATGGCGCTTGCCAGCATTGGAACCGCAATTCCGGAGGGGGCCACGTTGATGCGTCTGGTCGAGTGGCCGACGCTTTCGCCAGACGGCAAGACCCTTGTCTTTGAATGGCTCGACGATCTGTGGAGTGCATCAGTGGAGGGCGGCGAAGCCACGCGCCTCACCGACCATCCGGCCCACGACACCCGCCCGCACTTCACGCCCGATGGCCAGCGGGTGGTGTTCTCCAGCAATCGCAGCGGGTCGTTTCAGGTGTTTTCAATGCCCGCAAGTGGCGGCGAACCCATCCAACATTCGTTCCACAGCGAGGGCGGCCTGCTCGAATGCCTCACGCCCGACGGCAGGCGCGCCATCGTCACCGGACGCCGCGAGCACGCCGGCCACAATGCCACCCGCTTGCTGGAGGTGGATCTCACCGGCGACCGGCGCGAGCGCTGCCTGTTCGATGCCTATGCCAACTGCGCCGCGTGTTCGCCGGACGGCGGGCGCGTGCTGTTTTGCCGGGGCGGCGACCGGCCGTACCGCAAGGGCGAGGCCGGCGCGCGCGCCGGGCAACTCTGGCTCTATCAGGAGTCCGGCAGGTCCTTCGAGCGCCTGCTACCCGCCGCCACCGATGTGCGCTCGCCGCTGTGGCACCCTGACGGCAGGGGGTTCTACTATGTGTCTAGTATCAACGGCGTCGCCAATCTCTGCTCATACCGCGAGGCGACCAAGACCTCCAAACAACTCACGTTTGAAAAAGGTGCGGGAGTATCCCAGCCGGGCGTGTCCGCCGACGAGGCCACCTTCATTCTGTTGGTCGGGTGGCAAGTGTGCCGCTTGCGGCCCGCGACGGATGCCGCGCCGGTGCCACTGGAACTGTGGACGCGGGCGCGGGTGCCGGAGATTTCACGCGTAATTGAGCAGGTCGATGCCGCGACGGACGCGGACTTTTCCCCAGGTCTGGATCAAGTGGTGTTTGCGGCGCGCGGCGAACTGTGGTGGATGGACCAGGGCCGCAATCCGCCGACCCGCCTAACGGAAACCGCCGCCGCCGACAGCGAGGTGCGGTTTTCCAGCGATGGCGCCTGGCTGTATTTTCTGCGCGACGACGGGCTGGAGGCCAACTACATGGGCTGCCCGTTCGCGCGGGGCCACCTCGGCGACGCCCGCCAACTCACCTACGGCAAGCGGTCGAAATGCCGCCTGAAACTCAGCCCTGACGGCTCGAGGATCGCCTGGGTCGAGGGCACCGGCGATGTGTTCACCGCCGCCGCGGATGGCTCCGATCCCAAGCGGGTGTTCCAGTGCTGGGACAAGCCGACCCTCGAGTGGTCGCCGTGCGGACGCTGGCTTGCCCTCGGCGCCATCGACAAGAACAACAACCGTGACCTCTGGCTCGCCGCAGCCGATGGCAGCCGCCCGCCGCTCGATCTAACACGCAACCCGGCGTTCGACGGCTCCCCGCGCTGGTCCCCGAGCGGTCGCTTCCTGGTTTTCACCGCCCGCCGCGGCCCATCTAACAAAGCCGGCCTGTGGCGGATCGATTTCGGCCGGGGCGGCCTCCGGCCGGACCTCGCGGATGAGGCGATCCTGCGCTGCGGCGAGCTGGCCGTTCCGCTGGCAACCCGGGGCATCGAGCCGAGCCGGGTGATCTGGACCGCGGATTCCAAGAGCCTGTTGCTGCAAAACGACAACCCGGCGGACCGCCAGCTCTATTCCCTATCAAACTCCGGAAAGACGCTGACCATCCTGGCAAAACACCGCGGTGTGCCCATCCGCACCACCCCCGATGGCGCCCTGCTGTGGGTGGTGGACGGCAGTCCGGCGATTCTGAGCAAGGGCGAACTGGCGCGTTTTCCCATCCATGTGACGGTTGAGCGGCAGCGCGAGGAGGTGCTGCGCCTCGGCTTCCGCCGCATCTGGCGCACGCTGGGCGAGCGGTTTTACGATCCCGCGATGAAGGGCGCCGACTGGCCGTCGCTGCGGGAAAAATACGAGTCGCTGGCGGCCGGTGCGCGGGATTCCAGACAATTCGAGCGGGTCGTCGCAATGTTGTTAGGCGAACTCAATGCCTCGCATCTTGAATTTGTCGGTGACGTTTGGCCACCGCCCTTCGTTGGGGTGCCTGGCGCCGAAGCGAGCGCCCACCCCGGGCTGGTGTTTCGCGACGAACCGGGAAACGGGCCGCTGGTGATTGCGCGGGTGCTAGGCGGCTCGCCGCTTGGCCAACTTCAGGAGGCGCCCCGGCCAGGGGAAATCGTGACGCGCATCGCCGGCCAGGAGGTGGACACCCGTACGCCGCTGCAGCCGTTTTTCGCGGGTGCGATCGCCCGGCCGATCCCGCTGGTCGTGCGGGCCGCCGACGGCCGCGAGCGGGTGCTGGAATTGCGCTGCATCTCGTATGCCAGCGCCCGCTCGCTCGAGCAGGAGGCGCGCGAAGCGGCTCTCCGCCGCCAAGCCGACACTCCGCAGCGCCCGCGCATCGCCTATCTGCCATGGTCCCGCATGGAGCCCGAGGACATCCAACATTTGGAACTCGAAATCTATCGGGCCTCACTCGATCACGACGGACTCATCCTCGATTTGCGTGACAACGGCGGCGGCAATGCGGCCGACCAGGTGCTGGCCATGTTTTGTCAGCCAAAACATGTGTTCACCCGCCCTCGCGACGGACCGCCCGGCTACCCGACCGAGCGTCGCAGCCAGCCGGTGTGGGACCAGCCGCTGGTGGTCCTGTGCAATGAAAACACCTGTTCCAACGCCGAGATCTTCTGTCATGCCCTGCAACAAACCGGCCGCGCCACCCTCGTCGGATGCGCCACCGCCGGCTGCGTGATTTCCGCCGTGGAGGAAACCATCCCGGATATCGGCTGCCTCCAGGTGCCCTTCCGCGGGTGGTTTGACGCCACCACCGGCGACGACCTCGATCAACTGGGTGTCGTCCCGGCGCAAGCCGTGGCGCTTGGTCCTGCCGACGAAGCCGCCGGCCTCGACCCGCAATTCCAGCGCGCCCTGGCAGTCATCCGCGCGGACCATGCCAAGGCACCGGGGGCGGTGGCGCCGCGACGGCGGTGATGGGCAGTGTAGCGGCGGTGACGGCGTCGTAAGCGGCAGTCTGGAACCGTCGCTGCGTGCCAAAGCGCTTCCCGTTGAGTACGCCGCACCGAACGCGCTACGCCAGCGCGGCGGCGGCCAGGGCGCCGCCCGGGGTCCAGGCGTCGTCTAACAAAACTTGCAGGAAGTGGCTGCGGTCGCGGCCGTTGGCGCAGGCGATAGCGAATTCGGCGGATGGCTTGGGCGGCGCGGGTTTTGCCAGGCGGGGGGCGGCGAGCCACAGGCGGCGGTTTCTGGCCCAAGCGCGCAGGCGGGGTTGGAGAAACCGCACGGCATGGAGGGCGAGGCGCGCGGGGGGCGAGGCAAAGCGCTCATCCAAGCCGCGCAATGGCAGCATGCGGTTGAGGATGGATTGATAGCCGGCGACGCCCATTGGTCCATGATAGATGATGGATTCCGTCATGGCTCTAACCGGCCCGCCGCCATACACGAAGCCTTCCCAGCAGGCGTCGCCGCGTTTGGAAAAGCGCCGCGGATGTTTGTGCAGCAGCAAGCGTTCGGCGCGGCCGTAGCCGATTTGTTGGCGCAGGAACGCGCTCAGCGAGGGCCGCCGCCAGTGCCACACAAAGGCCCCGGCTGCAAAACCGAGACGGAACCCGGCATCGCGCAGACGCCAGCAAAAATCCACGTCATCACCCGCGGTGTGAAAGGCCGGATCGAAGCCGCCAATGGCCGCGAACGCGGCGCGTGTCACTGCCAGATTGCAGCCCGGCAGGTGCTCGGCCTCCTCATCGTCTAACAACACATGGCTGGGTGCCCCCGGTGCCGCGCACACCACCGCCTCCCGCCACGAGCGCGGGTGCGGTGGCAGGTTGGGTCCGCCGGCGGCGGCAAAGCGACCGTCGCCAAACACCCGCCGCAAGCGCTCTAACCACTCGCTGTCAGCCTCGCAATCGTCGTCGGTGAAAGCATAGACGTCGCCGTTGGCCGCGGCGGCCCCGGCGTTGCGAGCCGCGCTCAAGCCGCCGGCAGGCAGGCGCAGCAAGCGCACGTGCGGGAACGCTCGCGCCACGAAATCCGCGGTGCCATCGCTTGAGCCATCATCCACCACCAGCAGCTCATGGCGGCGGTCCGACGATTTCTCCAAGGCCCGCAAGCAGCGGCCGATGCGCGCGTTGCCATTGCGCGTGCAAACGATCACCGAGATCAGCCCGTCGTGGCGGGGGATGGCGGCGCGACTTTCGGTTAGGCACTGCCGAACGGAATCAAGCGCCGGCTTCGGATTGCCCTCGCGATCCACCAAGCCGAAATCCCAATCCAACACCTCGGCGCCGGCATTCCACCAGCGGTCGCTCCACGCATAGACGGTCATGCCGGCGGTTTCCAACTCGCTGGCCGCACCCAAGGCCCAGGCCAGCGCCGCCGCCTGTTGTCGGGTGCCGTTGCGGCACGAATCCAGACCGAACTCCGCGATGACCAGGGGCCGGTCGCCGGCGATGTGATGCAAGCGCTTGATATAACTCCGCAGTGCCAACTCATCTTCAAGATAGATGTTGAATGCCGTGAAATCGGCATTCTCCGGCTCCAGATACTCGGTGCTCGGATAGTTGGCGTAAGCAAACATCAGGTGCGGCGCCACCTGCCGGCCCTGTGCGATCAGGCCCTCGATGACCCGCCGCACCCGCACGGGTCCCATCCAGCGCGCCAGATCCGCAGGCACCTCGTTGCCCACGTAGATGGCCGCCAACGCCGGATGATCGGCTGTCTCAGCCAGCGCCTTTTCCAGCGCGACGCGTGCCGCAGGTAGCAAGCCAGGATCGCGGAAAAAGTCCGCGCCGTGCCGCCATTTCAGTCCGCCTAACACCCGCAGCCCATGCCGCCACGCCGCATCCAACAAGTTGCGGTCCGGCATGTCATAGAGGCGCAGCGCATTGAAGCCGGCCGCCGCCATGCGCGCGAAATCGTCATCAAACGCCGCCGACCGGTCGCCGGGAAACGGCCCGTAAGTCACCGCCCGCAGCACCACGCGCCGCGTCCCGGAGCGGAAAAACTTCCCGTCCGTTTGCCAGCGTCCATTTCGTGCGTCATCCGCCACGCGGCGATCCTAGGCTCGCCCGGCGATCAGGTCAACGCCGGGCGGTGGTCAATCCAACCAGTTTTCAAAATGTAAGCCGCGCACCTTTTCAAAGTCCTTGGCATTAGCCGTGAGCAAAAGAGAGCCATTTGCAACCGCAATGGATGCTATTTTCAAATCCATCGCCCCGATGCGTACTCCTCCGCTGCGTAAAGTTGCGCTAGTCGCCGCCGCCTCATCACCAAAGGACAGAATCTGCCACGCACTATAGAACCTTACCAAATCCACCAATCGTCGACAAGTCCCGACCTGCTTTGTTATGTTCGACGTCGCAGCAATCTCCGCCAACCAACCGCGCAATTGCTCTTCCAACGTGATGGCCGTCACAGAAAAATCCTGATCTGGCGAGGCGATCATGCGGGCAAGGAGACGGTCGTGACGCGCGCTATTGGGAACTTGGAGCGCCGACAAATGGTCCGTGTCCAAGATAATCATTCCCGCCGGGCCTTGCGGTTGTCAGCGCGGCGAATGGCGGCTCCCCGCTCAATAATGCGTTCCATCATTTCGTCGCCATCAAACATTCCCACCACTGCTTTCCAGTCATCGCGTCCGGGTGGGTGGGGTTGCCTGACGAGCAGTTCAGAAACGGCCTTTTCCAATTTAGCCACTCGGGCTGTCAGTGTCGCAGTTGCCATGGGGTGAATATACCCAGAATTTTCCAAAAGAAAACCCCCAATTCAAGATTTCCCGCGTGCCAAGTCGGCCTTGCTGCGCTTGACTCGGCGCATGCGAAAGGAACTCTTACAGCATCCGGTGTTTGCCATGGCGGTGGAGCAATTCGATCGGGTGGCGGACTTTCTCGATCTATCCGATGATTTGCGCGAGCGCTGCAAATGGCCGAAGCGATTGATCACGGTGACCGTGCCGATCCGCCGCGACGATGGCAGCACCGAGGTGTTTTTCGGTCACCGCGTCCAACACCACCTCACCCGCGGCCCGGTCAAGGGCGGGCTGCGCTATCATCCGGCCGTGGCGCTGGGCGAGATCGCGGCGCTGGCGATGTGGATGAATTGGAAATGCGCGCTGATGGACCTGCCGTATGGCGGCGGCAAGGGCGGCATCGCCTGTGATCCGCGCAACATGTCGATCGGAGAACTCGAGCGACTCACCCGCCGCTATACGATGGAAATGATTCCCTTCATCGGTCCGGAAACCGATGTGATGGCGCCGGACATGGGCACCAATGAACAAACCATGGGTTGGATCGCCGACACCTACTCCACCCATGTCGGTTACCTGGTGCCGTCCATCGTCACCGGCAAGCCGCTCACTTTGCAAGGCTCCAAGGGCCGCACCAAGGCCACCGGGTATGGCGTGGCGTTCTGCGCGTGCAAGTCGTTAGAGAAGCTCGGCCACGCGGTGCGGGGTGCCACCGCGGTCGTTCAGGGCTTTGGCAACGTGGGCTCGCATGCCGCCGCCAGCTTTGCCGCGTACGGGGTGAAACTCACCGGCGTATCCGATGTTGTCGGTGCCATCTGGAACGCCCAGGGCCTCGATCTGCGCCAACTCCGCGAGCACGTTGACAAGACCGGCAGCGTGGTCGGCTTTGCCGAAGCCGAGCCGATCGATCCGGCGCAACTCCTCTGTCAACCCTGCGACATCCTCGCGCCCTGCGCGCTGGATAGTGCCATCACCGGCGACAACGCCGCCAACCTGCGCTGCAAGGTGCTGGCCGAAGGTGCCAACGGCCCCACCACGCCCGAGGCCGACCGGATTCTCGACGCACGCGGCGACGTTTTCGTCATCCCCGACATCCTCTGCAATTCCGGCGGGGTCACCGTGTCGTATTTCGAGTGGGTGCAAAACCTCCAGCGCTTCCAATGGGAGGAGCAGGATGTCATCAGCAAGTTGGAAGTGCTCCTGGCAAGGGCGATGGCCAAGGTCGGTGATTTCGCCCTGCGCAACCGCATATCTAACCGAATGGCCGCGCAGGCCATCGCCATCAAGACCGTCGCCGACTCGAAGGCCGCGCGCGGGATGTTTCCGTAGCTAACACTCCACGACGTTCACCGCCAGACCGCCGCGGGAGGTTTCCTTGTACTTGGCGTTCATGTCGCGGCCGGTGTCGCGCATGGTGCGGATCACCTTGTCGAGGGATACCACATGGGTGCCATCGCCGGCGATGGCCAGTCTAGCAGCATTGATGGCCATGACCGCGCCCATGGCATTGCGTTCGATGCAGGGGATTTGGACAAGGCCACCGATCGGATCGCAGGTGAGGCCGAGGTTGTGCTCCATGCCAATTTCTGCGGCGTTGGCGACTTGTCTGGGCGAGCCTCCGAGGTACTCGACGAGGCCGGCGGCAGCCATCGAGCAAGCGACGCCCACCTCGCCTTGACAACCGGCCACCGCGCCGGAGAGCGAGGCGTTGCGTTTGTAGAGTTGGCCGATGGCACCGGCGGTGAGCAGGAAGCGATGCACGCCATCCAGATGCACCGGGTGGCGGAAGCGCACGGCGTAGTGCAACACGGCGGGGATGATACCGGCCGCGCCGTTCGTGGGGGCGGTGACCACGCGGCCGCCGGCGGCGTTTTCCTCATTGACGGCGAGGGCGTAGAGATTGACCCAATCGAGAATCGTGAGAGGATCGGCTAGAGCTCCCTCGGCATGGTCACACAAATTTTGATAGATGGTGCCGGCGCGGCGGCGCACTTTGAGTTCACCGGGCAGCGTGCCGCCTTGCGCGCATCCCCGCTTGACGCAATCCTGCATCGCTTGCCAGACGGCGTCGAGGCGGGCGCAGGTTTCAGCTTGCAGACGGAATGCCGCCTCATTGAAAAACATCAGCTCGCTGATGGATAGATCATGGGTGGCACACCGGTCCAGCAATTCCGCGCCAGTGGTGAACGGATGCGGCAACACCACCGAACTGTGCGGCGGATGCTGCAATTCCTCCTCGCTGGCAATGAAACCGCCGCCGGTCGAGTAGATGACGGCGTCGGCTAGCGGAACCTCGTTGGCATCGAGCGCAGTGAAGTGCATGCCATTGGGGTGCAACGGCAACGGCTTGAGCCGCTTGAAACTCAGGTCCTGCATCTCATCGAAAGGGATACTCGTTCCCCAGGGCAGCGGCAATTGCTTGGTTTGACGGATCGCCTTGAGCCGCGATTCGACGCTGCCGACGGCGATGGTCTCGGGTTCCTCGCCGAGCCAACCTAGCAAAATTGCGTTGTCGGTGCCGTGCCCCTTGCCAGTAGCAGCCAGCGAGCCATACAGTTCGCAATGCAAGCGGGCCACCTGCGGAGCCAAGCTGTCGGCCTGCAACTGTTGTACAAAGCGGCAGGCGGCTCGCATCGGACCCACCGTGTGCGATGAGGAGGGACCGATGCCGATGGTGAAGAGATCTAGTGCGGAAAGGGGCATGGCGGAAGGGGGGAGAGGGGAAGCTGAGGAGAAGAGAAACCTGAGGAGAAGAGAAACCAGAGAAGAAGAGAAACCTGAGACCGGAAACTTGAGACCTGAGGTTAAAGATAAGACCTACGGGCTTTTCTTCCCCTCAGGTCTCAGCCCTCAGGTCTCAGCCCTCAGGTCTCAGCCCTCAGGTCTCAGCCCTCAGGTCTCAGCCCTCAGGTCTCAGCCCTCAGGTCTCAGCCCTCAGGTCTCAGGTCTCAGGTCTCAGG
>Ga0118677_10011146_pt1 | contig 13563 bp, 10 predicted proteins | sample AliMusrvi5mmetaG_FD_86154 | JGI IMG/M metagenome (GOLD analysis project Ga0118677, IMG submission 86154)
GAATCCATCCGCTCGTTCAAGGCCCTCATGGAAGGCAAGTATGACGATCTGCCCGAGCAGGCTTTTTATATGGTGGGCTCGATCGAGGAAGTTCAGCAGAAGGCGAAACGGATCATGGATGGGAAAGCATGAGTTTCGAAGTTGAAATCCTGACCGCGGACGGTCCGATATTAAAATCGGAGGTCGAAGGGTTGACGGTTCCCGCAGGCACGGGATACCTGGGCATCCTGACGGGCCATGCGCCGATGATTTGCGGACTGGGATTGGGTTTGGTGCGACTTCAAATGTTGGGTGCTGAACGGCTGCTGGTGGTGGATCAAGGGGTGTTGGAAGTGATCGATGGCAAAGTGAAGATTCTGGCCGACACCGCCTGGCCGGCCCGGAACGAAATGCATGCGAATGAGATGCTGATCGATCGGCGCCGGCACAAGCCGCCGTCACTGCTGAAGTGGATGATGCGTTAATTATTTTTTCAAAGGGCGGACGCCGTCGAGCCGATACCCTTTGGCGACCGTATAGAGCCTGCGGGCGCCGGATGTGCCGCGAACATGTGCGGCAACGATTTCACCGATGAAGAGGGGGCAATCCCCAGGTTTTAGGGTTTTCACCAGCCGGCACTCAAAATTGGCGACGGCTTTCGCGATCAAGGGCGCCTTGATCTTTATCGCCGGCTGGGTGCGCAAGCCGGTTTCCTCGAGTTTATTTCGTTGATGTCCATGAACCGTACCGGCCAATAGGACGGCGGCGGCCATGGTTTCGTCCGGGAAGGCGACATTGAACTCGCGGGTCTTGCGAATCAGATCGTAAGTGAAAGCGCCTGAATCGATGCCCACCAGGAACATCCAGGGTTCGCTGGAGACGATGGTATACCACCCGACGGACATGATGTTGGTCCGGCCCCGCCCATCCGCGGTGGTGATCAGGACGACCGATTCAGGATACTTGCATTCGAGCGCTTTTTCGATCGGGGTTTGTTTTTGCATCTTCATCCTTTTGCGGCTTGCGAAACCAGCCAGAGGGCGCGGGGTACGTGGAAACAGCCTTTCCACTTGCCGCCCTTGGCATCGACGTGCACTTCACCTTGACGATTGAGATAGCCGAACCACTCGCCGTATTGGGGGTCAGGGAATCGGGCCCACGCGTAGGCGTGAATCCGGGCGAAGGCTTCGGCGCAATCGGATCGGCCGGTCAGGGCGTACCCTTTGGCAAATGCCACCAGGCTTTCCAAATGAACCCACCAGAGTTTTTGATCCCAATCGAGCCGGTCCTGGGGACGATCTTCACAATCCCGGAAGTAAAATAATCCGCCATGAACGGGGTCCCATCCGTATTGGAGAAGGCTCAGCGCGATATCGATGCACTGGTTAACGAGAACCTGGTCGCCCCGCCGCGCAGCGATATCCATGACAAACCAGGCGGCTTCAATGCCGTGGCCCGGCGAAATCATCCGGCCTTCAAAACAATCCGCCAGGGACCCATCGGGATTGACCGCTTCGTGAAATAGGTGATGCTTCCGGTCAAGACATTTGCCGAGGATCACAGCCAACGATGAATCGAGGATTCGATCGAGGGTGGCGGGGTCCAGCATCCATTCCATTTCCAGGACCAGGTTGCAAAGGATCATCGGCAACACGAGCGAGGTGAGGGGACGGGTACCCGGGAAACTTTTATTATACCGACCCTTGGGATTGGCCTGGCGTTGGAGAATGTTGTCGAGCGTTTGGCGGGCAATGGATCGTGCCTCATCATCGCCGGACGCCAGCGCATATTGGCTGAAGGCCATGGCGGCAAAACAGTCCGAAAAAATATTATAGGGTTGAATCAGCGGGGTTCCCTGTCGGTTCAGGGAGAAATACCAATTGCCTTCGGAATCCCGGCCATGCTTTCGCATAAAATCAGCCCCATGCCGGGCGAGATCAAGCCAGGCAGGCCGTTTTTCGAGGACGTTATACAATTTGCTGAACATCCAGACTTGGCGGCCTTGGAGCCACATGAATTTGTCCGTATCGTATACCCGGCCTTGGCGGTCCAGGCAGGTCAGATATCCGCCGGATTCGTGATCGGGTGAGAATTTCTCCCAGAAAGGGAGAACGTCCTGAAGCAAAGCCGAGCGATAAGTTTGGGATATCGATTTCCAGTCAACGATTTCGGACATGAATTCTCCTCGGGTAATGGACTTTGTTAATCAAATCCCCTGATAATAGGGTCCATGGGCGCGTTGAGATAATTCCGCCAGCGGGCGGTTCGGATTCCAGACTGTCTCGGCAAAGAGGGCGACCCCCGGTTGAATGGCGGTTTCCAACAGGCCCTCTTCAACCAGGGCAATGGAGGTGATCGGGCCGGGCGCAACCTGGCGGATTTCGCGATAGAACCGGGCCTGGGCCTCGGCGCAATGGGGCCAGGCGGCGTTGCTCTGATGGTTCCAGATGCTCTTCTCATCCGCCTTACGGCGGATGAACCGGGCGGATCGCTCGCCGAGGAGAAAGGGGCCATGATGTTCGAATTCGTTGCCCCAATCGAGATTGCAGTAACCCTTGGCACAAAGACCGAATTCGGTTTTTCCGCGAAAAGCGGCGATTTTTTTTGAATAGGCCAGGGTTCCGTCGAAGGTGCCCAACCCATGTTTGCTGTAATGCGAATTAGCGGGATGTTCCAGGGTGGGGATGTAGGAATAGGGAGTTACTCCGGCATCTTCCCAAACAATCGGGATCCGGGGATCGAGCGGCAGGAAGTCCGGATAGTGATTGAGGATGGAGGTGGCGTGGAGTCCGAACTGGATATAGAGATTGGGGTGCCTTTGAAGCAAGGCCCGGCCAATGAGGTTGACCCAATTGCAGACCAGGGAAGCGACGGTTTTGCCGCCCTCCGTGGTGTTCGGATGTTCGGTCAGGGTTTGGAAATAGATTCCGTCGACTCCACACGGCTGATATTGTTTTTCGTACTGGGCGATGACTTCGTCGCGGACTTTTTCGCAATCGGCGCGTCGAGTGAGGCTCAATCCATCGACGCCCCAGCCCCAGTGATAGCCGCAGATCAGCCGAATGCCCCGATAGTGGGCATAGTCCACCACGTCACGGAGGTTGAGGGGGGCACAATCATTCCAGATTGTCAGCATATTCATTTTCAATCGGGCCATTTGATCGAGGAACGACCGGTAATCGTAGATGACATAACCCCAAGTCCAGATGCCCCGATTTTCGATAACGGGAATTTCCTCGTAAGCCAGGGAGGAGAGACGATCTAATGCACCCCGCAGGCAGGGGTCCGTGAGGGGGATGCATTGGCGACTGATGACCGAGGCGCCGAAGTCGGCGATGCCGTTCAAGACGCCTTTGGGATCCGCGCCGGCGATGACCGCCAGCCGTTTGATGGGTGGGAAAGGGGAGTCGCCGCAACGGTAGGCAAAGGATTCGGGCTGTGTAGGAACTTTGAGCCAGCCCTGAGTCACGCAGCGTTGAATCAGGGGATGTTCTTTGGCCGTTCCCACTAGCAGGCAGTTTTCCACGCCGGAGGGTTGATAATCGCGGGCGGCGATGACTTCCACCACATAGGGAACATACGCTTGGACGATGCGTTGAAGCTCGGCGATGGCGAATTTTTGGATGCCGTCAAAATACCCGTAGACGATTTTCCAACGGATTCCAGGATACCGGGGCACATAAGAGCTCATAGGATCCTTCTCCTGATCGGGGTTGCCATGACAAAAGATGATAGCAGGAACAGGGGTTGAGTCGTCAATGCAAAACAGGATTATCGCGAGGGACCGAGGCGATTGGGATTTAGATTGTAGGTGAATTTTACTTGATAAGAGTTCGATCCGAATGGGGACAAAGCCGTATGATTGACAGATACTCTTGCGTTCGGGTTGCCGGTCGGGTAAGTTTCATAAGGTTGGGTTGAGGGTCGATAACACAGTGATAGATGCAAAATTGAATGACACGGGGAATTCAATGTGGCGAAGTTATCCGACTGGTCAACACACAAGGATGAGTGGGGATTGATAAAGATGAAGAAGACTACGGATAGACTGACCATTCTGGTCTCTTCGACCGTGTACGGTGTCGAGGAATTGCTGGACCGTGTGTATGTGGTATTGACCCAGTACGGCTACGATGTGTGGATGTCGCACAAAGGAACAATGCCGGTATTGCCCGACCGCTCAAACTTCGAGAACTGCGTAGCTGCTGTTGAAGATTGCGACCTATTTCTCGGAATCATCACGACGCAGTATGGCTCGGGGATGCCCGCCAAGGGTGAACGTTCGATTACGCATGAGGAACTACTGAAGGCAATCGATCTGGACAAGCCGCGCTGGATTCTGGCGCATGATCAGGTTGTTTTCGCGCGTTCCCTGCTGCGGAACATGGGCCATGACACGGCCGCCAAGCGCGAGGCCCTCACGTTCAAGAAGAGCTTGATGATTGACGATCTGCGGGTGATTGATATGTACGAGGCGGCCATCCGCCACGACATTCATGTGCAGGATCGCAAGGGGAACTGGGTACAAAAGTTTGTCACCCCGCAGGACGCCCAACTATTCGCCAGCGCGCAGTTCTATCGCTACCAGGAAGTCGAGGAGTTCATACAGAAGCACCTTGCGAATCGATCTGCAGTGCAGCGTCAACTTGATGGAAGGGGGCACGCATGATCCCGGAATCCATCAAACGTCAACTTTGTGACGGGGAGACTGCGACTGTCGAGTTTCTGGATGACGCGAAGGAGTTCGCTCTCATCGGGCGCGCGGTGTGCGCCTTCCTGAATGGCAAAGGCGGCGATATCTTTTGTGGCGTGTCCGATGCAGGCGAGATCGTAGGCGTGCCGGACGCATTGCTGACAGCCGACCGGTTGCGGAAGCACATTCAGGAAGCCATTACTCCGCACGCTCCGCTTTTGTCGGTGACCGTGGATGACGAGGACGGCAGTAGCATCATTACCGTCGAGATACCGGCCGGGACGCAGGGACCGTATGTTTACGAAGGGGCGGCCTACATCCGGCTCGATCGGGAGACCCGCCCAGCCGATGCTGCGACCCTCCATCGCCTGTTGCAGGCGGCATCCGTGGCGACAGAGTTATGGGAGAAGCGTGTCTCCACCGCTCTTGAGTTTGACGATCTTGACACCGGCGAACTCGAAGGATTGATGAAGGAGTCGGCGAAAGCCGGCCGTTTTGTGTTTGAGAAACCGGACGACCGGCTCGATGTACTTCGGCAACTCGGCCTTACGCGATGCGGTCAGTTTACTCAGGCGGCTGACGTTCTCTTCGCCAAGAACCCCGCTCTTCGGCATCCGCAAACCCGTATCCGCGCAACGTGCTTCGAGGAAGACAAGGAATCTGACCTATTCCTTGACGACAAGGTTTTCGAGGGACCCCTGGTTCAGATCCTTGAGCGGGCGGAGAAGTTCATCCTCCGCAATATGAGGACGGCAGTTTCATTCCGAGGAAAGGGACTCCAGACCGATGACCGCTCCGAATATCCGCCGGAGGCGATCCGGGAGGGACTGGTGAACTCCTTGGCCCATCGTGACTACGCTTCCTTCCACGGTGGCGTCGGCGTGCGACTGTTTCCTTCCCGGTTGGAAATCTGGAACGCCGGGAACTTGCCCTCGCCACTGACGCCAGGAGACCTGAAAAAGAACCATCCTTCGATTCCGGTGAACCCCGACATTGTCCATGTACTCTATCTTCGGGGCTATATGAATCGGATCGGCAGAGGCACCCAGAAAATCGTAAATCTTTGTCGTGAATACGGTCTCAAGTCTCCGGTTTGGCGGGATGACTCGACGGGAGTAACGCTGACGCTGTTCGCTCAGGCTAGAGGCCAGGAATACGCCGGGTCGTTAAATCCCCGACAGAAGGCGCTGCTTATGAAGATCAAACCCGGCGAGGAGATTCGCCCCGGCGACTATCAGCGCCAGTACGCGGAGAGTGTCACCGAACGGCAGGCACGGCGCGACCTAACCGAGTTGGAGGATTCTAATCTGCTGGAGCGCGTAGGAGCAGGCGCAACGACCTGCTATCGGCGAACCGAACGCGATTGGAAAGTACGGAACCGGACATGAACCGGACATGCGCAGAGCCTCTGCGTTTAGCACTCGATAATCTGCCTGTAAGCAACGCGCGACATCCCGCACGGTGTAACACGCTCTATTTCCATATGTTGCGACGTGGGTATCCGTTTCAACTATGTGGGCCTTTGTATTTTTGCCTGCCATCTTTGGACATGAACCGGACATTGAAGTTGTGTAAGCGTCCCCTTCTGAATCACAGACCAACACGCTCCGCAAAGGAACCGAGACCATGCCATTGACGCCACAGCAACAGGAACTGACGGAGCAACTGCGAGAATTTTTTAAGGGTAAGGAGCGGTGTTTCATCCTGAAGGGGTACGCCGGGACAGGAAAGACCTTCCTGATCGGGCAACTGGCGGAGGAGCTGGCATCGCAGAACCGAGAGGTCGTGCTTCTGGCACCTACGGGACGAGCGGCTCGAGTGCTAAGCCGGAAGACCGGATGCCCGGCGTCAACCATCCATCGCCACATCTACAATTTGAAAGAACTCGTGGAACACGACGACGCGAATGTCGCTTTCAAGTTCTACTTTCGGGTGAAGGACGTTGCGACAGATAACTTGGATCAGGTCGTCTTCGTAGACGAAGCGTCAATGGTGTCCGACCAGTACAGCGAAGGGGAGTTTCTGCGTTTCGGTTCCGGACGGTTGCTGGTGGACCTTCTGCAATTCCTGCGAATCAACGACGCGACGCAAAAGACAAAACTTGTCATGGTTGGTGATCCGGCTCAGTTGCCGCCGGTGAACTCCCCAATCTCACCGGCCCTGGACGCGGCCTATCTGAAGGAGATGCATGGTATCCAGGCGAGGAACTATGAACTGACTGACGTGGTGAGACAACAGTTTGATAGCGCTATCCTTCGGGAAGCAACCGCCATTCGACAGACACTGTCATCGCGGCATCATAATTGTCTCAATATTCACCCTGACCCTCCGGAGATTGAAAGCATCGATGAACCCGATCTTCCGGCGCGATTTGTTCAAGTCAACACGGGGACACGACTGCCACGCACAATTTGCGTGGCCTATTCGAACGCGACTTGCCTGAATCTTAATGTGGCCATTCGTTCGAAGCGATTCGGGGCGGACGGGATGCAAGCCCCAACTCTGGGAGATGTGTTCTCGGTCATTCGAAACAGCGCGTCCGCGGGTCTTTTGAACGGCGACTTGATTAGTGTCCTGTGGGCAGATGAGAATGCAGAGAAGGTCCGTGTGCGAGTTGGAACCGAACATGTCGAATTGTCGTTCAGGAGTGTTCGCGTTGTTGCGGAAGCTGAAGACGGAAGTGAAGTCGAACTTGGCACGAAGATCGTCGAAAACGTCTTGTTTAGCGAGAAGCGAGACCTTTCACCAATGGAGCAGAAGTCCCTCTTTATGCATTTCAAGATGCGGTATCCACAATTGCGTCCGAACACCAGGGAGTTCACCGAAGCGCTGAGAGCTGACCCGTATTTCAACGCGCTTCAGGTGAAATTTGGCTATGCGATTACATGCTACAAGGCCCAAGGCGGCGAATGGGACGATGTGTTCCTCTTTTTCGAGCACGCCCGGACCGACGCTTCGGCGCTTCGCTGGGCTTACACGGCTCTAACGCGCGCACGGAAACGAGTATTCGGGATCAATCTGCCGTCCAGACAACCCTGGGCTGGCCTGACACCGCACGTTGGTGCTGTTCGCCATGTGGTGCGGAGCGAAAGCGCCCCCGCAGAGGAATCGCACCTGCCGGATCAACCAACGCAGGCTTCACCAACCCAGTGGGACGAGATGTTTCCGCCTGAACCCGTTTTTTGTCGTGAATACCACCGACAGATGATTGCCGCTCTGTTACAGGCTAACGTTGCGGTGGAGAATGTGGAGGTGCGCACGGCCAACCATTTCTGGCGCTATGACGTGTGCAAAGACGGTTATCGGGCGAGATTGCAGGTGTACTTCCGTGAGAACGGCACCATTACCCCCCAAATTGTCCCAATCGCCGGCAGCAATCCAGAACTTGGGGCACAGGTTCTGCCACTTTTGCGAGTGTCGCTGATCCCTGCTTGCGGTCTGCGGCAACCTGTCACGTTTCCGGACGACAAGCCATTTTTGCGGGACTTCCATAATGACTACATGGCTCCGCGCGTAGAAGCTGTTGGGGCCGCTATCCACCGCGTCGAGCATCATAAGTTCCTTGAGAAGTATCATCTAATCAAAGGTGGAAAGAGCGTCGTGATTGCCGTCCATTATGCTGCGCGCGGGACGATCACATCGATGATGAAAGAAAGTGGCGAAGACACCTTGTATGAGCAAGTTGTGTCGGACGAATAACTGTCAATGGAACTGCGGAGTGAGGTAGGATGTCACGGGCCACGGACATATTCGCGATGTTGCGTGACGGACGGGTTGCTGAAGCCCTTCCGGCGGCTCGGGAGATGTATAAGGCTGAACCGGGTAATATTTGGAATCTACGCGCGCTCATTCGGGCTCTCTGCAAAGGCATATGGGAATCGCACGAGGCGGTGGAGGCGCAGCCGTTGGCCACAGAATTGAATGCATTGCCTGCATTGTCGGCTGGTGATGACGATGCACAACTGACCGCATACCGAGAACGCGCAGTTCTCCGTGCTGACCCGTTGAGCCAGCGACTCTGGGCAATACGAGAGGCATCGAAGAATGGGAATCGCGACGATGCGCTGAGACAACTTCGACAACTTCACCGGGAGTTTCCACAGCGAACAGACATAGATGAATCGCTTGCATGGGAAGTCTGGCACGCAATCGTCGAGGCGCGACGCGCTGAGCAACCTGATAGAGGGCTTATCCGAAACTTGCTTCTGGAATACCGTCAACTTCGTGTGTCTAAACCATCCATGATCCATTCCCGCATCCTCGATGTCGCTGCCCTTGCGGCGCACGACGATGCTTTCCCTTCCTTCTGCGGGTTCCTCAAATGGTGGGATCCTTCCCATTTGAGGGATGAGGATTTTCAGGCGAATCCCAGCAAAGATGGCAAGCCGTTTCCGAGTGTCGTCGAGCATGTGATTCAGGGATTAGGAAAGGTGCTCAAACGTGAGGACAATCAAGAATTGATCAGGTTGGCCGGAGTTTTCATTGAGAGTCACTACAAGCGCTACCCCGAGCAGGAGAAGTGGTTCCCCTACTATCTGGCGAGGGCTTGGATAAAGTGTGGAAGGACAGAAGACGCAAGAACTTTACTGCTGCCTGTCGTTCGACGGAACCAAAGTCAGTCCTGGGCATGGCAACAGTTGGCTGCGTGCTTTGAGGAAACTGATCCACAGTGCGTGTCGTGTCGTTGCCGGGCTTTATTGTGTCCGGGACAGGAAGCTGAATTCCTCGTCAAGATACGTCTTTCACTCGCGCAAAATCTATTGGCAAAAGGCATGACGGGCGAGGCGAAGTTCGAAGTTGATGAAGTTGTTCGTGTCCGTAAGGAGAACAACTGGCCAATTCGCGACGACCTGTTGGAGATGACTCGATCCGCTTGGTACCATGACGCCATGTCCAGGGATGGATCAAACCACTACCGGGAATGGGCTGAAAATGCGACCGAGATTCTCGTGAGCGGCCTGCCGTGGCACGATGCGGTTCTCGGCGTGAAGGATGTCCCGATTGGAGAGCACAAGAATCTTTTCGCTATTCTGGATATTCGTCACGACACGGATGGTATCGTTAGTGTTCCGGTTAAGATGAAGGCATTTGCGGCCTTGAGTGAGCATCCCATCGGTACGACTCTCGCGGTCCAAATGGATACAGCGTCTGATCGCCCATTGATTGTCGGAATCCGATATAGGAACGGCGTGCCGTGGGATATCGTTTCACGAGTCCCGACACTGATTCTCCGCGTGAATGCGGAAAGAGGTATTACTGTCTTGATGGCAGAGGATGGCGTCGAGTGCCTGTGCTATCACAACGATGTCCCGGCTGCACGTACGTTGACGCCCGGTACGATTGTTGCATGTGCGATGGTGAAGGACGCCAAGCGGACGAAGGTACGCGATGTGTCCGCCTTCGGTGGGGCGGCTCAGAGTGCATATTGGAAGAATTATCAGGGTTCATTTCGTCCGCGTGAAAATGGCGGCGGCCACGTCGGAGACGTTTTTGCTCACGCAAGGTTCACATGCGGATTTATCGCAGGGACCATGGTTCGCGGCATTGCCGTGAAGACAACAGATGCCAAGACCCGTCGGTCTTGGTGGGAAGCTGTGAATGCAAAGGCAGATGCGGAATCATCAAGCCTGGAGACAGGAGATGAGCAACAATCAAAACCCTTGGCGTGATTTTGGGGAAATGCAGTTCTTCTGTCTCAATTTCCTTGCAGTGCGCAGCCGGGCTGTCGATAATTCCCGGACTAAAGGGCGAGTGGTGAAATTGGCAGACACGCAAGACTTAGGATCTTGTGGAGCAATCCTTGCGGGTTCAAATCCCGCCTCGCCCACCAATATTGCCGGGCATTTTTGCCCGGATGCCGCAATCCGCCCCCGACTACACAAAAGGAGCCGTCCATGAATCTGTATCTCGCGCCCAACGGAAATAATCGGTGGAGTGGGACTCTTTCCGCCCCCAATGCGGACCAGACGGACGGCCCCCTGTCCTCGATGGCCGGAGTCGCCTTGCGTTTGCAGGGATTGGTGGCGGGTCGCACCTTTCATCCGGATCAATTTCAGGTGAGCGAAACACCCGAAGGCCCGATCACGGTCTGGGTTCGGGGCGGCGTGTATTCATTTGAAAAGCCGGTTGTACTGGGTCCCGAGCATTCCTGGCCGATCACCTTCAAGGCCTACAGCCGGGAGAAGCCGGTCTTTAGCGGAGCGCGGCGGATAACCGAATGGCGCGTGGGGACGATCAACGGGCAGGCGGTCTGGATTGCGGATCTGCCGACCGTGGCCGCCGGCGAGTGGGCCTTTCGGGAGCTGTATGTGAATGGGCGTCGGGCTGAACGGCCCCGACTGCCCGAAAAAGGCTTTTACCGGATGAAGTCGGTTCCCGGCGCGGTTTTACCCGCCGGCTGGGATGATCGCCATTTCGATCAATTCATTGCGGAGTCGGACGATGTGCGCGACTTTAAAAATCCGAACGATGTCGAGGCGGTCTACGTCCATTATTGGATCGAGGAGCGATCGACCTTGCGGTCGGTGGACCCGACGACGGGGCGGGTGACGATGGACCGTCCGAGCTACACCACGCCGGTCGGCAGTTTCGGTTCCCAATTGGCGGATTATTATTTCGACAATGTGTTCGAGGCCCTGAAGAAGCCGGGGCAATGGTATTTGGACCGGTCGGCGGGGCAACTTTACTACCTGCCGCGCAAGGGCGAAAGCGTGAAGACGGCAGAAGTTTTTGCGCCCTGTTGCCTGCAATTACTGGGGTTTGTGGGAAAACTGGAAGAGCACCGGTATGTCGAACATATCCGATTCGAGGGGATTACCTTTGCTCACACCGATTGGCGTCATCCCGACGTCTCGGATGGCGCGACTTTTTTGGGGAAGGCGTCGGACCGGCCGAATCAGAGCCGGCGACAAGGTCGTGGCAAGTTGGCGGCGTCGGCCCAGGCGGCTTGTGATGTGCCGGGGGTTATTTATTTTGAGGGAGCGCGCCATTGCACCCTCGAAAATTGCACGATTGAGCATGTCGGCTGGTATGGGGTTGAAATCAGCGATGGGTGCCGGGGGATTCGATTGGTGGGAAATACGATTCGCGACCTGGGCGCGGGCGGGGTGAAGATCAACGGGGCCGCAGCCCGTGACCCGGAAGTCCGGATGCGGGAGACGGGACATCACCGGATCACCGACAATACAATCTGCCGGGGAGGACGCGTATTCCACAGCGCGGTGGGGGTTCTGTCGATGAATGCCCACAATATGATGATTTGTCACAATCACATTTTCGATCTGTTTTATTCCGGCATTTCCTGCGGGTGGGAATGGGGATACCAGGAGAATGTGAGCCGGGACAACCTGATCGCCTACAATCACATCCACGATCTGGGGCACAAGGTGCTGTCGGACATGGGTGGGATTTACACCCTGGGTGTCCAGCCCGGAACCGTGCTGAAGAATAATCTGATTTATGGGATCACCTCGGCCCATTACGGCGGGTGGTGTGTTTATCCGGACGAGGGATCAAGCCACCTGCTGATTGAAAACAACATTTGTTATGATGCCGATCGGCAGCCCTTCCACCAGCATTATGGACGACGGAATGTCGTCCGCAATAATATCTGGGTGTTCGGCGGCGAGTCGGTGGGAATTTACAGCCGGAATGAAGCGCACGAGGGAGTGCTTTGGACCCGGAACATAATGGTGAGCAAGGGCGAGCCGATATTTAAGTCCCATTTCGGGCCGGAGCAGGAGGCACACCGAATTCAGGCCGATCTGAATTTGTATTGGGATGTGACCGGCAAGCCGCATTTCATGATGGCCCAAAAGAAATATTCCTTCAAGCAATGGCAGGCGCTGGGCCGGGATCAGAATTCGATTGTGGCGGATCCGAAATTTAAAAATATGGATCGCCGCGATTTCACGCTGGCGCCGAATTCTCCGGCTTTCAAGTTGGGTTTCGTGCCGATCGAGATGAAAACGGTTGGACCCCGTCCGGTGGGGCGTCGGGGAGAATAAGAAAGTCGCGCCCGGCGGTCGCGATTGACCCCCGATCATTTTCCAGGCGGCGATCTGCTTCAACGAGCTTATCCCTAATGACTAGCAACTCGAACTGGATTGAAAAATTGAATCTCATCCCTCATCCGGAAGGGGGGTTTTACCGTGAAACATATCGGGCCGATCTGAGTTTGGCGGGGACCGTGTTGGGGCCTGGGTTTCAAGGGAGCCGGGCTGTTTCGACGGCGATTTATTATCTGTTGGAAGCCGGGCAGGTTTTAAAATTCCATCGCATCCGGTCCGATGAGCTCTGGCATTTTTATGACGGGGTTCCCCTGGTTATCCACGGGTTGGATGAGCGGAAGGGGTATTTTAATTTTCGGCTGGGGCGGCTAGAAGGGACGGTTCCCCAGGTGGTCATTCCGGCTGGCGTGTGGTTTGCCGCGGAAATAGAGCCGGGTTGCTCCGACGATGATTTTGCATTAGTCGGCTGCACCGTGTCTCCGGGATTCGATTTCCGGGATTTTGAAATGGCCGAGCCCCATCGTTTGGCCAGTCAATTTCCCGGCCAAGCCGATTTGATCCGACGAATTTCAGAAAAATAGGGGCAAGGATTGACCGATCTCAAAATCCGGGTAGGGCCGGCTCGCCGAGCCGGCCGCTTCCGATCGGACGGACGCCTCGGCGATGCGTCCCTACCATTAATGCTCCCCAATGAGTAGAGCGCTAATTCCCGTTTTATCGGTGCAATCCGTATCATCCGCGGTTGGAATCAGCTAGTTTCCGGACCATGGTCTTTCCTTTTGGCATTAGGAATTCCGCATAATCAGGCGGGAAGCCTGGTATGAATTAGCGGCGATGGCCTCGGTAAAAGCATTGATATTGTGAGATTCTGAGTCCGTATCG
>Ga0118677_10011147_pt1 | contig 13563 bp, 5 predicted proteins | sample AliMusrvi5mmetaG_FD_86154 | JGI IMG/M metagenome (GOLD analysis project Ga0118677, IMG submission 86154)
CGCCTGGACGACGCCGGCAATGTCGAGCAGGCGCGCTTCCACGTGAACGAATTCCGCGGCTTCGAGAAATTCTGCGAGGGGCGCATGTTCTACGAGATGCCGCTCATCACCGAACGCATCTGCGGCATCTGCCCGGTCAGCCATCACCTCGTTTCGGCCAAGGCTTGCGACGCCATCCTTGGCGTCGAACCGCCGCGCCCCGGTCAATTGCTGCGCGAACTGATGCACATGGGCCAAACGATCCAGTCGCACTCGATGCACTTCTTCGAGTTGGCCGGCCCGGATCTGATCCTCGGCTTCGATGCCGACCCCGCGATCCGCAATGTCGTCGGACTTTTCCAGGCCGACCCCAAACTCACGCTCAAGGCCATCGAACTGCGGAAATTCGGCCAGCAAATCATCGAGCGGCTGGGCGAACGCCGCATTCATCCCAACTTCGCCGTGCCCGGCGGCGTCAACCAGACATTGTCCGCTGCCAACCGCGATGCCATCCTCGCCGGCATCGATACCATGATCGGCTATGCCCAGGACGGACTCACCCTGATGAAATCCTGGATGATCGCCCATGCCGAGGAAATGACAACCTTCGCTTCGTTCCCAACCGGCTACCTTGGAATGGTCAGCGATGACAACGCGCTCGCGCTCTATGACGGCATGCTGCGCATGGTCGACGCCCAACGCAAACCCATCGAACGCTTCAACGGCCGCGATTACCTCGACCACGTCTCCGAACATGTCGAAAACTGGAGTTATCTGAAATTCCCTTACTATCGCAAACTCGGTTGGCCCGCCGGCGCCTATCGCGTCGGCCCGCTCGGCAGACTCAATGCCGCCGAAAAAATCTCCACGCACCTGGCCCAACAGGAATTCCTGTTCTTCCGCTCGTTGTGCGACGGCCGCACCGTCGAGGGTTCGCTTTACTATCATTTCACCCGTCTGATAGAAAACCTCTACGCCATCGAACGCGCCCGCGAGTTGCTGCTCGATCCGGACATCCTCTCCACCGACATCCGCACCAACGCACTCCCGTCTAACTGCGAAGGTGTCGGCGTCATCGAGGCACCCCGCGGCACCCTCTGGCATCACTATTGGGTGGACGACCACGGCCGTTTGGATAAAATCAACCTCATCGTCGCCACCGGCAACAACAACTATGCCATGAGCCGCGCCGTCGAGGAAGTCGCCAAACAATACGTCCACGGCGACACCCTCACCGAAGGCGCCCTCAACCGCGTCGAGGCCGCCATCCGCGCCTACGACCCGTGCCTGAGCTGCTCCACCCACGCCTTCGGCCAAATGCCCCTGGTCATCGACTTCATCGCCCCCGACGGCTCGCTCATCAACCAGGTCGCGCGCTGACAAAAGGCGGAGCACAGCCGTCCCGGCTGTGAGGGAAGACAGGCGTCCCGCCTGCCGTTAGAGGATATTCCGGTCCGGGAAGAAGGCGGCGGGCAGGATGCCCGCGCCACAGGTGGTCCGGGCATCCTGCCCGGAACCTCTAACTCCAAAACATGTGCGAAGATGCCTCGTCATGGAAACAACGCGAGCAGCCTATCGTCCGCCTGAAGGCGGAACTACATGCCTCACTATCAACGCCAGCACCCGAGGGTTCGTAATCATAACACGGCGGGACTCTTTTCGAGGAGTCTGTCTTCATTCCCCGGATCTCATCATTTCGGCCAGACCTTGATTTCCTGTTTGCCGTCCTTGAGGGTCTCAAACGGGCCGGGGAACGGGTTGTCCGCGTTGCGTTTCCTGCCGAAGTAGTCGGTGTCTATCTTGAGCGGTGAGCCGTCGGGGTTTTCGTATGGAGCATCCGGGATCTTCGCCTTGCCTAGCAGTTCGGTGGTGACGAGCTTGCGTTTCTGCGCCACCGCCCACTTGTTATCCGCGTTGATCTCGAGATACCAACCGTCGGGCTTTTGTATCAGTTTCACGCCGGGATCGAACTCATGTTTCGCCAGCGCATCGGTCTCGAACTTCGATGCCTGTGTGCCCTTGGTGAAGACATTGCCCGCCGCGGCCACCGGCCAAGTCGCGCCATCGAAGGCATTGAGGTTGGCATGGCCCGCAAGCAGGTTGTTATATAGGCGCACGTCGCCGATCGGACAATCGTGCATGCCGACCATGTTGGTGCTGTGCGCCTTGAAATACGGCGTCCGGCGGGCGTCGGCGACAATCTGCATCGTGCCGGATATCAGGTTATGGGCATAGGCGCCACCCTGCGAGTTGGCGAGGTGTGTACCGTTGGATAGAAAGAGGTTGTTGGCAACGAGATACGGACCATGATCCACTTCGCAAAACAGGTCGCCGGCCATGCTGTTGTTGTCATGGAGGAGGTTGCCGGTGATCTGGGTGCCCTGAGCCATCCAGTCGAGCCAGACGGCGCCCAGGTCGCCGCAGCGATAGATATGGTTGTTAGCGATAACGACGTCCAGCGCACCATGGAACTTGATGCCGGCCATTTCCGCGCCGCCCCAGATGCCCTGCATGTTGATCTCGTGGATCTCATTGCCGATGATCTTGCTGAACGCGCAGCCGAGGCTGCCGACAATGCCGGTTTGCCCGCAGTGGTGGATGTGGTTGTTGCGCACGAGGTGGCCGCCGATCTTCTCCTTGGTCCAACCGTCCTTTTTAAGCGCGTCGTCGATGGTCAGGTAATACCCTTCGGTGTTGCCGCGCTTGCCGTCCCACTGATCGGAATACTTGCCGAGCGCGATGCCACAACAACGCGAGTTACTGATCTCGTTGTTTTCGATAACCCAGCCCTTGCACCAGTAGGCGGTGACCAAGCCGACCTGGCCGGCTGTGGGCGCCGCCCAGTTGGTGGCGGCATTGCGGAGATCAAAACCGCGGATTGTCAGATAATCGATGTTGGTCTTTTCCGGCGTGAAGACAGTCGGCCTGACGTTGATCTCGACCTGGGCCTCGTTCGGGTTGATGCCGGGGAACTGCGCGCAGATCACAGTGTTGTTAGATCCCGGCTCCGCATCCACAGTGGCAAACCACAACGGTGTCTGGCCCGGGGCCTGCATGACCGTGTCGAGGTTGGGTGCCTCGGTCAGCCAGACACTGTTCAGATAGACACACCCGCGGTGATGGACGCGCCCGCGCGCATCATACCAGTCGCCAAAGACCTTTTCGGCGAACGGATTGAATTTCCCGAAATAGGAATTCGGCAAACTCAGTTTCCACGTGTCATTGGCGACTTTCTTCCAGCCCTTGGCCGGCTCGGAACCGGTGATGGTCACGCGCCCGCCGACCGCGGCCTGATAGATGATGCGGCAATCCTCCGCAGTGCCGCCGCGCGGCGGATTGACGTGTTCGCGGTACACACCGGGATGGACGGTGACCGTGTCGCCGGGTTGTGCCATGGTGGCGGCGGCGGAAATGGTCAGCAGCGGTTTGGCCGCCGACCCGTCATGGGTGTCGTTACCGGTCTTGGCGACATGAATTTCCTTGGCGCCGGCGGTCCCGAGAACCAGGCAGCATCCGGCGGCGATTGCGAGCGATTTCATTATCGTATGTGTTTTCATTGTGATGTGGGTGGTTACGAACAGCATGGTGCGTTGCTATCAATTAATTAATCTTCATAGGGTTGCGGATTTCACCAGGTCTCCTTCCCAATCCGTGAAAGACCATTCGGGCGGCACCGGTAATGCCAAGCGATTCCGCAAGCCATCTGTCATGATCCTACGCATTCTGCCTGTCACCCTTCTTATATTGGATTTCCTGTCCGCAGCCGGACCGAAAGCAGCGGATCTAGCAAAAACCTTGCCGCCGCAACCGTGCGGGATCGGGCGGCCCGCGTCGGACCGCAGGTGGTGGGGCGCGTGGGCGAAGACGCCGGAAGCGGCTGCCGCGCTGAAGCGTGCGGAGGCATCGCTCAAAACCCCGTTGCCGCCGTTTGATGCGGAACGCTATCTTGATTATCAAAAAGACGGTGATCGTTCCCGCTATCAGGAACAACACACGCGCCGCTGGAACCGTTTCAAGGAATTGGTGTTGGGCGAGTGTCTTGAAGACAAGGGAAGGTTTCTTGCGGCCATTGATGAATCCGTTAGGAGCTTGTGCGCCGATCCTTCATGGGTTCTGCCCGCGCATGACCGTGACAACCAGGTGTTCAAGGGCGGAAACCCGTATGCGGATCTGGCGGCGGCATCCAACGGCTATCAGATGGCTCTCGCCGCATGGTTGTTGGACGGGCGACTGCCTGCGGCAACCATCGACTTGATGCGCGCGAACGTGACCCGCCGTCTAACAGGTCCGGTGTTGCGCACCATCGACGGTACCGCACCCAAGGACGTGCTCGCCGGCCATTGGTGGACCCACGCCAACCACAATTGGAATGCGGTCTGCACAGCCGGCGCAGTGGGTGCCATCCTCGCCAGCGAGCCCTCGCGCGAAACGCGGGCCAAGGCGGTGGAGTGGGCGGCCCTCAACATGAAGATATTTCTATCAGGTTTCCCGGTGGACGGTTATTGCAGCGAGGGCTTGGGCTATTGGAACTATGGCTTTGGCCACTTCGTGGTGTTGGCGGAAGTGTTGCGGGCACAGACCGGCGGCCAGGTGGATTTGCTCAAAAGCGCAACCGTGCGCCGGATCGCCGAAGCACCGGCAATGTTGGAAATCGCCAATGGCATCTATCCGGCGTTCGCCGATTGCCCGCTCACCGCAAAACCCGAGCCGCGTTTGTTAGAATTGGTCCGCTGGCGCTTGGAAAACCGTCCGTTCACCGGCAGCGCGTCCGGCGTGCTGGCGGAATCGCCTACGCTCTATCAGACACTCGCGGACCTGGTGGCCCGGCGAGATGCGGCGGCGCGCGGGGCGGGGGCGGGCCAATCATCCGGTTGGACTCCCCCGCCCTTGCGTTCGTGGTTTGCGGAGAGCGGTGTGTGCGTGGTCAGGCCGGCGCGGGCTGGCGGGCTGGCGGCGGCATGGAAGGGCGGCCACAACGCGGAAAACCACCATCACAACGATGTCGGCACCACGGTGGTGGTGTGGCGGGGTCGCGCGGTGCTCGCCGATCCCGGGGCCATGGTTTATCGGGCGGAAACCTTCAGCCGTAATCGTTACAAACTGACCGTCATGGGTTCCTACGCCCACTCGGTGCCGGTGGTCGCGGGATTCCTGCAGGCCGAGGGCAATGATTGCCGCGGACAGGTGCTAGCCACGGAGTTCACCGACGCTCGTGACACGATGACCATCGACATGGCATCCGCCTACCCGGCCAGCGGCGTGAAAAACCTCTTACGGCAGTGGATCTATCAGCGCGATGGCGATGGCAGTCTGGTGATCGAGGACCGCTTCGCATTCGCCAAACCGTCCACGTTCGCAACCGCGCTGACGGGCTTCGGCACTTGGTATCTGATAGACGGCAGGGATCGCAACGCCCGCTTCCTCATCGACGGCGGCAACGACGCGGTGCTCCAGGTGGATGTCGCGTTTTCCGCCGCCGGCAAGTGGCAGGTCGGCGGAATCGACAACCCGGGAAAACCCACGGCTAGCCGACTGGGCTTGGCCATGGCCGGTGCCGCTGAGAGTGGTTCCATCAGAATGACGGTGCACCCCACCGCCGCCGGATTGCTTGCCAAAAGCACCAAACTCGCCATCGTTCCGGTGCCGGTCAAACTGAATGACGAGCACAAAGCACCGCCCGAAGGATGAAACCTTGAAAGGGAAATGATTGGCAACGATTGGCAACAACGGAATCTGGCGGCGATCACCGGGTGCGTCGCGTTCCTGCGGGATCTTCCCGACGGAACGGTCCACGAGTGTCCGGGGTCGATGCACAATCTGTTGGTTCGCAAGATTGGCACCCGCCTGGAGTTGATGTTTCTGGGCGGCCAGAGCCGCGAAGTCATTTCCGATTTCGATTTCGCCAATCCGCTGGACCTTTATGCGGGTTTCACCCAGGTCATGACTCTGGGTTTGTTGTGGCAACCCGAACCGTCGCGGGTGTATGTGCTGGGATTCGGCGCCGGCCGCGTCCCGATGGTGCTGCATCACTATTTCCCACATGTGCGTATCGAAAGCACCGACATCGATCCGGATGTGGTGGACGTGGCGCGCGAATTCTGCGGCATCCTGCCTGACGATCGCCAGCAAATCTTCGTGGAGGACGGGCGGCAGTTCCTGGCCACGCGCGATCCGGATGTCCGCTACGATATCATCATGGTGGATGCTTTTCGCGGCGTCGGTTACAGCCCTCCGCTGCTTGCCACACTGGAGTTCTATCAGACATGCAAGGATCATCTCGGTGCCGATGGCGTCGTGGTGGTCAATCTGCTCGGTTACGACTATTTGATTAAGGAGAAAATCAAGGCACTGAAAACCTGCTTCAAGGCGGTGTTCTGTATTCCCATTCCCTCCGACGGCACGGTTGTCATGTTCGCTTCCGACAACGGTTCACTGGGGATGTCCGAATTGTTCGAACGGGCCCGCGTGATTGCCAAGCGGCACGAATTCGTTTTTCCGTTCACCATCCACGCGGTCCATCTCCAGGAGGTTTCACAAATGCCGGAGCTGGTCGAGGCCTTGGATGGAGTCGAGCCGCTCACCGACGCCGCGGCGGCGGAACTTGTTCCCACCGCTCATCAAGGCGGATTCATGTCGTCCCAACGGTCATGCGTGTCAAGTTAAGGGCAATAGGCCTTGAATTCGCGGGTATTCAAGGGCCAAAGGCCCACTCCATACCAACCCAGGGCAACGCCCTGGGTAATGGCATCACCATGAATATTGAGGGCTGAAAGCCCGACCTATCAAACGTGGGATTGCCTATCAAACGTCCTATATTACGGGCTTTCAGCCCTTGGAATTGCTGGGGTTTGCGGGAACCTAGGCCGTTGGCCTAGGCTGTTATATGGCCAGGCCTTCGGCCCTGAAGAATTTTGCTGAAACCCTTATGCCTCTTAAGTTGACGCGCATGCCCAACGGGTCGCTCCGTCTCACGGCCCGTCCTGCACCCGGACCCGCAGGTAAAGTTGCCCGCCATCGCTCATTGATTCGGATGCCGGCACGGTAAGCCGCTCGCACCCGTTCCCCTCGTCCACGATGTCGCCGACAACTTGCCATGGCGTCGGCACCAGACTCCAGTTTTGCATATCGGCGGATTGCTCGACCCTATAGGTTAGCGATCCGGGCGACTTCCACCGCCGGAAGCTCAGGGCGGGCCAGTCATGGCCGGCCACCTTCGCCACCACGAAGCGCGGCGCGGCATCCGCCGCCGCTTGCATGATTTGTGCGGACATGTCAACCGCTCCGGCCGCCGCTATCGCCGCGTTAGCGGGCGGCATGGCAACTCTCGGAACCGCCACGGCCGACTTCGGATTGCCGCCATCTCCCGGTTTGCCAATGCTGACAATGGTGGTCGAACTCCCGACCAGTCTCACATAATATGGGCTTTGGCCCGGCGCATTGCTTTGAATCGAAAGCATGGCCTCCTTTTGTCCAGCGGTTTTCGGCGTGAATTTCACTTGGATCGTCGTGCTCGCGCCCGGCACGATCGTTTTGCCATAACTTCCCGTCACCTTGAATTCAGTGGCATTGGGACCAGTAATGCTCACCTTGCTGATCTTCAGTTTGGCACCAGGCACCGGCAGGATGTTAAGAACGGTGAAAGGAACGCTTATCGGCTTGAGTGACCCATCCGATTGGAACTTCGCGGTTCCGCCGGAAATCAAGGGGGTGCCCACAGGTTGATCGACTTCGATCATGGGGGTGGCACCGACACCGCCCACCCCGGTTCCCGTGAGCGCAATGTCAAAGGAAGGGTGCGTCGGGTCATCGCTATTGACATGCAACGTCGCAGTGCGCAGGCCGTTGGCAGATGGCGTGAACGTCACGGGGAACGTCGTGCTGCCACCATTTGCCGGAACCGCGGACAAGGCAGGATTGGAAACCGCGTAGTCCGCGCTGTTCGTCCCGTTCACCGTCACGCCACTCACATTCAATATTTTGGCACCGCTATTCCTAATGGTGACGGTCATCATATGTGGTGTGCCCGGTAGGCTCACCAGGGAATTTCCGAAATTGATCTTGCCGGTGCCCGCAAGCTGGTTGGTGCCCGTGGGCGCCTCCACCGCGATCGCCGGAGCCAGGCCCGTCCCTGTCAGCGCGATGTCGAATGGATGATGCGTCGCGTCATTGCTCGCTATATGCAACGTTGCCGTGCGGACACCGTTGGCCTTTGGACTGAAATCCACCGTAAATGTTGCGCTGTCTCCCGCCGCGAGGACTGTCGCCGCTGGCGGAGTCACCGTGAAATCCGCGCTGGCGCTCTTGTCCTTGGTGGCGGTCACGGCAAGCCCTGTCAGACCCGCCAGGCCGGTATTCTTGATGGTGAACGTCTGGGAATTGGACGGATCCACATTCACCACCAGGGGGGGGCCGAAATCGACCTTGCTGGTATTCGCTGTCAGACGGGCGCTATTCTCATCCTCGACCACCAGCAACGGCAGGGGCCGCGTCATCCCCATTCCTGTGAGATTGATATCGAAGGTGGGGTAATTCAAGTCGTTGCTCGTGATATGCAACGTCGAGGTGATCACGCCCTTGATCAATGGCTTGAATGTCACCACGACGGTCGTGCTATCTCCCCCAATCACGGTCGTGGCCTGAGGAGCGGCAACCGTGTAGTTCGTACTGTTGGCCCTGCGCCTGGTGACAGTGGCGGCAAGGTTGGTCAAGTCGGCCGCGCCGTTGTTCCTGATGGTGAAAGTCACGGTTTTGCTCGCGCCAACCATGCAGGATCCGCAATCCGCCGTACTGGTTTCCGACGTCAATTTGGCACCATCCGGATCATCCACCTCCATGCTCGGCAGCATGGAAACGGCCACGAATCCTGATAGATTGATGTTGAACGGAGAATGGGGGGTGTCATCACTCGCGATATGCAAAATCGCGGTGCGGGTTCCGAGGGCCGGCGGATTGAACGTCACGGTGAACGTCGTGGCACCCGCCGCCGCCACAATCGCCGCCGGACTGGTCGTGACCGTGAAGTCCGTGCTGTTAGTGCCGGATATTGTCACGCCCGTGACCGACAGGTTTGACGTGCCGGTGTTCTTGATCGTGAAGGTCAACGGCACCGCCGTGCCCACCACCGAAGAACAATTCACCGTGCTGGTATCCGAAGTCAGGGAGGTGCCCGCCGGTTCCTCGACAGCGATCAGCGGAGCCAGACCGATTCCTGTTAGAGGAATGTCGAATGGAGTGTTCGTCGCGTCGCTGCCTGCGATATGCAATGTCGCGGTGCGCGTGCCGCTGGCCGCAGGTTTGAAGGATACCGTGAAAACCGTGTTGCCCGACGTCGCAACGGTTGTCGCCGGGCTGGCGGTGACGGTGAAATCCGCGCTGTTCGTGCCGTCCCTGGTCACCGCAACACCCGTGAGGATCGCAGCCCCGGTGTTTCTGATCGTGAAGGTCCGCGTCACCACCGAACCCACCGTCGGTGATCCGAAGTCCACCGTGCTCGTTCCCGAAACAAGCACCGTGCCCGCCGGTTGCTCGACGGCGATCACCGTAGTCTGACCGCTGCCAGCGAGATTGACGTTGAAAGGAGTATTCGTCGTGTCATTGCTCGGGATATGCAATGTCGCGGTGCGCGGGCCGCTGGCCGATGGATTGAAAGTCACGGTGAAAGTGACGGTATTGCCGGCAGTGATGGTCGTGCTGGCGGGAGGTGTGATCTTGAAGTCGGCGCTGTTAAGCCCGTCGATGGTCACGGTACCAACCGTCAAGTCAGCCTGTCCCACGTTTTTGATGGTGAATGATTTGTCCACACCGGTGCCGACCGGCGACCCTGAGAAATCCACCGGAGTGCTGCTGCCCGAAGTCAGGGCCGTGCCTGCCGGTTGGTAAACAGCAATCTGTGGGACCGTTCCTATGCCTTCCAGAGCGATGTTGAAAGGCGTGTTCGTCGTGTCGGTACTCTCGATATGCAACATTGCCTTACGCAGTCCTATGGCGGATGGATTGAAAGTCACAACAAAAGTCGTGGTGGCTAATGGCGACACGGTAGCGCCCGGGGGGGTGGTTACCGTGTAGTCGTCTTTGTTTGTCCCGTCCAAGGTCAGGGCACTAACAGTCAGGTCGGTCGTGCCCGTGTTTTTGATGGTAAATATCAGCTGCACTGCCTTGCCCAGCGCCGATGGGGTGAAGCTCACCGTGCTGATGTTCGATGTCCGGATGGTGCCAGCCGGTTGTTCTACGACGATCGTGGGCGCGGCGGCAGCCTCCCCTGCCATGCCTAGAATCTGGGCGACGCCCGCCAGGACACCGAACCAAGATGTGAGAAAACCTGGGCGGAAAAAACGTGCGGCAGACGGCGTGCTCATAGTGGTGGGATGGCGGATTCCAGATTCACAATCTTGTTCGACCCATCGAATCCTGATTCCGGCGATTGTCAAACGCTTTCTCCCCGACGGACGGCTTCGAGGCCATGCTGAAGCCGAACTCCTACGCCAGGTTCCCATCAAAGTGCTGGAGCAAAGCCTCAGTCGATCTTCTTTCCCCTCCGAGCCGCTGGTCAATGGATCACTGGCCATCCTCGACCCGGAGCCGCAGGAAGTGCCGGCTGTCCGCGGTCATCGGGGTGAAGGCACGCACGGTGAGTCGCTCGCCGCCGTCACCCTCGTCAACGATGGGGCCGATCACCTGCCACGGCACCGGCACGGGACTCCAGTTCCGCAGGTCGCTCGATTCCTCGACCACATAATTCAGGGATCCGGGATTTTTCAAGCGCCGGAAACTCAGCGCGGGATAATCCTGGCCATTGATCCGCGCCATCACGAACTGCGAACCCGCATCCGCAACACTCTGCATGAGTTGTGGTGACGCGCCGCCGCTGCCAACATTCGCCATCGCAGCCGGCGTGACCGCCCTCGGTGTCGCCGCAGTCTTGTTCGCTTGATCGCTTGCCGACGCCTCATCCCGATTGTCGGGGAGTGGGGTGTTTCCACGCAGCCTAACTGAATATGGGCTCTGACCCGGCGCATTGCTGAGGATTGTAAGCAATGCCTCTTTGGGCCCCGCGGTCTTCGGCGTGAACCGCACGCTGATCGTCGTGCTCGCACCCGGCTTGATTTTCTTGACATAACTGCCGATCACCCGGAATTCCGCCGCATTGGCACCTGAAATGGATACCTTGTTGAGTCTCAGGTTGATGGCGTGGGTGTGAATAGGAACAGGCAGCGTATTGCGCACGGTGAATGCCATCGTTGCCGATTTCAGCAACGCAACCTCGGGAAAACTCCTGGTTTCACCCGAAGTCAGCACCGTGCCCACGGGTTGCTCGATGGCGATCATGGTTTTCGCTCCCGCCACCGTGCCGGTTCCTGTTAGGACGATGTCGAATGGATTGTGGGTCGCATCATTGCTGGCGATGTGCAGCGCCGCGGTGCGCGTCCCGCTGGCCGCCGGATTGAACGAAACCGTGAAGGTCGTGGTGCCCGCCGCCGCCACACTCGCCGCCGGACTGGCCGTCACCGTGAAATCCGCGCTGTTGGTACCATCCCTGGTCACCGCCACGCCGGTCAGGCTGGCCGTGCCGGTGTTTCTGATCGTGAACGTCAGCGGAACCGCCACGCCCACCACCGAAGAACCGAAATTCACCGTGCTGGTGCCCGACGTCAGTGCCGTGCCCACCGGTTGTTCCACCGCGATCACCGGCAACGCCACCGCCGCCGGTGTCCAAACAATGGACATGTTGGTGAAGTTGAAACCACCCGACGGACTGCCCACCGTGCCCTGATTGGCCGGATTGACCGTGCTGGCAGCGGCTCCCTTGGTCCACGTCAAACCGCCCGTCGTCAATCCACCGGTATCCGTGCCGTGACTGCCCGCATCCTCGGCATACTCGATGAAAAATTTATAATCGCCATCCACCATCAAGTTCCCATTCGCGTCCAAACCGTTCCAGGATATGTGGATCGGATTGCTTGCCAGTCCGCTCGTCGGCGGCGATGGACTCACCGCAGCATAGCTCGTCGCCGTGGCGGACGTGTAACCATCCGGTGCCGCCGGCAAGGCGGTGCTGCTGCCACGCTGCGCGGTCCACGTCACAAAATGCTGCAGCCAAATCGAATTCGTGAAACTGCTGGGTCCTTGTTTCCACAATGTCGTAACGAATGTGCCGTCAGCCTTGGTCAGCCATACCACCGCAGCGTGCCTCGACCCGCTCCCTGCCCCCAAATCATTGATCGTCGCCGTCAATGTCGCACTGCCGGCCGTCTGACCACGGACCACTGGCACCATCAGCATCGCCCCAATAACCGCCACTGCCAAACTCCTGCGAAAAATACGAAAAACTTGCATGGTTGATATGGAATTCATCACGCTTGATTGATTTGCAGATTATGTGGAAATCAGTATAATTATTTCCCGCAAGGAAGAAACACCCGCTCACGAGCTTGTCAAACGGGAATTCGAAGCCTGCCAGATACACAAAAAAAGTGAGAGAATCGAGCGCAAGCGCCTTGTTTTCACTTCCCATGGCCAACGCGGGTGGGACGCCCAATACTGTCAGTTTTGCGGGAGGACAGGCGTCCCGCCCAATACTGTCAGTTTAGCAGGAGGATAGGCGTCCCGCCTGTCTTGGCCGACGGGCTTCCAGCCTGTCGTTTCATTGGCGGACAGGCGGGACGCGCTGTCTGCCCTCACAGGCTGGAAGCCTGTTCTCCAATCAAGAAGCGCTAAACGGACAGTATTGGGCGTCCCGCCTGTCTGGGCCGACGGGCACCCGCGAGGATGCTTGAGACAACCAGCAAACGTTGCCTCCATGCAAATGAGGAGATGGCGCGGAAAAATCCAAAACTCGCAGCACGGGCGCGGCTCGCCGTTCCCGCTGTGAGAATGGCAAAGGGCAAAATGCTGGGAAGTATCATTCAATCCGAAATCCGAAATTAGAAAAAGCATCGTTTGGCGTCAGGCCCAGTGGTAGAAGGGTTGCGTTGACTAACCGCACACCACACCCCTTCACCAAACGATGCAAACTTCCTGTAATCCGGTCTTCCCCGGACGGCAAGTCCAACTCACCTCTACCTTCAAGCCTGTCACCCCATTCGGCGGCCTGGTCAGCCTCATCGCCTTCTTCGAGCGGATCGGCCTGGCCGGGCAGATCAACGGGCTGATGCCTTTCGTCTATACCAGTCCCAACGCGATTGCCCCGGCTCAAACCCTCGTGGCTTTCATCGTGTCGGTGGTGGCCGGAGCCCGCCGCCTCGCCCACACCGACTGGTTGCGTGCCGACAAGGCCTTGCACGCCCTGCTGGGCATTGCCCGTTTCCCCGGAACCGACACGGTGCGTGCAGCATTAATTTCTTGCCTTTGGCTGCGCTCTCGACCACTGATGCCTGCCGTGAGTCTTGCCCATTGGAGCCGGTCCTTGCTGGTGCTGGCGTGGTTGACCACGAGCCGGGCGGCTTGGGCAGTGGCGGACGTTGGCAACGCGATGGTGCCTGCGACGCTCGCCGCCGACGGCCGGTCATTCGGTGTGACCGCGCCGGGGGTGAGCGGATTTCTTGGCGGGTTTTCAGCCAGTATCAAAATGGGTGGCCAGAAGTATGT
>Ga0118677_10010297_pt2 | contig 13560 bp, 7 predicted proteins | sample AliMusrvi5mmetaG_FD_86154 | JGI IMG/M metagenome (GOLD analysis project Ga0118677, IMG submission 86154)
ATATGAAGTTTGTCTCTTTTTATAACAGTGGTACAGACTCCGAGCGGTATCTAAAGCGTCTCTACGATCAGTTTTCTCTCTTAATCCAAGGTTCTAAAGCCAGATTGGAAAGTATAGAAAGGAAAACACAACAATGTGCTCGATCTCGTCGTCTTAGGCTCGATCCAAGGTTAATACAATTATCCCTAATCAGTGAATATTTTGAGGAGATCCAGAATCTAAGAAACCTCCTCTTAAGGTATTTGGAAGAAATTGGCCCTGCTTTAGCAGATGCAGCCCAGTCTATGGATCTAATGGAACATTTGGTTTTTTTTCAGAATGATGCTGATTCAGATTTTAAATTAGCAGTAACAAAAGGGATTCGGGACGCTGTTGAAAAATATAGAAATGACCACCCGCATCTTCCTAAAAAGATGACAGGTGTAATAAAGCGTAGAGAGATGGACGTAGCTTTTATAGAGGAGGTACATCGAGTACTAAAGGCGATGAACCAGGAATCAGAAAGGGCTCATCTAAAACCTTTTAACTACTTACTTGAGCTTATGGAGAAAGGGATAATCACAAAGCAAGGTGAAATTCGAGTTCCAGCAGCCGCTGCCGTTAGTTCTCCCTCGACCTCAGGTGGTGCTATCGAAATAGCTCCTGAACTAGATCTGTTTTCAGAACAAAAGTGTTTATTACCCGAAGAGAGTAGAATACCTACAGGTGCTAAACAAGTTACAATATCCGCGGCTTCTACCCCTTTTATCGATTTTTCGATTAGACTTCAGAAAATTGTTCCAGTACAAACGTTTACAGTTCCATCAGCGCAAGAGGCTTATGTTGGAGCTCTAGATTATGTGAAATGTTTACATCTTCTTTTAACCCTACCTCAAGGGGCTCTTATGCATCCGCATGAACTGGCTCAATTCCAAATGGACATAGGGTATTCAGGCTATCATGCACTAGAACAATTAATCACCGCTATGATGTTAGAAAAGGGCAAAGAGAAAGGAGCGGATGCAAGTGGAGCTAAAGCTGCGCCCACTAGGACAGGAGATGACAAGGCTCTTTTCAACGAAGTGGGTCATAGTTTAATTAGCCGCATGTTATTTGCTGGAATATCGCCTCCAGAGGATGTAGCCCCTGTTTTAAGGGAGGTAAACGGGATGGAATTTGCCATTCGGGATCTTGGGAAGGGATGGAAAACACATTTTCTATTAAAAAATACAGAAGCCCTTTTATCTTCTACAGAAAGCTGTCCATCTGTTTCTTTAGATATTGAAGTAGAAAGAAGTAAAGCTACTGACGTAGACCCAGATCCTTACTTTGAGGCTATTGCTCTTTTAATCCCAGAATCTATGGCAAGGCCCGGTGGAGCCGGGGCTTCGAGTGTGGCAGAGCCTCCTTTACCAGTTAAAAGGGGAAAAGTTGCTATTCAGCCTCCTAAAAAAGCAATAGCAGCTTCCTCTGATTTTCCTCAATTAGCTGAGATATTTCGAATCATTAACCTTGCTTTAGAAAAGTCTAATGATTATGAAAATGCTTCCCTAAGAAAATCTACAATCCAACATAACCTTCATCGATATCGTTATCTTCTCAGTTGTTTAGCGAATCCTTCGAAACTCCCCTTATTTCCTTTTTATGCAAACCAGGGAAGGTTCGTTCTTCGGACAATCGTTGAAGAGTTTTTATGTGCGGCTCAAGAGAGCGTGCACCATAAAAAAGGACTAGGTGCCGTTGATCAAAAGTTACTAGCTCATAAACTATATGATTTAGCTCAGGGATTAAGGCTACCTTTAGATTCAGATCAAATTATTTTTTTACAAAGAGTCCCTAGCATCAGAAATGAAGCTCGCTACGATGGGCATAGGCTTCGAGCCTCTGCCGGAGCTTCAGTAGTGTCTGGCTCGGGTTTTATACCTGCAGAGGAGTTCGAAGACCTGCCGGCCGCTGGGGGGGCCGGAATGAAAGAAGGATTCACTATGGCTTTAGGCAGTCGTTATCAAGGGATTGAAAGAGAGTTACAGCAAGACCTTAGGATAGTTGTAGGTCTTTGTAATAAGATCTCTTCATTATTTCGAATGTAAAGGGGAATTTTAGACCGCTCTATAGCCTGTTTACCGCCTTCCTCTATATTTGGAATTATTTACACCTCTTGCTGTTTTCAAAAAAACTATTGCTATCATGGAAGAAAAAGGTTTTTTTTGATTGAATATTGCTCATTTTATTGATATTCTCTTTGTGTTTATTAACCGTATTTAAGAGAGGGTTAATTATCATTAGATTTTATCAACCGTAAAATGAGTAATCATTGATGCTTCAGAAGTTTACTTGGAAAATTGCTTTACTGCTGGCTTTTGCTTTTCCTTTTTCTGCAGCGTACTCTTGGTGGGACGTAGGACATAAAACGATTGCAGAAATTGCCTACGCTGATCTTAGCCAAGAGGCTAAAGAGTCGGTTGATGAAATAGTAAAAGCCTTTCATGCCCATAACCCTTCTTATAAAACATTTGGAGATCTTGCCACTTGGCCCGATCACCTCGAAAAGGCAGAAAAGGCATTTCTTTATACCGACCTTCATTTTATTGTACTTCCCTTTGATTCTGATGGGACCCTTTCTAAAGAAAAGCTACATGAGCTGCTGGCTCTTTCAGAAAAGGGAGCTTTGGCATCTATCCAAAAAGCTAAAGAAGTTCTTTCTTCAGGTAAGGCGTCGATGACGGCTAAGTTTTGGGCTTTATCTTATCTTGCGCATGTAGTTGCAGATCTACATCAACCTCTTCACTGCTGTAGTAGGTTTTCAAAGCAAATGCCCGAAGGGGATTTTGGGGGAAACCTTCATAAAATTACTCCTCCCAAAGGAATTTCTGCTAAAAATTTACACCAGTTATGGGATAGTGGGGCTGGGCTGCTTCCGACTTTATCTGGAAAAGAACAGGCTGATGCTAAGCTCGTTTCCCTTTTTGCAACTAAGATCTTAGAAGAAATGCCAAAAAATACCCTTGAAGGGGAATCTATCCTAGATCCGAATGTTTGGGTAGGGGAAAGCCACCGTATTGCTAAAGAGCATGTCTATACTCTCAAAGTAGGCGATGAGCCCTCTGAAGAGTATATATTAGCCTCTCAAGCTATTGCAAAGAAAAGAATTGCTCTTGCAAGCTATAGACTCTCTGGTATGCTCAGCGATGTATTTTCTAAAGCAGATCAATTTGTAGTTAAGGAGTAAGGGATGAGCGCGCTATCTTTAGATCCTGTCGCTAAGAAAACAAGATCGGCTTTTTTATGGACAAGCCTTCTAAAAACTCCTTTTTGGACTCTCTACACACTTCTCGGTTTCATTCTCTATAAAGACCTCCATGCAACAAGCCTTCAGATAGCGGCCTTTTTAGCACTAAAACCTGTAGTTTCTATCGTATCGATTTATTGGAGCTCTTTTGTCAAAGGTAGAAGAGACAGGCTCAAATCCAACATCATCGTAGGAGCCGTGCTGGGCTATCTTCCTTTTTTCTTTTTCCCTTTTGTAAACAGCCCTTGGTTTTTTATTATTTCAGCGGCCCTGTATATGATGCTAACAAGAGGGATTGTACCTGCATGGATGGAGATTCTTAAGCTCAATATCAAAGACTCTTCGAGAGAAAAAGTCTTCGCTTACGGGAACGCCGTTTCCTACGTTGGAGCGATACTTCTACCTGTTTTCCTCGGTGACATGCTCGACATTCATCCAGGGATATGGAGATGGCTTTTTCCTTCCTGCGCGCTCCTTGGCCTTGTCAGTATATTTTTTCAGTTAAGAATTTCTATTCCAAAAGGAAAGGTCATAGAATCCCAGGAGGCATTTTCCTTGAGGGCAACTCTTATCGATCCATGGAAAAATGGATGGAAGCTGTGTGTCCAAAGAAAAGATTTTTCCGCCTTTCAGATCGGCTTTTTTCTTGGTGGAATGGGTCTTATGATCATGCAGCCAGCTCTCCCTAAATTCTTCTTTGACTCCCTCCATTTATCGTATACCGAGCTTGCGATTGCTTTATCCGCTTGTAAGGGGATAGGCTTTGCCACAACGACCAAATATTGGTCGTGGCTGATGCAAAGATGTAACATCTTTGCTTTTAGCTCGTATGTTACAGCGCTGGCAGCTTTGTTTCCTTTAATTCTTCTACTCTCTGGATTTCATACTTTTTGGCTCTATGCTTCGTATCTTATGTATGGGATTATGCAAGCAGGTAGTGAGCTTAGCTGGCATCTGTCGGGTCCTATCTTTGCCAAAAAACAAGATAGCTCGATATTCAGTAGCGTCAATGTAGCAACTGTGGGCCTTAGGGGGTGTATAGGTCCTTTTCTAGGGTCGCTCCTTTGCTCCCATTTCAGCGCCCAGTTTGTTCTTGTATCCTGCTTTGTTCTTTGTCTTCTAGCAACGATTCAAATGAGATACGCCGTGAGCCGGAAGATTGTAAAGGTTGCTTCTTAGTTATTGCTTATATGCATATGAAATTCGATATGGAAATAGCTGATTTAAATTTTACGCTAGCTCTCATTCGCAGGAAAAATCTTCTTTAACCCTGGGATTATCCGAGATTTTATTATTATTGAAATAATCCTGCATTAATCTTATATAGTTCTGATACGAAGATACTCGGTATATGCTTATCTGAGGGATCTATTTCCAAAGCAGGTTCAAATACAGCAGGAATAGATTGCAATCTTTGACTTGCTTCACTAATGTTCACACCCTGTTCAGTAATTACAAAAATCATAAACTTTTCATCATCATTAAAATATTTTACTAAGATGTTTATAATTTCTTGATCATTAATTTCCCTTTTTATTACTGAATCAGCCAGCGTTTTTAGGGCTATTTTCCTATTCTCGTTTTCATCCGTTGCAGCATTATTGGGGATTAGAGAATCATGATTATAGACTAAAGGATTGATTAGGTCAGCTGTTAAAAGATTGTGATCGATTAAACTAAGAGCATGTGGTGTTCTTGTTATAGCTGATCTTAAGATCTCCGGAGATATTGTTAACAGAATCTCTGCAGGGATACATCTTACAAATAAGGGATTGTACCTTAGAGCCTCAATTGCTCTTTCAGTGTTCTTTTTTTCCACGGGCAATAGGGGAAAGATGTCGGGATTATCCGGATGAAAGAGGGCTTCATCAATGAAAGCTTTAGGTGCCCATCGTTGCGCAAGTAGGTTTTGCTCCGCCGCAGCATAGGACAGCTCTCTAGTTTTCAAACCTTCTGGGATGACCTCAAGAACAAGACCATTTATCTTTGCAGCAGCAAGAAGAAAACCAGGATTATTTTTAAGTTCTTCGCTAGCATGCTCAAGGTTTTGGCCATTTTGCTCAATAGCAGCAAGAACTATGTCGGGGTTATTTCGAAGCTCTGCGCTGAGATGCTTAAATGGATAGCCACGCTTAACAGCGGCAATAACTATGATAACTATATCACGGTCGCTTTGGAGCTCTTTGCTGGCAAAGTTAAGTGCATCCCAATCTTGCTGAACAGCAGCAAGAACTATTTGACGGTCGTTTCGAAGTTCTTCGCTGGCATATTTTAGAGCCCGGCCATTTTGCTGAACAGCAGCAAGAACTATTGCACGGTCGTTTTTGAGTTTTTCGCTGGCATATGCTAGAGCTGAGTCATCTTTCTGAACAGCAGCAAGAACTATTTCACGGTCGTTTTGGAGGGATTTGCTGGCATATGCTAGAGCCGAGCCTTTTTGCAGAACAGCAAGAAGAACTATTCCACGGTCGTTTTTGAGTTCTTCGCTAGCAAAACGTAGAGCCAAGCCAATTTGCTTGACAGCGGCAAGAACTATGTCACGGTCGTTTTGGAGGGATTTGCTGGCACATGCTAGAGCCTGGCCATTTCGCTGAACAGCAGCAACAACTATTGCACGGTCGTTTTTGAGTTCTTCGCTGGCATAATGTAGAGCCACGCCAATTTGCTGAACAGCAGCAAGAACTATTTGACGGTCGTTTCGAAGTTCTTCGCTGGCATATATTAGAGCCCGGCCATTTTGCTGAACAGCAGCAAGAACTATTGCACGGTCGTTTTTGAGTTCTTCGCTGGCAGAATGTAGAGCCACGCCAATTTGCTGAACAGCAGCAAGAACTATTGCACGGTTGTTTTTGAGTTCTTTGCTGGCATAGTCTAGAGCCAAGCCATTTTGCTGAACAGCAGCAAGAACTATGTCTGGGTCGTTTTGGAGGGATTTGCTGGCCTTACTAAGTATACACCCATCTTGCTTAACAGCGGCAAGAACTATACTACGGGTATTTAGGTCTTCTTGGCTGGTAGGCAAACCTATTAACGGCCCTTGTTCGTGGGGGGATTGAGTTGTTACGCGCCCTATTAGAGAGAGTGCATCTAGATTACTAAGGACAGGAAACGAAAGCATTAGGTGAGTAGTAGAAATTGGCCCGTCTGGCCCGTATTGACCTGATTCTTTAGCTTGCGGGACTTGATAAGTTGGTCCAATTGATGATCGAATAGCTGGTGTTGATAATCCTGTGTGTGTCATGGATATCCTTATATATTTAATTGCATTCAATTTTATCGATTTTTTTATTTTTCGCATATTAAATAAAATTTTAACATTAAATAAAAATTTGTTTTTTTAATGCTTGAATTTGCAAGTTGATTATTGAACGTAATTCTTGTGATAAATAAAAAAATATTCAAAAAAATGAATGCAAGCGTGATATACTCAGCAAGAATTTCTCGACTGATCAGTAACTTGCTCTTCTTAGGCTACGGTATAAATAGTGGTGAGATCGTCTCATCGGATACGCTGCAAAACTGAAGATTGTAAAGGTTCCTTCTTAGTGATCACCTCTAAGAGTCTTGGTGAAGTTGCCGATTCTGTAAGTTGATAAAAACAACCTAAGACCTAGCTTTTCAGATTCGGAGAGATCTTTCGTGAAAATTTCCTCGAGGAAATTTTCAGGAAGAGGTGCTGTCTTGTCTTCTACATTAATAGGATAGTACTTACGGATAAGAGTGCGCCCTAGCATGGGCCAAAGGTTGGTATTAAATTTATCAGTTGACAGTTTTGAAGTTATAAATGCTGGATCATGTTTCCAAAAGAAGTCAATAAACACTGGGAAAACCGTAGAAAGGCTCATCTCATCCCTGGTATGTGATTCGAGTAATCTTAAGAAGGTATTTTGCACGATAAATGGATTCTCATGCCTTAGTATGTCTAGCAGATTTGCAGTGATTTGCCGGGCAGTTTCCACTTCACATTCATCCAGAGCCTCAAAGAATATAACGCTAAGGCGTGTCTTCTCATGGATGGGCTCATCTTTAAGGAATTGGTGTAGGATTTTAGTTCCAATTTCTTGATTAAACCCAGGGTGTTTTATGTACTCTTTTATATGTGATGTAAATGCATATTTAGCATCGAAAATGGAAGAAAAAATTTTTTCAATCGGAGAGTCGTGATTAAGTCTTTCTAAAGTATCGTATCTTTGTAAAAGAAGCTGAGTTAATACATAACCTATTTGAGGATCTTTAAGCAGAAAGTATAGAAACTCGTGGATTTCTTTTAGCTCGGTATCAGATTCAGATTTTAAGCTTAGGTCCTTTTCTCTATTTACGATTTTATATAGGAAGGTTATGATAGATCGGTCATCCGTTCTGCTGATATCTTTTATATCTTGACTGTACTTTAAGAGATGTTTCTCAGGGGCTATTAACCCGGCTCTTTTCAAGTTATCAAATAGAGCAATTCCTAAAGGCTGCGTTTTTTGAAAGGTGAGCTGGCTTAACATTTTAAAGGCTAAAAAGGGGGAAAGTAGCTCCTTTATCACGGAGAGCTTATACGTTTCAGGTACTGTTTTTAGATTCATAAATGAGATGGGATCGATAATATCGTGAAAATGCCAAAGCATTAGGCTTGGTCGCTCAAGTTTCTCGACGGTAAGTCTATACTTCTTTTCTTCAGGGCGGTATTCGGGATCGAGGGAAAAGAATTCAAATTTTTTAAGGTTTGCAATTGTTCCAAGGTCTATAAGAGCCTCATCGAGCTCTTCATCGCTTTTTAATGTGCGTACGAGTGTGCACATAAGTTCCATCATATCTATGGATAGCCCGGACGCTAAAATAAGTCCTGCAGCCTCGATATATTCAGGATAGTCGGGATCGATTTTTAGATAGCATTTAGCGAGGATTTTTGCAAGTAGGGGTGCTGAATGCAAATGAGGCATATTAGTCCTATCGTAAGAAAGATAGGATTTCACAAGATTTAAACGAACTTTAGCCCTTATGCTTTTAGTATATTCCCAAGCATCATAAGGTTCTACTCCCTCATCGAGCTTAAAAATAAAGGAGGATAGTTCAGCACAGCTTGCCCATGTGCAGTTTTCCTGCCTTTGAGGCTTTAGTGTTTCAACGACTGTCCAATGGGCTCCAAGGGATTCTGGTAAGGTGTTTTCAAACCATGTTGCGGATGTGTTTAATATAATATCGGAAATAGACTTTATTGATAAATTACCTCTATTAAAGGTCCCAATATAAATTCCAGGCTCTGCTTCCTTGGCCCCTCTATTTCCTCGGTAAATTTTATCTCCTATTAGCACTACAATACAGGCGTGTTCAAGCCACCCACTTATTATGATGAGGGGAGTTGTGGGATCGGAAGTAATCCGAGTGAATTTTTTAGCGGATAGGGGAATGTCTTTACTTGTAAGAATTATCGAGCGTTCGGGTATTGCTCCGGACCGATTGATTTCAGTAAAATAATCAGATATATCCTCATCGATAAGGCCTGAACCGGGTCTAGATAGACAGTCAAAAGTCCTAGTCCATTTATCTAATCCGAAAAGAGCTGACAGCTCTGATCGTAAAATATCTTCCTTAGTTCCAGGATAGGAGAGTTTTTCCAGTCTTTTGCTAGCACTTCCTGTAAGTGTCAAAGCTTTCCCAAAAGAGTCCCTGGGAGGGGGGATTGCCGGACAGGTGTCTTTAGCTAGAGCCTTTAATACGGTGCTATAGGGCTTAATTTGCGCTATTTGTCCGATATAATAAGAGGTGTCTTTGCATCTTGAGGGGTTGGCTCGTAGGCTTAGTAAAAATTTTATGAGCGCATTCCCATTTTCTGCGTAAAGGGCATCATTCAGGATCCTTTCTAAATTGATGTAGGGTATATGGCTTGTAATAGATTTTTTCAGATCCTTTAAAATAGCAGGGGTAATTCTACCATGTTTTAAAAGCCCAATCAGGTAACGCTCTAGATGTTTAGCAGAGATTATTTTCTGAGCGCAGACCTCAACTCTTTCTTCTATGGGGGCTTTAGCTTCTTTTTTCCAAAAAGATAAAGGAGCTAGAGACTCTAGATCAATGCCCTCAGTAGTTAGGATCTCTATAAGTATAGATCTGGCATCTTCTATGCTATCCAAAACAGAAATGAGAGTTTCTCCCGTTGGAGATACTGTATGTAGATCAAAAAGACGAGACTGGATCATACCGGTAAAAAGATGGAATTTCTTGCTTTTGGCAACTTGTAGGAGGTCTTCTATCTTAGGAATATAGTAAGGGTAGTGGGGGCTAAAAGCTATAGCTCTTCGAGACTCTTCCGTATCGGGAAATTCGATAAAAGGATTGTATTGAGAAAGGACTACAAAGGGATTTGTACTATAGCTTGAAACAGGAGCTCCTGCAGACATAATTAATTGCCAAAAAGGTAATGGTTTTTAGTGAGTGTAAAAAAATATTTAACGAGAGAAAGCTTATCTTGTTTTTAAATAAAAATTAAATCGATTTAGGTTTATTGTTATATCTGTTTTTTCTATTAATATCAATGTTTGGGTTAAGTTGGTAATTTAAAAAAACCTTGATTCAAGATGTTTCGCGCCCTATACTTATCTTCTTTAACCTTGGAATTTCTATGGATTATTGCAATTCGTTATTTGCTACTTCACGCCGAAAAACTCGAGAAGTAAAAGTTGGAAAAGTTGGAGTAGGAGGGGATAATCCTGTCCGTATCCAGTCGATGACAACCTCTAATACCCGAGACGTTGAAGCAACCATTGAGCAGGCCATACGCGTTGCCGATGCTGGCTGCGAGATTGTACGAGTCACAGTCCAAGGAATCAAGGAAGCAGAAAGCTGTGAAGCTATTAAAAATGGCCTTTTGCAAAAGGGCTATGATATCCCGATCGTTGCAGACATCCACTTCTATCCACCAGCTGCTATGAAAGTGGTAGAATTCGTAGATAAGGTAAGGATAAATCCAGGCAACTTCCTCGATAAAAGGGCTCTTTTCAAAAAAATAGAATATGATGAGGCCTCCTACCTTGCTGAAATCGAAAAAATCCGGGAGGGTTTTTCTCCTCTTGTCCAAAAATGCAAGGCCCTTAAAAAATCCCTGCGGATAGGAACCAATCACGGATCCCTTTCAGATAGAATCATGAATCGATACGGCGATACTCCAGCCGGTATGGTTGAATCAGCGATAGAATTTGCAAACGTGGCGAGAGATCTAGATTTCCATGACATGATTTTTTCTATGAAAGCAAGCAACCCCAAAGTGATGATACATGCCTATAGACTCCTTGTTGCAGAAATGAATAAGCTAGGATGGGACTATCCACTGCATCTTGGAGTCACAGAATCGGGAGAAGGGGAAGATGGTAGGATCAAATCTGCCCTCGGTATAGGCTCCTTGCTTTTGGATGGAATTGGAGATACAATCAGAGTTTCCTTAACAGAAGATCCATGGCAAGAGATAGACCCTTGCAAGCGCCTGGTTAACTTTGCAAAGAGTTACCAGGGGAAATCTTGTTTGACTCTACCTGCTGGTGCATCCACCTTATCTAGAAAAATATATACTAAAGAGCCCCTTCATCCGCAGGGAACCGTACTACTTACTATTGCGGAAGAAGATCTCCTTTCTGAAAATTTCTTTGCAAATATCGGTTGCTCTTTCCAGTTTGGAGTGGTTAAGAAAGGCCTTCAAACGCCTGACATCCTCTTTTTAGATAAAAAGCCAGAAAGCCTAAAGGCGTTAGAGCAACTGGCTCTTCTAAACAAAGGGGGGGTATCCCTGCTTTCTAGAGATCCAGATTGCCTACCTGATCTAAGGCTTATTTCTGAAAATGAGTCAAGTTTACAGCCTGCGTATGCCATAGAGATTACAGAGAACACAGACTTTAATTTACTAGCCACAAAAGATCCTATTTTCCTTTTGTTTACCCCGAAAAATTCTCCTCTCCATGAATCCAGGGCTCTTTATAACAAGCTTTGTGACAGGGGTATTTCCACTCCGGTCCTGCTCGGATTTTCTTATAAGAACTCAGCGCAAGATACTATCATTCACGCCTCATCAGAATGTGGGGCTCTGCTAACTGATGGGATAGGGGAGGGACTTTGTCTTTTTGCAGATCTCCCCCTTAAAGAGCGTGTTTCTTTAAGTTTTGGTATAGCGCAAGCCGCGCGCCTGCGCACGGTTAAAACAGAGTTCATCTCTTGTCCTGGCTGCGGAAGAACCCTTTTTGAATTGCAGAGTGTATCTAAAAGAATTCGAGAAAAAACTGCTCATTTACCAGGTGTGAAGATCGCGATCATGGGATGTATCGTGAACGGTCCAGGCGAGATGGCCGATGCCGATTTCGGCTACGTAGGCTCTAGACCTGGTAAGATTGATCTGTATGTCGGAAAACAATGTGTCGAGAAGAATATCGATTTTGCCCAGGCAGATGAAAGACTCATCGATCTCATAAAGTCTCATGGAAGATGGATTGAGAAGGATCTCGAGTTAGCTGAATCTATTACGTAAATCTTTATTGCTGATTGGTCATGTACAGAAAACGGTGTTTTCTATACATGACCAGATCTTTTTAAGTGAATTTGCACTTCTTAAGAGGAACAAGTTTTGTCCCTTTATAAAACTTAAATCCGAGATAAAAGACTATGAAGATTGGCAACCCGATATAGGTTCCGATTAAGTTATCGAGATTGAGGTTATGTCCCATCCACGCATCGAATTGCTGCCCTAAGACTACAAAGATTGTTAAACAAAGAGCAAATATAGGACCAAACGGGAACCCCTTAGCATAGTAAGGAAGGTCTGTTAACTTGTGTCCCTGCGCAAGATAGGCCCTGCGGAATCTATAGTGGCAAAGAGCTATCCCAAACCATGCTATGAAACCGGTTAAGCTGGAAATGTTTAGTAGCCATACAAAGAACTGCCCCTGACCAAATAAAGAGGAGAAAAATACCACAGTGCTTATCAGAGCGCTTACGATCAGCGCTGGGATCGGTATTCCTTGCTTGCTGGTTCTTGCGAGGATTTTTGGGGCATTGCCTTCTTGGGCTATATGCCAAAGAGTTCTTGTTGCTGTGTACATGCTAGAATTTGCCGCTGATAGTATCGCAAGTAAGATGACAATTGTCATCGTTACTTCTGCAAAATGAAGCCCTGCCATGTGGAAAATAATGGTAAAGGGGCTCGCGCCTACGTTTGTTGTGCTTGCACTGATAAGCAGGGGATTATTATAGGGGATTAGAAAACTGATCACCGTCATAGATAAAACGTAGAATAGTAGGATTCTCCAAAAAACGCTTTTTACAGCTTTGGGAATACTAGTTCCAGGATCTTTTGTCTCTCCGGCTGTCATTCCAAAAATTTCTGTTCCCTGAAAGGAAAATCCGGCGATCATAAGGACTCCCATAAATCCTATCCATCCATTATGAAAAGGAGCATCTCCGATTTTCCAGTTAGACAGGTCTAGAGGTTTTTGGTGGCCAAGGAGGCCCATTATGACAAAAATGCCAACAAGAATGAATAGGATGACCGCTGCCACCTTGATTCCTGAGAACCAGTATTGCATCTCTCCGTAGAGCCCGACAGATACAAAATTTAAGGCTACAATAAGAAAGAAGAAAATACCCATCCAAAGAGAAAAGGAAACATCAGGAAACCAGGTATGCATGATGAGGGCGGCCGCTGAAAGGTCAACAGCTGTTGTAATAGCCCAGTTTAGCCAGTAGTTATAGGACATGGCAAACCCAAAGGCTGGATCCACAAAACGTGTAGCATAGTCGCAGAAGCTGCCAGTTGAGGGAAGAAGAGTCGACATCTCTCCAAGACTTGTCATTAGAAAATAGACCATAAGGCTGATGATTGTATAAGCAAGTAGCGCTCCACCTGGACCTGCCATGTGAATGGCTGTTCCACTTGCTATAAAAATTCCTGAACCTATAGAACCGCCGATAGCAATCATAGCGATATGACGGGCTTTTAGCCGCCGGTGCAACTGAGTATTTGACATGATATTCCTGAAATAAATAGAGAAGAAAAGCGACATGCATCTACTAAGATGTATTATGCGAAGCGCTCCACGTGACATCCGTGACAGTGTCAGTGCTTATCGCTTACTAACACCAACCCCATCTGTACTAAACCAGCTTGGATTTCGGCAATTGTTCTACAGGACAGCGTCCTCAAGGTTTTAGTACCCTCGACTGCGATGTGTAACAAATGCACCTCTTCTTACAGTTGATGGTAAGTAAATAAGGATCTTTTTGTCAAAATATATAGGGATTTAAAAAATAAATACTAGGAAGAGGAT
>Ga0118677_10011153_pt1 | contig 13559 bp, 14 predicted proteins | sample AliMusrvi5mmetaG_FD_86154 | JGI IMG/M metagenome (GOLD analysis project Ga0118677, IMG submission 86154)
GCCTTTGGCATTGTACCAATCGTGCATGTAGGCGACCTTCTGCTCAGCTCCTGATTTGACCGATGAATACTTGCCGGTGGCCCAGCCGATGATCGAGAATATCGTCGCGATCGTGGCCATTGTCAGGCCAAGTCTTTTCTGGAAGTGTTCTTCAATCGCCTTCTTTTCGTCGGGAATTTCGTCTGCCATCGTCCGCGTTTCTTGTTAGATCAGTCATCCTTCAAAAGCTCGGCCCCGACCATTTCCAGTTGGTTTTTGCCCGCAGTCAGGCGGAAGCGGATCCGGAGAGTAGCGTAAGCGTTATCTTCCTCGAACTTGTGGGATGATCGTGACATGGGAGTGAGGTGCTTGGCATGGGGGGTGGCTAGTCGAACATTCCAATCATCATTGGTTCCAAGCGACTTATTGCATGCGTAACCACGAGTGGCAAGCGAAATATGCGGAGTTTGGGGGACTACCATGAGATCGTTCAGTATCAAGCATGCCGGCTCAAAGCACTGATGAGGGCACCGGTTCACAGGCCCGACTTGCGATCAATTCGTTCATCCATCATGTCATGTCTCCGGATTGGAGATGAATCGGGTCACAGACGATCAGGTTTTGGCGGCCGGAAAGTCTTTGCCATTCTGATTTCCGCATTCTATCATCGTCTGCATGATGACGCCGAATTTCTCGATCCGCTTGATCACTGCCCTCGCCCTGGTGGCTGGCTCCTTCGCTCCCCTGCGTGCCGAGGATCAGGCCGGTGCCGAGAAAACGAAGGTCCCTGTCAAGGTTGCCGTGGTGGACGCGGTGAAATGGAACAGCGAGCCCGTGGGCAACATCGAGGTGCGCTATACCGACGGCACACGGGACCGATGGACCACGAAAGGCTCCTGCGGCCAACCGCGCGTGGCTGCGGACGGGACGGTGGGCTGGACGGTCTTCGAGCCGGAGCACCCGGCGCAGACAGCCTCCTACAACATCCGCCCGAACGGTACCCTGGTGATCTGCCGCAAGGGCAAAGTGCTCTGCCGCGCGCAAGCCGCGCTGGGCTTCATCGAGGAGTGGGATTTCCTCAAGGATGGCAAGCGCTTCGTGGTGAAGAGCCGGGCGCTCCATGGACCGGCGGCAGATGCCCTCTCGCGCCCGATTTCCAAGGAGCGCCATGGTTCCCCGGTCGCGGCGAACCCGAAAAGACGTTTCCTTTTCATTGCCGCATTGTTCGCGGTCGCAGCGGCTCCGTGCTTCGGCGCGGACGGCAATAAGTTGCGCGACCATGATGTCGTTCTGGACAAGGACGGCCGCTTGCTGCCGTGGACAACGTATGACGACGTGCTGAAGCGGAGCATGAATTTCATCAAGCACTGCCCCACGGTGCCCACCAAGTTCGGCGAAGATCCATGGTATCTGGTCACTTCCAAGTTCTCGATCCAGGGCGAATTCCTGCGCAACCAGAATTGCCAGGGCAGCCATGCCTATTGGCGGTTGAAACGTTGATCAGGTATCCTCGGTGTCGAGCGGCAGACGGGAATGCCCATACACCGAATTCGAATGGAGTGATTGTCATCATGTTTTCCAATCGTAACCGTTCACAGCGCACTCCACGATCCCGAACGGCCATGAAGATCAAGAACCTACTCCCCGCCGGTTGGCTTTTCGGTCTCTTGCTGACCTCCCTGCATGCGCATACCGCCGCCCTTACCGCCTCGGGCACACTGTTGCCCGATCAACCCGACAGCGCCACGCTCTGGTGGGCCTTGTCCAGCGCCGCCAAGATCCGGCCGGACCAATTGCCGCCGACCGCCGGAAATTCGGCTATCCTGCTCAGCAGCGCCCGCAACGAACGCGAGGCCGTGCAGTTGGTCGTCCGTCCTCACCGTAGGCTCGGGGACTTCCGGATCACCTGCGGAGGGCTGAGCGGACCGGGCGGTGCGCGGATTGATGCCAGCCGGATCGAAGTGCTTCAGGTCCGGTATTTGGAGATCGCCGTGCCGACGGATAACGCGTCAAGCAAAGGCCTTTGGCCGGATCCGTTGCTGCCTATCAGCGGCCCGCTGGAATTGCAGCCCGATTTCAATCATGCGTTCTGGCTGCGCGTTTTCGTGCCACCGGAAACTCCGGCGGGAATGTATCACGGCACAGTGGATTTGCGGGCCGCGGGCATGGCGGCGTCCGTGCCCATCGAGCTAACGGTTTATGACTTCAAGTTGCCGGAGCGCATGACCTGCACCACGGCCTTCGGCTTTGCGCCGGAGAATGTGTTCCGCTATCAGGGGTTGAAAACCGAGTCGCAGAAACGGCTCGTGCTGGAGAAATACTGGGATGATTTCGCCGCGCACCACATCGCGCCCTACGATCCCGCGCCGCTGGACCCGATCCGGGTGAAATGGCCGGACATCCATCCGCCGAAATCCTGCTGGGACAACTGGACCGGACTGCACATTGTGAGCAATGAAGTTCATTCTGGCCAGGGTGCGTTGCTGATCAACGACGACAAGGTCGACGAGAATGTCACGGTCGGTTACGAGCCGTTCATCAGAATTCCGGCCAAGGGTCTGCGGCTGAAATTCTGGTATCGGACAGCCGTGCCAGGACACCGGTTTATCGTCACGCTGAACCATTTCGACGCCAACAAACATTGGATGTCGGGGCGCAACAACGACATCACCCTGAGTGGCAGCGGGCTGTGGCAAAGTTTCGAGCAACTGCTGACAAGCTTTCCATCAGGCGCGCAGTATGTCCGCTTCAACGCCCGCGCCACCACCTGGACGGAGCGCGGAGAACAACTCGGGTTGGTCTGGTTCGACGACATTTCCATCACCGATCCGGAGACCGGAGAGGAGTTCGTGCAAGGCGGCGACTTCGAGCGCAAGCCACGCACCGAACCGGTCGTGCCGCTTGACCAACTCAAGGCGCAACTCGACTTCAGCGCGTGGGACCAGGCGATGTCGCGGGCGCTTGATCGGAATCATTTCAACTCGTTCCGCGTGGACATCCCCGGCATCGGTGGCGGAACGTTCCATGAAATTTCGCCGCCCGACCTGCTGGGATTTGACGAAAACACACCGGAGTATCCGGCGCTGTTGGATTCCTACTGCCGGCAGTTGGAGACCCATCTGCTGGAGAAAGGCTGGCTGGATGAGGCTTTCATCTACTGGTTCGATGAGCCGAGCGCCGACCAGTATCCGTTTGTCATGAACGGGTTTGCCAAACTCAGGCGCTCGTGCCCGCGCATCGCCCGGATGCTCACCGAACAAGTCGAACCGGCCCTCCTCGGCGGCCCGGACATTTGGTGCGCCATCAGCAACAACTACGATCACGGCCACACCGAAGAGCGCCGGAAGCATGGCGAGAAGTTCTGGTGGTATGTTTGCACCGGTCCGAAGGCACCGTATGCCGGATTGTTCATAGATCATCCGGCACCCGAGATGCGCCTCTGGCTGTGGCAGACGTTCCAGCGCAACATCGAGGGCATCCTGGTCTGGGAAACCAGCTACTGGACCAGCGGCGCGGCCTACCTGGATCCCAAGCACCCGCAGGATCCCTACGCCGACCCGATGAGCTGGACCTCAGGCTACAGCACGCCGGTCGGGGAACGCCACCCATGGGGCAACGGCGACGGACGTTTCATCTATCCGCCTTTGGCCGCAACCGGCACCCGGCCTGACCAACCGGTGCTGGACGGGCCGGTAGATTCCATCCGCTGGGAACAACTGCGGGACGGCATCGAGGATTACGAATACCTCTGCATCTTGCGCCGCTTGCTGGCCGAACGCCGCCCGACCCTGCCTGCGGCCGCCTATCAAAGGCTGTCCCGCCTGCTGGAAGTCCCTGAAAACATAACACGAGGCATGACCGGATTCGCGGCCGACGGCGCGCCGATCGAACAGCAGCGGGCGCGGGTGGCGCGGGCGATTGAAGAACTGCGCTCTCCTTGATTTCCGCCAAGTCAGCCTCGTCCCTGGCGCAACACCCCGGCAATTCCCTTCGGCTTGACCGGGAACAAATCTGCCAGCGGGCATGCAAGCACCTTGGCCAGCATCCAGAGTTCCGCGTCATTGACTCGCCGCAGTCCGGCCTCGACCTTCGACAGCCCGGCGCGGCTCAGGTCCCAGCCGGGTAATCGAATTCCACTATGCCAAACGCGGCAACCCGGTGCAACTCTAGGAACAGTTTGCAGCGTGGGCCGCTAATAAGGCCGCGGGGGAGCACCGTCGTGGGTATTTCACCGAAAAAGAGGTCATAGCAGGTATTAAAGGCTTCGGGATCTGCAAAGAGGAACTCATGCCCTACAAGCAGTCGAGAGGCGGCGGAGTGCCAAACAAAGGAGCGATGGATGACGCCAAAACCCGCCGCAGCGTCTCAGTCACATGGATACAGGATGGCGAATCGGGCCGATCGAAGGTTGGATTCAGCGAGCAGGTTAGGGGCTGTGGTCTCCCAGATCATCGAGCGAACGGCCTGCGGTGGAACGGGACAAGCCACCACAGCCCGGAAAACAGAATGCCGGGATCGGAAACATCGGTCGAGGCTGCGGTTCCATTCGTTTTCATCAACAAGACAACACCGGTGGGAGCATCCCTTGCAAAGTGGGAATTCATGCCCTTGGTAGCAGGGCCACACCTCGGAAGCAGCAGCAGTGAGCAGCCCTCAGTCACCTCAGCCGTTCGAGGCTTGCATTGACTGTCAAACACTCCAGAATCCGCCCAGCATGAAAACACTGGCATTATTCCTTGGTGCCGTCTTAACGGCGGGTACCGGGTTGCACGCCGAAGTCATCAAAATCGAAGGCGAAAAACCGACGGTCAACAATATGCACCGCCACCCGTGGTGGTATGACAAGGTCAAACGCGAATCACTCTCCGGCGGCGACTTCATTTCCAACTTCGACAAGGACAAGCCCGGCGAAGCCGAATATGCGTTCACCGCGCCGACAACTGGCGACTACGAATTCTGGCTTCACGCCAACCCGGTCAAGTCGCATCTCACATACGCACTCAATGGCGCGACGCCGGTCGCCGTGGATTTCAGCGGCGAAAAACGCGATCTGATCAACATCGCTGCGGATGACAAACCTGATCTGCGTTTCATCGCTTGGATCAAAGTCGGCAAGGTCACGCTGCACGCCGGTGCCAACACCATCCGGTTCAACACCGCCGGCCCGCAGGATAACCACGGCATCATCGACTGCCTCGTCTTCAGCCGGGAGCCATACGACCCGAGCCACAGCATCACCCCCACGTCTGCCGCTGCCGATACCAAAGACTGGTTCGCATTCGATCCAAAATCGGACACGTTCGGTGCCGATAGCGCCATCGATCTCCGGTCCCTCAACGAAAAATTCGCTGGCGAGCACGGTTTCATCAGGGTGAAAGACGGCCAATTCTCCTGCGGCGGCACGCCGGTCCGGTTCTGGGCCGTCAACGGTCCGCCGCCCGACCTCAAAGGCGACGCGCTCCGTCGCTGGGCGCGGCTGCTGGCGAAGTACGGTGTCAACCTCGTCCGCGTTCACGGCGGCATGTTTGACAAGGACGGCATCGTGGACCCGGCCAAGATCGAACACGCCCGGGAAATTGTAGCGGCGATGAAAGCGGAGGGGATCTACACACATTTCTCGATTTACTTCCCGCTCTGGCTCACGCCGAAACCCGGCACGTCGTGGCTGCCGGGCTATGATGGCAAACAACACCCGTTCGCCGCGCTGTTCTTCAATCCGGATTTCCAAGCACAATACCGGCAATGGTGGACACCGCTCATCACCGCGATCCGCGACGACCCGGCGGTGTTCGGATTCGAGATGCAGAACGAGGATTCGTTATTCTTCTGGACGTTCGACGAGAAAAACATCCCCGATCCCGAACTGCGCCTCGTCGAGAAAATGTTCGGCGACTGGCTCATGAGAAAATACGGCTCGCTCGACGCTGCGTTCACGAAATGGGGCGGCCAAATAGCCAAACGCGACGTGCCAGCTGAAGGCCGGGTCGCTTTCCGGCCATTATGGAACATGTTCAACGAGAAAACACCACGCGATCAGGACACCGCCGCGTTCTTGCTCGAAACGCAGACGAAATTTTACGCCGATACCGCCGCCTACCTCCGCAAGCTCGGTTTCAAAGGCCTGATCACCGCATCAAACTGGGCCACCGCCAGTCCCGAGTTCTTCGGTCCGCTCGAAAAACTCACCTACGCCGCCACCGGCGATTTCATCGACCGGCACGGCTACTTCAGTTGCAACCACAATGGCGACAATGCCGCGTGGTCGATCCGCAACGGCCACACCTACTCCGACCGCAGCGCCTACCGGTTCGATGCCGAAACGCCCGGCAAGCCCCGCCAGTTCGTTCATCCCGCAATGGACGTGCACTACAACCACAAACCATCGATGATTTCCGAGATCGCCTGGTGCCGGCCCAACCGGTTTCGCAGCGAAGCGCCGCTCTACCTTGCTGCCTACGGCGCGTTGCAAAACAGCGACGCCATCGTCCAGTTCGCACTCGACAGCGACCACTGGGCCGTCAAGCCCGGCTTCTTCATGCAGCCGTGGACCATGACAACGCCAGCCACGATGGGCCAATTCCCCGCCGCCGCCCTGATCTATCGGCACAGTCTCGTCACCTCTGGCAGCGTGCTCGCCGAAATCAACCTCAACCAAGACGATCTCGTTCATCTCAAAGGCACGCCGCTCCCGCAAGACGCCGCTCTCGACGAACTCCGGCTCGCCGATGTCCCGCAAGGCATCGAAGTCAAACCCGGCCAACGCCTTGATCCGCTCCTCCACTACGCCGGCCGCGCCGAAGTGAGATTCACCACCACGCCCGGCTCCGTCAAAGTCGCCGACCTCCGCCCACTCATCAACCACACCGCACAAACCGTTATCAGCTCGACACGCGAACTCGCCCTCAACTACGGCAAAGGTTTTCTCGTCATCAACGCTCCGCGCGCCCAAGGCGTCAGCGGCCAGTTGAAAACCGCCGGCCCGGTTCGCACGAAAGATCTCGCCATCACTTCCGACATGGAAATCGGTCACATCATCGCTGTATCTCTCGACAACCAGCCATTAGCCACCTCCGGCAAGATTCTCCTGCAAATCATGTCCGAGGAAAAAGCCACCGGTTTCCGCACCGAGCCAGCCACCGCCACCATCAAACGCATCACCGACATTGGCCGCGACCCGTGGCAGGTGAAAGAATTCACCGGCACAGTGCGCTTTATCCGCCCGATGAAAATCACTGCGCTCGACTTCAACGGTTATCCCACTGGCCCGACCGTTACCACCGCTGAACTCAAACTCCAACCGAAGACAATATACTACCTGATCAGCCAGTGACGCCGCCTGTTGGCAGCGGTTGAGGGGTGGCGGGACCATCACGTATGCAGTCTATCCAAAGTCCGAACCGGCTGTAAAATCTAAAAGGCGGGACGTCCATCAGCGGTTCCGATTTCTCGCCGGTCACCAGACCTCCTGTAATCCGACAATCCGGTGCGACGAGGTGGACACATTCCCCTTGCCCGGCTGATGGCAATTTCCGTAAGCTTTGACATGCCTACCGATTCGTCACCCAAAATGAGGATTCTTATCTCGCCGGCCACACCGGGCGTGGCGCTGTCGTTCAGATTCTCGCCCGGAAGGACTGACTTTGTCGTTGTGGCTTGCCGGCTCAAGACTTTGACTTCGATGCCATGACCCGCGACGAACTCATCGACAAAATCCACAAGGTCGAGGCACTGTTCAAATCCACCCAGTCGCAAGGCGAAATGCAGGCGGCACGCGGTGCGCTCGAACGACTCCACGCCCAGCTAGCCGCCGCACCGCAGCCTGCGGTGGAGTTCAAGTTTTCCCTGCCTGATCCATGGAAACGACAGCTCTTTCTGGCGCTGGTCCGCCGCCATGGCCTTCAACCATACCGCCGCCCGCGCCAGCGCTATGCCACCGTCATGGTTCGCCTCCAGCGCAAGTTCGTCGATGAAATCCTGTGGCCGGAGTATTTGCAACTCTCGAAATTGCTTCACGACTATCTTGACGAAGCCACCCGCGACGTCATCAGCCGCGCCGTCCACCTGGATCTATCCGAAGCTGCCGAAATTCCCGGTCTCGGCGATGCGGAGGAATGACCGGCGCCTGGATTGCCAACCCGGCACGACAAAAAGCAAACGACCTCCCCGGCTAGCCAGGAAGGCCGCAAATGTGGTGCTGCGGATCGTGGCCTGACCGCAGACGCCGTTTCCAGGTTAGAGAACCATGTCCTTGAGCCCTTTCAACGGACGCACTTTGACGACCGTGGTGGCGGGCTTGGCCTTGAACGTGACTTCCTCCTTGGTGAAGGGGTTGATGCCCTTGCGCGCCTTGACCGCCGGTTTGCGAACCGTGCTGACCTTGAGCAGGCCGGGCAGGACGAACTCGCCGACCGCGTTCTTTTTGACGTGGGCCTCGATCACGTCGGTGAGGCAGTCAAGGACTGCGCCATGATCAAAGCCAACGATGTGGGCCAGTCCAACGGCGAATTGGCAGCGTGGATCGACGGCAAGCTCTACATCCACTATCAAGGCATTCGGTGGCGCACGTCGCCGGATGTCAGACTCAAACGCTTCGACCTCGGCGTCTATGTGCATGCCGCGGCGAAGGACAACACCGTTTGGTATGACGACGTCGCGCTCTCGACCGGCTACATCGGACCCAAGGGCAAAGCGGGCGATTGACGGTTTGAGCGGATTCTCGCGGACACGCTGTTGCCAGTGATGCCGTTGTGATCGCCGGGAAAAGTGGCGGGGGCATTCCATGGTGCCCTGCATCGGTCTTTGATCCGATTGCGATCGTGCACATGTGTGGGTCATACGTCACACATCTGTCATATCCTGGTTTCAGCGGCGAAATCGCGGCGGCAGCCCGAGCTGGGAACGGTACCAAGGCATGCTGCGGGTATTTTCCATATTTCCTGCTCGCATTGTTCACCCCAATATGCAATGAAACCACAACCCCGAGGAGCCGGATGCGTTGATTGCGCTCGTCCGGATCAGTGGGGGGCTTCGTACGGCATTCTGCCAGGCGGCCCTGTCCCGGGTGCGGTATGGCATAGTAGCAGAATAACAGAACAAAAGAATATCAATTGAACGACCAACAACTATTGACAGAAAACGCATTATGAAAACCACCTCGCTCAACATCAGGCGCAAAGCCGGCATGACCCTGCTCGAAGTGAACTCCGTCATCCTCGTTGTGCTTTGCCTCATCATCGTCCTTATTATCGGTACCCAAGCATGGAAGAGGGGCGCGTCCGATGCCGCGGTGACCTCACCTGACGAGGCGGGCAAGCATGACACGGCGGGCACGCTTGACGCACTCACCAGCGGTGCCCGCGCATGGAAGAAGGGATCCTACCGGGCCACCAATCTCATGAACCTCCGCAATTGCCAGCAGGCGATGCGCGGCCATCAGAACACGCATCAACTCGCGGTCGGTGACGCCTTCACCCAAACGATGCTCGAGGATTACATGAAATTCCCGGACCCGGTCGCCACGGTGACCTACACTGCGGGCACGGTGATCACCGCCACCGGCACCCTATGGCTCGTTCCTAGCGCGGACGGCCAGGTCGGCGGCGATTACGGCTTCAAGGCCACCTCGGACTACTCCGAATGGTGACTGAAACAAAGGGCGGCACTGGTGCTCTGGACACTGCCAAGCACCAGCGCTTGGACGCTACCCTGGACAAGCTCAGAGCCCGCTACGGTCGCAAGGTCGTTTACTTCGGCAGCGTGCAGGAAAGCCGTGACAAGGTACCCATGCGCATCGGCTTCTCCCACGTCCCGGAGCCGGGGGTGGAGGGGGATTGAGTGCATTGCCAGGCGCGATGCGAGCCCGGCAACGAGGCCATGCTATCGGTCAGCCGCCGGGCCTGCGTCGGCGGAGGAGTGGATTGTGCGGCTGATCGACAGTGGCGCGGAAGAGTCGATAGTGGCGTTTGACCCGATCCATGAATGCCGAATCCGGCAGGAGCAGGGTGGTGAAGAGTTCAAGAAGGGCTTCCGCACTGCCCGACTGGGGAGAGCCGGGATTGAGCATCGGCCCTTGCAGCTCGGAGATTTCCTCCTTGGTGGGGGAGTATGACTTGAACCATTTCCGGTAGAAAGCGCGGTCTTCCCAGCCGTAGGCGATAACAGCTTCCGTTTCCTCAGTGAGCGATGAAGTCACGGAGAAAAACACGCGGCGGCAGTCGCAGCGCGGTTCGTTGCAGAACATTTCGTGGTAGGCGTATTCCGCTGGCGGGAGTTGGCCGTCCGGGTTATCCAGCAAAACCATCACGGTGCGGGTTTCGCGTTCGGCGAGTTCCGGCAAGCGCTCGTGGAGGAGTTCGAATGGCATGAACGCGGACGGTGTCGGATCGGTGGCACTTTGGCAAGCGCCTGGCTGGAGGAGGTACAGAAGCAGACTCGGAGACCTGCAATGAGGGGCGGGCAGGACCTTGAATGCGCACGTAAAATAATTTTGCGCATTTTATTTGACGCGTGCGCATCAAGAGACTAGGATGCGCCCGCCATGAGCAAGATCAACCTATCCATCGACGACGAACTGCGGACTCAAATGGAGTCCCTTGATCGCAAGCCGAATTGGTCGGGTATCGCTGCCGCGGCATTCCGGCAGCATATCGCTGCAACGAATATGAAGAAAACAGAAATAGACATGAGTGATGTGATTGAAAGGATGAAGGCGGCCCAGGAGCTGGATGCCGCGCAGAATAGTGAAATCGGTCGCCAAGAGGGCCGGGTGTGGGCGGCGGAATGCGCCAGCCCAAGGAAATTGAAGCGTCTGGAGGCGGACCGTGATCCGGTTCACGACTGGTATATTGGTGTAGGCGAATCCGCCTACGCGGGCGGGGACCTGATTGCACGGGTGCTCAATGGCACAGAAACCCCAGAGCAAGGGGCTTTCAAGGACATGATCTCCCCCGAGTATTCGGACCTCGAAGACGTCCCGGAGTTCGTCCAGGGCTTTGCCGAGGGATGCATGGAGATTTGGGAAGAGGTCAGGGACCAACTCTAGCCGTGCCGGTCGCTTGGTGAGCGCACCGCCTCCTCCCGGTGCGTTCATCAAGTGTCGCGACTCAACAGGCGGTCCGACTGAAATGCCTCCCGGGTGATCGGGTTTTCCCGGGAGGTTGATCGGTCAGACCGCCCTTTTGTTTTCAGATTGTCATCCATCACGCCATGACCCCACAGCATTACACCATTGAGCAAGGAAAACTCTATGGCGGCGAATATCCGGGCATGAGGCTGCCCGCCGCCGCCAAAGAAAGGCTCCGCAGCCTGATCGACATTGGCGTACGCACCTTCATCGACCTTACCGATCTTGAGGACAGGATGGCGCCCTACGAGGGATTGCTGGAGGAACTGGCAAACGAAACCGGCACACCGCTGCACAGGATCAGCCTGCCGGTTCCCGACATGGGTATTCCGACGACCGCCACCATGCGTGAGATCATGAGCGCCATCAGGCGATCCATCGAGGAATCTCCGGCAGTCTATGTTCACTGCTGGGGCGGGATCGGCCGCACGGGCACGGTGGTCGGCTGCTGGTTCAGGGAATGTGGCTACGAGGCGGATTCCGCCCTGGCCCGCGTCCAGCAACTCTATTCCAGCCAGATGGCCAAGGTCCGTAGCTTTCCTGAATCACCCCAAACCGCCGGGCAGCGGAGCTATGTCCGGCACTGGCAGCCGGATCCGGTGGGCAGTGGGAGGCAGACATCAACATCATGAGCGAATCATCCTCCCTACCGCGCGCCGGTCTGGCACTGGCCGGTTTCATCGTCATCACATTCTGCGCTCCGCTGTTTGGCACGGCGGCAATGCCTGGCGTGTGGCATGCGGCGCTGCACAAGCCCTCGTGGAATCCCCCGGCGTGGATCTTCGGACCAGCATGGACGTTGCTCTACACGCTCATGGCGGTGGCCGCGTGGTTGGTGTGGAAACAAGTGGGTTGGAGGCGCCCGCTGCTCCCCTACTTCGTGCAACTGGCGCTCAACGCGGCGTGGACACCGATCTTTTTCGGGGCGCATCAACTGGGCTGGGCGCTGGTCGAGATCGTGGCGCTGTGGGTTGCGATCCTCCTGACAATGGTAGGCTTCAGCCGGGTCAGCAAAACGGCTGGGTGGCTGTTCGCGCCGTATCTGGCATGGGTCGCGTTTGCAGCGATCCTGAACTTCACACTGTGGCGCATGAATCCCGGATGATGGCCGCAACTTCAGCATGGCCTGCTTCTCAATCCGTGTCACGCGCTCATGGATTTTCAGCAACCCAAAGACCGGATCCATGGGACCGCTTTTTGCTCACTTGCAGCTGCCTAAACCGATGCGAATGTCCCAAACCTGTTTGACGGCTTGGGCAAGCCCCCATACGATGCATCCATGAAAAGCTACCGAAAGGAATTGTGGTTCAATCTCCCGTCACGCCGCGCCTTTGCGAACATCACCCACGAAGTGGAAACCTGCCTACAGGAAAGCGGAATCCGCGAGGGGCTGGTCCTTTGCAACGCGATGCATATCAGCGCCAGCGTCTTCATCAACGATGACGAGTCTGGCTTGCATCTGGATTTTGAACGATGGCTGGAAAAGCTCGCGCCGGAAAAGCCCCATTCGCAGTATGCCCACAATGGCTCCGAGGACAATGCCGACGCCCACCTCAAACGCACCATCATGGGCCGTGAAGTCGTCGTCGCCGTCACAGAAGGAAAGCTGGACTTTGGTCCATGGGAACAGATTTTCTACGGCGAGTTCGATGGCAAGCGGCGGAAACGGGTGCTCGTGAAAATCATCGGGGAATGAAGCATTCGGATCACGGCATTCAGTAAAAGCGGGGGGACATCCCGTCACCGCAGTCAGCCAGTCCCGCCTACTTCAACGGGGAGAAATCGGTTGGCAGGAGCATGACCGACTTCACTCCATCCTGCACAGTCAGTGATCCTCCAGCCGCTTCTTCGGACGCCTTCTTGACGGCCACCCACTCGGGGTCGGCGCGGAAGGCGTCCCATGACTTGCCCGCGGCGGCAGCATCCTTGTGGGCGAGGAAATACAACAGCGTCTCATCCGCTGCTGGCTGGCCTGAAACCGGCTGGAAGTATCCCAGGCTGGTCATGTTGTGTTTGGCAAAAAGCTTGAGCGTGTGATTGCTGAAGCGGCTGTGCAACGCAGGCAAGTTGCCGCGGGTGGCGGTGTAGGTCCGCATCTCGAACAATCGCGGCTCCCCCCCGGATACGCTGCCGAAGCCCGGGGAGAACGCGGTGGACTTGAGGAACAGCACATCAACCTTGCCGACAATCCTCCCATCGGCTTCTGACTCAGACACCACCTTCTTCCACTCTTCGTCGTTCTGGAACGCCTTCCATGCGGTGTCACGGGCCACGCGGTCCGGATAGGCCAGCAGGTAAACCAGGATGTTGTCCTTGTTTTCGACAGGCACCCAGTAACCGATATTGGTCATGCCGTGCTTCTCGAACAACTTGGTCGTGTGATCCCGGAAGCGGGCGAGCAGATTGTCGAGCTTGCCGGGCATCGCGTGGTAAGTGCGGAGCTCAAACAGCCTCGAAT
>Ga0118677_10004271_pt1 | contig 13556 bp, 10 predicted proteins | sample AliMusrvi5mmetaG_FD_86154 | JGI IMG/M metagenome (GOLD analysis project Ga0118677, IMG submission 86154)
GATGAAGCCGCAGCCCACTTCGTGGCAGTTGTCGAGATGAGGAGGCTTCAACATGGGCACACCTCCACGGGGCAAATGCACGATGCTGGCAAAAACGGGACACTGAAATGGACTGGTTTGAGCATATTTCTACACACGGCTCACGGAATCAAACCGCGCCGTCAATCTGGCAGGGGTTGGTTTGGACTCCCCGCATGCGCACCATTAGCACTTCCTGTGCCTACTCTCTCAAACTACCGTCGCTGAGGCCCCCTGCGGCGGTTCGCTCCATGCCCAAGTGCCGCCGCGCGTGCCTCCTTCGAGCCGTAGTTGCTCCAAGCGCACCGGGCTGTGGCGCCAGTCGCTGACGATCAGTTCTCCGTTGGGCCCGGTGATTTCCGCGCGGTTACGGCTGGCGCATGCGACTTTGAAATGGAAAAGGGCGTCGGTGAGCATCGACATTGTCTTCCCGCTCACGCTGACCATGTGAAAGAGGTTCGCCTGATCGGTTGCTTTGGGTGTCAGGTTGAAAAATACACCCTTGGCAGCGATGTCGCTCTCTCCTGCAACCCGCATAGGTGCACCCGCGCTGAGTCATGATGCCCGGAGTGGTGCGGGTGTTCGCGCCGATCTGCGGAATGTTGTCGGGGTTGTTTACGAGCAATTGTTTGGCCCGTTTGCGCGCAGTCTTGGCCGGGTAGGCCTTCAACATGGCGTCAATCGTCGCCTTGGCCTCGGCGGCTTCGGCGTCGGGGACGGGAAGAGGTGTTTTTTCAGGTGCCATAAAATGGGTTATTCCTTGAGTGCTTTGGAATCGCGTTCACCGGTCCGAACCCGAACCGATTCATTGACGGGGCTGACAAAAATTTTGCCGTCACCGGGAGACCCGGTTTTGTTCGCATTGATAATCGTCTGAATGATGGTCGGCGCTTTGTCGTCGGGCACGACTATGATGAGCAGCCGCTTGGGGATGAGCAGAGGGCCGTCGCCCAAGCGGGCAATGGCTTCTTCAGTTCCCTCCTTTGCCGCGTTGATGACGCGGTAATCGACATTCCCTTTTCCACGACCCAGTACCTTGCGGGCGGTGCAGGCATATACTCCCGGCGGGCGAAACGTGCGCCACCCCCGGCGCATCCCCATCTGACCCGGCGGTCGAAATGGTGGTACACTTTGACGCGTCCTCCCCGCCAGAGCCGGGGGTCGAAATGGTGGTACACTTTGGGGCCGCCTTGATATAGCGGTCCACCGTGCGCCGGTGCAGCCCTAACTCGCGCGCAATGCGCCGCTGGGACCACCCTTTCTCGTGTAAACTTCGGATCGTTTCTTGATGACTCACTTTGAGGACGTTGGACATGCTCCATTCCAACCGCCATCAGGCGGTCAAACGGAGCTGTTTTCGCCCCTCAAAGGTGGTACACTTTGAACCCCTTCATTTCGACCATCGCTGGTACACTTTGACCGACCGGCGACACCAAACACATTGCCGTTGAAAAACGCAAGCTTGATGTGCTGACAGCCGTGACTGGGACGTTGAACTTGCAACTACCGGTGCCCCTGCCCTTCTAATGTTTAGAGACTCGCGGGGTGGTTCCCGAGACAGTGATGCAGAACTCGAATCAGGTGGGATTGTCTTCACTGTCCCAGCCAGGATTCCTGTAAAACTCTTGCAAAAATGGGTTTATTTTTCCAATCACAAGCGCCACTGAATGCTCTCGGATTTTACTCTTCCAGACAACAATCTATCCGAATGGCAGCAGCAACGTATTTTAAAAAATGAAACTTCCGTTTATCTGGAACTCTTTGTGTTTTGGTCCTATGGTTCTGAAAAACAGGCAATAGCAGAGTCAAGAAATGCCCCATCTACAAATGGCACCTGACCGTAGATGATCTCGGATTCACCTTCCAACTTCGCTGCCAAGTGCCCCTTGCCGAGCAAGCGTTCAGCGCCCTTCTCTCCCAAGGCTATTTCAGAGGTGCCTTCTCCATCCACACGGAGCACCAAGCGATTGCCGAGGTTTGCCCGCAATTGCATCGGCATGACGTTGGCATCAGGACGCTGGGCGGCAAATACCAATGAAATGCCAGCAGCCCGCGCTTTGACGCCAAGACGACCCACGATGTCTGAAACGGCATCGGCATAATCCGGCGTCATCATCCATTCTGCGAATTCATCATGGATGACCCACAGGAATGGCAGGTGTTCCGTTGCCTCGGATTTCTTGTTGAGATCAAAGATGTTCGGTACTTTGTTCGCTTTCAGGACGGTGTAACGCCGGTTCATCTCGTCAACCAAGCCGTTCAAGGTCGAAATTGCCTTCTGTTGGTCGTCGATGATGCCACCTTCGATGTGTGGAAGCCCCTCGAACGCGAAATAGTCCACCCCGAGTTTCGGATCGATGAGGAATATCTTGGCCTGCTCTGGCGTATTGGTGCAGGCAATGCCCAAGATGATGTTCTGCATGAGCACCGATTTCCCGCTGCCGGTCGAACCAGCAATTAGCGTGTGGGGCGCGTTTAATTTCGGGGACAGGAAGAGCGAGCTGCTGTCTTCTTCCTTCACGCCGATGAGCAAATCGTGATTCCCGTTGGAACAATCCGGCGTCCAGTGCTTCCAGACCTCCGGGAGATGCAGGATGCGACGATTTGGGCGTGCGATTGCAATGACCACTGAGCCAGGTTCTGCCCTGACCGAGATCACGTTGAGGCGATGGGTCGTTAGGAACTCCAACCGTCGTCTCAGCACCTGATCCACCGTGAGGTTCGCGCTGCCCTGAAATTTCAAAAGCGCGGCATTTGGCGTCAGAGCGCTGCTGAGTAACTTGGATTGCAACTGGAACTGTTGAAGTGCTCCCTTGCACAGGCTCTCTGCCTGTTTTAACCACACGGCATCGGCCTCACTGTCATGAGTTGCGCCCGTATAATCGCTCAATAATTGCGCAACGCCCGGATACGTCCAGGTTGATGGCGCAACAACACCTGCGGGTTCCTGCTGCGGTTGAACTGGCGGTTTCGGTGTAGCGGTGTCACTGGGAGGTGTAGGATTAACTCGCGAGGGCTGTGGTCCTGAATCCTCCCCGCTTCCACTAGGGGCCGCAGCACTCCCGGATGATCCATCATCCGTTTTTCGGGGTTGGATAATTTGAATCCGTGACGAAGGTGTGCGGTAAGTTTGTTCCTTCCAGACATCATCATCGGCAACAGCCTTCCGAATTGGCATCGGGTCAGAGTCTTTCCAATAGCTGAGAACCAACTCCCGTAGCCGAGAGCGTGAATAGACTTCTTGATAGGAGTGTTCTGCCTCGGCTACAGCAGCAAAGTCCGAGCATTCTGGTGCATCCGAAGGCCCAGAAACAAAGATGTGCGAATAACCGCGAAGGTGGATGCCGCATTCCCCATCTCTCACCGCCCGCCGCCATGCGGCGAGATCGATTGGCGAGTTGGCAGGGAATTGAATCCCGTTCAGCATCAAATCTGAAAATCGGGAAAGCCAAAGATCGCGATCCAATCGTTTCGGGTCTCCGAAAATGGCATCATTGATTCGGCGGACAGTATCGCGGAGTTGTTTCTGCGATTCCTTGCGTTTGACCGCGAGGCTCGACACTTCAATGTATTTCGACTCAGCAATGATCACGGCTAGCCTCAGCTTGCCATCAGCAGTCTGTTCTGGCGTAAGGGCGAGGATGTCAGCGATTTGCTCTTCGCGTTGTCCCAACCATTCAGCGTAATCATCAAGGAAATACCAGCCGAAGCGACGATTAGTGCCGAGTTCCTGTTTGATCATGTAGCGGCTCAAAACCACACCCATGAGTTCGCTGGCGTTCCGACCGCGCTTCGCAGCTCGCAAAACGATATCGCCAGAAATCTCGTTTGCGTCATTGATGAATTTTTCGGTGAGTTGGCGGCATTCGCTGTCGGTCAGGTCAAGATTCAAGTCCTTCACCCGGCCACCCGTAACGCGTTCGCGGAGATATTGCACCGCTGCTTTGCCGATGAGTTCGTTAGTGGTCATTTTACGTCCGTGTAATAGGGGTTGACGACATACGCACAGCCGTCAGAAAGGCGACGAAGGAGTCCCAAGCCACCAAGGCGCTGCTCCAGACGGCGTGAGTTTGCTTGAAAATACTTTTTCTCGAATTCATCCACGACTAATTGGGCCTCTTTTTCTCCAAAGACGAGACCGTATCGCTGATAGAGACGGTCGAGGAATTGATGAAGCTCCACACGCTTCTCGACATTCGCAAACAATAAGGTTTTGAGAAGGGAATCCGTCGGAGCATAGCGCAGCTTCACAGTGCCTCGTTTGGAGACGAGCCCAATATCGCGCCCGTAGTTGCGGTGGATATTTGCCACATGCTGGCGATGGCGCTTCATCGCATCACGCTGGAGAGTCGCGAGCAATTGTTGCGGATCGTTGGGACCATTGTAGTCCGTCCACCTTACTTGGTCGGCGAGGATTGCTTTGCACTTCTCAAATGCCCCAGCTTCGGTCAACGCGCGTTGCCATTCCGGTGAAGATTCAATAGCCGAGATGAAAGCTTCGACCGCTTGGGCGGGAAGAAGGTTATTCTCTTGATACCGATAGCAGGAGACCTCGCGCACAAGCGTTTTCTTGGGAGCGACCACCTCACAGACAAAGCTTACGGCCTTGTCCCCGCCGAGCCATTGGCGCGATGCAGTTAACTGGTATTTCAGGAGGTGAAGCCCGGCGAGGGTTACCAAATGGGGGAACACATCGAATCCAGGAATACTCAGCCGCAAAATTGCGAGCCAGTCTTCTGCCAAATCATCGAAACAGGAATGGCTCGTGTAGGGGAGGAAAGCATTAGCCCGATCTCCGCCCATGGTCTCCTCATCGGCTGGTTGCAAACACTTGATGATAGATTCCCAAGTTGAATCCGTCGCCGATAACCGTTTATTGAGAGCCGCCAACAACTCATCTTTGCGCTTCGCTCGGCAGAGCATGAGGTAGAGCAACTCCCCGGTTCTACCGAAAAATCGCCGGTCGTTGGTTGAGGCGTTGTTATCAAGATCCTCGTAAAGACAGCCCTGCCCGTATGGAAACACGAATTTTGAGGTCCACCGTTTATTACTGTCCACTTCCAAACTGGTGGAGCGAACCATTGAGACGATCTCACAGAACTCTTCAAAGGAGTGAAAATGTCTCCGCAAATAGCTGAAATCTGGCTGAGCAATACCCGTTGCCGATGCCGTCATCTTTTTTTGCCATGCCTCCCACCTCCCGGTGTCGTTGGGATGGCTCTGCCGAATCTCAGCAAGATAGGGGTTGTTGAACAGGATATTGCGCAGATAAAGCCGATGGGCAGCTCGGTATTTCAACGTATTCCAACCCTGAACCTCGGACAGGGCACAGCCCTTTTCCTGCTGGTGATGGAACACATTCAGAAATTCCAGGAAAACCATCCAAGGCGATTGTTCATCGTAAAGCCGATGGCCCCAAATCACTTCGTCCACCCACATCGAAGACGACTGGTCGAAGTTATCCGGCGGAGGCAGGGGTTGTAGGCGCGTTGTCATGGGATAATTTCAACAAAGCGGGGATCGGGCATGCCGACATCGGTCAATCCCAACAAATTCAGCCCTATTGCTGAACCATGACTGGATTTTTCCTCCTCTTGGCGCTTGGCCTGGGCTGCAATAAGGCGGCTCTTAAAGGCCAGCATATCCTCGTAACATTCCTTCGAAAAACTCGCAGGCAATGCCCCTTCGGAAGCAATGCGGGAGAGAAACTCGTAGCGGATCAGCGTGAGCGGGAAATCGACGGATAAGGTTGGAGAAAAGAAGACAGACAAAATCACTCTCCCATTGGACTCGTCATACCGCAGAACCACCTTTTCTCCCTTGCTTGGGTCAACGGACACCCGTTCCACAAGGATCCGGCTCACCTTCGCCTGAGAATTATTGCCGCTTGTTGCCAGATAAAGTTCGCGGTCACTGTTGATGAACATCCCGGTGAAGACACGATTCAGTCCCTTCACCATTCGGGCTAGAATAGGACGCTTCACCGCGCCTCGATTTTGAAGAACGCCAAGAACCGAGTCCAAATACTCACCTGCGAAACGGAAAACAGTAAGACCCCACAAGTCCAATTCCTCTTCGGCCTCTTTTGGAATCTTGAAGAACAAGCCGCGGCGCTGACTGACAAGCATCTCCAGGAATTCCTTCGATTTCTCCTCCCCTTCATCGGTGCCCTCGATGTATTCCCGCTTGGCCGCATAATACCTGGGATCAGCCCCGTAAAAGGCATCCTTGGCAATCAACTCCTCGAAGTATCCACCCAAATGCTCGTCTCCCTCGCCAAAAATCAAGATGTTGTCCACGCGGTTCGTGGTTTCATAGCCGATCTGGAACCGCTCAAAGTAATCAAAAATCGTGATCGTTTGCCGCCGGATATCGGACACGTTCCCGCCGAAGATGTTGTTGTAAATGCTGGCCTTCGACATGGTGCCATTGGCAATGACCTTCGGAACATCCGCTGGCACCATGAGATGATCCTTCACGTCGGGATGACCGAGCACTGCGTTGGTCAGAAGAAGGAGAATTTGCCGAATGGGAACATGGAGACCGTTGTGGTCGCAGAGTTCAAGAAGGGAGCGTAGCCTGCCCTGAACCAAAGGCGTTTGAAGCAGTTCATAGTTGCGGCGAATCGGGCAGTAAGGGCCGAATAGGTCATTCTCCCCGGGAGATGACTCGCGAAGATCGTTCCATCCCGAATGTCCAAGGAAAGCCTCCATAGCCTTGTCAAAAAGTTCCGCAGAACTTGTTCGGCTGAGGTTGAAGAATTTTAGCCGGACGCCAGGTTGTTCCTGCCGATCTTCGATTAGCATGTCCTCGAAAATATCACGGGCTTTTTTTACGGCCTCTGTCTCCTTGAGGCGTCGCCATGTCTCCACGAGTTGTCCATCGTTCGCCGCGATAACAAAAACCTCGTTGGAATCTGGATTGAAAAGCGACTGGCAAAAACGCTCCAACAGTTCTTCTTTTTCAGGCTCCCAATCTGCTCCCTGTTGCGGGGCCCACCCACTTAGGTCTCGGATGAAATGAATCTTCACCGGACGATAAAGGTCTGGCCCCAAAGACTCCGGCCACGTTTTCCGATCCTTCGGGTAATGAAAAGTAATGGTGAGGTAGGGGTTGTCGGAGCCCCACTCCTCCTCGCATCCATCAAGCGCCTTCCACACCTGCCTACACAGGTGCGTCTTCCCATCCCCGGCGGTCCCCGTCAGAATTACCGAAACCGGGTCAGTTGTCGTCCTGTCAAAACAACCAACGATCCGACTCTGCATCGGGTGCTCAAACAAAATGGGCAAAATGCCCTGCCGACGAGCCGACCGCTGGATCGTCTCGTCGTACATGTTGTCGTTACGGGAGACGGGGCCGTAGTGGCGTAGAAAGCGGAGCCATCTCATAAAGCAAATTCTTGCGTTAATTTTTCGAATTCAGTTCCGACATCCGGCAACGTAAGTCGCCGTGTTTTAGCGTGTTGAAGCATCGGAACAAGGATGGAATTAAATATATCCTCCCTGCCGATTTTAAAATCCTCCTTGGTCACTTGTCCTATTGGAAAATTGCCTTGAAGGATATACCAGAAAACGCCGCCGAGTAGAAATACATCTGATAGATCGCAGAACTCACAATCGTGAATGAACTCACTGTTCTCTAAATTGGCATAAGCTTTATTTATAGCTTCGGGAGACATTAACCCAGTTGGTCCAATCCGCTCCCTCTGCCCATCAATTTCTACGTCCTCGTCGCGATTCATTATGAACCCAAGATCCCCAATTTTCCACTGTTCACCGACAAAAAACACATTATCGGGTTTTAAATCGCGATGATATATGCCCAATTTGTGCAAAGCAACCAAGTCATTTAAAAGAGAACGACACAATACGAGCTTTTGCTGTAATGGAAGTCTATTCTTTTCAAGGTAATCAGATAAATCGCATTCCGCTTTCTCCATTACATAGTAGTCAAACTTGCTGCCATTCACCAAATGAGTGCCGTGTTCATAATATTGGATTAAAAAAGAGCCGAGTTGGGCTTCGGATGCTTTTATTAACGCTTTAATTTCCCGCATGAATCGCGCGCGCTTCCGAACCTCATCCTCACCCAAGACGCCCTCGGGATAACAACAGAACTTCACTATCACGTCTCCGACATCTTCATCGGGGACTGATGCTCGAAATACGCAGGAATTCTTTCCTTTTCCTGATCCTGCCCCTGGGTTAAGTTCCTTTAAAAGTCTTTCTCCGTCTGAAAGGACAATATAGTCGCGACGCGACGCTTCTCCCTCTAGAATCAGCTCAAAGCTCTCTCTGTTGAAAATCATAACAGTGCAATACCAAGCTCGTGTTGATCTGGATCCTGAATCTTTTTTGGATCAATCGTCCAATAGTTTTGGACTTGAATCATATCAGAGCTTGTGAGCTTAAAATATGTTAACAAGTTTGCCTGTGTGGTGTTTTCGCGCCGATCCTGATTTAAAAGCAATTCTTCGATTATTTTCTGGCGACATTCGCGAGCCGCTTTCGAATTGGACTGCGTCACACAATTGATGGCGTATTCCAATAAGGGCTCGCATTTATCCTGTGATGGTCGGATATAATATCCAATTCTTACTAATATCTCATAAAACACAAGCCAAGTTGAGGATTCTAATTCGCGGTGGTCGCAAAGAAAACCAAAAATGGTATAAAAATCATTCTTCTGACGATAACGCGTCTTGGAAATAGGAACTATCTTCGCCCCGGTTTTAATAATTTCTAGTATTCTGCAAAACTCTGTAAATAGTTCTTCATATTGATTCTCAGAAATATCCTTCTCGAAAATAGCATCTATCCGATCTTTCTTGTCCGAACACCCAAACAGAAGCCGTCCAATCAACTCCGCCGTAAATTCAATATCATTCATTCGAGCGCTCGATAATCTGGTAAAGAGGTTTAGCTCCTTAAATAATTCCAAGCCTGAAATAGTATTGATTAGGTGGAGTGCTCTTGTTGAATAAAATTCTGCTTTTCGAACTTCGGGTCGGTTGAGGCGCAAGCCAGTTGTATTTATTAGGGTGTAGAAAGCTTCAATCTTCTCATCATCTCCCAAATCAGTAATTATGGTTACATTTAAAGGATATTCGAGGAATGCATTTCTTGCAGAAGGGTTGGTGGCACTGATCTCAGAGAAAAATTTACCTTCCGGTGTGTCAATCTGATCTCGAATAAAAGCTAGCAATGTTCTGGCTCGTTGCTGGCCGTCGACCATGTCAAATTTACCGGAATCAATCTCGTGAAAGAAAAAGTTTGGCATTGGGCGGTTTCGAAAAACCGTCTCAATTAGCTCCTTCTGCGCCGACGATGACCATACAGTATTTCTCTGGTAGTGAGGGGATAGCCGAAGTTTCTCGGCTGAATAAGCCTCAAAAAGCTGTTTAATGCTCCATGTTGTGTGAAAGTATTTCATATTACTGGTAGCAATCCCTAGAGTTGGCAAATCAAACAAGCCCTTGGTCCATCGTCTTCCTCTTCCATCCCGGCCAGGACTTCGACGAGCTTCTTGTTGCCTCGATTCAGTTTCCGTCTTGCTTGGTTTTCCGCGTTACGGCGCTTGATCGCCTCAATGTTCTCTGGCTTGCGGAGTTCACTGAGGGGCATGCCTTGGTTCCAGGTGAAGGTTTTAGCGGGATCGTCGCTGACCTTCTCATAGCTTTGGGCCTGCTCGAATTGCTCTGGATGATTCTCCAGGAGGCGCACCCATTCGATAGGACGCTGGAAGAAGCAGAAGAAGCACCCAGAGTGCGTGCGTCCCCAGTTGAGATAGGGAGGCAGCCCGATTCCGCTGTCATCCAAGATTTTCATCACCCCGGCATAGTCGATCCCGTCGTCTTTGAAGGGATAAACGGCCTTGATGTTATCCTTCGTGCTGATGTAACCGATCCGGTCTTCGTCCGCTCGAAGTCCAACGTAGCTGATGACCGGCTCCTCGCCAATATACTCCTCAAACGGTTTCAATTTGAGCAACTTCGTGCACCAGCGCATCTGGGGAGACGGCAGATATCCGCCAAAAACGTCCAGCCAATGGTCAAAACCCGCCTTTGCGTTCAAGCGGATAATTTTCTTTCCCAAAAAGGCTTCGACCCGGTTCAGGTAATCGTAGGTCTCCTGGAGTTCCTTGTCGGTGTCGCAGAAAACGTATTCCATCTCCGGCACGCGGTCCCGCATGTAAAGTGCCAGTGCCGTGCTGTCCTTGCCCCCGGAGAGTCCGAGGATGTGGCGAGTGGGGGTGCCCATTTTATGTTTTCCGTTGCTTTTCGAAGCTCTTCCAAAGTGCGCGAGATGCCGCCGCCAGTGCAAGCCTATTATCGCCTTCGAGGAGGTCTTCGAACACTTCCTGAAGAACCGCCAACTCTCGCTCTTCGTCTGGGGTGACATGAATTACCTGTTCATACTCCATGCCGCTGGCTTGGGTAATCGCCAAACGGACGCCCACAGTGCTCGTCTCATTGGAGTCCTCACCAAATACGATGCTCTCCACTCGATGGAAGCGCAGTGAGTAATCCAAAAGTTCCTGGTTAAACCTGTCTTCCTCAGCGTCATTCCACTTGGTAGGAGGGCGAAGTGCCAGGAAGCTGCCAAGGGATTCCAGCCATTCTGTTTCGGGAAGGTTATCGTCAAGCAGGCGCAAGCAGAATGCTCTTAATTTGGGTTCGGTGACCCCAATAACTACTTTTTGTGCGCGTTCGGCAAGCGCGGCTCGGAACTGCCGGAAGCTTCCAGGCAGATCGAACGATTCCCGGAGTTTAGCCTTTAGGCGCTCCTGCAGTTCTGGAAATGAAGCGCGAAGGTTATCAACGGCGTTCTTCAAGGCTTTCGCGAAAGCCTGAAGCTCTTTCTCAGAAGCGGTATCGGTCGAAATCGGACGGAAACCGCAGGCTTGCGGCAGATCCGTGAATAGCAGCTTCAACGGCTCACGAGCGTTAAGTATTACATCCCTGACATTGAGGGTTTCGGGTGCCCCCTTTTTGGTATTCAATGCGTAGGGCGGAAGTTGCGCTACGAATTGGCAAAGCGGCTTCACGATGTCGAGTAATTCGGTTTTTCTCTCGGCAGACCGCGTCACCTCCAGAACCGTTACCAATTTTTCAAAGAGTTCAGCCCGGACGCCCTCGATTCGGCAGTATTGAATCTCGAAACGCTCCGGCATCTTGGACAGCACCAGCATCATCTCGCTGTTAAGTTCGCGCTGGAATGTTCCGTCCTTGAAAAAGGCGATGTCTTGATCGTTGGAAATCGCAAAGACGGTCAGCAGAAGGGGGAGGAGACCATCACGGACACCAAAGGGTGGCTGGCGTAGTTCTTCAAACAGCGCCGCCACGTTCACTCGGCCATCTGGATTCTTTCGGATGATCTCCCTAATCCGCCGGAGAGCAGGAACTACATTGCACCTGTCTGCCCGATGATGAGGTTCTGCTAAACGCCAAGAACCTTCATGCTCCTTGTGCAACCCTGTGTTTTTGAGGACCGAAAGATACATGGACATTTCCGGCGGCTTTTTGCTCGGATTCATGCCTAGGAATTCTGCGTTCGGCTGACTAAACATGCGTTCAATGAGTCGCATCCTTGCGGAAGCGGCGGCGGAACTCAGGTTACGCCGGTTTGCCAGTTCGTTGTGTATCCTCGGTGCACAGTTGAACGTGTCATCAAAAATCCGGGAGAGTTCTTCCAACAAATGGCGGCCGTCTTTGATTTTAAGCCGTTGCCCCTGATGGAACCATTCCAACATCATTGGCCCGCTGAGTTGTTTGAAGCCGATGAAAAACTGAATCCTTTTTTCAAGTTGCGAGTGCGCAGCCGCTCTCTGTCGTAATACTTCTTCTCTTGCGAACTTATCCGCATTGAGTTCGAGAACATTGGCCGCAATCCAATCCCACCGCTGTACCTCTTGCAGCAGCCCGGTAAGAGCACTAAGAGGTTGTGGCACTGCGACCAACCAGTTGGGACGCTTTTGATGATCGTCCAACTTAGCAAATTGCAGGGCAACCTTGTATTCCTCTGCTGTCTCGCAAAGCGGCACGATGATAAGTCCATCCGCATCTTTGCGATCCTGATTGAGAACCTCCATCAATTCGATGACCGGGCAGTATTGAACGGCAGCATGACGGAGGTTGCCCGTTTCGATGTAATGCCGGCGAGCAACGATTGGACGCGTTTCCAAAGAGTCTTTGATGATGTTCGCAACGCGCTGAGGTGTGCTCACTGCGCGGCGGGCATCATCAAAAGCCTTTTCCAGATCGACGGACGTATGCGGCCATAGGCAAAGACCATGAGCCCGACCGCGGTCATACAGTGCCCGTTTGCCTTTGCGAAGCTTTTCAATGGCCTTGTGAATCTCGTCACGCAACGGTTGGTCGGAAGTTCCCCCCAAAGCACAGATAACGACGCCTTCCGTGGGCAACAGGTCGGTGTCGTTAAGGAGATTCAGGATGCCAACGGTCTTGAGAATTTTGATTTGGAGCGGCTCATCCGTGGCATAACTCTCGATCACGGAATCAATGAGCGTCCAATGGCTGCGATAACTCTGCACCCCTAACCGATGGCCAAAATTGGTTCGCACGTAATCATAAAGATCATGCAGCCGGTAAAGAGAGCCACTGCGGATGGGCGCTGTGGAAAATGCTCGAAGCCCAAAAGGCTCGTTCGACAGCAAGAAACTAAATAGAGAGCGTTCATTTTGTCCGAAGCGGCGGAAGGCCCGAACGAGAACCGGCAGCACGGTGGGGTGCAGCGGGTATATCCGCAATGCGAGTTCCGACAGGTTCTTCGTGGAAGCCGCACCGAACCATCCCAGAGCAGCCGTTTGCCCCATCGTCTGTTTCAACTCCTGGGACTGAGACCTAGGGATATCCGCAGTGTTGACGTTGATGGCCGCGGCCACCAAATGGGCAATTTGCTCAATCGGCTGATCGAAGGCAATCTCGTCAAATCGGGCTGCGACCTTCTCCCATTCACGTTGGGCCGATTGGTTCAGATGATCGGTATAAGCGTTGAAACCTTGGTGTAGGAGGGCAACGACAAACAGTGGTTTATCCCCACTTCGAGAAGCTTCCTCGGCTAGACGTTGCAGCAAAAATACGTCCTGCCCCTGTGCATGAAGCGCAGCGTATTCTAGGAATTTTCCAAGTTCATCGAGAATGAGGAGCAAGCCCTTCCCTTTAGAATCCAAAATAATCCGCCTGTTAACTTCGAGAATGAGGCGAAAAACCTCATCGTCCACGGGGTCTTCGGTGCGATCAAGGATATCTTGAACTTCTAAGGCCAGCTTGGCCTTTGCTCCCCGCTCATAGATCTGCGTCAGCGTCAGGTGAAGGGATTTCAGGATGGAGCGGCCAAGAGCCTGGCGAGAACATGTCACGAGAACCGGTACAAACTGCGGGCGCGCTACCCCCAGATCCCGGAAATCGACAACCCGCCGAAGCTGCGGGGGAAGTGAGGATTCCCTGCCGCCAAATAAGTTCGCAAGCAGTAAAGCAAAACTGCTTTTTCCAGACCCATAGTCGCCCGTCATACGCC
>Ga0118677_10011158_pt1 | contig 13553 bp, 12 predicted proteins | sample AliMusrvi5mmetaG_FD_86154 | JGI IMG/M metagenome (GOLD analysis project Ga0118677, IMG submission 86154)
GGGGCTGAGACCAACCGGGTGACATACCCGACGACACCCTCTACGATCACAGCCAGCCGAAGGTCACTTCTCCACCACTCGGCGGGACGTCATCATCGAATTGGGCCGAATCTAGTCGACTCCTACTGACCTTGAAGATGGCCTGCCACCCTCATCAAGCTTGATGATGTCTCGGACACGGTGGTGTTCTTCGCACCCGACGAAGCGCGCTTCGTGACGGGGGTCGCCATGCGGGTCGACGCAGCGGCGCCGAACTGATGAGCCGATGCCATGGCGGTGGCGGTGGCGGTGGCGCTAGAGCTCGCCGTCCACCTGGTGGAGCTCAATGACATTGCCGCCAGGATCGGTTACAAAGGTCTTGCTATCGCCAGCGATCTCGAACGGGTCGCTCACCTCGAGGCCCCGGGCCCGCAGCTCGCGAACGAGTTGAGAGAGATCGGCGATCTTGAGGGCGAGGTGCTGGCCAAGGTCTGGTGGTGCGGGCGCTTCAATGAGGTGGATCTGCTGTTCGCCCATGTCGATCCAGGCGCCAGGCACCCCAAAGTCCGGGCGGTCGGTGCGTGCCACTCCCCCGAGTGCTTGCGTGTAGAAGGTGAGCGCCGCATCAACGTCTGGGACATTCAACGCCACGTGATGAATCCCGATCGGCTGCATTGATGCAGTCTCGCTCACCCAGAGCGCTTGTGGCTGAGCGCGGGTCACTTGCATATTGCTTTGAGTATCATTACGATACGAATCGCATTGGAATAGGGGGCCACATGGAAGAGCAGTCGCGTGTCGGAAGGCCGCGAGACACGCGTCTCGACGCCGCCATCGTCGATGCGACCATCGCATTGTTGGCCGAGCGTGGCTATCGAGAGATGAGCCTTGCTGCTATCGCCGAGCGCGCATCGACGACGACAGCTGCCATCTATCGACGCTGGGGATCGAAGTCTGAGCTGGTCGCCTCCGCTGTGTTCCGAACGGATGGCGACGATGTCGTCGCAGATACCGGAGATCTCGCGGCAGACCTTGCGACGATGATCCGATGGGCGTCGGAGAAGCTCTGTCGCCCAGCTGCGGTCGCAGCGATCGCGGGACTGCTTAGCGAGCCTCGATCTGATCGCCGGCTTCGGACGTCGAGCGCCGCAGCAGCGTCGCAGATGGTCGCAGAGCGCCTCGAGCGAGCCAAGGAAGCCGGCGAGATCGCAGAGACCGTCAACACCTCGGTGCTGGCGTCGCTGATCGACGGTCCGTTGCTCCACGCAGCCTTCAGCGGTGTCGCAGACGTTGACGACGAGTGGATCGAGGATCTCGTTCGCATCATCCTCGTCGGTGTCCTCCCGCTGGGCCCGTCTGAGGCGTCTTCGACCTCAGCCTCAGGACGTTCATCGTTGTCGAGCGTGAAGGAGGCGGTCCGTCAATGAAGCAGATCATGCTGCATGGAGCGAACGACTGGCGGTTGGACGACATCGCCGAACCCGAACCCGGAGCACGTGACGCGCTAATCCGCGTCGCCGCGTGCGGTATTTGCGGCACGGACGTGTCGTACATCCACATGGGCCTGAATCCCGGTCGCCCAATCCCCCTTGGTCACGAGGTCGTCGGTGTGGTCGAGTGGCTTGGGGACGAGGTTGCCGATCTGGCCATCGGTGATCGTGTGGTTGTGTGCCCTTTGAACGTCGGTGACGGTCCGCTCGGGACGGGAGCCAGTAATGGTGGCCTCACTCCCCTGCTCCACATCCCCGAGGCTGCGAATGGACGCAGGCTCTTCCGACTTCCCGATGACATGCCCTTCACGACGGCGGCGCTCACGGAGCCACTCGCCGTGGGGATGCAGTCCGTCAACCAATCCGAAGCGAAGCCTGGTGACAAGGTGGCGGTCTTTGGTTGTGGACCGATCGGATTGATGGCGCTGGCCACGTTGGCCGATCGAGGCATCGACGACACGGTGGCCATCGATTTCAGCCCGGCTCGCCTCGAGCTTGCAAAGCGGATGGGGGCCCGTCACGTCCTTAATCCTTCAGAGGTCGATGTCTTCGAAGAGCTCAAGCGCTTCCACGGCACAGCGCCCTTCATGTTCGGTCCCACTGCGGCCACCGACATCTTCATCGAGGCATCTGGTGCTGATGCTGTGATTGATGAGGTGCTACAGAAGGGCCGCGTGGACGGAGTCTTGATCGTGGTAGCTCTCCACTACCGACCGGTGAAGACCAACTACGTCAACTTGCTCATGAAGCAGTTCACGGTGCGCGGATCGATGGAGTACCCCAAGCGGTTCGAAGATGCTATCGAGCTTCTCGAACGACGTGATCTCTCCGAGATCGTCACCCACACGTTCTCTTTGGAGGAGTTCGGAGAGGGATTGGCCGTTCTCGAGGGCTCCAAGGACTGCGGCAAGGTGATGATCCTCATGGACGGTGCGCGATGACCAACAGCGTCACCTTTGATTTCACCGACAGCACGGTGCTCGTGACGGGTGGGACGAGCGGCATCGGCTTCGAAGTGGCGACACGTTTTGTCAGCGCCGGAGCCAACGTCATCGTCACCGGAACCCGCAGCGCGCCAAGCGACTACAACTGCGACCTGTCGCCCTTCGAGTTCAGGCAGGTGGAGATGCGCGATGCCGCCGCCGTCGATGCACTTGCGTGCTCGTTTGATCAGCTCGACGTCCTGGTCAACAATGCTGGCGCGAACTTTCCCGATGGTCTCGACGAGTGGACACCCGAGGGATTCGCCGCCTCGCTTGCGCTCAACGTGGAGGGGGCCCAACGACTCAGCGTCCAGTCGAGGGCTGCGCTCAGGTCGAGCTCAATGACGGGCGGCGCCAGCGTCGTCAACATCGTCTCGATGACAGCTTTTCGGTCGACGACGATCGTGCCAGGGTATTCAGCATCGAAGGCGGCGCTGCTCTCGCTGACGAGGAACCTCGCCAGTCACTGGAGCAGGGACAACATTCGGGTGAACGCTGTTGCCCCTGGGTTGATCGACACGCCGATGACGGCGCCGATGAAGGGCTTCCCTGAGCTTCTCGATGCAGAAGTCGGTCGAGCGATATTCAAGCGCATGGGAACGCCCGCGGAGGTCGCCGCCGCCGTCCTCTTCCTCTCGAGTGAGCTCTCCGCGTTCACGACAGGCTCGGTGCTCGCCGTCGACGGCGGATTCCTGGCTCAGTGAGGTGTGACCACGATGGCTGAGGCGATTCGTATCACCGATCTTGCGCACCCAGTGCTCACTGAGATCCAGCAGATGGGTATCGACTACGGGGAGGCGCGAGCGACGAATCTGAGTGTGGACGCTGTGCTTGAGGCTGCAGTCGACGCGACGGGGCTCTCAGACTTCGGCCCCGACGATTTTAAGGAGCGCCTCGAGCTCCAGCTCACCGAGATGGACGAAGATCCGGAGCGCACCGGACTGGGCCGCCTGGTGATGTTCGGTGACTGCACTCGGTATGCCCGGAACCGCCTGCGGATCAACGAGCTCCTCAAGGCCCATCCGGAGATCCTGGAGATTCCGATCGAGAAACCGGTGATCGTGGTGGGCCTCCCCCGATCGGGCACCACGCACCTGGTGAACCTGCTGGCCGCCGATCAGCGATTCCGGTCGATGCCGCTCTGGGAATCGCTCGAGCCGGTGTCAGATCCGACCGAGGTGATCGGTGCAAATGGGATCGACCCTCGATGGACTCGATCTCAGAAGTCGTGGGAGGCGATGCAAGCTGGCGCGCCACTCATTGCAGCGATGCACCCGATGGCGCCGGACCATGTCCATGAGGAGAACGAGCTGATGGCACCAGATTTCTCCAACTACAACATCGAGTGGGTGGCCCGAGCCCCGGCTTGGCGCGACTACTACCTCGACCACGACCAGACGTCTCACTACGCCTACATGAAGACGGTGCTGCAGATCCTGCAGTGGTATCAGCCTCGAGACCGCTGGGTCCTCAAGTGTCCGCAGCACCTTGAGCAGTTGGGCCCGTTGATGACCACGTTCCCAGATGCGACGATCGTCATGACGCACCGCGATCCGGTGGCAGTGGTGCAGTCCACGATCACAATGCTGGCCTATGGGGCTCGCGCGGCGTACCGGTCAGTGGACCCAGTGTGGCACCTCGACTACTGGACCGATCGGATCGGTCGCCTTCTCGACGCATCGCTGCGAGACCGCGAGCTTCTCCCGACGGGCCGAACGGTTGATGTGCTGTTCGACGACTACATGGCTGACGAGATGGGCACACTCAAGCGTGTCTACGACGTTGCAGGCATCGAGTTGACCGATGAGGCACGGGGGCAGATCGCTGCGTACCAGGCAGCACACCCCCGAGGAGGAGCCGGTCAGGTCATGTACGACCTCCGGAGTGACTTCGCAACAACCCCCGAGGCGGTGCGCTCGCGCTACCTCGAGTACATGACCACCTACCCCGTTCGAATCGAGGTGACGTGAATATCCACGAGCAGGTCGACCATCTGATCGACACGCGACCAGGCAAGCAGCTGCTGACGCCCGTCTACGACGAGTCCGCGATCCCCGTGATCGACGGCTTGTTGTACCAATCCAATGGGACAACCTCTGCGTACATGTTGCTGACGGACCACGGACGCATCATCGTGAACACCGGCCTGGGCTACGAGGCCCCTCACCACAAGCGGCTCTTCGACGCGGTGCGCCCGGGACCGACCTCCCACATCATCACCACGCAAGCGCACGTCGACCATGTCGGTGGCGTCGACCTCTTCCGCCAACCCGAGACCACCTATGTGGCGCAGGCGAACAATCCGGAGTGCCAAGCAGATGATGCGCGGATACAGGGCCTTCGGATGCGCACGGCTGGGATCTGGTTCGACATGCTGGGCACCGATGCGATGCGCATCGCGTCCGAGAACCCTGGTGTCTCGATGCGCCAATCGAGGCCCTCGCCCGACATCGCATTCGATCGCTACTTGAACCTCGACGTCGACGGTCTCCGGATCGAGCTCTATGCAGCCGTGGGCGAGACAACGGACTGCTGCATCGTGTGGCTGCCCGAGCACAAGGTGGCGCTTGTCAGCAACCTCCTCGGGCCGCTCTTCCCCCACTTCCCGAACCTGAACACGGTACGGGGGGATCGCTACCGGTTCGTTGAACCACAGCTGGCAACGAACCGTCTGCTGCGGGGGCTGCAGCCCGAGATTCTCGTCACCGGCCGCGGTGAGCCGATCGTCGGCGCCCCCCTCATCGAAGCATCGCTGGCACGCCTCCATGATGCAGTGACGTACGTGCACGACCGCTCGCTCGAGGGATTCAATGCCGGTGTCGATGTCTGGACGCTAATGGAGGAAATCCGCTTGCCGGCGGAGCTTCGAGTTGGCCAGGGGTACGGCAAGGTGGCGTGGGCGGTCAGAACCCTTTGGGAGGAGTACGTCGGGTGGTTCAAACACATCTCGACGACCGAGCTGTATCCCGACAGCAGCCGAGCGGCACTCGCCGAGCTTGTCGACATGGCTGGTGTCGACGCGACAGTTGCGCGCGCCCGGGCCGCGCTTGACCGGGGTGACGCTGTCCTGGCGATCCAGCTTGGCGAGGCGGCACATCAGGCTGGCGGCACGACCGCCACGCTGTCGCACTTGATGGCCGATGCGCACCGGTATCTCCTCGAACATGGGGGCGACGAGAGCTTCTGGGAGAACGGTTGGCTCAGAACGCAGATCAGCCGGTGGGAGGGAGAGCTCGGATGAGGCAGTCGTACGCTTCGCCAACGGGCCTCGTGCCAGGGCTGCGATCAGTGAAGAGGGGGACACGGTGCCCATCAATCTGAACGATCCAACGATCCTTCTCGACAATGAGGTCCTCGACGACCCCACCGCCTTTCATGATGCGCTGCGAAGCGAGGCGCCAGTGTGGAAGGTGCCTGGGCAGAACACCTTCGTGGTGTCTGACCCGCGATTGATCCGAGAGGTCGTCGGCCGGTCACAAGACTTCTCGTCCAATCTCGTCAACATTCTCTATGACGATGGGGAAGGTCGGCTGATCCCCTACGAGATCGCACCGTATCGGGCTTCGGTCCACGTGCTCTCGACGGCGGATCCCCCCCTGCACGGTCACCATCGCAAGCTGCTGCAGCCGCACCTGAGCCCAGCATCGGTGGCTGGTTTTGCCCCGGCGATCTCGAACATCGTCGAGGAGCACCTTGCCCCAATCCTCGCAACGCGTGCCGTCGATGCTGTGTCGACGTTCAGCGATCCGGTTCCCGTGCGAACCATCTGCGAGGTGGTCGGCCTGCCCGCATCAGACGCACCAGCCATTCTTGGCTACGCCAACGGCACCGGCGCACTCCTTGATGGGGTGACGGATCGTGAGGGCATGCAACGTGCTGCGAACGCAGCATTCGAACTCACGATATTCGTCCACGAGCGTCTCGAGCAGGCACTCGCCCACGATCCGGCTGATCGGCGGGGGCTCTTGGCAATCCTCTCTGCGGCCATCGAAGACGGTCAGGTCAGCCATGGAGAGGTGCGCGACATGCTCGTCGTCTTGGTGACGGCTGGCTCTGAGACGACGGCGAGCCTCTTGGCCACCAGCATCGAGGTTCTTTGTCAGAACCAGGATTTGCAGCAGGCTCTTCGCGAAGAGCCCGAGCTGATCCCAGAGACACTCGAAGAGATCTTGCGAGCGCAGGGTCCGTTCCAATTCCACTATCGATTCACGCCTCACGACACAGAGCTTGCGGAGTTCCAGATACCTGCGAACAGCCAGGTGATGCTGATGTGGGCAGCAGCGAACCGTCCGGACCCAGCGCATGAGGGACCCGAAGGGGCTTCTTTGTCCGGCAAGGCCGCTCCTCACTTCGCCTTTGGCCGTGGCCTGCACTTCTGCATCGGCGCCCCTGTTGCTCGCCTGGAAGCTCGCATCGCACTCGAACACCTCTTGAGATCGACGTCCTCAGTCACGCTCGATCCGGATCACCCCAGCACACGTCGTCCGAGCATCTTCATCCGGCGACATGCCACCTTGCCCATCCTGGTCGAGCCCTCGTGAGCTCCGTCCATCACCCATCCAGTGCATCAGGAGGCAGCATCGTGCGCACCGAGGACCAACCGACTTTTCTCACCCACTTGCAGCGCCTTGAAGCCGACAGCATTCAGATCCTCCGAGAGGCGGTCGCCGAGTCGGAGAACCCGGTGATGCTCTACTCGGTTGGAAAGGACTCCGCCGTCATGCTGCACCTGGCGCGCAAGGCCTTCTTCCCCTCGGTTCCCCCCTTTCCGCTCCTCCACGTCGACACGACCTGGAAGTTCAAGGCCATGTACGACTTCCGAGACCGAGTGGCCCACGAGAGCGGTATGGAGCTCATCGTGCACCAGAACCCCGAGGCCAAGCGCCTCGGGATCAATCCCTTCGATCACGGCTCTGCCACCCACACCGATCTGTGGAAGACAGAGGGCCTCAAGCAAGCACTCGACCAGCACGGCTTTGACATCGCCTTTGGAGGCGCGAGGCGCGATGAGGAGAAGTCTCGGGCCAAAGAGCGCGTCTTCTCGATCCGCTCGGCACAGCACCGTTGGGATCCCAAGGCGCAGCGACCTGAGCTCTGGCACCTTTACAACGCCCGCATCCGGCCGGGAGAGTCGCTTCGGGTGTTCCCGCTGTCGAACTGGACCGAACTCGACGTCTGGCAGTACATCCATCGCGAGTCGATCCCGATCGTGCCGCTGTACTTCGCCGATCTTCGACCGGTAGTCGAGCGGGAAGGCACGCTGATCATGGTCGACGACGAGCGCATGCCGGTCGAGCCGGACGAGATCGTCGAGCGCTCGGTGCGATTTCGGACGCTGGGCTGCTATCCGCTGACCGGGGCGGTCATTTCGAACGCATCGACGCTGCCCGAAATCATCCAGGAGATGCTCCTCACGACGAGCTCGGAGCGCCAGGGCCGGGTCATCGACCACGACTCATCGGGATCAATGGAGAAGAAGAAGCAGGAGGGATACTTCTGATGTCACACGCCAGAGGAGAGCTCCTCGAGACCGACATCGAGGCGTACCTCGATCAGCACGAGCGAAAGACAATGCTGCGCTTCATCACCTGCGGCAGCGTCGATGACGGCAAGTCCACCTTGATCGGGCGGCTGCTCTATGACTCGAAGTTGGTGTTCGAGGACCACCTTGCGATGCTCGAATCAGATTCGAGGAAGGTCGGCACACAGGGAGGCGAGCTGGACTTCGCTCTCTTGGTCGATGGTCTCGCTGCCGAGCGAGAGCAGGGGATCACCATCGACGTGGCCTACCGGTTCTTCTCCACCGAGCGCCGAAAGTTCATCGTCGCTGACACCCCGGGTCATGAGCAGTACACGCGCAACATGGTCACGGGAGCATCGACGGCTGATGTAGCGGTGATCCTCATCGATGCTCGCAAGGGAGTGCTGACCCAGACCCGCCGACACAGCTACCTCGTCTCGCTCCTCGGCATTCGTCATGTGGTTCTGGCGATCAACAAACTGGACCTGGTCGACTACTCGGAGGAGGTTTTCGACGCGATCCAAGCGGACTACCGGTCCTTCGCGGACGAGGTCGGCCTCACTTCGGTGGTGGCCATCCCGATTTCGGCGTTGCGAGGAGACAACATCACCGAGCGGTCTCCGAGCACCCCTTGGTACGAAGGCCCAACGCTGATCGAACATCTCGAGGCTGTCGACGTCGAAGATGATCAAGCAGCTGCACCGTTCCGGTTTCCCGTTCAGTGGGTCAACCGACCCGATCTCGACTTCCGAGGCTATGCCGGCCAGATCGCCGGAGGTCGCGTGGTGGTCGGTGACCGTGTCCGAGTCGTTCCCTCAGGACAGGAGTCGACGGTCACGCGCATCGTGACTGCTGATGGCGACCTGACGGAGGCAGTGGCTGGACTGTCGGTGACGATCTGCATGGCAGACGAGATCGACATCTCGCGGGGTGACGTGATCGTGGGTGCCCAGGCGTCACCGGGCGTGGCGGACCAGTTCGAGTGCCATATCGTGTGGATGGCAGAAGAGGAGATGCTTCCCGGTCGTCCTTACCTTCTGAAGCTCGGCACCAGAACGGTGACCGCCACCGTCTCGGCTCCGAAGTACGAGGTGAACGTCAACTCCCTTGAGCACCGCGCGACCCGGACACTTGGGCTCAACTCGATCGGCGTCTGCAACATCAGCCTCAGCCAACCCATCCCATTCGATCCTTACGCAGAGAACCGAGACATGGGCGGGTTCATCCTCATCGATCGGTTCACGAACGCAACGGTGGCTGCCGGCTTGTTGCACTTCGCACTTCGTCGCGCCGGCAATGTGCACTGGCAGGCAGTCGAGGTCGACAAGGCCAGCCGCGCCGCAATGAACCACCAGCGCCCGGCGGTGATCTGGTTCACGGGTTTCTCGGGAGCTGGCAAATCCACGATCGCCAATCTCGTCGAGCGGCGGCTGTTCGAGTTGGGGTATCGCACCTACTTGCTTGACGGCGACAACGTCAGACACGGCCTCAACCATGACCTGGGGTTCACGGAGGCTGATCGAGTCGAGAACATCCGACGCATCTCGGAGGTGGCGCGGCTCATGGTCGATGCGGGGCTGATCGTCCTTTGCTCGTTCATCTCGCCCTTCCGGTCTGAGCGCCGTATGGCACGCGAGATGTTCGCAGACGGCGAGTTCATCGAAGTGTTCGTCGATGCCTCACTGGAGGTGGCAGAGCAACGTGATCGCAAGGGCCTTTACGCCAAGGCCCGTCGTGGAGAGCTCGTCAACTTCACTGGTGTCGACTCGCCCTACGAGGAACCTGAAGACCCTGACGTCCATCTCGACACCGGAGGACATGACACGGCGCATGATTCGGCCGACAAGGTGGTGTCGTACCTCGCCGAGGCCGGGGTTCTCTCACCTTGGAGCGGCAGTGAAGAAGGCACCGTGGAGGAGCCGTGACGGCACTCCCGGCGTTGGGCATGCGACGCGATCTGAACCTGGGAACGACGTGGCTGCTGCCTGAGTGGAGCGCCGGCCCAAAGGGCGATGAGCAAGCCGTCCTCGAAGCAGCCCTCGAGGCCGGATATCAGGGGATCCAAGGCGCAGACCCGCAACGCTGCCGAGATCTGGGGCTGGTCCCTGTTACCTTCGACATCAGACCCAACCCCGGTGGACTGCTCGCGAGGGCGCAGCGGTGGGCTGGTCAGGGCTTTGCCTGCAGCACCCTCATGCTCGGTTCGGGCTTTGACGACGACGACCAGTGCGCTCGTTTCGCCGAAGAGGTCTTGGAAGTCAGTTCGGCTGCCAAGTTCCCGCTCTACATCGAGACGCATCGAGCCACCATCACTCAGGACATCTGGCGCACCCTGCGGCTTCTGGAGCGCTTCCCTGAGCTCCGGTTCAACGGTGACTTCTCACATTGGTACACGGGTCACGACCTGGGGGCCACCAACTTCGAAGAGTCTCTGGATTTGCTCTCGCCGGTGCTGGCACGGGTTCGATATCTCCACGGCCGAATCGGCGCAAGTGGATCGATCCAGACGACTGTCGATCCTGCAGCGCTCGACGAACCGCCGGTCTCACATTTCCGCTCACTGTGGCAGCGGTCGTTCGAGGGCTTCCTCAAGACTGCTGGCGACGACCTTGTTCCGACTGCGGACAGGGCCATCGGATTTGCTCCGGAGCTCTTGCCGGCCGAGTTCGGATACGCACAACTCGGGAAGGCTGCCGAAGGCATCGAAGAACTAAGTGATCGATGGGAGCAGGGACTAGTTCTCACAAGGATCGCAACAGACTGCTTCTGGGAAGCAAGCAAGAGGCATTGACTTCGTGGTTGTCGCGCCTAGCGCCGACGGTCTCTCGAATTGCTCCTAGCTCAGGCCTCGAGCTCGTGGATTCCCGTTCGACCCAGGCGCCAGGATAAAACCTCGCTACCTGGGAAAACGTTGTCATTCCAACAACATGGTGGAGCTAATGGGATTCGAACCCCTGAGCCTCACCAGCCCGGTCCGAGGTGATGGACCTCGGGGACCATATGGTATAACATATGGAGATGGCCAGGCGAGAGGTACTTGTACAACTTGACGATGAGCTGGTTGCTCAACTTGATCGAATCGCCACTGCGCATGGGACGAGCCGGTCTGAACTGCTGCGTCGAGGGGCAGCCGCAGTGATCGGCGCCGAGGCACTGCGACTCGCTGATGCGGAGTTGCAGGTTGCCTACCGGTCAGTTCCTCAGGAAGCTGCGATGGTTGTGGCAGCACAGAAGTTGGCGGCCGACACCACGCCTCAGTGGTGAAGCGAGGAGAAATCTACTGGGCGGATCTGGGAGGTGACGCAGGCCGAAGGCCGGTGTGCGTGGTGACAAGGGACGCCGCTATCGAGGTGCTCACGTCGGTGACGTGCGCTCCAATCACTCGGACGATCAGGAAGATCCGTTCAGAGGTCGAGCTCAGTTTCGAGGAGGGACTCCCTGAGGTGTGCGTCATCAACTCCGACAACCTCGTGACGATTCCGAAATCCCTACTTGACGATGATCCAGTCGGCCGTCTTGGACCGGAGAAGAGAATGGCGTTAGATATTGCGCTTCGCTTCTCGCTCGACATCCAGTTCTGAGGTCCCCCGGAGATCGAGGGGAATAGCCGGGTGAACCAGAAAGCGGTGACGATGGTTGGGGTCGCTCCAATACCTTGCGCCGGCGGAACCTCGAGAAGGGGTTCGAACAAGAACCCGATTGTGGAGGTAAGGGGATTCGAACCCCTGACCTCTTGACTGCCAGTCAAGCGCTCTACCAACTGAGCTATACCCCCGCGGGACCCGTATCGTAGCATTTGCCGGCACGTCAAAGAATCCATTGTGGCGACCATCATGGCGCCGCAACGAGGGCTTGCAGTCGGGGAAGATGCTCACGAGCTCGAATGCCCCGTCCCCGGGGGCTTTCGGGATGCTCTCGGGCACAGGGCCTGGAACCCACGTGCCCGGGAGGTCAACCTCGTCCCGTAGCATCGGGGTGTGGCGCGTGCGTATCCAGTGACAGAGATCGAGTCGAGATGGCAGGAGCAGTGGCTCGAATCAGGCTTCTACGAGGTCGACAATGATGATCCGAGGCCACCGTTCTATGCGCTCTGCATGTATCCATATCCGTCGGGCTCGGCTCATCAGGGACACGTTCGCAACTACACCTTCGGGGACCTCGTCACTCGGTTTCAGACGATGCGGGGTCATGGCGTGCTCTCGCCCTTCGGGTTCGACTCGTTCGGACTCCCTGCGGAGAACGCGGCCATCAAGACCGGGATGCATCCGAGAGAGTTCACCGATGCCCGCATCGAGGAGCTTCGTGCCTCGGTTCGCAAGCTCGGTGCGGTCTATGATTGGCGTCGAGAGGTGCGAAGTCATGACCCCGCCTACATCCGGTGGACGCAGGCGATCTTCCTCAAGTTCATGGAGGCAGGCCTCGTCCATCGGAAGATGGCGCCGGTCAACTGGTGCCCCGGGTGCGCCACGGTGCTCGCCAACGAGCAGGTGCTGGCCGATGGGACCTGCGATCGCTCGGGCGATCTCGTTGAGAAGCGTGATCTCGAGCAGTGGTTCTTCAAAATCACGGACTATGCCGATGAGTTGCTCGACGGGCTCGACGGACTCGAATGGCCGGAGCGGGTCAAGACCATGCAGCGCAACTGGATCGGTCGATCTGAGGGCGCGGAGCTGACCCTCGTGGTCGACGGCCGCGAGGACCTCTCGGTCACCGTGTTCACGACTCGACCTGACACCAGCTTCGGCATGACCTACGCCGTGCTTGCACCCGAGCACCCGCTGGTCGAGAAGGTGACGACCGATGCGCAGCGAGCGGAGGTCGAGGCGTTGATCGCCAAGGTTTCAGGAGCGAGCGAGATCGAGCGAACCTCGTCCGAGGGCGGGCCGCTCACCAAGCGAGGCGCCTTCACCGGATCGTTCGTGATCAACCCATTCACCGAAGAGCCTGTCCCGCTCTACATCGCTGACTATGTGCTGATGGGCTACGGCACAGGCGCCATCATGGCGGTGCCAGCCGAAGACGAGCGAGACTTCGCCTTCGCCACCGCCTACGGATTGCCCATCATCCGGACCACCGAGCCCGAGGGTGGACTGCCTGATGAGTTTGAGGGGGCGTACACCGGCGGCGGGATCAAAGTGAACAGCGGCTTCCTCGATGGGCTGAGCGTCCGCGATGCAAAGGCCACCGCCATCGCCTGGCTGGCACAGCATGGTCACGGGACGGGCACGGTCAACTACCGGCTCCGCGACTGGCTGGTGTCTCGCCAGCGGTTCTGGGGCTGTCCCATCCCGGTCATCCACTGCCCGCACTGCGGTGTGGTCCCCGTCCCCGATGACGAGCTCCCCGTGTTGGCCCCCGACGACGTGGAGTTCACCTGCGCCGGCACGCTGGCCTTGCTCGCCGCCAAGGGCTTCGAGGTCGGCCTCTCCAAGGGCGCCGGCGATGAGGCAGCGGTCGCCGGCGAGGTACTGGTCACGGCGGCGACGGCGCGCTGCGAGCTCGTCCTGCCGCGCGACCTCGTGGTCGCCAGGGAGGTAGCCGCCGGGGCGCCGTCGCGGGTCGCGGCGGCTACCTCCCTGG
>Ga0118677_10011159_pt1 | contig 13550 bp, 18 predicted proteins | sample AliMusrvi5mmetaG_FD_86154 | JGI IMG/M metagenome (GOLD analysis project Ga0118677, IMG submission 86154)
GATATTCCGTACCTAAAATCTTCAGATGCCATGTTTGCGAGTCGCCAAAAAAATATTTTGAGGCGAAATACCCGATCTTTTTCGCCCGTGAATCTGGAAAGCGTTACAGCGCAAATGGCTCCTGATGATCAATCATGTGTTCACTGTTTAATTTAATATATAATGTTCGGCTTATTATCACCCTCCTTGTTTTATCTAATCAGTTTATTTGCATGTCGAAGAAAAAGAGCACGACTTTATTTGAAGATTCACTCGCAGAAATTGAGCAACTGGTGACTCAGTTAGAGCAAGGTGAAATTTCTTTGGAAGATTCTTTAAAGTCGTTTGAACGAGGGGTTACCTTAACCAGAATTTGCCAAAAAGCTCTGCAAGAAGCCGAACAGAAAGTTCAGATTTTGATAGAAAAAAACGGTACACATAATTTGGAGTCATTTGCCGATGAGTAATGCGTTAAAAGAATATCTCAGTTTTAGTCAAGCCCGGGTTGAAAAGGCTCTTGAAGATCGCCTTCCAAGTGATAAGCTTTTACCACAAAAGCTTCATCAGGCCATGCGTTACAGTGTGCTGAACGGAGGAAAGCGGATGCGCCCGATGTTGACTTATTGTACAGGGATGGCTCTAGGCGTTCCTTTAGAGGCTTTAGATGGCCCTGCTTGCGCTGTTGAGTTTATACATGTTTATTCTCTGATACACGATGATCTTCCTGCTATGGATGATGATGATCTTAGACGCGGAAAACCGACTTGCCATGTTGCTTTCGATGAAGCCACTGCTATTTTGGCGGGTGATGCATTACAGGCTTTAGCCTTTGAAATGTTGGCTCATGATCCTACCATTACGGCAACAGCAGACGGGCGTTTAAAAATGATTGTGGCTTTGACCAAAGCCAGTGGTTCGCAGGGTATGGTGGGTGGTCAAGCCATTGACTTGCAATCAGTGGGAACACGTTTGAATCTTCCTGAGCTGGAGAACATGCATATTCATAAAACAGGTGCTTTGATTCGAGCCAGTGTCAATATGGCTACACTTGCTAAAGAGAATGTCAATCCAGAGGTGGCGATAAAGCTGGATCATTATGCAAAGTGCATTGGTTTATCGTTCCAAGTAAAAGATGACATCCTTGACGAAGAAAGTGATACCGCTACCTTAGGCAAAACTCAAGGTAAAGATAAAGATAATGATAAGCCAACTTATCCAGCATTATTAGGCTTAGCAGGGGCAAAGCAAAAGGCACAGGAACTTCATGAAAAGGCCTTGGAAAGTTTGACTGGTTTTGGTGAAGAAGCCGATTTATTACGTGATTTATCACTTTACATTATTCAGCGGACTCATTGATTACCTACTTATTACTGTGAATTTAATCTGGATAATTACAGGCTCGATTGATAAGCCGGTCACTTCTAAAAGTTACAGGTGATTTTTGTACGTGACCTTTTACGGCTTAGGCCTAGGTCTTCATTATAAATGAGATCCCACAGAATACCGTGTCGACTTTAGGAATTGACTAACACATGAATAATTCAGGTAGTTTCCCTCTATTAGAAACCATTAACTTGTCTACAGACGTCCGTAAATTAAAAAAAGAGCAGTTAAAGCCCTTGGCTGAAGAGCTGCGAAATTATTTAACGCATACGGTGAGCATATCAGGCGGACATTTTTCAGCAGGTTTAGGTACTGTCGAATTGACGGTTGCCTTGCATTATGTGTTTGATACGCCGAACGATCAACTTGTTTGGGATGTGGGACATCAAGCGTATCCGCATAAGATATTGACGGGTCGCAAAGAGCGGATGACGACGATTCGTACCTTAAATGGTGTGTCTGCGTTTCCCAGTCGGGCAGAGAGTGAATACGATGCTTTTGGCGTTGGGCATTCCAGCACCTCCATCAGTGCTGCCTTAGGGATGGCGATTGCCTCGGGCTTGAGAGGCGAAGATAAGCAAATGGTGGCCATTATTGGGGATGGCAGCATCACGGGTGGTATGGCCTACGAGGCAATGAATCACGCGGGTGCTGTGGATGCTAATTTATTGGTTATCTTAAATGATAATGATATGTCCATTTCGCCGCCCGTCGGCGCGATGAGCAATTACCTAACTAAAATCTTATCCAGCAAACTGTACTCCTCACTTCGAGAAGAAAGCAAAAAAGCCTTAAGTAAAATGCCTAGCGTTTGGGAGTTGGCGCGGCGTACCGAAGAACACATGAAAGGTATGATAGTGCCGGGTACTCTATTCGAAGAACTGGGCTTTAATTATATTGGCCCTATCGATGGTCATGACATCGATATGCTGGTGTCTACCCTGGAAAACCTCAAAGCCATTACTGGCCCTCGGTTTCTGCATATTGTTACCAAGAAAGGCAAAGGCTATGCACCCGCAGAAAAAGACCCCTTGGCCTATCACGGCGTGCCTGCGTTTGATCCCAGTTTAGACAGTCTACCTAAAGCAACACCGTCCGTACATCCAAGCTATACCGAAGTCTTTGGTAACTGGTTGTGTGATATGGCCGAGCAGGACGAACGCTTACTGGGTATTACTCCGGCCATGCGTGAAGGTTCTGGCTTAGTCAAATTCTCCCAGCAATACCCAAAGCGTTATTTTGATGTCGCCATTGCCGAACAGCACGCAGTGACCCTTGCGGCGGGTCAGGCCTGTCAGGGTGCAAAACCGGTTGTGGCTATTTATTCCACGTTTTTACAACGCGCCTATGATCAATTGATTCATGATGTTGCCCTCCAAAATCTGGACGTACTCTTTGCTTTAGATCGTGCGGGCTTAGTCGGCCCTGATGGGCCAACCCATGCTGGGAGTTTTGATTATAGCTACCTGGCCTGTATTCCGAATATGTTAATCATGGCGCCGGCTGATGAAAATGAATGTCGGCAAATGCTCTACACGGGTTATCTATACGAAGGGCCGGCCTCTGTGCGCTATCCACGCGGCAAAGGCCCTGGTGTTAGCGTTGAAAAAGCCATGACGGCTCTACCTTTAGGAAAAGCAGAAATACGTCATCAAGGTAAAGGTATCGCCATTTTGGCGTGGGGCAGTATGGTGACGCCTGCTTTAGTGGTGGGCAAGCAATTAGGTGCCACCGTCGTCAATATGCGCTTTGTTAAACCGTTGGATGAACAGCTATTATTAGACTTAGCAAAAAGTCATGATGTATTGGTGACTATCGAAGAAAATGTGCTGTCCGGGGGCGCAGGCAGTGCTGTTAATAACTACCTGCAAGCTCAGCGCATCCTCATGCCAGTCTTAAACATCGGCTTACCTGACAGCTTTGTAGAACAAGGTACACGTGAGGAATTGCTGGCTATTTGTGGGCTGGATGTGAAAGGAATTGCTGAGAAAATAAAGGGCTTTTGTTTTTAATGTTGTAGGTTAGGTTACACAGGGGTTTGTGTTGACCTAACAACCCTTGATATTTATAGCAGGCTTGACATTGCGTTTCGATGGGCAGTCATCCTTGTGTTAGCCTTAAATATTTTTGATATAGAGAATCTGAGTCTTCAAGGTGCTTAGGATCTTTGTCTATACAATCGACAGGACATACTTCCATACATTGCGGAGTGCCATGATGCCCAACGCATTCAGTGCATAGCGCTGGATCGATGATATAAATATCTTCGCCTTGTGAAATAGCCGCATTGGGACATTCTGGTTCACAGACATCACAGTTGATACATTCATCGTTAATGATCAGTGCCATTTAAACTCCTAGTTAAATTTTTTTATTAAACGTTGATGAACGACGACTGGTACAAAACAGGATACATCGCCTTTTAGTTGAGCAATTTCTCTAATCATAGTCGAAGAAATAAATTCGTATTGTTCAGCTGGTGTTAAAAACATCGTTTCTAGTTGGGGAGCCAGTTTTCGATTCATTCCAGCTAATTGGAATTCATATTCAAAATCAGTGACAGCACGTAAGCCCCTTAAGATGACAGTCGCGTTTTGTTGTTTTGCGCAATCAACGAGTAAGTTATCAAATCCGATGACCTGTATGTTAGTAAATTCAGTGGTGACGGATTCTACCATTTGAACCCGTTCTTCTAGTGTAAATAAAGGTGTTTTACCCCGGTTGACAGCTACAGCCACAATAACTTTACTGTATAGTTTTGATGCTCTGGCTATGATATCCAGGTGTCCATTGGTAATTGGGTCGAAAGTACCCGGATAAATCGCATTAATTTGCATAGCATGTCGTTATCAAAAAAGTTGCTAATTCTATACTAACCGATTAAATTAACAAACTCTTTTAGCTGGTACAACAGAGCTGTTATTTGATTCGTTCATTGTTTTATCTTAAAGAGGATTTTTTTCCCTATGTCGAAGAACATTTTATCACTCAATCATGCCAGCTTTATAGTGGCAGACATTAATAGAGCACTGCCTTTTTATTTAGATATTCTTGGTTTGAAACAAGTCGATAGACCCGACTTGGGGTTTCCTGGCGCTTGGTTGCAATTAGGTCCTCAGCAAATACATTTATTGGAGTTAGACAATCCAGATCCGATTGAGGGTAGACCTCATCATGGTGGGCGTGATCGGCATATTGCTTTAAATGCCTTAGCGTTGGCACCTATTCAGGCGGCTTTAGATAAGGCTGGCATATTTTATACCATGAGTATTTCTGGGCGTAGAGCGATGTTTTGTCGCGATTATGATGGAAACACGGTGGAAATTATTGAACAGACTCAGTGAGTGAGTTTAAATTGATTACTTGAAGTTAATCTTTAGTCAGAAATTTTTATTGATGGGGGGAGTTGTTATGAAATTTACACCTGTATTATTACCGATTATTATTGAAGCAATTGCTGATGTTATTGAAAAGAATTCAGTTGAAGTAACAGACTTGGATCAAGCATTAGGTGATGGTGATCACGTTATTAACTTGCAACGTGGCCTTGATGCCTTGATGTCCGAACGTGCTGAGTTAGCACAGTTGGATTGGGTTGATGCCTGGCATAAGATTGGGATGATGTTGATGGTGTCTGTGGGTGGCGCATCAGGCTCCCTTTATGGTACATTATTTATAGCTTTAAGTAGGGCTGGGCGTGATAAAGAATTAGCGCTTCAAATTTTCGCTGATGTCCTGACCCAAGGGGTAGAAGCCGTTAAAAAGCGGGGGCGTTCTGATTCAGGCGAAAAAACCTTATTGGATGTTTTTATACCAGTGGTCAATTATTTGCGTACCGCCTCTGTTGATTCGACCTCTTTAGTCGATGTTTTGGATAATGTGTCCAAAGTCGCTATTGCTGGCATGGAATCAACTCGTAATATGCTTGCAACCAAGGGACGTGCTTCTTTTCTAGAAGAGCGCTCCCTGGGTCACATTGATGCCGGTGCAAAGACCGCGCAGTTAATGATTTGTGCAATTGTTGATGTATTATCCAGTCAATTAACGTCCCCAACTTAAATTAGCGCTATGAACAGGGGCATCCCAAAGGTGCGTTAGTTCTTCATCTAATAGGGTTAAGGTAATTGAGCAGCCGGCCATATCCAGAGAGGTTGTGTAATTGCCCACTAATGAACGCGCGATGGTGAGGCCTTTTTTTTCCCAGAATTGGGCAGCAAGATCATAAATAAGATACAGTTCCATGAGTGGGGTTGCTCCGAAGCCATTAACATGCAATAGCACGGATTGACCTTCTCGGGGCTTCAGTTCCTCATTTATTTTATGCGCTAATAGCTCTACTATCTCGCTCGCGCTCGCTAATTTGAGCGTTTCATGGCCTCGTTCACCATGAATACCAACACCCATTTCCATTTCATCGTTTTTCAAGTCAAAAGTAGGTTTGCCCAAGGCGGGTACCGTACAACTAGAGAGTGCGACACCAATGGATGCAGTTAAACTGTTGACTTTATCACCCAATATTTTGCAGGTGTTTAAATCAGCGCCTTGTTCTGCTGCCGCACCGACTATTTTTTCTACAATTAAGGTGCCTGCTACACCCCGTCGTCCTATGCTGTGAGACTTTGGTAAGGAAATATCATCACTGACCAATACTGTTGCATTCGGGCAATCAAGCATTTCGGCAGCCATTTCAAAATTCATCACATCACCGGCATAATTTTTAACGATAAATAAGACGCCACCGCCACTTTCGACGCTTTGAGCCGCTGCTAACATTTGGTCTGGCGTTGGCGAGGTAAAAACCTGACCAGGGCAGGCAGCATCTAATAAGCCTGTGCCAACAAAACCAATATGTAGCGGTTCATGTCCAGAGCCACCGCCCGATATTAAAGCGACTTTACCAGGTGGCGTCGTCGGATTCTTTCGCTCAATAAAGCGGGGAGTCGTATTCAGCTTAATAATATCGGCGTGTGCCTTAGCAAAGCCTAACAGGCTTTCATCAAGGAGAGATCCAGTTGAGTTGATAAATTTTTTCATGGCTGCCTTTCTATGAGTTATTCTTATAATTGTAAAGTGATCAATTAGGACGATGAAGTGACTACACTATTACGACGACATCTGGTTTCTTAATGCTTCGGTTACGGCTTTAATATCAGATAAGACCCAGGTCGGTTGATAATAGGAATTCTTTAAATCATCCTCTGTTGATATCCCTGTCAAGACCATAATACTACGAATACTAGTCCGTACAGCGCCCAAAATATCGGTTTCAAGACGATCACCAATAGCAACGGTTTCATCAGGATTAACCCCTAACAAGTTAAGTGCTTGCTGATACATGATGGGCTCGGGTTTACCAATGATAGTGGGTATAACTCCTGTTGCTGCGGTTAAAGCAGCTAAGATAGCGCCATTGCCATGGGTTACGCCACGTTCAGTTGGGAGTGTGGTATCTGCATTCGTGCCAATGAATTTAGCGCCTTCACGAATGTTGAGGGTCGCCGTTGCCAGCTTATGCCAGGTTAACGTTTCATCTTTTCCACAGACGACAATATCAGCACCCTGAGTGTTTTTATCAGGACTATTTTTTACTTCATAGAGACCTGTTAAGGTAAAGCCCTTTTCAATCAGCGGTTGGGTCGCACCATCCACGCCAATGACAAAAACGTTAGTTTCAGAGGGTGTGACAAGTTCACTGAGGTAAAGTGCGGTAGCGGTTCCAGAGGTCAGGATTTGATCTTCTGAGATAGTTACGCCCATTTTATCCAGTTTTGTTACATATTGCTCTGGTGTTAAACTAGCGTTGTTAGTGGCTAAAATAAAGCGAATCTGTAATTCGTGGAGTGCTTGGAAGAAGTCTTTCATCCCCGGAATGGCTTGGGTACCATGCCATAAAACTCCATCCATATCGATAATGAGTGCGCGAATATTTGAAAAGGATTGCATAGTGGTTGTTCTCAACAATAGTTTTTTACAGGGCTTAAGAAGACTGATAGCCGTGACTGTTTTTTGCTACCCAACGTTCTTGTTCATTAAGTAACAGCTCTTTTTTCCAAAAAGGAGCTTTTGACTTTAAGGCTTCCATAATAAATCGACTGGCATCAAAGGCATCGCCACGATGAGATGACCAGACGGCGACCAGTACAATCGGTTCTTTAGGAAAAATATCGCCGACTCGATGGACTACCAGACTATCAATCAGTGCCCATTGATTTTGTGCTTCGATAAGGATTTTATCGAGTTGTTTTTCAGTCATTCCGGGGTAGTGTTCTAGGGTCATTCCTTTAACATGGTCGCCGTCATTAAAATCACGCATCGTGCCAATAAAGAGACTGGTCGCTCCAATCGCCCCTAAGGCGTGTAAATGGGTCGCTTCGTAAGCTTGAAGTACCTCGTAGGGATTAAAGGGATGAGTGCAAATAGTAACAGCCATTGTTAACCCCCAGTCACCGGTGGAAAGAAAGCCACTACATCGCCATCCGAAACTGGGTTATCCCAGTCAGCATAGTCCATATTAACTGCAGCCAAGATTTGGTTGGGTCTGTCTTTGTCTGGATTTGCCTGTTGCCAAACATCATAAACGGTTAACGGCTCGGTAAAGATTAGCTCGTCTTTCGAGCGTCCGATACTTTCTTTTAAGCTAGCAAAATAATGCACTTTAATTGACATAATGTTTCACTGAGATACTAAAACGATGGATAATAAAAAGAGTATTCTACGAACTTTTTGACTAATTATCCTATAGATATGACTTATACACCGCATTTTAATCAAGCAGGTGAGGCCCACATGGTCGATGTTGGCGAAAAAACGATTACTCAACGTACCGCCGTGACTGAAGGTTTTATTCAAATGAGCTCTGCAACTCTTCAGTCAATTATCGCGAGTGAACACAAAAAAGGCGATGTACTTGCCATTGCCAGAATTGCGGGCATTATGGCGAGTAAAAAAACCGCCGACCTAATTCCTTTATGTCATCCACTACCCATTACTCATGTTGAGATAAAATTGAACGCTGATGTTGAAAACAGCCGGGTCTGTTGTCAAACAATGGTAAAAACAACCGGACAAACGGGTGTGGAAATTGAAGCACTCTGTGCGACTCAAATTGCTTTGCTCACTATCTATGATATGTGTAAGGGAGTTGATAGGGGCATGGTTATACAGTCTGTGCAGTTGCTTAAAAAGGAAGGGGGTAAATCAGGTCTTTGGGAAAGAAAGAATGTCTAATCCTAATGGCTTAATTACATTTTAGTCAGTCATTAACTACCTGTATTTGTTACACTACACACATAAATTAAGATAATACCAGAGATACTTATGCCGATTACTTTGAAAGAGCTTGCCGAATTTTGTAATGCCCAGGTTGTAGGCGGGGATGCTTCAACCACTATTATTTCTGCTGCCGATATTAAATCAGCGCAAGTTGGGCAGGTTACCCAGTTAACGAACAGTCGCTATGCTCAATATATCAACAACTCACCAGCCTCAGCCTGTTTTATTGCTGAAGGCTTTAAGGTTGAAAATGTTCCTGAATCAATGGCCTTACTGGTGTGCGTTGATCCAGAAATGAGCTTTATTAAAGCGTTAGAATTACTGCATCCTGCGAGAGTTTATACGCCTCAAATTGCACCTCAGGCAGTACTTGAAAGCGATGTCATTTTAGGTGATCAAGTTTATATCGGGCCTTATGCCGTTATTGGTGAAAACGCTCATATTGGCGATGGTACCATCATATTGGCTGGCGCCTATATTGGTAAGCAAGTCAAAATAGGAAAAAACTGCAAGATATATCCTTATGCGGTTATTTATGATGAGGTGATTCTAGGGGATAATGTCACTATTCATTCAGGGGCTATTATCGGGGCGGATGGATTTGGCTATAAGTTTAGAAATTATGTGCATGTTAAAGTGCCTCAGGTCGGTAATGTCGTTATTGATGATAACGTTGAGATTGGAGCCAATACCTGTGTCGATAGAGGTGCCTTAGGCAGTACAGTGATAGGGGCAGGTTCTAAAATAGATAATTTGGTGCAGATTGGCCATAACAATAAAGTCGGTAAAAATGTGATCATGTGCGGTTTAACCGGTGTATCGGGCTCTTGTACTATTGAAGACTATGCCATTCTCGCTGGCAGTTCGGGCGTTGCTGATCATGTGACTATAGGTCAGGGCGCTGTGGTCATGGCGCGTTCGGGTGTGGCCGGTAATGTCAAAGCCGGGGCTCAGGTCTTTGGCAGTCCAGCTAAAGACAAGAAGACGGCTTATAAAGAACAGATTGCAATCAGTAAATTGCCTGAGCTGTTGAAAAAGGTAAAAATGCTGGAAGAGAAGATTCAGGCTCTGGAAGAGAAGAATTAAGTCAAAATTAACGGGATAATCATCATCCCGTTAATTAACAAATAATTCGTCACAACAACAGATGACGAATAACCTACTATTATAGTAGACTATATAAAACATAATCGGTTAAGCAAGATGACAGCAAAAGAAAACGTACACCTGCACGAGATTAATAAGTTTGGTTCGATGGCAGAACGCTGGTGGGATCCTCAGGGAGAATTTAAAACACTCCATGATGTTAATCCCTTACGACTGCAATTTATTCAGAGTTTTGTAGATATTGCCGGAAAACGCATGGTTGATGTGGGTTGTGGTGGTGGTATTTTGACTGAAGGTTTAGCCAAGTCTGGTGCAGATGCCTTGGGTATTGATTTAAGTGAAGAACTGATTGATGTGGCCGATTTGCATGGCTTGGAGTCTGGAGTTAATGCGCATTATCAGAAAATCAGTGTTGAAACCTTGGCAGAGCAACAGCCAGACAGTTTTGATCATGTGACTTGCATGGAAATGCTAGAACATGTACCTGACGCGGGTTCAATTATTTCGGCTTGTGCGCATTTAGTAAAACCCGATGGCATGGTGTTCTTTTCTACCTTGAATCGTCAACCTAAAGCGTATTTACTGGCGATTGTCGCGGCAGAACATGTGTTGCAAATGTTGCCTAAAGGCACACATGATTATAAAACGTTTATCAAGCCCTCTGAGCTTTGCCAATCAGCCAGAAAAGCAGGTCTTGAACTTCAGGGTATGGTGGGTATTGAATATAACCCGTTTAATAAACAGTTTAGATTGGGCAAAGATATTGATGTTAACTATATTGCGGCCTTTAAACGGACGGTGTAGCCATTAATGTTTGCTGACTTTAAGTTATCCTGTGTTTTATTTGATCTCGATGGAACATTAATCGATACCGCACCTGATTTAGTTGTCTGCCTTAATAAATCGTTGATCCAACACGGTTATAAACCTGCTTCTATTAATGAAATAAAGCCCTCCATTTCTCATGGTGCCGTGGTATTGGTCGATAATCTGTTACAACAATCCGCTAGTGCTGAAACCAAAGCGGCGATTGTTGAAGCCATGCTAGACATTTACCTTAAGAACATTGCTGAACACAGTGTCTTTTTTGAGGGGATGACCGAGACTCTGGAACTAATAGAAGCTCAAGGTCTTAAATGGGGCGTTGTTACCAATAAAAGGGAGCGCTTTACTAATCCTTTAATGTCAGCGTTAAATTTGACCGAGCGGGCGGCTTGTATTATCAGTGGAGATACCACCGGTAATCCAAAGCCTCATATAGAACCTATGTTAGCGGCGTGTAAAATAGCCCATGTCAATCCTGAAGAATGTTTCTACATCGGTGATGCCAGTCATGATATTGAAGCCGGTAAGAACGCTCAAATGAAAACACTGGTGGCGCTTTATGGCTACATTAAGGATGATGATCGTCCAGAAACATGGGGGGCAGATGCTTTGATCGCATCTCCACAAGAATTAACTGCTTTGATAAACTCATTATTATGACATTGAAACACCCAGTAATTTTAATCACCGGCGCAGGTGGTGGTCTTGGCAGTACGGCGGCATTGGCATTGGCTAAAGCCGGTGCACATATCATTTTGCTGGATAAAAGCATCCCTAAATTAGAAGTCATTTATGATGCGATATTGGCTGCTAATGCACCGGAACCTATTATTTATCCTTTTGATCTTGCTGGCGCTAATGAAAACGACTATCAAGATCTCGCTAATACAGTGGCTGAAGAATACGGTTCATTACAAGGTCTATTACATTCTGCAGTAGAATTTAGCTCTTTTTCTCCGATTGACCAAGTTAATACGAAAGATTGGGGGCATACTTTAAATGTGAACTTAAATGCGGCTTTTTTATTAACACGGGTGTTATTGCCTGTTTTAGACAAGAGTCAACACGCCTCAGTGGTTTTTACATCCGATTCTTCTGCCAGACGGGTTCATGCTTATTCGGGGGCTTATGGTGTCTCCAAAATAGCGATGGAAGGCTTGGCAAAGGTATTGGCCGAAGAACTGGAGTCCGGTCATAAAATACGGGTCAATACCTTAGTACCTGGACCGGTTGATTCGCCTTTAAGAAAACGCGCCTATCCGGCAGAAGATAAAGCTAAATTGCCAGCCATGGCCTCCTTAGAGCCTGTTTACCAATACCTGTTTGATGCTAGAAGTATTGGTGTCACAGGGCAAATTATTAATGCTCCTACTTTTCATTTATAACGCAATTTTATGGCAGAACGAGAAAGCTTTGTTTTAACCAGAGATGTTAATGTTGTCACTATTCCCGATGGCACACCCAATGTTTTAAGCAAAGGTGAAGAAGTCACTATACATCAATCCTTGGGTAGTAATTACACAGTTGTCACGGAAAGGGGGTATATGGTTCGTATTGCCGGTGTGGATGCAGATGCGTTGGGTAAAGAAATTCATCAATTGCATACCTTAGTTTCGGAGACCAGTTCTGAAGCCGTTAAGAAGAATTGCTGGGAAGTGATGAAAACGGTTTATGATCCAGAAATCCCCGTTAATATTGTTGATCTTGGCTTAGTCTATGGGTGTGAAGTATTACCGGTGGGGATAGGCGAAAATGAAGTTCAGATCAAGATGACTTTAACGGCTCCGGGTTGCGGTATGGGGCCGGTTATTCAAGGTGATGTTGAAAAATCTATTCGGGCTTTACCGGGTGTTGTGCGTGTTAATGTAGAAGTGGTTCTTGATCCCCCTTGGGCTCGAGAAATGATGTCAGAAGTCGCACAAGTACAACTCGGTTTGTATTAACAGTCCATGGCTACCCTTTATTATGCACATCCTGATTTTTTGTTGCATGATACCGGAGACGATCATCCAGAGTGTATCGATCGTCTCAATGTCATTGATCAGGCATTAGAGGCTCCCGAGTTTTCGAATTTAATCAGAATGCTTGCTCCTCTGGGTACAGAGCAGCAAGTACGACTGATACATTCACAATTTCATCTTGAAACGGTTATAGATGCCGTACCTGAGCAGGGACGTACTTATCTGGATGCGGATACCGTGTTATCAACGTATTCAAAGCTGGCGGCTTTTCAGGCCGTGGGTGCTGTTTGTGATGCGGTTGATAACGTATTGACTGATCAGGCAGATAATGCTTTTTGTGCGATTCGCCCTCCAGGTCATCATGCGGAACCCGAACTCTCAATGGGCTTTTGTATCTTTAATAATGTAGCTATTGCTGCAGAATATGCCCGCTTGCATTACTCACTTAAGCGTATTGCCATTATAGATTTTGATGTGCATCACGGTAATGGCACGCAAGCTGCATTTTATAAGAATCCGGCTGTTTTTTATGCGTCCAGTCATGAGATGCCCAATTATCCCGGCACAGGCTATCCGAATGAGATCGGTCTGGGGAATATTGTTAATGTGCCTTTGAGGGCAGGGGATACCGGTACTGAGTTTAGGCATAAATACACATCAATTATTTTACCTGCGTTAAGAAGCTTTAAGCCTGAGTTGTTGTTGATATCAGCAGGTTTTGATGCCCACAAGGATGATCCCTTGAGTTCTGTGAACTTGGTAGAGGATGATTTTAGATGGATAACTAAAGAGTTAATAGATTGTGCAGAGCAGTATTGTAAGGGTAGGGTTATTTCAGTGCTGGAAGGGGGGTATGACCTTAAGGCATTGGCGGCTAGTGTGGCTGTTCATGTTAAGACTTTGTTGGGTGGGGAGTAGCTGGAATACCCCGTCTCTTCAGGGCGGGGATGTAAGGATGCTTTGATGCTTGCTCAGTCTTGACAATGGGGAATACCTATACCTTATAGTCTCTCCCTTATATCA
>Ga0118677_10011160_pt1 | contig 13550 bp, 10 predicted proteins | sample AliMusrvi5mmetaG_FD_86154 | JGI IMG/M metagenome (GOLD analysis project Ga0118677, IMG submission 86154)
GGAGAATCCGGTTCATTTCCGTGTGGCGCGATCGGCCACCCATTGGTGGATTTCCGTACGGGTTTTAGCCCAGGCTGCGGGCGCATTCCGTTCCTTGAGGAAGCGATCGTAAAAGGCGAGCAGGGCATCGTGGAGCGTCTGGAGCGCGATCATCCGTTCCTGGAAATGGGCGGCGGCATCGACTTTTTCAATCTCGGGCAGTTTCAATCCGCGCAGGCTGAAGGTGTCGGCATCGAGCGTGACGTGCCAGGATTCCTTCTGACGGGCAAGGATCAGAGAAGCCCGCCGGAGTTTTTTCCCGCTGAGCAGGGCGGTTTTGGCTTCGGCGCTGAGCAAAGGATTCCCATGGCGCAGAACGGTTTCATGGGCGCCATCGCCTTCCTTGAAAAAGGTCAGGGTTCCGTCGAGTGCGACGCCGAATTCGCCGAGGTCGGGAAAGCGCGCAAGCCCGCCGCGGGCTTCCGAGAAAAACCAAAGCCAGGTGAGAAAATCGCGGCCCGGCCCGGCGTCCGCATCCTCGTCATCGCATTCGGGCGAGAAACTGGAGGGTTTCAGGGGGCGAAGATCGAGATGCAGCCGATGGGCGGCGGCGGTCATGGGATCGACGGGCGCGAGGTTAAACCCGAGGGTTTCCCGGAAGTGGGCCTGGAGCACTTCGAGCTGGCTGTCGGAGATGGCTTCGGCGAAGAGCAGGGGACTGCCGGGTTTATGGACCAACGTCATGCCCTTGAGCTGGGGCGGCATGGAGGGGAGCAGGCGGTCGATGTTTTCCTTGCGGATTCGGGAACGGGTTTTACGGTCGACTTCGGCCTGGCCGGAGGCCCGGAGGTGCGCGATCTCATCCATGCGGCATTGGGCGCGGAGAAGGGATTCGGGGATTTTTTTCTCGGCGCACATGAGGGCGATACGCAGGTAGCCGGCGAAGAAGGCGGAGGATTCATCGAGGGTGCGGTCGAGGAGATGCCGTCCGCCGACCCAGCCGTGCAATTGGCCTTCGCCCAGGGTGTCGAGGGGCGGGACCATGCGGGCCCGGAAGAGGGCGAGGGCATTATCCGGCAGGGGTTGGGGCAAATAAAACATGCGACAACTGATGCTTCCGCTTTCGAATGACACGGGGAACCTCCTTGGACTCGATAAAAGTGAGGGGGTAGAGTAGCCGGGAATCGACTCGGGCGCAAAGTTTTTCGTGGAGTCAGCGCCCCGGTCCTGATATATGGGAGAGGTGACAAACGGACTGTGGAGGATTGGATATGAGACAGGAAGCTTTGACCCGATGGACCCCTGAGAACGCGGCCGAACTTTACGGCATACGGAACTGGGGGGCGGGATATTACGATGTGGCGGCCAATGGTGAGGTCGTCGTGCGACCCGGGGGAGTACGGGGAGGGGTGGAAATCAGCCTGATGAGCCTGGTGAAACGCCTCGAAAAACGGGGATTGAACATGCCGGTTGTGATCCGGTTTGCCAATATCCTGGCCTCGCAGATTGCGCAGATCAACGAAAGTTTTCGCAAGGCGATCCGCGAAGCCGGTTATTCCGGAAAATACCGCGGGGTGTTTCCGATCAAGGTCAATCAGCAGAGCGAGATCGTTGAGGACATCACCGAATTCGGGGCGCAGTATCACCATGGATTGGAAGCCGGGAGCAAGGCTGAATTGATCGCCGCTGTGTCGCACATGCACGATCCGGAAGCCCTGATCGTGTGCAACGGGTACAAGGATGAGGAATACCTGGACCTGGCCTTGCATGCCCAGACCATGGGGGTGCAGACCCTGATCGTGATTGAAATGCCCGATGAGTTGGACCTGATTCTGGAGCGGGCCGCCAAGTTGCATCTCAAGCCCCGGCTGGGAGTACGGGCCAAGTTATCGAGCCGGGCAGGGGGACATTGGGACGCATCGGGGGGGGATCGCAGTAAATTCGGGTTGGACGCCTCCCAGATTATTGAGCTGGTGGACAGCCTGCGTCAGAAACAGATGCTGGACTGTCTGCAATTGTTGCATTACCACCTGGGCAGCCAGGTGTCGGACATTCGCAAAGTGCGGAATGCCCTGCAGGAGGCCTGCCGCTTCTATGTCGATCTTTACCGCGAAGGGGCGCCGTTGGGGATGTTGAATATCGGCGGCGGGCTGGCGGTGGACTACGATGGGTCACATAGTAATTTCGCCAGCAGCACCAACTACAGTATTGCCGAGTACGCATCGGATGTGGTTGAAGTGATCAAGAAAAATCTCGACCAGGCCGGAATTCCGCATCCGATGATCGTGAGTGAATCGGGGCGCGCGACGGCGGCGCATCATTCGGTCTTCATTTTCAATGTCCTGGACGTGAGGCGGTTCGAGCCCAAAACCATTCCGGATCGGTTGTCGGTCGATTCGAGCGAGATGCTGGAAAACCTGTTGGAGGTGTGCCAGACCCTGACCCCGCGCAATGTCCAGGAGGCCTATCACGATGCGGTGTATTACCGGGAGGAAATCCGGGGTCTGTTTCTACATGGCGATGTGACCCTGCGCGAGCGGGCCCTGGGCGAATCGATCTTCTGGCGGATCATCCGCCGGATCACGGAACTCGTCAAAGACCGCAAATACATTCCCGATGAAATGGAATCGATGGACGCCGCGATCGCCGATGTCTATTACGGCAATTTCAGCGTCTTTCAATCGGTTCCCGATTTTTGGGCGGTGGACCAGTTGTTTCCGGTCATGCCGATTCACCGGTTGAACGAGCGGCCGACCCGGCGGGGGGTGATTGCCGATATCACCTGCGATTCGGATGGAAAAATTGACCGGTTCATTGATCTGCACGATGTTCGGCATGTGCTGGAACTGCACGAATTGAAATCCAAGGAAGAATATTACGTGGGCGTATTCCTGACCGGGGCCTATCAGGAAACGATCGGGGACATGCATAACCTGATTGGCAATACGAATGCCCTGCATGTCTGGATCGGGCCGGACGGCAAGATCACCGAATCCAAGGAGATCTGCGGCGACCGGATCGACGAAATCCTGACTTACATGGAATATTCACCCGAGGACGTGTTGAAACGCATCGAGGCGCGGGCCGAAAAGGCCGTCCACTCCAAGATGATCAATGCCCGCGAGAAGCAGGCCCTGATGAAGGCGTATCGGGTGGGAATCAGCGGCTATACCTATTTTGAGAAATAATCGGTTGTTGGGACCGTATTTATCATGAACTCCGCACCCTCCCTAACGGTGGCCGTCGGCTTGAGCGGCGGAGTGGATTCCGCTGTGGCCGCGGCTTTGCTGGTGGAGGCCGGGTATCGGGTTATTGGTTTGACGATGGCCGTGTATGATGGAGGGACGGGCGCCTGTTCCTCGAGCGGCCGGGGACACGCCTGCTATGGGCCCGAAGAGGAAGATCTGGAGGCGGCGCGAGCGGTGGCGGCCCACCTGGGGATTGCCCACCACTCGATCGATGTCCGGGCCGAATATCGGACCGCGGTGCTGGACTATTTCACCGGGGAATATTTACAAGGGCGCACGCCGAATCCCTGTGTCCGGTGCAATCCCGTGGTGAAGTTCGGTTTTTTGATTGAGCGGGCGCGGGAGCAGGGCGTGACGTTCGACCGGTTTGCCACCGGGCACTACGTGCGGGTCGAGCGGCTGGCGGATTCGGGCCAGGTGGTATTGAAACGGGGCGTTGACCCGCGCAAGGATCAGTCCTATTTTCTGTATGGTTTGCGTCGGGAACTTTTACCCGATTTACTTTTCCCCTTGGGGGGATTGACCAAGGCTGAGGTGCGTGAGCGGGCGCGGCAATTGAGCCTGCCCGTGGCGGAGCGCGTTGAAAGCCAGGATTTCATGAGCGAGGATTACACGACGCTGTTCCGTCCCGATGAACTCAAGCCGGGTCCAATTCTGGACGAAGCCGGGCACGAGGTGGGCCAGCATGAGGGAATCGTGCGCTATACGATCGGCCAACGCAAAGGTTTGAAGATTTATGGACCGGATCCGGTGTATGTCGTGGCGATTGATGCCGCCCGGAACGCGGTGATCGTGGGTCCCCGCGAACGGCTATTCAGTTGTATTCTTGAGGCCGATCGCCTGAATTGGCTGGTGGCCGCGCCGCCCGTCGAACCGGTCCGGATCACGGCCCGGATTCGCAGTAATCACGCGGCAGCCCCGGCGACGCTCGAACGGTGCGGTTCGGATCGGCTGATGGCCCGGGTGATCTTCGATGAGCCGCAATCAGCCATCACCCCGGGACAGGCGGTGGTGTTTTATGATGGCGACGTAGTGCTGGGCGGCGGAATTATTCGAACGCGAGGTTGAAGGGAGCAGGCATGGACCGATGGATCATGGAACAGGCGGCGGGGGCCATGGCGGGACGGAAGATGGACCGGGCGTCGGCCGAACGCTGGTTGGAACTGACACCGGATGTCTTTCCGGCTTTACTCCATGCCGCATCCCGGGTCCGTACCCAGTTCCGGGGCAATCGGGTCAAGACCTGTTCGATCGTCAACGCCAAAAGCGGAGCCTGTAGCGAGGATTGTAAATACTGTGCCCAATCGGCACATCATGCCACCGCTACGCCGGTTTATCCGTTGATGGAGACCGATGCGATTCTCCAAAGGGTCACGCAGGAGGAGGGGCACAGCCAACGATTTGGAATCGTCACTTCCGGGCGGGGATTGGATGAAGAGGATCTGGGTGGGGTCTGTCGCGCGATCGAAGGTTTTGCGGCGAAGGGGTTGGAACAGAAGCCCTGTGCCTCTTTGGGAATTTTGGATGAGGCGGCCTTCCGCAAGTTGAAAGCCGCTGGTTTGACGCGTTACCATCATAATTTGGAAACATCGCGAAATTTCTATCCCTCCATCTGCACCACGCATACCTATGACGATCGGGTCCGGACCATTCGCGCCGCGAAGCGGGCGGGATTGGAACTGTGCGTGGGTGGCATTTTGGGGATGGGCGAGTCCCGGGCCGACCGGATTGATTTTATCCAGGAAGTGGATTCCCTTGATCCGGTGTCCGTGCCGATCAATTTCCTCGTGGGTGTGCCCGGGACGGAACTGGCGGATCAAGCTCCGTTGGCGTTGTGGGAGGCGGTTAAAATTATTTCGCTTGCGCGTTTGATGATGCCTCAACGTGATATTCTATTAGGGGCGGGTCGGTTGGAAATCTTCAAGGACGCCCAGCACCTGGTATTTCTGGCCGGCGCCAATAGTATGATCATCGGTGATTTGCTGACGGTCAAGAATCGGACGGTTGAAGAGGATCTGCGGATCCTGGCGGATTTGGGGCTGGAACTGGATTTCGGGGATGATTAAAATACGACACCAATACGTCAAGTTTCAGGGAAAGAGTGGACAGGATGACAGGATATCCTGTTGATCTTTGATCCAGAAAGCCAAAGCCCATGAAGTGTGAAGACATTACGCGGCAAATTATTGGTTGCGTTTACAAGGTGTACAACCACATGGGCTTTGGCTTTCTGGAATCCGTCTACGAGAAGTGTTTGGTCATTGAGTTGCGGCAGGCGCGGTTGAAAGTGGAGACACAGAAATCCATTCCAGTCACCTATGAGGGACACAGCGTTGGCGACTTCACAGCGGATTTGGTGGTCGAGAATCTGGTGATCGTGGAGTTGAAGTCGGTGCAACGGCTGATCAGAGCACACGAGGTCCAATTGGTCAACTACCTTGTGGCGACGGGTTTGCCCGTTGGACTGTTCATCAACTTCGGGGAAACAAAGGCTGAGGTGAAACGAAAAGTGCGACAATTAGACTCCGGAGTCCGATCTGGATCAACAAGATACGCAATAGAACTATCCTGTAATCCTGTCAATTTCTGAGTTCGCAAGGAGGCGCGGGTGAAAGATCTGAAAGCAAGGCAATATGAATCATACCAGTAAAAAAATAGCGGCTTTAAAGGCGCTATTGGCGGCGATGAAAAGCGTCTTAGTGGCCTTTTCGGGAGGGGTGGATAGCGCCTACCTGCTGGCTGTGGCGAAGGAGGTAATGGGTGACGCGGCGCACGCTGTGACGGCCGTTTCGTCCACCTATTCGCCCCGTGAAGTCGAGTCTGCCCGTCAGATGGCCGCCCATCTGGGAGTGCCCTTGGAGATCCTTGAAACCGACGAATTCAGCGACGAACGGTTTGTGGCGAATCCCAAGGAACGGTGTTATTGGTGCAAAACCGAACTGTTTGGCAAACTGGCTCGCCGCGCGGCGGAGTTGGGGTGTTCGGCGGTGTTGGACGGGTCGAACGCGGATGATACCGGGGATTTCCGGCCGGGGATGAAGGCCGCGCGGGAACTGGGCGTGCGAAGCCCCTTGATGGAAGTGGGGCTGACCAAGGCGGAGATTCGGGCGGAGTCGCGGCGAATGGGTTTGCCGACGTGGAACAAGCCTTCTTATGCCTGCTTGGCCAGCCGGATTCCCTATGGGACCCGGATCACGCCGGAGATCGTGGCACGGATCGAGGCGTGTGAGTGCTTTTTGCGGGACGCGGGATTCAGTCAGGTTCGGGTTCGACACCACGGGAATTTGGCACGGATTGAAGTGGGTCCGGAAGAATTTGCACGGGTCATCGAACCGCGTCTGCGAGAACGCCTGGTGGCGGCGGTCAAGGCGTTGGGATATACGTATGTGACGCTGGATCTTCAGGGATATCGGACGGGGAGCATGAATGAGGTGCTGGATCGGGCAACGGATTGATTTCACCAGAGGACTTTGTCCATGACGATCGTACGCATCAAAGCATCGCGCTTAATCCTTCTGGTCAGCGTTGTCCTGCTGATTGGCGTCTGGCTGGGAATAAAGCTGCCCCACCAATCCACTTTGCCCGCACGACAGAGATCTGAATCGTTCGGAACCACTGCTGAATCAGCGTCAGGGGAGTGGTCGGGACCCCGTCCGGTTCTAAAAGGCAAGAAATCCCCGGTCGAACCCCATTTCCCGGCACCCAAACTGTCCGTGCAATCGACCCAGACGGTGGTCGATGTGTCCGTGCCAGGCGCCTCATTGGTTCGACAGTTACTGAACGGGAGTATGACCAACAAGCTTTCGCGCGAACAGATCGAATCCTACCTGCGCGAAAACAAACGCAGTGCCACCAGCTTACTGGCAGCCGCGCGCATCAGCAAGGATCCGGCCTTTCTTTGCGAGGCCCTGAAGTCTTTCCCGGGCGACCCGCGTGTGCTTCTCGATTATTTGATGTTTGATAAAACGATCACGGACTCCGAACGGCGCCAGGCCATCGATGCTTTTCGAGAGGCATCGCCCGACAATGCCCTGGGCAATTACCTTTCCGCACTGGATCACTTTACCCAGGGTAATGAGGATGAAGCGGTGCGGGATTTGTGGAATTCACTGGATCAGGCCAAGATCGGGAGTTACACTCTGGAAACCATGCAGGATGTCCAGGAAGCCTATCAGGCCGCAGGCTACTCCCCAGCGCAGGCTGCTATTCTCGCCTTTTACGGTACGGAATTGCCAGAATTACAGCAGATGAATGATCTATCCAAGCGCTTATCTGCCTTACAGGCACAATACATTCAGGCTGGGGACATGGAATCGGCCCAGTCCATTGCCGAAGTCGGGCTCCGGCTGGGAACACAGATGCAGGAAACCCAGGGATATTTCATGGTCGGGGATTTGGTCGGAATGAAGATTGAGAAACAATTCCTTGAAAGTCTGGATCCCAACGCCGTGTTGATCGCCGGCAATCAGACGGTGGGCGACCGCCTGACCGGTTTGGATCAGCGCAAGCAAATGATCAAGGACCTGGTCGCTCCAATTGAGGAATTGCTTCCAAACCTGTCCGAATCAGAAGTGACCACTTACATTGAGCGCACCAAACTTTTTGGAGAAATTGAATCGACCCGATGGCTCCTGGGCAAGCACGGGATTGCGGTTGTCACGCCCTGAGAGGAACTCCCTACAGATGCATTGCGCCATGATACAAGCAGGCGATCTTCAAGCCATTATCGGCGATACCGCGCGGGATGGGATTGGGGGGCGTCAATATTGCGGTGTTTGGTCGTTGACCTCCAAACACCGGCCGTTTAATGCCTTCGGCAATAGTTATGCGGGTTTGATTCCCACAGACCTCCGGGGGCGCGAATTGGCCCTGGAACAGCCGGATGAAAACACCGTCGTCCTGACCCATTCGGCCTCGCCGACCTATCCTTGTGAAGCCCGGGCCGTTTACCGGCTGACGCCTCCGTATTACATCGATCACGAATTGCGGATCCGGGACCTGCACGATCTGCGCTTGCCGGGATGCGGATTCCGCGAAGTCGCCTGGTGTTCGTATATGAATTGCCCGGAAGATCCCCAATTGCGCTTTTTGTCGGACGGTCAATGGATGAGCTACTTGTCCCCTCGTCATGGATATGGGAGCCAGATTGCCCCGGGGTATGTGCCCGATTCGGACTTGGAAGTTTTTCCACCCCGGGAAATGCGCGGCAATTCGCCCCACCCATTTCATTGGGATCGGATTACCCCGCGGTTTGACCGTCCCTACTATTATGGACGGTTGGGGTCAATGGCCTTGATGCATTTGTTTGGTCAGCCGCAATGGCTCCGCTTCTTTTGCTCGCCCACAGGCGGAGGAGTGAGTTTGATTTCCGGGGCGGCTTGTCCCGCCTGGGATTTCGAATGGATCATTCCCTCGGCCGATTATGAGGTGGGGCGCGATTATACCTTCCGGATGCGATTGGTTTACAAGCCGTTTGTGAGCGACGACGAAGTGACGAGCGAATATGAAAATGTCTGCGAACACTTTTGAGAGATGGCCCTATCAAAACAAATCCTTTTAACAACATGAACCCTTCCTTGAATTGGTTGCAATTACCCGCCCGATTCCCAAGGCCGATCTGTTCGGCAGATGTGGGGATGACGCTGGACCGGTTCCTGACACCCACCGGCGACGCTGAGGCGGTCGAAAAGACGCGCGTTAAAATCTGGCGTGATCGGACGGCGTTGCATCTCAATGCGGAATGCCGCACTGCGGCGATGCAACGCGTTCGCCGCAGCGCAAAATACACCCGCGATCAACAAGCGGATGATACGTTGGAAATTCAAATTGATGTCGGCCACACGCAAAGCCGATATCTCCAGGCCATCATCCTTCCGAGCGGGAGCGTCACCACCTACCGGGGATCCAGTAACCGGGTCGAACAAGGTTGCCATCCGCCCTTGACGGTGAATGTTGCCTTGCGGAAGAAGGCGTGGGTGGTGCGGGTCGTGATTCCTTTTGCCAGTCTGGACGGCACGCCGAACGAGGGTGAAATCTGGGGTTTTAACGTTCTCCGCGTGAACCGGTCGGAACCGACCGGCTATGTGCAATGGTCCCCCACCATCGAGGATGGGACCCGGCCGGATTTGTTCGGGACCCTTCGGTTCGCCGTGCGACCGAAATTGCCGCCGCGTGAACGGGAAGTGGCCGCGTTTCAGAAATGGGCCCGGATGCGGCACGATTATTTTCTTAAATCCATCCACCGGCTGGATGATTTTGTTGCGCGCCGCCATTCGCAACCGACGGTGCCGATTCGGTGGGAGGGAATCGCGCCCGGCAAGCGCGGTATTCCGATTCGCGATCGCGCGTTGACCTTGGCTTCGGCAAAACAACTGCGTGCCCAGATCGCGGGCTGGGGTACTGAAGTACCCGTCGGAGTCGCTCTGGCGACGATGTCGTGGGCGGCCTTGGCGGATGCATTTTTGCTGACCGGCGATGTGAGCTACGCGGCTGCTTTGGAGCAGGCCATTCTCGCGCGGGAGAGAGCGATTGGGAAAATTATCACCACGTCGGATCAACCGCGCGGGGCGCTCTACTCGGACTTTGAAGTCTGTTCCGTCGCCATGCTCGCTTACGCATTTTTGACCGTGAATAAGAAATTTCCCCTCTCGTCTGCGGCCCAGGAATCCGTGTCGCGCTCGGTATTACGTTCGGCACGGTATACTGCGCTACGGGTGAGTACCGGTTATTTTTATGGCAACCATCAGATGTACGAGTGTTCCGGCCTGGCTATCCTGGCGACGCTTTTTCCGGAGTTTCCGGAGCGTCAGGAATGGGCGCGAATCGCGTCACGCGGTTTGGCGGAACATCTGCGACGGGAGGTGTTGGCCGATGGGGGCTATGCCGAGCGTTGCGGGTATCATTCGGTGGCGATGAATTTCACGACGCAAGCGGTGATGACGATCCAGTGGAATCATGCGGAGAAACTTTTTCCCGAGCTGATGAGCCGCCCCAGTCTGCGACGACTCGAGCAGATGTATGAATGGGTGCGGGCGCTAAGGGCACCTGACCACACCTTGCCGGGTTTTGGCGATTATGCGATGTATCCCCAACTCCGATTGCTGCAGCAAGGATCCTGCGCACTGCGGAATCGATCCCTCCTGCGTCCGCCCCCAGCCCAATCCGTTTCGCTGCCGGCCTCCCAGTTCACGGTCCTGCGCGGCCGCCAATTCTACATGGCGGTGGACTACGGTCCGCTGGGCGGGCAACACAGTCATTGTGACAGTATGGGATTTGTGGCTTACGCGTTTGGCGAACCGGTTGCGGTTGAGGGAAGCATCACAGATTATGGCGATCCCCGCTACACCCGTTGGTTCCGTACCATTCAGGCGCACAATGTTGTCATCGTGGACGGTGCCGAGCCCGAGAAAGTGGCTGAACAACGGGTTTGGCGCAGCACTCCGCAGATGGACGTACTGAAAATGCGTGGCCGAGGTTATGAGTATTCGCACGGTGTTATTCATGAACGAACGATCTATTTTGTTAAGGCTGGATTTTGGTTTATTCACGATCGGCTGCGCGCCCGGGAAGGCGGACATCGATATGATTGGACGCTGCACACTCCGGTGCGGGTGGTGACGCGTTCCGACAAATCATTGGCCGGATTATCGCCCTCAGGCCGGGTGGGGTTGTTGATTTTGCCGGGTGACGCCGCGGAATTGTCGCCGCCGACCCTGGATCACAAGCCCTGCGCCACCCTTCAGCCTGGGTGTAGCTGGGTCCGGGCAGTGGATATGACCCGCTCGAACGCGGAAATGCCGATGGTTACATTTCACAAACAACAGGCGCGCACTGGGGATACGACCTTTGCGACGGTTTTGCTGCCGTACCAGGGAAAGTGTCCATCGGCTAAACTCATTCGTCTAGACGATGGCCGATACGATTTACGGTTGGGTCAGCACAAGCGGTGGCAATTCGATATGACAAAATTGCCCTAGCAGATCCTTCCCCAAGGCAGTGATTTTCTGGTATGATTTCATAGGCGCAGGTGCCTGTTTCATCAAAGACCTTTTCATCTGTGAGGATTTTTCGGCCTCAACTCATCCTTTCCCTGATAGACGCTTCGCTTGATCGGATCGAAGATGATGCCGCTGACATCCCGTATTCGGCAAGACCGTCTGGCATAACCTGGCCGGCCACCCCAAGGGTATTACTCTGGGGTCGACCGGCTGGAATGAGAGACTCTTCATTCGCAAGATCGATTTCCTCAGGCGAAGGTCCGTCGGCGGGAGAGAGGCGGGAGGACGAACGCATGAAACGGATGGTTAAGGGAACGATTATTCTAGCGGTGCTGCTGCTGGTGGGTGGAGCCATCTGGTGGTACTGGCATGCCCATAGAGCTCCCGCCGTCACCTATTTGACGGCGGCAGTCACGCGCGGCGATCTCGTGGCGACCATCGCTGCCACTGGCACGGTGGAACCCGAAGAGGTAGTGGACGTAGGCGCTCAAGTGGCCGGACTGATCACCGCTTTTGGGATGGATGAGCATGGCAAACCGATCGACTACGGCTCGGAGGTCGAATCCAATACCGTGCTGGCCCGGATCGATGACTCCATGTATGCCGCCGATGCGGCCCAGGCCGAAGCCCAGTTGCAGCAATCCAAGGCGGGGGAAGTCAGCGCTAAAGCCAACTTACAGCAACTCAAAGCCAAGCTCGATCAAGCCCAGCGCGACTGGGACCGGGCCCAGAAGATCGGTCCTTCGGGAGCCCTGGCGCAAAGTGCTTACGATGCCTATCGGTCTGCCTATGATAGCGCCCTGGCCAATGTCGCTGTAGGGGACGCGGCCATTTTACAGGCCCACGCGGCAGTTGCCCAAGCGGAGGCGGCGGTGTCGCGGGCTCAATTAAACCTGGGATACTGTGTGATCAAGTCGCCGGTCAAAGGCGTGATCATCGATCGCCGGGTGAACATCGGTCAGACGGTGGTCTCCAGCCTGAACGCCCCGAGCCTGTTTTTGCTTGCCCAGGATCTGAAGCGGATGCAGGTTTGGGTTGCGGTCAATGAGGCTGATATCGGCCTGATCAAGCCCGGATTACCGGTGACGTTTACTGTGGATGCCTATCCTGATGTGGTGTTCAAAGGCGAGGTGGGTCAGGTGCGCCTGAATGCCACAATGACCCAAAACGTGGTGACCTATACGGTGGAGATCGTCACCGACAACTCCAACGGGAAACTCTTGCCCTACCTGACGGCCAACGTGAAATTTCAGATCAGCCATCGTGAGAAGGTGCTCCTGGTGCCTAATGCCGCCGTGCATTGGACGCCGCCCCCGCAATTGATTGCACCGGATGCCCGTACCGCCGGTGCAGGGCGAGGCCGCCGGTCGTCGGGCGCTGGGGCGCAGGAAAGCGGGACCGAGACGTCGCAGGCAGCGCCCTCGCGCGGTACCGTGTGGGAGCAGGATGGCGATTTTGTTCGGCCCGTCCGGGTGCACCTCGGTCTGAGTGATGGCATTATGTCTGAAGTGCAGAGCGATAGCTTGGAGGAGGGTACGGAAGTGGTCGTGTCGGAAGCGGGTCCAGCGGCGGGCGAGGGGGGGAGCGCGGGCCCCAGCAGCGCCGGGGGAGCCAGTTCGAATACCAATCCTTTTGTCCCGCAATTCCCAAACCGGCGTCGGTGAAACAACGCATCCGCTGGCAATGTTTGGGCGCAACTTCGGCAAAGGATGAGAGCGCAACTTATGCATCTGATTGAACTGCGTGACATCTGCAAAACCTACCACATGGGCGAAATCGATGTTCCGGTGCTGAAGGGCATCTCCTTGACAGTTGATCAAGGTGAATTGGTGGCCCTGATGGGTGCTTCCGGCTCTGGAAAAACCACGCTCATGAATCTGCTGGGTTGCCTGGATCACTCAACCTCGGGGCAATATCTGCTGGAGGGCGAAGACGTCTCGGGTTTGACGGCCGATGCGCGCGCACTGTTGCGGAATCGCAAGATCGGATTTGTCTTCCAGACCTTCAATTTGCTGCCCCGGACCAGCGCCCTGGAGAACGTGATCATGCCGCTCGCCTACACCGTCGAGGAGGTGTCGGATCACGAGGGCCGTCAGCGGGCCACGGAACTGCTGCAGCAGGTGGGCCTCGGGGATCGTCTGCATCACGACCCGGCGCAGTTGTCGGGCGGCCAACAGCAGCGGGTGGCCATCGCCCGGGCGTTGATCAACCGGCCGCAGATTCTGTTTGCCGATGAACCCACCGGTAATTTGGACAGCCGGACAGGCGATCATATTATCGACCTGCTGTTTCAATTAAACCGCGAGCAGAATACCACTCTTATATT
>Ga0118677_10011161_pt1 | contig 13550 bp, 2 predicted proteins | sample AliMusrvi5mmetaG_FD_86154 | JGI IMG/M metagenome (GOLD analysis project Ga0118677, IMG submission 86154)
GAATTTGAGGCCGTGGATTTCGTCATACCAACGGAGGATTTTTTCGAAGAGGAGCTTCGACTCGCCGTATGGGTTGATTGGGCGCTGAGGCAGTGTCTCGTCAATGGGAAGGCGCTCGGGCGGGCCGAACGTGGCGCACGTGGAGGAAAAGACGAACCGCTTCACCCCGGCGGCCACCATGGCATCCAGGAGGTTGATCCCCCCATAGACGTTGTTGCGGAAATACTTGGACGGATTCACCATCGACTCGCCCACCAGCGCGTTGGCGGCAAAGTGCAGGATGGCCTCGGGCCCGCTCGCCCGCACGGCGCGGAGGATGTCCCCATCCTCCTCGGGCCGGCCGAGGATGAAGCGCGCGCGCGCATCCACCGCTGAGCGATGCCCTTCGGTGAGGTTGTCATACACCGTCACCTGGTGCCCCGCATTGAGCAGTTCCTCGGTGCAGATCGAGCCGATATAGCCGGCGCCGCCGGTCACAAAAACATTCATGTCGGCCAAGCTAAACCGGGATGGAGGGTTACTCAATGCGAAAACGGCCTCGTATAGCGCACCGTGCGGCGCAACTCGCGTTATCGGAGCGCCGGCATGCTGCCGGCTCGCTTTGACCTCGGCGCTTGCTTCTATCCCGCGCGTGGGTGATGGTGTTTGCACTATGCGTGGGCCGATGAGCCCCGAAGGAAAAGACCAAGATGAGCAAGATCACAGAGAATGCTGGCGCAACCGAAGCCACGGCTCCCGCGCGCCCTGCGGCAACGCTGAAGAACGAGGTTTCCAGACTCCTCAAGCAATACGGCTGCGGCCCGATCCAGTTCGCCGGTGCCGACAACGCGCTCTACGAGCGGCACCTCATTTTTGACAATGTGGTGGGGCTTGCCGCCGCCGGCCCGCGCGAGGCGCTGTGGAAGCAAGTCGAACAAATCCTCGCGCGCCCCGCCGGAGAGGACCCCTTTGCCGAGGAAACCCCGGCAGAACAGGCTGCCCGTGAAGATGCAGCCCATCTTGAGCAATTGCTCAAAGACATCCAAACCGCCGCTTTCGCCGAAGGCGCCTGGTCCGAAGGCGCGAAAGCATTCACCCTGCGCCTGGAACGTCGCGATCTCAGCGCAGGCGCATTCCCCATCATCAAGTACCTCGACGCCGAAATTCTCGCCGCCCCCGCCGCAGTCAAACCCATCTTCCGCTGGCTCCAAGCCCACTACTATCTCTCATACAAAATTCAATTTGGGAACTCCATTTCCCAGCGCAGTCCCACCACCGTGTCGCCCGGTGTTGACATCGAGACCTGGGACCTCACTCGCCTTGAGCAGCAAGTCGATACCTGTTTCCAAGAGGCGCTGGCCGGTGACGCCATCACGCGGAAAATTCCAGTCGCCGACTTCGCTCGACTCTTCGAGAAACCCAATCTCGGCGATGATCTGCGTCCAACCCTCCATGATCTCGTCGCCCATAGCGCCCTGCATTATTATACCCCGCGGAACTCGCTCCTGCCTCCAGGGAAAGCCTTTGAGGTTGCGGTGGATTCCCCGGCATTCGGCTCGGTCGATGAATTCCTCGCCTGGAACCCAAGCACCGAAGATAAGAACTCGCCCGAGCTGCGCGCGCTCCACCTGTTGCAAGGCCTGCTCGCCTTCCATCGAAATGACCCCGACCCCACCGCTTTCCTTTATTGCAACCTCGAACGCATCCGCTGGGCCCGCATTGTCGCCATCGGCCCGCATTGCCTCAAACGCTTCGACTCGGTCATCCGCACCTTCATCGACGCCAACGCCACCCACCCGATCAGTGCCGACGCCCGTCGGGACGTTGCGTGCATCCTCATCAAATCTGACAAGGCAAAGGCCGCTCACGAATTCGCCGGCATCGGCGCCGATGCCTTTCCGCAGCACCCCTTCGGGATGCTCTGTCGTGACATCGTTGACCAAATTGAAGAAAGACTCATTCATCTCGACACCGAAACGGATTGGACTCCGGTCGGCGAAACCATCAGAATCCAACATACCAATGTTTCCCACGTCTGGCTGCGCGCCTATCGCCAGGATTGGAGACCTGACAAACCTCTCGAAGATCCCAATCCAAAACCCAAGACCCTTGAGCTTCCAAAGGCACCGCCGACCCTATCCTGGGATGTCGCACTGCCTGATGACAAGGATTTCAAACACCGGGTCACCACGCTTCCTCACCCCCAAAACCTGCTTCCGGGCGACTATCTAATCGTCGCCAGTGCCAACCCGGATTTCTCCGCCAACGACAACAGCCTGTCGGTAATTCCGGTCCGCGTCACCACCCTCAGGCTCGACGTCGAGGCCAGCAAGCCCAACTCAATCTCGGGATTTGTCACCGCGGCCTTGACCGGCGAGCCACTCGCCGGAATCAAGGTCGATGCCTGGCAACACGACGAACCCAAACCGGTCAGACTCATTGGAACCGCCACGACGGATCGTGATGGATGGTTCATCATTGCGTATGACAAAGCGGTCAAGACCGCAATGGCGCTAGCCACCGACGGAAACAATCTCGCGACAGGATTCTCTTTGCACGCTTCGGACCCCGTTCTTGACTCGAATGACACCTGCGAAATTTTCACCGACCGGGCGATCTACCGGCCCGGTCAGACCATACATTTCAAGGGGATTCTATCTGAAACCGATAAATCAAAAGCCATCTATCGGACCCTCGCAGGCCAAGTGGTGACCGCGGTTCTGAGCGATCCCAACCGTCAGCAGATCGGCGAGGTGAAGGCCGTCACCAATGACTATGGCTCATTCTCCGGAACCTTTACCGCTCCCGGCGGCGGCCTGCTCGGCGAATTCACCATCTTCGTTGAAGGCCGTGGCAGCACCAAGATCTCGATCGAGGAATACAAGCGTCCCAAATTCCATGTCATCCTCATGCCGCCTACAGCGCCCCCCGAACTTGATAAAGAAACCTCCATCCGTGGCAAGGCGGAGACCCTCGCCGGCGCTGCGGTCAATGGCGCCACGGTCAAATGGAATGTGACGGGTGAAATTCGGTGGGCGGATTGCTGGTTTGGTCTGTATGGCTATTGGGGATGTTCCTCGCGTGGCTATTCCGAGGATCTGGCCAGCGGCACCCTCGTCACGGCCGCTGATGGGTCCTTTGTCATCCCTTTCACCGCGACATCCTCGCGCTCAGTGAGTGCCGAAATCGATCCGGTTTTCTGTTTCACCGTCGAGGCGCAGGTCACCGATCCCACCGGCGAAACCCTCACCGTGGAATATACGCTGCCGGTTGGCTATGCTTCCATGCAAGCCACCCTCACCACGGACGAATGGCAGGAAACAGCCAAGCCCGTCATCTTCAAGGTCCACACCAACTCACTTGACGACTCGCAGGAGATTCCCGCGACGGGGACACTCCGTATCTATCAACTCGAAGAACCGCCAACCTGTCCGCGTGATGAACCACCAGAACCCCTCCGGGCGGTCCGCCTGAAAGTCCTCCACAATCAAGCACCGGGGACCCTGGTCCGGGAAGTCGAAGTGACAACCGACAAGTCCGGCCTCACCGAAGCGCCGGTTTCCCTACCCGGCGGAACCTATCTTGCGGTGTTCGTCACCAAGGACGCAAACGGACACAAAGTGCAAGCCCTCAACGATTTCAAAGTCATTGATACATTATCTAGCACATTTCCCCTGAAGGATCCCTTCCTCACCATCGCGCCCAAATGGGAGTTGCAACCGGGCCAGCCGTTCACGCTGCTCTGGGGCAGCGGCTACCCGGGCGCCCGGGCCCGCATCGAGTGGTTCAAGGACGGTGTTCTGCTCAAACGCGAATGGTCGGCCCCAAATCGCACCCAACAGACCTTCTCCCTCACCCCGGATGAATCGATGCGTGGCGGATTCACTGTGCGCGTCACCCAAACCACCATGAACCGGTTCCTGGTCTTCTCGAAAGTGGTTGATATCCCCTGGTCGAACATGGACTTGGACCTGCGTTGGGAACACCTCTCTTCAAAACTCGAACCCGGCGCCAAGGATACCTGGACCGCCGTGATCACCGGACCGGGCGGCCAGGCCGCTGCCGCCGAAATGGTTGCCACTCTCTATGACGCCGCACTCGATTCCATCCAACAGCACTCCTTTCCATGGTTCCATCGTCATTATCGGAGCGAACCGTATTCATATGGCAGCAATCCGTCTTATTCAACCAGTCTCCCATTCACTGAGTTCTGCTATTGGATTCGTCCGCCCACATATCGGTCGCCATCTGATTCAATATTTTCTTACATGATTCCCGGAGCCCTGCCGAATGCTTGCAGTATCAGCTTGAGCGCGTTCTCGCATTTGGTCGATGAGATGGATGATGCCGCTGCCGACGATCCAAGCCCGGTCAGCATGTTGTCCAGTGGCAGCGGGGGCTTCGCCACGCCAGCAACGCCGCGTTCGTTGGGTTTCTCAGATTCCGACCATCCCGATGTTTCGCAGGTCACCGCCCGCAAAAACCTCCAGGAGACCGCGTTTTTCTATCCGCACCTAACCACCAACGACAAGGGTGAGATCCGCATCACCTTCACCATGCCGGAAGCCCTAACCAAGTGGCGCTTTCTCGGCTTTGCCCATGACAAGGACATGCGTTCGGGCACGCTCGAAGGTGAAACGGTCACCGCCAAGGACCTGATGGTGCAGCCGAATCCACCGCGCTTCCTGCGCGAGGGCGACGTGTTGGACTTCACGGTGAAAATCACCAACCAAAGCGACACGGAACAAGCTGGCACCGCGCGTCTAGCACTTTCGGATGCTGCCACGCAGAAGGACGCCACCGCCGCGCTCGGCATCACGGCACCCGACCAACCGTGGTCCATTCCCGCCAAGGAATCGCGCACGCTGTCCTGGCGTCTAACGGTTCCCGACGGTACCGGCTTTCTCACGTACAAGGCGCTGGCCACCAGCGGCACGCTGTCCGATGGCGAGGAAGGCTGGCTGCCGGTCATCCCGCGTTGGATTCTTCTAACGGAATCAACGGCCATGCCGATCCGCGATGCGGGCAGCAAGGATTTCACGATTCCAAAGCTGCTCGACAGCGGCAAATCCACCACCTTGGAGAACCGCCTCTTCCAGGTGCAAGTCGTCTCGCAACCGGCGTGGTATGCGGTGCTGGCCCTGCCCTACCTGATGGAGTTCCCGCACGAGTGCGCCGAGCAAACATTCAATCGTTACTATGCCAACGCCCTTGCCCGACACATCGCCACATCCAACCCGAGGATCCGCCGCATCTTCGAGCAATGGAAAAACTGCCCGGCGCTTGAAAGCCCGCTGGCCAAAAACGCCGATCTCAAGGGAATCCTGCTGGAAGAAACCCCGTGGCTCAACGAGGCGAGCAATCAGTCCCAGGCCCGCCACAATCTCGGCATGTTGCTAGACGACAACCATCTCGGCGACCAGCTCGAGCGCGCCCTCAAGCGACTCGGCGAGTTGCAGCAACCCAACGGCTTCTGGCCGTGGTTTCCCGGCGGGCGCGGCAACGACTTCATCACGCTCTACATCGCCACCGGCTTTGCCCGCCTGCGTGCCCTCGGCGTGGAAACCGACATCACGCCAGCCCTCAAAGCCATGCAGCACCTCGACGCCAAACTGACCGAACGCCTCGCGGCCATCAAGAACGACGCTAAGAAGGAACCGAAAAACCTAACGGCAGATCATCTCGATGAATGGATCGCCCATTATCTCTACACCCGCACGTTCTTCCTCGATGAGTGTGAAGTGATGCGAGCGGACAAGGAGGCGTTCGAGTACTTCACCGCCCAAGCCAAAAAGTTTTGGCCCAGCCTCGGCTCCCGTATGTCCCGCGCCCATATCGCCCTGGCGCTTTCCCGCCTGGGCGACAAGACCACCGCCCTGCGCATCACCCGCTCATTCAAGGACCATGCCGTCACCAACGAGGAAACCGGCATGTCATGGCGCGATGACGGCGCCGAGAATTGGTGGTGGTGGCAGGCACCTATCGAAACCCAGGCGATGATGATCGAGGCGTTCCGCGAGATCGACCACGATGCCAAGGCTGTCGAGGACTGCCAGGTCTGGCTCATCAAACAAATGCAGGTGCGCGATTGGCGAACCACCAAGGCCACCGCCGACGCCATCCACGCCCTGCTGATGGGCGGCGGTGATTTGTTAGGAAGTGATGCGTTATTGCAAGTGAGCCTCGGCGGCACACCTATCAAGCCGGAAGGAGTCGAACCCGGCACCGGTTTTTATGAAGCCCGCTTCACCGGCCCGTCTATCAAACCGGAGATGGGTGCCGTCCGCCTCACCAAGACCGACTCCGGCGTGGCCTGGGCCTCCATCCATTGGCAGTACCTCGAGGACATGGCCAAGGTCACCGAGCACAATGCGACGCCGCTGAAGCTGGAGAAGGCTCTGTACGTTAGACATAACTCCGCTCAGGGACCTGTGCTCGAACCTGTCAGCGGCGCGGTGAAAGTCGGCGACGAATTGGTCACGCGGCTGGTGTTGCGCAATGATCGCGCGATGGAGTTTGTGCATCTCAAGGACTTGCGCGGCAGTGGCACCGAACCGGTCAACGTGCTCAGCGGCTATCGGCAGCAGGATGGACTCGGCTACTACGAGGTGACCCGCGACACCGCCAGCCACTTCTTCATCGATACTTTGCCTGCCGGAACCCATGTCTTCGAAACCAGCGTGCGGGTCCAACATGCCGGCATCTATCAGACCGGCGTCGCCGAAATCCGCTGCATGTATGCCCCCGAGTTCAGCGCCCACTCCGCCAGCATCAGGCTCGAGGTGGTGCGGTGAGGCCAGGGCCCGTGGACTGCGGCAGCCTGCTCTGACAACTACCCACTTTATTTAAGGTTTCCGAAGCATCTCGTGGTGCTTGTGGTAATGGGAAGCATGGATAACGAACACAGCACCGCGCCAGTGGCAATCGGCGCGACGGGGCCCGTCTTGCAACGAGCCGCCCACAACCGACCCAACCCGGCGGAGGTCGCCTCAATCAGTGAGGCACACCAGATGGGGGGATTGTCCGGGTGGAGCCGCAACCAACTGCGCAGCCTTGATCTGGGCAACACCAGGCGTTATGAACGGTTTTGCACGTTACTCACCCAGATGGCCAGCAATCCCCAAGGCAGTCTTCCCGCGCAGTGTGGCTCGCGCGCCGGGATCAAGGCCGCCTATCGGGCACTCTCGTATCCCAAGGTCAGGGCTTCCGATCTGATGGCCAGCCATGCGGCGGCGACTCTCGCCCATCTTGAGGCCCAACCGCCCGGAGATGGTGTGATTCTCAACGTGCAAGACACGACCACCCTGAACTTCACCACCCATCTGGCACTGCCCGGACAAGGCTCCATCGGCAAGAACAGCAAGAGCGGGGTGACCGGATTCCATGCCCATGGAACCCTTTTGCCAGGTGCCAGTGGTTATGTCTATGGCATGCTGGACAGCGAGTTGTATGCCCGCGATGATGCGGCCATGGAGGCCAGGCGCCAGGCCGGCGCCGGCAAGCGCAACCGGGAGAAGGCCGAGGACAAGGAAAGCGCCCGCTGGTTGCGCAGCCTGCGGCGCAGCGCCGAACTGGCTGCCACCCGTGCGCCCGACACCCTCACCATCAACGTCGCCGACCGCGAGGCCGACATGTATGAGCTCTGGAAGCTGGCGGATGAACTGCGCGCCACCACACCGCAACTCCACCTTCTGGTGCGTTCCCAGCACAACCGCAAGCTCCACGACGAGGACGGCTTCCTGCATGAAACCCTCGCCAGCCTGCCGGCCCAGGCCGCATGGGAGATCGAGCTTCCCGCCGCCAAAGGTCTGGGCAGCCAGATCCGCAAGGTGGAGTGCGTCTGGAGACCTGTGACCCTGGAGGTGCCGGCCCATCAGCGCAAATATCAGGGGCACACCCAGTGCCAGAAGCTCTGGGCCATTGAGGTGCGGGAACCCAACCCGCCCGAGGGAGCCGAAGCCCTGCATTGGATCCTTCTGAGCACCTGGCCCATCACCGACGAGAAAAGCGCCCGTGAAGCCCTTGGCTGGTATGTGCAACGCTGGCAGATCGAGGTGTTGCACCGGACCTGGAAGACCGGGTGCAAGGTGGAGGAACGCCGCGTGCAGGAGCCGCAAACCATGCTGCGGCTCATGATGTTGGACCTCATGGTCGCGGTGCAATTGTTGAGTCTGGTGAAAGCCGCGCGGCTCACACCCGAGGCCCCTGCCTGCAATCTGCTCAGCGCGGCGCAAAACGAGTGTTTGGCGGCGATTGCTGCGAGCAGCGCGCCCGCGCAAAAGCCGTTGAGGGCAAGCCAAGGCAACACTGCGCAAGCAACAGCGTCGCCCGAGACAGTCTCGCTCAGCTTGGACCAAGCGCGACAACAGTCGTCGAGCGGGGAGCTGCTCTTCATGAGTATCGGAGAGGCCGTGGAGAACATCGCACGCCTCGGCGGTTATCGGGACAATATGAAAAAGCGGCCACCCGGGGCGGAATTGCTCTGGCGCGGCATCCAGCGCCTCCATGATCTCACGACCGGATGGCTTCTGGCAAAGACCCAGAAAAGTGGGTAGTTGTCAGAGCAGGCTGCCGCTGTTAGCCCTGCCAGCCTGCTGGCAGGGGCGGTGGGAAAGCCATTCTAGTCGCGCGGCCACTCCACCTTCATCTGCACGCCGCAGCAGGCTGCGGCAGTCACAGCGGCAGCAGCCTGCCGCAGTCCACGGCGCGGCACCCGCGCTTCGGTCTTGCAAGGTAGCTCCGAATCGTTCATTTCTTCACGGTCATGGCACACAAAGTTGTTCTCCTCGTCCTCTTCGCCCTCAGCACTTTGCTGCCTGCCGCACCCCGCGAAGCGGAGTGGAAACAGGTCGCTGATGCGACTGGCAAGGACCAACCGCAGACCGTGCTTGGCCTGCTCAAGCCGATCGAAACCGCCGCCTTCGCCGAGCAGGCCTGGGCCGAGGGCACCAAGGCGCTGGCGATGCGCGTCGCCATCGACGGCAAGCTCAAGGGCGGACTCCAGTTCTCGATCAAACAACTCGCCAGCGAAATCCCCGGCACGCCTGCCGCGGCCCGCCCCCTGCTTCGTCTGCTTCAAGCGCACTGGCTGTCCTCCTACTACCACGACCATGGTTGGAACCTTGACCGTCGCAGCTCCATCGGACCTGCCGCGGATGGCGACATCGAAACCTGGGATGCAACCCGCCTGCGAACGGAAATCGACGGCCGCTTCCAAGACTCGCTCGCCGACCAGGCCGCGCTGCAAAAAATCCCGGTCGCGGAGTTCGGCGATTTGTTGGAAAAAGGCGACCTCGGCGACGAGTTCCGCCCCACCCTTTACGACTTCATCGCCCACGCAGCCCTGGAATTCTACACCACCGGGGACTCCTCCGCGGCCCAACCCTGTGACGCCTTCGAGATCGATGCCGCCTCCGCCGCGCTCGACCCAAGCGACGCGTTTCTCGCATGGCACCCGGATGCCCCGGACCATTCGTCGCGGAATTTCCGCTCCCTCCGCCTCTATCAGGATCTCCTGACATTCCATCGGGCCGACCCCGACCCCAGCGCCTTCCTGCACTGCGACCTCGAGCGCATCCGCTGGGCCGGCCAAGCCGCGGCAGGCCCTAACAAGGCCGCCCGCCTCGACGCCGCGCTGCGGGCTTTCATCGAGACCAACGCCAAGCACCCGGTCAGCGCCGACGCCCGCCTGGATCTGGCCGGTGCGCTCATTGAGAAGAAGCGGACACTGGAGGCCCACGCGCTGGCCAAAGCCGGCGCCGACGCGTTTCCCGACCATCCCTTCGGCAAGTTATGCCAAAACACCGTCAGCGACCTTGAGGAGAAGAGACTTGAGGTGTTAGGTCCCAACCATTGGACGCGCTCCGGCGAGAGTATTGTCTTGAATCATGCCAACGTCGCGCACGTTTGGTTGCGCGCCTATCGCCAAAAATGGCAGATTGACGCGTCAACGCTGGGGGGAGACCCCACACCCGTTGACGGGTACTCCGATCGGGATGAGGAGGTGGCCGCGTTCCTCCGCACCACGCCGGTCAAAGCCTGGGACGCGCCGTTGCGCGATGACCACGACTTTGCCCCCCGCGTGACCTCGCTGCCCGCACCCGTCGATCTGTCTCCCGGATATTATATCATTGTGGCGAGTGGAGATGCTGGGTTTTCGCTCAAGAACAATCATCTATCCGCCATGGGCGTGCGTGTGACAACCCATGTCCTGGTCGTGCGCGAGGAGAGTGACAGGCTAGCCGGACTCGTCACCGACGCCATCACCGGAGCGCCGCGCGCAGGGATCGAAGTTCATTACTACTACGAGCATGACCAGAAAATCGCTAGCGGGTCCACCACCAGCAACGCCGACGGCTGGTTCGGTTTTCCTCAGTTCAAGGAAGATCCCAGGGACCTCGTCGTGGTGGCTGGAACCGGCGACGACATTGCAATCCTCCGACCCCGAAATTTTTCAAAAGGATTCACTAACGAAGACTACGGAAAACCCTGGGATGGCATTATCTTCTTCACCGATCGCGCGATCTATCGCCCCGGCCAAACCATCTCATTCAAAGGCATTTGGTGTCACTCGGACTGGAAGAAGTGCGATTACCGGATTCTCGCCGGAAAGAAAACATCGGTGGTTTTCCGTGATCCCAATCAGAAGCAACTCCAACAAGTCGATGTGGTCACCAACGAGTACGGCTCGTTCTCAGGGACTTTCACCGCCCCTGCCGGCGGCTTGAACGGAGAGTGCTCGATTTCCGCCGGAGATCTCGGCAGTGTTGGTATTCGTGTTGAGGAATACAAACGCCCGAAATTCTCCGCCGCCATCCAGGCCCCTGCCGCACCCGTCACCCTCGGCGCTCAGGTCTCTATCAGCGGCTCGGCCAGCTCATTCACCGGCGCTCCGATCGACGGCGCGACCGTGAAATGGCGCGTCACCCGCGACTCCCGCTGGCCTGAATGGATGCGCTGGAGCGGGCTCACCCCGGACATCGGCACGCGGGAAATCGCCACCGGCACCGCCACCACTGCCGCCGATGGCGCTTTCACCATCAAGTTTCCCGCCGTCCCTGACCGGGCCATCGACCCGGCCACTGACCCGGAGTTCACCTATCAGATTGTCGCCGACGTCACCGACCCCACCGGCGAGACCTGTCAAACCGAAACCTCCGTTAGTGTTGCCTACACCACCCTCAAGGCCGAAGTTTCCGCTGTCGCCTTGCTGTTGGCAAACCAACCCGCTGCCTTTCACATCCGCACGGCTTCGCACGATGGCGACGGTCGTCCGGCCGGAGGCGTGCTGCGGATCTTCAAGTTGATCGAACCGGCGGTCTGCTCGCGCGGCAAAGCTTGCGAAAAGATCTTTGCGGATTGTGACGCTGAAACCTTTCCGCCGGGCAATTCAGCCGATCCAGCCAGGTGGGCCACCGGCGAAAGGGTCGCCGAACTCCCGGTGAAGACCAGCCCGGACGACCACGCCGACCTGCGCCGGGGAGAGGCGAACGTCTCGACTTCGTTAGAGGCCGGAGCCTATCGTGCGGTGTTTGTCACTGCGGATGCAAATGGACGCCAGGTCCAGGAGCTATGCAATCTCCAGGTCGTTGATCCATCCAGCGCCAGGTTCCCAACCAAGATTCCGTTTTTCACCGCCTGCAACTCGGACAAGATCGAACCCGGCCGCGTCTTCACCCTGGTGTGGGGCAGCGGCCATCCATCCGCGCGTGCCTGTGTCGAATGGTTCAAAAACGGCGCTTTGCTCAAGCGCGAGTGGTCGGCTCCGGACCGCACCCAACAAGTGTTCTCGCTAACTTCGGACGAATCCATGCGCGGCGGCTTCACCGTGAGCGTGACCCAAACAACCCTGAATTGCCCTCAACTCGTCAAAAAATCCATCGAGGTGCCGTGGACTAACAAAGATCTCGGTTTGCGGTGGGAGCATCTGACTTCCAAACTCCAACCGGGGGCCAAGGACACCTGGACCGCAGTCATCACCGGACCCGACGGCGCAGCGGCGGCCGTGGAAATGGCGGCCACCTTGTACGACTCCTCGCTTGACAGCTTCACCAGGCACGACTGGCCTGAACTGGGTCACCTGTTTCGTAGCGAGAATGAGCCATTCGATGAAGAGGAAAATGAGGACGAATTCGCCGAATTCCATGACTATGGGAACTGGGATTTCGCCGACGCCTTCACCTTTGAATATCCCTATCGACGCTTTCAATGTGCTGACATCCTCCGGGCACCCCACGATGGCCGCCACCGTTCCAATACCCAGGCGAGTTTCCTGGCAGGAATCCCGTACCAACTACCACAACAAAACAATTCGGGCGGGGCAGTTGCAGTTGATCCGTTTGGCTCAAGTGCCGACAGTCACAGCCCATCCGGCGACGCCAGCCCGAACAAATCAAACCGCACGCCCAAACCCGATGTCTCGCAAGTCACCGCCCGCAAAAACCTCCAGGAGACCGCGTTCTTCTATCCGCATCTAACCAGCAATGACAAGGGCGAGGTCCGCATCACCTTCACCATGCCGGAGGCCCTAGCCAAGTGGCGCTTTCTCGGCTTCGCCCATGACAGGAACCTGCGCTCGGGCACGCTCGAAGGCGAGACCGTCACCGCCAAGGACCTGATGGTGCAGCCGAATCCGCCGCGCTTCCTGCGCGAGGGCGACGTGTTGGATTTCACGGTGAAAATCATCAACCAAAGCGACACGGAACAAGCTGGCACCGCGCGTCTAACACTTTCGGATGCTGCCACGCAGAAGGACGCCACCGCCGCGCTCGGCATCACGACACCCGACCAGCCGTGGACCATTCCCGCCAAGGAATCGCGCACGCTGTCCTGGCATCTAACGGTTCCCGACGGCAGCGGCTTCCTCACCTACAAGGCGCTGGCCACCAGCGGCACGCTGTCCGATGGCGAGGAGGGCTGGCTGCCGGTCATCCCGCGGCGGGTTATGCTAACAGAATCAATGGCCATGCCCATTCGCGACGCCGGCACCAAGGATTTTGCGCTCCAAAAACTCCTCGGCTGCGGCAAATCCGCCACGCTGGAAAACCGCCTCGTCCAGGTACAAGTTGTGTCGCAGCCCGCGTGGTATGCGGTGATGGCGTTGCCCTATCTGATGGAATTCCCCCACGAGTGCGCCGAGCAGACATTCAACCGCTACTATGCCAACGCCCTCGCCCGCCACATCGCCAATTCCAACCCGAAGATCCGCCGCGTCTTCGAGCAATGGAAAAACTGCCCGGCGCTTGAAAGCCCGCTGGCCAAAAACGCCGATCTCAAGGGAATCCTGCTGGAAGAAACCCCGTGGCTCAACGAGGCGAGCGATCAGTCCCAGGCCCGCCACAATCTCGGTATGTTGTTAGACGACAATCGTCTCGGCGACCAACTCGAGCGCGCCCTCAAGCGACTCGGCGAGTTGCAGCAACCCAATGGCCTATGGCCGTGGTTTCCCGGCGGATGCGGCAACGACTTCATCACGCTCTACATCGCCACCGGCTTTGCCCGCCTGCGTGCCCTCGGCGTGGAAACCGACATCACGCCAGCCCTCAAAGCCATGCAGCACCTCGACGCCAAAC
>Ga0118677_10011162_pt1 | contig 13549 bp, 2 predicted proteins | sample AliMusrvi5mmetaG_FD_86154 | JGI IMG/M metagenome (GOLD analysis project Ga0118677, IMG submission 86154)
CGATCCCTTTGGCATGGCGGTAGACAGCGCGGGCAACGTCTACATCGCCGATACAGGCAACAGTGCGATCAAGGAGTGGAATGCCTCGACACAGACCATCAGCACGCTCGTCTCCTCGATGCCTTATTACCCCTACGGCGTGGCGGTGGACAGCGCGGGCAACGTCTACATCGCCGATACAGGCCGCAACGCCATCAAGGAGCTGCCGCGAGCGTTCGTGCCGGGCAGCCCGATTGCCGAGACCGCGGCGGCAGGGTCCGGCCAGTTGCTGCCGGTCCTGCCGAGCAGCCAGTTGCTCACGGGTCTGTTCGCCCCGACGAGCGACCAGCCGTGGCTGACGCTGGGGACCGCCTCCGCGGGCGCGATTCCCTTCTCCTTCAGCCAGAACACCGGCCCGGCCCGCACGGCCCACATCGCGGTCCTCGGTCAGCAGATCACCGTGAACCAGGCGGCGGCGTCGCCGCCCACCGTGACGACTGCGACTGCCGTCGCCATTACGCCCACCACGGCAACGCTGGGGGGCACCGTCACGAGCGACGGCGGCGGCACGCTCAACAAGCGCGGCATCCTGTACGCGGCGACTTCGGTCAACAGCAATCCGACCCTCGGCGGGTCGGGCGTGACCGAGGTGGACGATGCCGCCGCCAGCAGCGGCACGTTCAACGAGGCGGTCACCGGCCTGACGGCCGGCACAGCCTACTCCTACGTGGCCTTTGCGACCAACATTGGGGGCACGAGCTACACCAGCCCTGTGTCCACATTCACGACGGCACCCCCTCTGGCCACCGCCACCCTGCTGGAAGGCCCGGCCGTCGGCAGCGATGCTGACCTGGTCGTGACCACGGGCGGCTGGTCGGCGACGCCCAACGCCGCGTGGCTGCACTCGACCTCCAGCGGCACGGGCAGCGGCCGCGCCGTCGTCACGTTCGACGCCAACGCCGGCGCCACGCGGACCGGCACCTTGACGATTGCAGGAGAGACGTTGACGGTCACCCAGGCCGGCAACGGCTACGTGGCGGCCTCGCCGCTTACTGCCCTCGTCGATGGCCTGAGCAGTCCCACTGGCGCGGCGGTGGACGGCGCGGGTAACGTCTACTTCTCCGATTACGGCAACAATGCGATCAAGAAGTGGAATGCCGCGACACAGACCGTCACCACGCTGGTCTCCTCGGGGCTTAACGGGCCCGCTGGCGTGGCGGTGGACAGCGCGGGCAATGTCTACATCGCCGATGGCGACAACAATGCGATCAAGGAGTGGAATGCCACGACACAGACCGTCACCACGCTCGTCTCCTCGGGGCTTTACGATCCCAGGGGCGTGGCGGTGGACAGCGCGGGCAACGTCTACATCGCCGATATGTACAACAATGCGATCAAGGAGTGGAATGCCTCGACACAGACCGTCACCACGCTGATCTCCTCAGGGCTTAACGGGCCCTTTGGCGTGGCGGTGGATAGCGCGGGCAATGTCTACATCGCCGATACGTACAACAATGCGATCAAGGAGTGGAATGCCGCGACACAGACCGTCACCACGCTCGTCTCCTCGGGGCTTTACGAGCCCTTTGGCGTGGCGGTGGACAGCGCGGGCAACGTCTACATCGCCGATGGCGGCAACAATGCAATCAAGGAGTGGAATGCCGCGACACAGACCGTCACCACGCTCTTCTCCTCGGGGCTTTATAACCCCTTTGGCGTGGCGGTGGACAGTGCGGGCAACGTCTATTTCGCCGATGGCGGCAACAATGCGATCAAGGAGTGGCATGCCGCGACACAGACCGTCACCACGCTCGTCGCCTCGGGTCTTTACGGGCCCTATGGCGTGGCGGTGGACAGCACCGGCAACGTCTATATCGCCGATAGGTACAACAATGCGATCAAGGAGTGGAATGCCTCGACACAGACCGTCACCGCGCTCGTCTCCTCGGGGCTTGCTTACCCCTTTGGCGTGGCGGTGGACAGCGCGGGCAACGTCTACATCGCCGATACGTACAACAATGCGATCAAGGAGTGGAATGCCGCGACACAGACCGTCACCACGCTCGTCTCCTCGGGACTATATTCCCCCTTTGGCGTGGCAGTGGACAGCGCGGGCAACGTGTACATCGCCGATACGGGCAACCATGCGATCGAGGAGTGGATTGCCTCGACACAGACCACCAGCACGCTCGTCTCCTCGGGGCTTTATTACCCCTACGGTGTGGCAGTAGACAGCGCGGGCAACGTGTACATCGCCGATACGTACAACAATGCGATCAAGGAGTGGCATGCCGCGACACAGAGCGTCACCACGCTGGTCTCCTCGGGGCTTAACGATCCCTTTGGCATGGCGGTAGACAGCGCGGGCAACGTCTACATCGCCGATACAGGCAACAGTGCGATCAAGGAGTGGAATGCCTCGACACAGACCATCAGCACGCTCGTCGCCTCGGGGCTTTATTACCCCTACGGCGTGACGGTGGACAGCGCCGGCAACGTCTACATCGCCGATACAGGCGGCAATGGGATCAAGGAGGTGCCGCGGGCATTCGTTCCGGGCAGCCCGATCGCGGAGACAGCGGCGGCAGGGGCCGACCAGTTGCTCCCGGTCCTGCCGAGCAGCCAGTTGCTCTCCGGCCTGTTCGCCCCGACGAGCGACCAACCGTGGCTGACGCTGGGGACCGCCTCCGCGGGCGCGATTCCCTTCTCGTTTACTCAAAACACCGGCCCGGCCCGCACGGCCCACATCGCGGTCCTCGGTCAACAGATTACCGTGAACCAGGCGGCGGCGCTCAACCAGCCGCCGGTGGCCGATGCAGGCGGGCCTTACACGTTCGATAGCCAGCAAGCCTTGCTGCTCGACGGCAGCCATTCGCACGATCCGGACGGCGATGCGCTGGTGTATGATTGGGATCTCGGGGCCGACGGCAGCTATGAATTCTCCGGCGCCACACCGACGATCCCGGCCGCTATCCTGGCCGCCCTGCCGCTAAACACGATTGTTCCCCTACGGCTCCGCGTGACTGACACTCACGGCGCCACGAGCACTGCGGATACTACTTTGACGCCAATCCGGCTGGTGGTCACCACTTTGGCCGACGAGGACGACGGCACGGCCGACCCGACGCACGGCACGGGTGCCTCGCTCCGCGAGGCCATCCAGGCGGCCAATGCCTGGCCCGGGCCGAACACGATCAGCTTCGCGCCGGGGCTGTACGCCGGCGGCCCGGCAACGATTCGGCTCTCAAGCGGCGAGTTGCAGTTCTCGGACACGACCGGCACGACCACGATCGCCGGACCGGGTGCGGACGAATTGACCGTCAGTGGCAACCATGCCAGCCGCATATTCGACGTCCTGCCTAGTGTGGCGGTAGACATATCGCGACTGACGATTGCGGATGGTTACGATGCCTATGCGGGCGGCGGCATGTACAACGGGTACTCCAGTTCGCCCACGCTGACCAACGTGACCTTCAGCGGTAACTCCTCCAGCGATGGCGGCGGCGGCATGTATAACACCTCCAGTTCACCGACGCTGACCAACGTGACCTTCAGCGGCAACTCCGCCCTATTTGGCGGTGGCATGTGTAACTTTTACAGTTCGGCGACGCTGACCAACGTGACCTTCAGCGGCAACTCCACCACGCGTTATTATGGCGGCGGCATGTACAACTACGCGAGCTCGCCCGTGCTGACCAGCGTGACCTTCAGCGGCAACTCCTCCAGCATGGGGGCCGGCGGCATGTGCAACGACACCAGTTCGCCCGTGCTGACCAACGTCACTTTCAGCGGGAACTCCGCCGCATATGATGGTGGCGGCATGTACAACTACCACTACAGCTCGCCGACCTTGACCAATAGCATTCTCTGGGGCAACGTGGTAAACAACGGAGCTCAGATTGTCAATTCGGATTCGACATCGACCGCGACGGTGACCTACAGTATCGTCCAGGGTGGTTGGACCGGCGTGGGCAACCGGGACGCCGATCCGCTGTTGGCCCCGCTCGGCGACTATGGCGGTACAACGCAGACCATGGCCCTCCTGCCTGGCAGCCCGGCCATCGACGCGGGCGATAACAACGCCGCTCCCGCCACTGATCAGCGGGGCGTCAACCGTGCCAGCACGGCGGACATCGGCGCCTTCGAGTCGCGGGGCTTCAGCATCAGCGTCGTGAGCGGCGATATGCAAAGCGCGCCGGTGAACGCGGCCTTCGCCCTGCCGCTGGTCGTGAGTGTGGCCAGCGCGCATGGTGAGCCGGTGGCGGGCGGCCAAGTCACTTTTGCCGCCCCGTCTTCCGGTGCCTCGGCCGTCTTGGCGGGCACGCCGGCCACGATCGGCTCCGATGGCACGGCAAGCGTCACGGCCACGGCCAACGAGACGATCGGCCAGAACTACACAGTGACCGCCGGCGGGGCGGGCATCGCCACGGTGACCGGCTTCACGCTGAGCAATAGCGAAGTTCCGAGCCTGGTGGTCACGACCGCCAGCGACGTGGTCGATCCCTACGATGGCCTCACGAGCCTTCGCGAGGCGGTCGCTTATGCCAACGCGCACCCCGGCGACGATACGATCACCTTTGCGAGCAGCCTTGCCGGAAGCACCCTCACGCTCGGAGGGGTGGAACTGCAACTGAGCGACACGAGCGGCACGACCACGATCGCCGGTCCCGGCGCGGAACTCTTCACGATCAGCGGCAATCGGGTCAGTCGCATGCTGGAAGTTTTGCCTGGCGCGGCGGTCGAGATCTCGGGATTGACGATTGCCGACGGCGCGGCATACCAGGGCGGAGGCATCTACAACGGGCATGGCGAGATGACGATCAGCAACAGCACTGTCGCCGACAATTCCGCAACCTATGGCGGTGGCATATACAGCACGGGTTCACTGACGCTGACCAATGACACCTTCAGCGGAAACTCCGCAAGTATCGGCGGTGGCGGTCTCATTGTCGTTGGCGGTACTCTCGATATCGCAGGCTCCGTTTTCTCCCAAAACGACTCTCCTCATGGAGGTGGAATTCTGATCGTCGGCGGGGCAGTTGCAGAGATCAGCGGCAGCGACTTTGACCACAACACGGCCGCCACCGACGGCGCGGGCCTCTACCTGTCGCAGGCCACTGCGGCCATTCGTAATTCGACCTTCTCGTTCAACCAAGCTACGGGAACAGGCCCGGGGGTGCCTGGCGGCGGAGCAATCAAGAACGATACCGGCAGCACTTTGACACTTGCCCAATGCACTCTCGCCAAGAACTCGGCAGTCCAAGGTGGGGGAGTGGAAAACTACAGTAGTATTCTGTTGATTGCCGGCTGCACAATCGCGGGCAACACCGCTACGAGTTCCGGCGGCGGTGGAATCCACTGGGTAGGGGGGGCAATCACGGCGCGGAACACGATCATTGCCGGGAACACGGCGGGTTGGGGAGCCGACGTGGCCGGCGCCATCACGGCCAACTCGTGCTTGATTCAGATCCCGACCGGGGCGGACATTTCCGGGGCAGACAACCTCCTGAGCATCGCCCCACTGCTGGCCCCGCTCGGCGATTACGGCGGCGCAACGCAGACCATGGCCCTGCTGCCCGGCAGCCCGGCGATCGACGCGGGGGACACGGCCGCTGCACCGGCGACAGACCAGCGGGGCGTCGGTCGTGTTGGCAGAGTCGATATTGGAGCTTTTGAGTCTCGCGGCTTCAACATTGCAGTTGCCGGCGGCGCTCTGCAAAGTTCGCCGGTGAGCACCGCCTTTGCCCTGCCGCTGGTCGTGAGTGTGGCCAGCGCGTATGGCGAGCCGGTGGCGGGCGGCCAGGTCACTTTCACGGCGCCGGCTGGAGGGGCCTCGGCCGTCTTGGCGGGCACGCCGGCCACGATCGGCTCCGATGGCACGGCAAGCGTCACGGCCACGGCCAACGAGACTCCCGGTCAAGGCTACCAGGTAACCGCCGGGGCAGCGGGCAGCGCCACGCCGGCCAACTTTGCCCTCAGCAACACGATCAGCCCGCCGGTGGCCAACGCAGGCGGGCCGTACCTGCTCGGCCTGGGGACCGAAGTCACGCTCGATGCCAGCGGGTCTTATGAACCCGAAACCGGCAACGCCACATGGATCACGAGTTATGCCTGGGACCTCAATAACGACGGCGCGTACACCGACGCTACGGGCATTACGCCCACGGTTCCATATTCTCAACTGGCCAGCTTGGGGCTGGGCATGCATACGGTCGGACTCCGCGTTACGAATGTCCTGGGCGCGACCTCGACCGCCAGCACCACGCTGGCGATCCTCGACGGCACAATCACCGGCGCCACGGGCAACGATGTCGTGCATATCGCGCTGGACGCGCAGCACGCGGGCTGGGGCGATGTCTATCTGACCGGTGCAGGCCAGACGCCCAGCTATGCGGTTGACCTGTCTTTCATCAACCAGTGGGCCGTAAGCGGCGTCGCGGGCGACGATACGCTGACGGTCGATTTCTCCAACGGCGATCCGCTGCCCGCAGGCGGGTTGAACTTCAACGGCGGCACGCACATTACAGGCGACACACTGAAGGTCGTCGGCACCGCGGACGACGATGCCGTAACATTGACCTCCAACCGCGTGACGCTGGTCAACAGCACGATCTTCGAGCGAATGACCTACAGCAATGTCCAGCAATTCGGCTTCAACCTGGGCATTGGTGCCGACAGTTTGACGATCTCCGGCACGACGTTGCGGACGCCTGCTGACGAGGCGATTTCCGACGGCACGGCCGTGACCGTGCAAAGCGGCGGCACGCTCGACCTGGGCGAACATACGGAAACGGTTGAGAGTCTTTCGCTCCGGCGCGGCAGCGTGAGCAACGGCAACCTGCTGGCCTCGGCCTATGCGGCCGAGATAGGCACGATCAGCGCCAACTTGGGTGGTGATGGTGGACTGACCAAGAGCGGCCTCGGCACCGTTGTTCTCAGTGGCGTCAACACGTACACAGGCGGAACGCTCATCAGCGGCGGTATTCTGCAAATTGCCGGCGATGTACTCCAAGCCTTGCCAAGCACCGGGGAACTGAAAGTCTACAACGGCAGCATCCTCGATCTTGGCGGCGGAATCCTGGCAGCTAGCGCCGTCAGCCTGGCCAACGGCAGCATTATCAACGGGACCTTGCTGGGCATTAACTATCGGGTCGAGCGCGGAGCCGTTTCGGGAAATCTGGCGGGGCCCGGTTCGCTCAACAAGATCGGCAGCGGTACCGCGATACTCTCCGGCGCGAACACGTACCAGGGGGGCACGTTCGTGACCGATGGAACGCTTGTAGTGACCGCATCCCCCGCACTGCCCGATGGCGGAGCCTTGACGATCGGCGCGGGCGGTACATTGATCTTCGATCCGTCCGCGCAGGCTGCGCCATCGACGGTCATGGCGACTCCCATCGCCACCGTCGCTGCATCGGCAATTACGAACGCTGCGCCGACCACGGTGTCCGCTGACTCGCGGGATCGATCTTCTGCGACTTTAGTGAAACCGCGCGTTGCCCTTCCGTTGCCGGCTTCGGCCTCCGTTCCGAGAACGAAGGATCCAGGCACATACTCCCTTGCCAAGGCTTTGGATACACCGGCCACGAACCAGGTCGTCTGGTCGTTTGTCGCCAAAAACGCTCTCGGAGATCCGACTTGGCTGAGGCAGGCTGCAAGTAGTTTGAATAATTCGGACCAGCAGCGAAAGAAGGATGTGGCGATCCTGGCCCTGGATGCCGTGTTTGCGCAATACGGCCAATGATGGATGGTTTTCGCCTTCTTTTCCACCACTGCAGATCCGGATCCTGACTGCCGTCATAAATTGCCGCCAGACAATTCACCAGGGCGTCGCGATAACGGCCGTCGTCATAGTGTACAAGGAAATTGGTCATTCCCGCGATCTGGCTGGTCCGGAGCGGGGTTCTCCGGAGCGGGGTCAGACCGCCGCGAGAAAGTCGGCTTTTAGCGCAAGGCCCAGCAATCGCTCTAAACCGTGCCCCAAGTGGTGTAAGTACCGGTGGAATACTGTGGCGCAGGCCGGTTGAAAATCGCGACGATTCCACCGACAAAGGAGTATAGCTTGGCTCGCCCACCGACCCGTGCTAGAACAGAAGCTGGGAGGCCAAGTGCATGACGACCGGAACCCCGTGCTTACTTTGCCTTGCCAATCCCTTCCCCGTTTCCGAAATCGAGTGTCCAATACTCACCTTTATGGCCTAGTCCCTGGCGGCGGAAAGAATCTGAGAGCAAGTTCTTGTGATGTCCAGGGCTGAGGAACCAGGCATTCAGCGCACCGCTCGACGCGTCCGAACCCTTGAACTCGCTCCTGACGACCCCTGCTACCGCAAACCTAGCTCCGTGAAGAAGCTGTCCCGGCCGGCGGCTGCGGTATCGCGCGGCGCGGGCCGGGGCGGAGCGCTCTTGCGCTGCGGACGGGATTGTGCCGCGGGAGACGGTTCGTCAGCCAGGACCGCCTCTTCATAGGCAGATTCCAGGTAGTCGTCGGCCGCAAGCTCCAGAACCGGTTCAGCGGCACCGGCCTGCTTGGCAACTTGCAGCATGGCGCCGGCGTCGATCCACTGTTGCCACTCCTGAATTTCGTCTTCCGACAGGCCCGTGGCCCACCGGACGACCACCGTCATCTGCGACTGAGCGACCGGCAGCTTGGCGGTAACGGTCAAGCGACCGTTGACGGCATAGGTGAATGTCACCTTCACCCGCGTGCCGACCGGCAATCCAGCCGGCAACCCCAAAACGACGCACCGCCCGATCCGCGCGGCGTTCCGGCCGCTGTCGTCGCCCCCTTCGACGACATCCAAAGCCACCTGTCGCTGGTCGGCCCGCAAGGTCGGAAAGATGCCGCTGCCGGTGGCCGGCAGGGGCGTGTTTTTAGCGATCAGCAGTTTGCGGAGCGGCAACTTCGTCTGGCGATCGAGGCCCAATACGCCCAGGGTATGGGAGCTGATGTCCTGGATCTCGATTTCCGGCCGCTGCCCGGCATCGGATTCCGAGAGCAGCCCGGCGTGGATCGCGGCCCCCAGGGCCACCGGCTCTTCGTTCAACAGGGAACGGTCCAGGTCCAGTCCCGATTCCCGCCCCAGCGCCCGTTGCACCATCGGCATGCGGCTGGAACCGCCGACCAGGAGAATCCGCGTGATGTCCCGCCACTGCCGGCCGGACTCGTGCAGGAGGTTCTTGACGGTGCAGATCGTGCGATCGACCAGGTCGCTGGACATCGATTCCAGCAACGCCGAGCTGAGCGGGACTGCGGCCCGATGACCGTCGTTTTGAAAGTGCAGAGCGACCTTCGACCGGCTCGACAGTGCCCGCTTGGCGTCTTCGGCTTCTTGCAGGAGGGCCTGCCAGGCAGCCGGGTTCTCGTGCAGATCGACCTTAAACTTGGTCTTGAAGTGCTCGGCCACATAGTCGGCGATCCGCTCGTCCCAGTCGAGCCCGCCCAGGCGGATGTCGCCCTCGGTGGCCACGGTGCGATACTTCCAGCCGTCGATCTCGATCAGGGTGGCGTCGAACGTGCCGCCGCCCAGGTCGTAGACCAGGATTTGTTCCCGCTGGCGGGCGCGGCCGCTCGATTCCAGGAATCCGTCCATGACTCCGTAGGCCAGCGCGGCGGCCGTGGGCGCGTTGATGATGTCCAGGTCTTTCAGGCCCGCCAGCCGTCCGGTGTCCATCGTCGCCTTGCGGCGCGGTTCGTTGAAACACGCGGGAACGGTGACGACGACCTTTCCTAACTCGCCCAGCGCCAGCGTGGCGTCCCGCCTGAGGCGGCGGAGCACCAGGGCCTGGATCAGTTCGGGCGGAAGCCGCTGCCCCAGGATCGCCTTGTGGTAGAAAGGCTTGCCCATCTCGCGCTTGGCAAATTGCGCCACGGCCGTGGGCTCGTGCCGCGCCAACTTGGCCGCCTCCTTGCCGACAATCACCCCGCCTTCGTGAAAATAGACGGCACTTGGCGTGGAAAAATCGCCATCCGAGTTGGCCGTTATGCAGGGACGGCCCGAGCCGTCCAAGCGGGCGAGCACGGAGAACGTGGTGCCCAGGTCGATGCCAATCGCAGGTTTCGCGGGACGGTTCATTTTTTTCCCTACTTCTGCTCCTTATCTTTCTGTCGGATTCCGCATGTAATCTCCCGCATTTCCCTCCGACCTCTAATTTTCAATTTGTGCTCTCCGCCAAGTTTGTGGTGCGGGCGTCTCGCCTGCCTGGTTCAACCACAACATCTTGGGCAGGCGGGACGCCCGCACAACAATTATCCGCAAACCCGGCGGAGAGCCATTTTTCAATTTGCAATCCTTCTCTTCCTCCACGCTCCCAGCCCAACCAGTCCCGCCAGCAACAGGGCCAGCGTGCCGGGTTCCGGAACGGGCGAAGCCGCCAGCGAAGACATGCCCTGGATCGGCGAGGCGCCGTACGTCGGATCGAAGATCAACGTCCCGCCGGCGCCGACGGTCAAGCTTCCCCCGTCGGGCAGGGCGGTGCTGGAAGTCGCGATCAGCGTGCCGGCGTTGACCACCGTCCCGCCGCTGTAGTTATTCGTGCCGCTGAGGACCAAGGTTCCGGAGCCGTCCTTCAAGAGCAACTGGCGGCCGTTGATCTCGCCGATGTTGGCTTTGATCTTCAACGCGGACGAAGCGGCTGTCGCCATCTCGGTCGTGCTTGCCAAAGTCAAGGTCGTTGCGCTTTCAATCGTCTGCGTGCCGCTGCTGACCGTTACGGTGGCCGTGCCCGCGCTGTTGTCCAAGGTCAGGCTGCCGCCCGTGAGGGTGTAGCTGCCGCTGAAACTCAGGGCCTTGAGGTTCGGATTCACCCCCTCCAAACTGATCGGGCTAGACGTGCTGGAACTGTTTGAGAAGGTTGCCATATCGTGGGCGGTCGGCGAATCGGTGATGCCGGGGATACCATGAAATCCGCCGCCATCGGTCCAGTTGGCGCTGCCGCTCCACAAGAGTGTGGTGCCATTGGAATTGGTGGAAGTCCAGGTTCCCGTGCCGGACCAGCCGGGAACGGTCAGGTAGATCCCGTTAGTCTGCAAGGCCAGCGAATAACCGGTCAACGTGCCGCTGTCGCTCGACTGGAGTGTGAAGCAGGTGTCGCTCGCGAGCGTCCCGCCACTGGCGCCGATAAGCTCATAGGTGCCGCCATGCATATTGCTGGGCACCAGGATCGTCGCGGTCCCGGTCCCGCTGAACGTCAGGTTCGCGGTCCCGGTGAGCGAGATCGTGTCGTGACGGGTGCCCAGCCAATCGAAATCGAGCGTGGCGTTGCTGTTGAGGATCAAACCGCCGCCGATCGCCAGCGTGCCGACGGAGCCGACAAGGCCCGGGGCGATCGAGTAGGCGCCGCTGCCGCTACCCGCCAGAGGCTGTACGCTGCCGCCGATCGTGCCCAGGCTGCCGCTGCCCAGCACGCTGCCTCCACCCAGCAGCACGGCACCCGTGCCCGTGGCCGATCCCAGGCTGCCGTTGGCCGCACTGAGCACGCCATTCGAGAGGGTCGTGCTACCCGAGTAGGTGCTCGAACCGACCAGCGTCAGCGTGCCGGTTCCGACCTTGATCAGGCTCAAGTTCGCCGTGCCGCCCGTGTCGCTCAGCGTTCCGAAGAAAGTGGTCGAACCGGTGTCGCCCACCTTGAAAACCGCAGCCGAACTCGTGCTGCTATTGACGAGCAGGCCGGAGCCGGAAAGCGAGGCCACCTGCTGGCTGACGCCGTTGAGGTCCAGCATCGCGCTGGCCGCGATGGTCAGCGGCGTGGCGACCGGCAGGAGGTTGCTGGACCTGAAGCTCGGAAGCCCGGAAATCCCCAGCCCCCACTTGGCGTTCAAGTAGGCATCTACGCTCTGCCGTTGAGAATCCGTCAGGGCCGCGTTGTAAACGAGTATCTCGCCAATGTCGCCATTGAACCAGTTGTTATGGTAGCCATTATTATTATTAAAAAGATAGGCTTGGCCGATCGTCCCGCTATTGGAAGAACCAAGAGGAGTTGTGTTTCCGTTACTACTGCTAAAGGTCGCTGAACTATCGCTATAGGAGAGGTAATGGCCGGCGGCACCGACGCTTCCGGTCTGGTCGAACTTGGCTTGATAGAGGCAGCCAACTTCCGCACCGGTATAGGTCGGCACGTTGTCGAGGTGCAAGTCGTTGCTGTACTGTGCAAGTTGTAAGGTGGTGTTGCCTACCCAGCCGCATTGCAAGGTAATGTTGTGCTGGCCGCTCCCGGTGCTATTGCCCAGGAAGTATGCCGGTGTGTTGGAACTATTCTTGGCCGTCACGGCGAAGATCGTGTAAGGACTGTTCGCTAGAAACGTCAGATTGACGTTCAGGTACTGGTTGCTGCCATTGAAATGTACCGTGGGAAGATTATTGAATGCCGAGTTCGACGCGGAAAATGTTGGTGACGTGCCTGCCGTGGCGTTCCTGTTGTTGCCACTCAAGTCGTTCCACGTGCTGACGCTTGCTCCATTGGTGAGCGACAATTTCGTGGCGTCCAGCCAGAGGTTCAGATTTGTTGTGACGGGGTTGGTGGGGCTTTGCGCTTGCAACTGTAGCGTTCCGCTGCTGACGAGGGTGGCGCCGTTGTAGCCGTGGGTGCCGCTCAGGGTCAACATGCCGTTGCCCTGTTTGGTCAGGCTGCCGGAGCCGCTCAAACTGCCGCTGTAGGTCGTGTTCTGGTTATTGTTGCCCACGTTCAGCGAGACCGGTTCGGACGCAACACTCGTCAGGGCGATATTGCCGGCGCCGGCCAGACCGCCCAAGATCGGGGTGGTATTGCCCGCGGCGAAACTCAGGGCGCCGCTGGAACTGATATTGACCGTGCTGTATTGCACCGCCAGGCGATGGGCCAGGCCCAAAGTGCCGCCGTTGATCGCGGTGCCGCCGTTGTAACTGTTGCTGGCGGCCAGGACCAGCGTGCCGCCGCCGCTGAGGTTTACCGACTGGCTGCCGCCCGTCTCGCTGACCGAGCCGTTGACCGCGATCGCGGTTCCGCTCGCCGCGCTCACGTTCAAGTTACCGGCCAGCACGAGCGGCACGCTGATGGTGTGGCTTCCGCCGCTGTTGACAAGCGTGGCCGTTGTGCTCGTGGAACCCAGGGTCAAAGTACTCGTGTTGTCACTGCTGGAACGGCTGAGAGTATAACTGCCGCCGCCGGTGGTGTTGAAAGTCAGGCTGCTCAGCAGGCGGCTGCCATCGAGGGTGATCGCAGCCGAATTACTGCCGATGACCGTGCCGAAGGCGGCCGTGTCCTGGTTGGTAATGCCGGGTACGCCGTTGCTATCCCAATTGCTCGTGGTGGACCAACTGCCGCCGCCCGTGCCGATCCAATTGCCATACACGACGCCGACGCCATAGGCCGCCAGATGGGGAACCAAAGTATTCGCGATCGGGGTGCCGAGGCCCGTCGCTAAGGGTGCGCTCACAAATAACTTGAACAATTTTACTTACGTGGCGAGAGGCTATAGTTCCAGTCACCGTGGAATTCATGACGCTTCAACCGCAGTCGTAATAGTTGTTCTTCGGGAACTTTGATCTTGGTTTCATAATGGTTGGTGTCCAGTGCAGCTTTGACGATCAGACCG
>Ga0118677_10011163_pt1 | contig 13548 bp, 11 predicted proteins | sample AliMusrvi5mmetaG_FD_86154 | JGI IMG/M metagenome (GOLD analysis project Ga0118677, IMG submission 86154)
TTCAACCACAGATTGCGGATCCGGATTAAGCGGAAAAACGAGTGAGGGTTTTAAATAGTTTACCTTGTGTTCTTTCTTGAATTTCTCAATCCCCCCTCCGGTGATATTAAGCATAATCGTGGCATCACCGTGAATCTTTCCTTCATACACAGCCTGAATAAGAGAGCCAACGGCTACTGCAGCAGCTGGTTCCAGATCATTTCCTTCTGTTTGGGAAAACAAAAGGGCTGCGTTTCTCGCTTCCTGGTTGGTAACAGCAAAAATTTCACCTCCAGAATCTTTCATTGCATCATACAAGCCTCCTTTAATGCCATAAGGTGGTTTGCGGTTCGATAAAACTTTCGCATCAATTTCCTCCACTTGCTTTCTTGCTTCCTGATCATTTATTGGAAGCATCTGACGGGAATCGGCATCCCAGGCTTCTTTGATAGGGAGAAAAGGGGCATTTTGAGACAACATTAATTTCATCTTTGTCGACCCAAATCGTCCGTCTTCCAGGAAACGAAGATTGGCTTCCCACGCCGCAATAGCACCCGTTCCACTTCCAATCGCCTGAAAATAAAGATCAGGAATCCTTCCAATTGTAGTTACGGCAGATAATACAGTAGTTCCCATGCCATCGCGGCGGGCAACATTCTTAGCACCCCCCTCAGGATAAAATCCTCCGATAAGACAGGCCAGATTTGATAAATGAATAGCATCGAAATAGTCGCCTCCCGATTCGGCTGCAATGAGTTTCACACAAGGATTGATTTTCTGGGAAAACCACAAGGCATTTAAATTATCCTCCGGAACACAGATCAAAACAGGTATTTTATTTTCGGAACACACCTTTGCAAAAGCACGCGCAGTATTTCCCGCAGATGCTACAACCATCACACCGTTCGTGTTCCCGTTGTGACGGGCGCAAACCGAATAGGCTTCACATTCCTTAAAAGTGCCGGTTTGCATCATGGCGCCTTTCTCGGGCCAGTAACCATTAAAAGTGATATAGAGGTTATTCAGTTTTAATTCTTTTGCCAGGCCTACGCTTTTATAGGTGACAGGGGCTCCTGATCCTTTTAGCGTTTTATGGATGGGAAGCCACGAGGAAAATTTGTAAAGTCCTGGTTGTAATTCATCTACAATTAATTGTCGGTCGTCATAAATTGTACGGATCAGGCTTGGCTCGTCACTGTTCGGACAATTTAACTCCCAATTCTGATCTTCGAAAAATTCTTCGCAACAAAGTGACTGAAGTTGATATTTTGTTTTGATAAAACCTGACATGATGAAAATTTATTTTCTTCAAAAGTAGATTTTTTGCATAGCAATGCAAAGAATATTTTACTTTAAAAGTTGTAATTCCTCTGATTTACGAAATCCGGGAGATCAGGTATTTATATTTTCGTCAACAGCCCTGTTCAGATATCGGTTATATGGATGGATAATTTTGAAAATTTCAATTGTCCTGGCTAAAAAATCGGGGGAGAAGAGAGACTCTTCTTCAATTGGGTGGCCAACTGCATAGCTCCGGTTTTTAATCAGTTCAACATGCTCCCACTCTTTTGGATAACCTTTGGGTGCTGTTTTCAGTTTATCAAAATATTCCAGCGTAAAGGTCTCTTTGAATTCTTTATCCCCGATAATTTCCAGATATCCCTGTGGATGGTAAAAAATTTGCTGACGCATTGCCTGCAGGTGTTCAGGCGGTGGCATGTAGATACCGCCTGAAAGGAAGCATTCTCCCGGCTGGATATGAAGATAATATCCCGCAAAACCCGATTTCTTACCTCCCCGGGCGATAAAACAACCGTAATTTGATTTAAAAGGTCGCTTGTCATTTGAAAAACGGACATCCCTAAATATTCTGAAAATACAATCTTTGGGATTTAAAACAGGAATCTCCTCATCGAATTGTCTGATCTCATGAATCAGAATTTCGGCAACAGCAAGAAATTTTTTTCGTGTTAAATCGTAACGCTCCCTGTTCTGATCGAACCATTCCCTTGCATTATTGGCTTCAAGATCTTTTAGAAAATCGAGTATCTCCTTCATTTGAAAATAGTATTAATCTCATTATCAAAAATACTTGAAATCTGTCAACAATCTTTCAAATGGTTCCCTATTTTTGTAAAAAGAGCAATCGGATGAAAAAATGTTGCATTATTGTTGCTGGGGGAAATGGAACCCGCATGGGGAATGACCTTCCAAAACAGTTTATCCTGATCGAGGGGGTGCCTGTATTAATGCATACGATCCTGAATTTTTATAGCTTTGATCCTTCAATTCAGCTGATTTTGGTGCTTCCTGCCAATGAAATAAATACTTGGAATGAACTTTGTCAGAGGCATCACTTTGAAATACCGCACCAGATACTCTCTGGTGGTGCCACCCGTTTTGAATCAGTCAGGAACGGACTTTCCCTCGCTGCTGACAGTGACCTGATTGCCGTTCACGATGGGGTTCGTCCGTTGGTGAGCCATGAAACGCTTGAACGTTGTTTTAATAATGCAGCAGAGATGGGGACGGCAATACCTGTTCTTCCAGCCAATGAATCTGTTAGGAAAGGAAACATGAACGCCTCAGTCCAGGTGAATCGTTCAGATTATTTTATGGTACAAACGCCGCAGGTTTTTAGAACCTCTATTATTCAGGAGAGCTACAAAACCCCCTGGATTCCCGAATTTACCGACGACGCTTCGGTTGTTGAGCATTCTGGAATTGCGGTACAAATGGTAATGGGAAACCGTGAAAACATCAAGATTACTTTTCCCGAAGATCTTCGGATTGCTGAACTTTTCCTTGGATCAAAAAACGATCAGATCACAGAGAAGATTCCTTAATCACTTTTATTTCCATTTTAATATCATTTACCGGGCGATCGCCCTGGCCGGTTGGCTGGGCTGCGATGGCATCGATAACCTCGAGCCCCTCGATTACTTCACCAAAAACTGTGTAATTTCCATCAAGATGCGGGGTTCCTCCAACGGTAGTATAGATCTTTTTTTGCTCTTCAGTCAGTTTGAAAGGGGTTTGCCGGGCTTTTGCCAATGCTTCGGTTTGAAGTCTTGCAATCAGTTTTTCAAAGGCGGCCTGATTTCCATTTTGCTGATAGATCGTCAGGGAATCGTTGTTGTCACGGGCAAACTGTCGCATGATACTTTGGGCCAGACGTTGGGTTCCCTCTTCTTCGAGTGATTGAAGATTGTCGGAAGGAAATACGACTCCCTGAACAATATAAAATTGCGAACCGGAGGATTTCTTCTCAGGATTGGTTTGATCACCCTGCCTTGCCGCTGCTAATGCCCCTTTTTTATGAAGTAATTTTGGATTTATTTCATTATCAATTACATATCCTGGACCGCCATTGCCCAGTTTTTGTCCGGGTTGGGCATTTCTGGTATCTGGATCTCCACCCTGAATCATGAATTCCTTGATTACCCGATGAAAAAGAACCCCGTCAAAATAACCAGCTTTAGCCAGTTTTAGAAAATTATCGCGGTGTTTGGGGGTCTCATTGTAGAGTGCCACCTTCATATCACCGAAATCTGTTTTAATCAATACTATAGCACGTTTATCTCCGTTATCCTGTGCATTGCTGCATGATACGAACAGTATAAATGCAAGGATAATGCAACCTTTAAAAAATCTTATCATTGTAATTAATTCTTTTGTGCCAAAGATATAAAAAAAAGAGGCTGGCTATTTGCAGCTGGCTATCGGATAGTTTTAATCCTTCAAAAATTAAATTTCAAAAAATTAAATAGCGCTTTCATGTAAAATCTGTTCTGATAAAATCATCTGAATTCACATCAGATTTCCTCTTTATTCAGATGCCGGCAGGAAGCCTGTTGCTAGCGGCATTTGCACCTATTCAGGTAATACCTTACCGACAACAAACGAGCGGATTTTTTTTTAATTTTGTCGTTCCGTTTGAAAATACGAAAAGGATGAGCGAATTTATTATATACAATACCTGGAGCCGGAAGAAAGAGATTTTTAAGCCGATAAATCCCGGACATGTGGGAATGTATGTGTGTGGTCCGACCGTGTATGGCGAAGCGCATCTTGGTCATTCGCGTCCTGCTATTACTTTTGATTTGTTGTTCCGTTACCTGAAACATCTTGGTTACAAAGTCCGGTATATCCGGAATATCACCGATGTGGGTCATCTTGTCAATGATGCCGATGAAGGTGAAGATAAGGTTGCAAGGAAGGCGAAGGTGGAGGAGCTCGAGCCAATGGAGATCGTCCAGCTTTATACGAACAGTTACCGGCGAAATATGGCACAACTGAATGTTTTGCCCCCCAGCATAGAGCCCTCTGCCTCAGGACATATCATAGAGCAGATCGCTACGGTCCGGCAGATGATTGAATCGGGTTATGCTTACGAAGTTAATGGCTCGGTCTATTTTGATGTTGAGAAATTTGCCGGCGACCATACCTACGGGAAACTTTCGGGGCGCAAGATTGAAGACCTATATGCCAATACACGCGATCTTGACGCTCAGAGTGAGAAGAGATCGGGTCTTGATTTTGCAGTATGGAAGAAGGCATCACCTGAGCATATCATGCGCTGGCCCTCTCCATGGGGTGAAGGATTTCCCGGATGGCATACTGAGTGCACTGCTATGAGTACAAAATATCTCGGTCAACCATTTGATATTCATGGTGGCGGTCTTGACTTGCTTTTCCCGCACCATGAGGCCGAGGTTGCCCAGGGGGTAGCATGTTTCGGACATAGCCCGGTAAACTATTGGATGCACAATAACCTGATCACGATCAACGGACAGAAAATGGGTAAGTCGTTGGGGAATTTTATTACGCTCGATGAACTCTTCTCAGGGACTCATCCCTTACTCGAAAAGGCTTATTCCCCAATAACGATCCGGTTTTTTATACTTCAGGCCCATTACCGTAGTCCGCTTGATTTTTCGAATGAAGCGCTTCAGGCAGCTGAAAAGGGTTTGGAAAGGTTATTCAAGGCGATGGCACTTCTTGATGGTCTTCAACCTTCGGAACAGTCAACTCTTGACGTAGCCGGATTAAGGGATAAATGCTATGATGCAATCAATGATGATCTGAACACGCCGGTATTGATTGCACATCTTTTCGACGGAGTTAAAATGATTAATTCGGTCAATGATGGCAAAGTGTCGGTAAACAGTGCTGACCTTGAATTATTGAAAAAGCTATACACTGATTTTGTGTCAGATATTCTTGGATTTAGTGCAGAAACCTCAACCAGCGATTCGGGCGAAAAGGAAATTCTGAGTAATGTCGTAGATTTATTGTTGAACCTAAGGATTGAGGCTAAGAAAAACAAGGATTGGGCTACCTCAGATAAAATCCGAAACAGTCTGATCCAGCTGGGTTTTGAGATCAAAGACACAAAAGAGGGGTTTACCTGGGAATTGAAAAAATAGCAATATCTTAAAGTGAAGCCTTGACTGGTTCAATTTCTGAACAAAGTCAAGGCTTCACTATTTAAAAGTCAACCAATTAATAATTTAAAGTACCGGAACCAGCCTGTAAATTATTCCGGGTGATTCGACTGCGATGTAGATATAACCGTCGGGACCCAATTCAACATTTCGTAGCCTGCCAATATTGGGCAAAAGGATCTCCTTGTGGATCACTTTATTCCCTTCAAGTTTGCAACGAACCAGGTATTTGAACCGCAACGATCCTACCAACATATCTCCTTCCCAACCTTTATATTTATTCCCTTTGACAAATGTCATTCCACACGGTGCAATTGACGGAACCCAGTAGGTGATAGGTTGTTCCATTCCAACTTTTGCTGTATCCCTGGTAATTATTGTACCGTCATAATTTATTCCGAATGTAATTACCGGCCAGCCATAGTTTTTTCCTGGCTGAATGATGTTCAACTCATCACCGCCTTTGGGACCATGCTCGCTTTCCCAGAATATACCTGTTTCGGTGTTGTAAAAGAGACCCTGCGGATTCCTGTGGCCGTAACTCCAGATGCTTTTATTTGCACCAGGCTGATTAATGAAAGGGTTATCTGCCGGGATCGTTCCATCTTCATTCAACCGATGGATCTTTCCGCAATCGTTTGATAAATTCTGGACATTTTCTACAATACCGCGATCGCCCACACTGAAAAACAGGTGACCTTTTCTGTCAAAAGTAATTCTGCACCCAACGTTGAAAGCTGCCTTGTACTCAGGCGTTGCCTTAAATAACAATTGCTTATCAATCAGGGTATTGTTTTTTATTCTGGCACGCATAAGTGCAGGGCTCCATTGCTGGTTACTGTTGGAAGAAGAAGTGTAGGCGAAGTAGATCCAACCGTTCTTTTTATAATCGGGGTGTAACCGGATATCAAGTAATCCTCCCTGTCCAACAGATACAATTTCCGGAAGACCTTGTATATCAGCTATCTTTTTGCCATTTCTAAACCGGAACATCTTCCCCTCCCGCTCAGTGATCAGCATATCTCCATCAGGTAAAAACACCATTCCCCAGGGAACATCCAGACCTGTGATTAATGTATCGAGGCGCAGATTGAGTTTTTCAGTAGGAATTCTTTTGGTATCCAGATCTTTGATTCCGTTTTCACCAATGTTCAATTCAAGTTTGGTATGGATCAAATTGGCGATATCCCGCAATTCCTTTTCTGAGAATGTATTTTTAAACGAGGGCATTCCGAAATCGGGATAGCCGGTCCTGGCGCTGGTGTAAATGTCATTCTGACTATTCCCGTATTTCCATTTTCTTTTGGCAAACCAACTCATATCCTCACGATGACAGCTTGCACAGATGGTGTTGTAACTCCGTTGAGCCCGGCTCATGGCTGAATCCTGTGGGATTATCACAGAATTGTTATTCTTTGGCTTGTCATTTGTTCCGGGATCTCCCTTGCCGGTTAGAGAAAAAATTAAGAGCAGTATTAAAAAGATCAGACTGTTTTTCATTATATTAAGATTTAATTTTAAACGAATAAACGGTGAATTTATCTTTTAACATTTCCGGGGGCACTTTAGTTTAAATTGGTTTAAACCTGAACAATTTTATCATTATAATTGGCAGATTCTGATTATATGAAAATTGTTCACTATAACCAATCTCCCGTTATCTCATGGTATTCCTGTATGAAATGTTCACGGTACAAGTGAACCATCGTGGTGAACCCGGATAGAAATATCGTGGTGGTTTTAAGGTCGTTCCGGGTGCATTCACAACAACCATTGAGGCATATTTTTCGTCAGCCAGATTATTAATTTTAAATGTTGTGTCAATATTCAGTTTCTTAAAGAGTTCGAAAATGTATCCCGCTTTCAGGTTCATCACAACCCATGCTTTCGAAAATTGATTGTTGAAATCGTTAAGTGGTATTTTACCCGAGGAGTTCAACTCAAGACGCGTATAAAAACCGTTTGCAACTTTAAAATCAAGGCTTCCGGAAACGATTTGATCAGGCATGCCCGGAAGTTTTTTACCTGAATAGCTGATGTTATCCTGTATGAAGTCCTGAAAATTGTATCGGTTAGCCGAGTAATTCAGATTTGCAATTAAAGAGATGTGGTGATCAGAGGCCGTATTCTTCCTGCCAATAATCCATTGCTGCAATGATACTTCAACTCCTTTGTGAATTGATGTACCTGCATTCATTCCAACATACACGTCCTCTGCCACCCTTTTGGGGACAATAAGGTCGCTAACCCTCATATAGTAAATGGCCAGGTCAATAAATGTGATATGACGGAAAAGATTTGCCCTGATTCCCTCTTCGAAACTCCAGGCTTTTTCAGGTTTGATGTCGCGATTGATTAATCCGAGCGGACTTAGGGTTTCGGAGAGTGAAGGCACTGAGAATCCTTTATTGACCGAGGTGTAAATATACAGATCGTGAATGGGGTTCCAGACAAGGGCAATTCGTGGTGCCAAAATAGGGGAGAAGTGATAACTTCCGGATTGATGCAAAGTATCGGAATTAAATAGATCGGTATTGCGGAATCCGGAACGGTTAAAATTGATCCCTGCTGTGATGGTTATTCTGTTAGTTCTGGTTTCCAGTTGTCCAAAGAGATCTGTCTGAAAAAGTGATTCTTTGCCATCTTGCTGAAGTCCCCCTTTTATTCCATTCCCGCCGATATTTCCAGATAGTGAACTTCGGATATTTTCAAAATAGATATTTGTTCCTGCCATAAAGTGATAAAAGGTATTTCTTTGAACTAATGTATGTTGAACCAAAATGCGTCCGCCATACGAAAAACCTTTTTCATCCAAATAATTAAAGGGCCGGTTCTCCTCCGTTTTTCTTAAATTCATGAATGTGGAGGCAGAATAATCCCAGTTTTCAGGTGTTTTATATTGAAGATTGTATCCCGCAAAAATTCTGTCAGGATGTTCGTAGCCATTTGTTTTTAACCAGTTTGCGGCAGCTCTATTAGGGTTGGAAACTAATGTGGCAGAATCGATTGAACTTGGGATTTGCGAACGGATCTTAGATCCTGAGACGACCAGATTTCCGGAAAGATTTTTACTAAGATGCTGATGATGATTCAGAAAAAAGGAGGATCGACTGTAGTTGTTGTTTTCGCGAAAACCTTCAGTCTGTATGCAGGATAGGGAAAGTATAATATCGTTTTTAGTGGTTCCATTCGAGTAACTGATCCCATTTTTAAGATAACCGAAACTCCCTGCTGAACTATTAAGTGTGATCATTTCATGATTCATTTCCCCCCGCTTAGGATAAAGTATGACTGTTCCCCCTAAAGAGGCGCCATAAATGCTTGAAGCAGGGCCTCTCAAAACCTCAACGCGATTAATGTATTCCGGATTAATATCATCGAAAGTGGTCTCACCTTCTGCACTGTACAGGGGAATCTCACCGAAGAAGAGTTTGATTTTTTTCGTCCCGTAGGCATAGCGGGAGCCTATTCCCCTCAATGTCAGTTTAATTGTTCCCAGTGTACCCTCCTGCATAACTACTCCCGGCACTGCTGAAAATGACGAAGCAATGTTTACAGCTGAATTCTCAAGACGGTCAGCTGAGATAACCGAAACTGAACCGGCTGTTGATTTTAGCTGGCCAGCTGTTCCATAAGCTGTTACCTGAATCTCTGAAAGATCTTCACCCGTAATGGTCTGATTCTTAGTTGTGATATTGATAGTATCCGCGATGATTGCTTCCGACCGTTTATTTGTCTGTCCACTCAGAGAATACGAGGCAATTATTAAGAAGATGATCAATTGAAATCTCATCTTCTATAAACGAAGGGGTACTACATTTGTTTTAAAAGGGGTCGAATAAATTCAGCTAATAACTTCAAGCACCTTTTCGATTTTAATCAATCCCTCCCCAAGTACCGAACGCGGACAACCGAAATTCAGTCTGAAATAGCCTTCTCCTCCGGTTCCGAACTTGCTGCCGTTATTTAATGCGACACCTCCATCAATTAGTATTTTCCCAACCTCTTTTTCGCTGAGATTATAAGCCGATAAATCAAGCCAAACCAAATAGGTTGCCTCGGGTTTCATAATTTTTATCCGGGGCATTTTTTCTATGATAAAATTTTCAAGGAACCGGTAGTTCTCTTCAAGATAAGCCATTAGCTGATTCAACCACTCATTTCCATGCTGAAAGGCAGCTTCGGTAGCAATATTACCGAAAATATTCCCGCTACTGATATGAATCGTGTTCAGAACCTTCTCATACTTTACCCTTATCCTTTTGTTGGGGATGATCACAAAAGCAGTAGAAAGTCCGGCGACATTAAATGTTTTACTCGCGGCCATCAGTACCGCACTGTTCAAGGCAATTTCTTCGGAGACCATGGGGATTGGGATATGCTTATTACCTGTAAAAACGAGATCCGAGTGAATCTCATCCGAAATAATTATTACCCCGTTATCCATACAGATCCGGCTTAGTTCTTCCAGTTCCTCCCTGGTCCAGACCATACCACCTGGATTATGGGGACTGCAAAGAATCAATAATTTTGTTTTGGAATCTATGATCTGTCTAAGATTTTCAAAATCAAATGTATATCTTCCATTAACGATTTTAAGCGGATTCTCAATCATCTTCCTGTCGGCTCCCTTAATACTCGTGAAAAAGGGGAAGTAGACCGGTGGCTGAACAATCACCTTATCACCAGGTTCAGAGAGTGCCATTATCAGCATGGTAACTGCAGAAACCACCCCGGGACTCGAAGTTATCATCTCTCTGTCGATTTTCCAGCCATGACGGCGATCCATCCAGCTGATGATCGCATCAAAATAGCTGTCGGGGCGGTAGGAGTAGGCCAGAATTTCATGGTCCATCCGCTCGCGCATTGCATTCATCACAAAATCCGGAACCCTGAAATCGGTGTCGGCCACCCAGAGTGGCAGGGCATCTCCATTGCCATACAGCGGTTCGAGCAAATCATATTTGACACAGTTGGTCCCGCGTCGCTCGATTATTTCATCAAAGTTATATTGTTGCATTTTCTGCTATTGTATTTAAAAGTTTAATTCTCTTCTTAAGACACTTGTCTGGTTGCCTGCAACTTGCTGCTGGCAACTTGCTGCTGGTAATTGGCTTCTGGCAACAAGCTTCTGGCCGCTGGTAGCTAGATCACGATTTTCCTAAGCCAGTTAAAACTCTCCCCTTTTTCGATTTTCAGAATAAAATCAAAACGGTTTGGGTGAAGGCAAAGTTCAAAATCGGACGCTGGTGACCACTCATGATTTGCCGGATCGAGCAGTCGTGCCCCGTCACCTACAGTGAGCATCTCCTTCATTTTGGCGAAATCGGGTTCTATGCCCTGCAATTTATCGCGTACATATTCTGCCAGAAAAGTATCTTCCTGAGTCGGGTACCTCCCTTCGTAACCCATACAAACCAGGCTTACAACAGCCGGATTTTTTTGCTGGATATAACGGATTATGGCGCCTGCATTGACAAAACTTCCTGTTATTATCTCGTCAGCCAAAGCGGCGTTGGTTATCCCCTTAGTTCCGGAGCTGGTGGTCATGACAATAGTTTTCCCATTAAAATCCTGATTCATAATATGAGTTGGGGAGTTGCCAAAATCAAAACCGGGGACTTTCCGCTCAAAACGTTCGCCCAGCATGACCACATCGGGGTATAATTTTTTAAGGTCAAAAGCCTCCTCCACATGTTCAACGGGTATGATTTTTTCAGCACCTGCGGCAAAAAGATAACAAGCGGTTGAGAATGCCCTGAAGACATCGATCACAACGGTTAACCCTTTTGCCAGTTTAGCCCCCTCTGTAAGCTGAAGAATTTTGATTTCCATTTTGACTGTTTATTCGTTCCAACCGGAACTTTTGTAATTTGGCAGCGAAATTAATGTAAAAGTAGAAAAGAAAGATGATCTCTGTCAGTATAAAAGGTTTGCCCATTTTACAGTTTGCCGGTCTGAACAGTTTTCCGGAGCTGCTTCATTTTTCAACATTACGCGTAGGTGGAATTAGCACAGGCGATTACAGCTCATTTAATCTTGGGCTTAACTCTGGCGATGTTCCCCAAAATGTGCTGGCAAACAGGATCAAACTTTGTGATGCCCTTGACATCGGTTCAGCAAAATTAGTTTTACCTAAACAGACCCATTCAGCCACAGTTAAAATTATTGATTCTGATTTTTTCAGGCTCGATGATGATGAAAGAAAGGCTTTTCTCAATGAGACAGATGCCGTAATTACCAATATTAGGGGGGTCTGCGTGGCCATAAAAACAGCTGATTGTGTTCCGGTTCTCCTCTATGATTCCAAACGAAAGGCAGTTGCAGCGATTCATGCCGGATGGAGGGGTACGGTTCAAGATATTGTATTGAAGACGATTAAAGAGATGGTTGAGAATTTTGGGACGACACCTTCAGATCTGATTGCCGGAATCGGTCCTTCAATTAGTCCCAATGTCTATGAAGTGGGGAAGGAGGTCTGGGGTCAGTTTGCCACTGAATTTTATTCCGAATCCACGCCTGCCCAAAAAGATAAAAGGATGCTTAATCTGTGGAAAGCGAATCATGATCAGCTTGTTGCAGCTGGTGTTCCATCCGTCCGGATAGAAACCGCCCGGATCTGCACGTTATCCGATCCCGAAAGGTTTTACTCGGCGCGGCGTGACGGCGCCAAAACCGGAAGAATGGCGACAGGGATTATGCTGAGGGGATAAAATAAGGATTTCTTGATTTAAAGATGTGGAATATTACGTAATTTTAAAGAATAGATTACATTTAAATTATGAGTAGGGTAAAAATATCCATACGTTTTTTTGACGACCGCGAAGTGCGTGCCGTTTGGGACGAAGAAAACGCCAGGTGGTGGTTTAGTGTGTTGGGTATTGTAGCTTTGCTTACCGACCAGGACGACTACACCAAAACTCGCAATTATTGGAAATACCTTAAAGCCAAGTTGAAGAAAGAAAACAGCCAAGTGGTTAGTGCTACTACCCAGTTGAAATTCCTTGCACCGGATGGTAAAAAGCGTTTAGCTGATATGTTGGATTACAACGGTATTATAGCATTAGGTAAAGAATTTCCGGGCAAAAAGGCAAACCGATTTATTGAATGGTTTACATACAGCGATGAAAGTATAGACGGCAAAAGTAAAACTAAAGCGTATGCAATGTTTGGTAGTTCGTTTATCAACAGCATTGAAGTTGGTACAACCAAAGGCTTGCAACAAATTCACGCTTATTTGTTTGGTGGCTTGTACGATTTTGCCGGACAAATCAGGCAAAAAAATATTTCAAAAAATGCGTCGATTGGAGTAAAATAAGCAAACCAGATTACATGAACGCAATGATGCAAAGCCCAACCAACAGCCTCATTCTAAAAAAACTGTTGAAAAACGCTTTAACCAGCAAAATCAACGATCGCGAATTGTTTATGAAAGGAATTGACTACTCGTATTACTACGAAGAAAATTAATAAGACAAAAAATGCTAAAATAAAACGTTTTGCAGAAGCCTTTCCTAATCCGCCCTGCCTATGGGTGATTGCGGAACGTTAGCGGTAATGCAAATTATGACACATTTAAAAATTGATGTATGAAAGACTTTAATGAATTATTAAGCAAGACCATTGATAAAGTTTCTAGTAATCGCAATTTATATGGCAAGTCAGAAGTCGCCGTTCGCGACCAATTGATTAATCCAATTTTAACTTTCCTCGGATGGGATACCACTGACCCAAGTTTAGTAATCCCAAATGCAAGAACTGAGGACAATAACATCCCGGATTACACATTAATCAAAAATGCAGTCACTCAAGGTTACGTAGAAGCAAAAAAAATTACAACTAATCTTAAGGACAATATACATCAATTAGCAAGGTATTGCACTGACAAAGGAATAGAATACGGCGTTCTTACTAATGGAATTGAATGGATGTTATTTAAATCCTTTGAAAAAGGAAAGTCAATGAATGAAAGAATATTGTGGACTATTAATATAGAAAAGGACACAGCAGAGCTTGTTTTACGACGTTTAAACACCATTTCATATAATAATTTTGAAAACATAGCAGAACTGACAAAAAAAGATAATATTATTACTGACAAATGCAATAAAATAGCGGCAAA
>Ga0118677_10006998_pt2 | contig 13547 bp, 5 predicted proteins | sample AliMusrvi5mmetaG_FD_86154 | JGI IMG/M metagenome (GOLD analysis project Ga0118677, IMG submission 86154)
ACCCACTAAAGCTACTCAAGCAGCGGGGAGTGCCGTGATCCGGCGCTCCCCGCCTTTGGCTTAAACACCCTCTGCACTTGCTGCTTGTCGTTTGCCGACAAACTGAAGACAAACGCTGAAAGACTGAAAAGCCGAAACTCGACACATGCCCCAATCATGCCCATTTCAGCTTTTCAGTATGGTGCGTGATGCGTGGTGCGTGGTGCGGTTCTGACACGCAACACGCACCACGCAACAGGCCCCGGGCCGCAGTTCAGCCCGCATGAATCGTAGAGACTTTTGCCGGAGCGTTGTCGCCCTGCCCGGTGTGATTTCCCCGTTGTCGCTTCTCGCCAGCGGGAAAAATCCAACACGCGTGGCTGCTGCAAGGTTGGGGCCAGGCAACGAAGCCCGCTTCGTCTTACAAGATAGATTGGAACATCCGTTCTACTGGTGGCCGCGGACCTTGCTCCGCTATCCGGTCGAACTGGATCCAAAGACGGACCGAAGTAGATTGGTCCTCACGCGCATGGACACCGGGGAGAGGATCCCAGTTCAGTGGTCCGACGTAGCGCACAACGAGGGCGGATTGATTCGAGCTACGTTGAACTTCTTTGCGGATCTGCCCAGCGGTGCCCGGCGGGAATTCGTCCTTTCCGCCGCCGAAAAGCCGATTCAACACCCGCCCCAGGTCCGGGAACGTCGTGAAGGGAACACCGTCGTGATTGATTCTGGAGTCTTCCAGATCCGCATCCCCGCGAGCCAGAAGATACATGGTGAAGCGCCTGGTCCCATCCTGCAGGTTTCGCGTGGCGGCGCGTGGTTTGGAACGTCAACCCTCGGGTTCTCTGGCGATCGGGTGACCCGGCTTACCACCCGGCGGGTGGCGGATGGTCCGCTATTCCTGGCCTATGAACTGCACTACGAAACCGAGCACGGCTCGCACTACGTGGCCCGGGTTCAATGCGAGGGCGGGTTCGAGTTTGTCCGTTTCGAGGAAAACATGGAGGGGGTGAGGCCGGGGACACGCGGAGTGTTCACCTCGACATGGTCGGACCTTGGGATCACCCATCGCCAGGCTCCGAATCATCCGTTTCCCCTCTCCGACACCGTCCGCAATTACGAAGACTACGACTGGGAGCGCATCGGCGGGATCTTCAAGCTGAAGCCCCAGCAGCTTCCCGAGGGAGAGCTACCTTTCACGCTGGGGGTATATGAACGGGCCCCCGGAAACTTCCAGACCGGAACATTTGCCAACTTCTGGAGTGGTCATTCGGGTGATGCGCTCGGGGTATTCATCCATGACGTGGAAGGGTGGCAGGACCATGAGTACGCGTATGAGGTCGAGTCCCCGACGTTGCAGGTGCGCTACCATTTCGTGGACGGCGAGTTCTACTGGAAATGGCCCCTGGTTCATGGGCGCCGGTCCACGTGCATCGCATTTTATGATCATGCCAAAGACAAGGAGGCGATGCGTCTGTTGGAGCAGGATTTCAAGGCTGTCCAGCAGGACGGAATCTCATACGCCGTGCCGTTGACGTTCACGTCGCACGTCCTGTTCCTGCAAAACCGCTACGGCACGCTGGATCTGAACCGCGTGAAGGACTGGGTGTTGGAATATCCCGCGAGCGCCCGGCGCCCGGCATCCATCCTCGGAAAGGGGAGGTCCACCGAGCCCGATGAACTCGAACGCCGGGTGATGACCTCACCCTTCATCTGCACCCTGCCGGTCACCGGCACACGTCAGATGGCCGGACATGGCCCCATCCCCGGGAGGAACATCGTGAATTTTAGTCCGGTCCCGAGCCGGCAGGTGGCGGGCTGGGTGGAAGGGTTCAACCAGTGCAGCGCCGCGTTGACCGATCGCCAGCGGCGGCGGCTTACGGCCATGTTCCTCGTGCTCGCATACGTGCAGGGAGGCGACGAGTTCATGCCCCTCGTCAACCTATTGAGCGGGCATCCGAACTTCCTCGCGGACGTCAAAGCGACACCACCGGCGATGGCCTTCTTGTTTCCCGATCATCCCAAGGCGTCGGCCTGGGCGGACATGTGGGAAAAATGCGTGGAGCTGAACACTCGTTTCAACACCCGGCCGGCGGTCAAAGCGTGGAACGCGCTGGGAGGAAGATGGACCGAGAACCTGGGCACCTACGTCTGGGCCTTTCTCGGCCCTTCGCTGCGCACCGAGTTTCTGCTGCGCCAGTTCGACGGGCGAGAGCGCTTTCTCTCTACGCAACTGGCGGAGATGGCCGACTGGCTGGTCAACGCACTCTCCGCCCCGTTCAACGGCGAATCCGAAGCCGGGTTTCGAAATCTCAACGCCGTGGACTATGGAAGGGAGTGGGGGGTCGTGCCGCCTGGTGGGGGGCCACGCCGACTTCATCCGCCACAAGGGGCGCACTCGGAACAGCGGTTCCCGCCCCGGTCTCTGTGGTATTTCGGCACCTGCCTGCGGCGCTACGCCCCCCTGGCGGCCGAACATGCGATGTGGGCCGCCCGCCCGACGGATCCCAATGCAGAGGAGGCCCCCGGGCGGAAGGGACCGCCGGACCTCATGTACCTGACGCCGGACAACCGCGGAACAAATCCCCACCTGCGGAGCGCCAAGTTCACCGGCTATGGCGTGGTGCTGCGGGCCGGGGTGGACACTCCGGACGAACTCTCCATCCATCTCCAGCAGATTGATGAAGGGCCCAACTATCGCTGGGGTCGATGTGGCGAGGGCGGTTGTGGCGTCCTCTACTTCTATGCCGGGGGGAAATCGTACAGCTACACGGGACCGGAGGATGTCGGGGATCGCGACGATCAAGACACCGACTTCTGCACCACGTTTGGCATCTATAAGAACGGCCAGTTCCGGTCCATTGGAATGAACGTGCTCGCGCGTCCCCTGTACGATCTGGGTACGGGGCAGTTTGCCGAGATTGTGCCGCGTGAAGGTGCAACTGCATATTCGTCGCCGGAGTATGTCAGCCGCAGCGTCCTGCTGGCCGGTCGGGAATACTTCGTCCTCTACGATAGCGTTGCCCACCAGGCGCTGACTCACCGGCTCACCTGGTCGGTGCGCAAGGGCGATGAACTCCCCAACATACAGTTGCTCCGTGGAGCCTCCGGCCATCGGGAGACTCAGCGCACGGACGTGGCCTCAGCCTCGACCACCGGGGTGTGGTTTGATGGCCTCGGCGATTCCCTGGCCGTCGTGAGTCATCGCAAAGACCTCATGGCGGAAGGCACGCCTTTTGGTTGCCGGGTAAATCTGCCGGGCATCCAGGACCTCGTTTTCCGCAGCCAGGAACCAATTCAATTCGCCGAGGGTGATATTAGTTTCGAGGGAACTGCCGGCCTGATCCGAACCACAGGAACGACGACGGAATTCTCGCTGTTTCACGGCAGTCGCATCGGAGTTCGAGGCCTCATCTTCGCCACAGAAGATCCGAATCTGGGCATCGGCGGCGTTGTCAGCGAAGGGCGGTCACCCTGCGGGGAATACTTTGCGCCCACGGCATCGGGCTTGCGAATTACCGCCCCCCGCCTTTCGGAGCATACGAGCTTTTACGTTGACGGCCCTGGTGGCAGCGGCATCCTGCCGCTCACCGGAGTGCCCCGCCTTTCGGAGCATACGAGCTTTTACGTTGACGGGGCACCATGCGCGGGACAACGCGAGTCTGGCATGATTCGGTTCGAACTCAAGGCCGGGAGGCATCATTGGGAACTGACGGATACTCTGCCGGTTCCCAACGCGCCCCGGATCTTGAGAACGGAGACCATCGCTGGCGGTGCCAGGGTCATCGTGGAACCGGTAGCCGCGGCAACCCAATACCAACTGGAATTGAGCAAGGACGGAGGGACCACCTGGACGAAGGTCGAGCTGCAAAGCGGATCAGAACTCGCAGTGGGCGGCCTGCACGACGGTGAAAAGGTGCATGTCCGTGCCCTGGCCTTAAACGCACTCCACTCAAGTGCGCCGGGAGCGGACTACCCCATTTATGCAACCAATCAACCGCCTCCGCCTCCGGACGGGTTGCGAGTGGGATTAACTGACGGAGCGGCAACCATTACCTGGGGTGAAATCCTGGGGGCCTCCGAATACCGGCTCTATGCCCGATTGCGGTCGGAGGGCGAGTTTCGTCTGCTCTATCGTGGAATCGATCGAAGCCACATTGATCGCCGGCATTTCATTCGCGCCTGCAATCCAATTCCCGGTCAATCTGGGGAGAGCGCCAAAGAAACGGTGATTGAGTATTACGTTACAGCGGCAGACGGAAACGGTGAAAGCACCCGATCCTATCCGGCTGATACCGACCCGGCGTCGTGGCGTAACTGGGATCCAAGGCCAGGAGAACGCTTCCGGCGAGTCACCAGTTTTGCAAACGATTCCCCGCCGTCAACGAGCGAATGGCCTCGCTACTACCCCGAGTGAGCCGGATCTCGGATTTACGATTTACGATTTACGAGTTCGGCCATCGTTCGGATTTCGGGTTTCTTAAGGAGGAGATCGTCTCGGAGATCCGGAGCCCGTGGAAACGACGTGAGTCCCATTCCCCCTCACCCTGCCCTCTCCCCAAAGGAGAGGGTGCCTGACCCGCCGCTGGGAATGTCCCGGCGCCACAATGGGTCGTAGCGCGGCGGATACTTCTCCCTCTCCTCCGGGGAGAGGGTAGGGTGAGGGGGAATGGGTGCCCCGAGTTGGAAATGCAGAATGAAAACCGCCGGCTGAACGGGAGCCATTCCCCTTTCTGCATTCTTCCTTCTTCCTTCTGCATTCACCCTTAGGGTGAGGGGGAAGGGGTGCCCCGAGCTGGAAATGGGCTCAGTTCCCATCCGCATCCGTGGTTTCTGAACTGCCGGATTTAGGATCACTCGCGCGAGGTGAGCGTGAAAATGCTCTTCGCTTCGGCTGTTAATGTGAATTGCTGATCGGCGACTTTGCTCTCGTCAATCTTTTGGCAAAGATGCGTGGCTGAAGTTGAATACGAGCGCACGATCCGGTGGGCGAACGCGGCGTCGAACCCCTTAAGTGAGACGGTCAGCGCCAGGTCGCGCTCGCTCCGGTTCATCCCGACCAGGGTGAAATCCGATCGGTCCGGAGCAACAAAAGCGTTTAAGATCAAGTGCCGGAAAGGGTCGCGGGAACCGGCATACGGGTCGTGGCTGTCCCCGGACCGGAGCGGCCGGGCGGAGACGCGCACAAACCCGGGTTTGACGAAACGGAACACCTGTTTTGCGGCGTAGTAGCGAGGCTTCGGTGTGTAGGTCCAGCGGTTGGTGTCGGTTGCGAGAACGCCATAGCTCGACCAGGCGCCATCATGCAGATGGAAATTGTCAACGGCGTCCCAAATCAGGCCGGCGGAATAGCCCTCTTTGAGGAACTTCAGGAGCCGGCGCGTGGAACGCCAGCCGATTTCATGCTCAATGATGCCGCTCTGATCCAGATCCCCATATTCGGTCATCCAAACCGGACATCCGGCAAAGGCGCTGCCGCGGATGCGTTTCAGAATCTGGCCGTGCGGCGAGACCTCGCCCTGCCAGCCGGCTTGCTCGGATTCGTCCCCGTTGCCGTAGGTGTGGAGAGCGAAAGCGCCAATCCGGTCGCTCCAGTCCGGGTGCTTGAGGATGGCTTCCGTGCGAACGATGCTGGGTTCGGCGTCATCTGTCAGGATGAGCCGCACGTCAGTCATGCCATGGGCATCAAGCCTCTTGAGCACGGCGAGTGTGGCTGCGGCCAGATCCTCCAGGCCCACCTTTGGGCCTTCGGGATAGCCATAATCGGTTTCGTTGAACGGCGCCAAATACCTGAATCTGAGCCCTTCCTCTTTCCTGGCCCAGTGGGCCATACTGACAACCATTTCGGCGTAGCCGTCGAAATCCGCCAATCGCTTGGGATCATCGAGCCTGCCCAACCCTGCAGGGATCCGTCCGCTGACGTTGAAGAACGGCTGAATTCCTTTGGCGTTAAGAGCGCGAAAAGCGGCCCAGACGTCCTGGAATGCTTTCGACGTATATACTTCCTTGAGGTAGGCGGAAGGCCAGGATCCGTCGGAGTCGCGCCTCACCGGGTCGAGCCAGTCCGCCAGCCCGGTGGCGTCCAGCCGGAAGAGGGTGCAACCAAGGTCATCTACCAAAAGGTTGATGGCGGGCTGGAGTTTTCCGTCGCGCCACTGTGCCGGGTTGAAATTGACCCCGAAGCCGTCAATAGTTTGGAACGTTTTGGTGGCATCCAAGGCAACCCTGAGTTTCAGGGGCTCGGATTGGGCGCAACAAGAGCATCCGACGATGCCCAACACCGCCCACGTCGCGCTCATTACCCACAAGGTTAAGTGCATCATTGCTTCTGTAATACCGTTAGCAGAACCTACTCCCAATGAAAATACCACAACCTCACCGCAGAACTTGGATGTATTGCTGGCTTCTGATCGCGATGTCGCTGACGTTCGGACAAGCGGCGCTGGCTGAGAACTCGGCCATCGTGCCGGTGGCGCGGACGAACGCCAGTTGGATCCAACGGCACGAGTTAATGAACCGACAGGCCCAGAAGGGCCACATCGACCTCATTTACGTAGGCGACTCCATCGTGGAACACTACAACAAGCAGGGCAAAGAGGTGTGGGCGCACTATTATGCCGACCGGAACGCGTTGAATCTGGGAATCAGCGGCGACCGCACCGAGCACGTGCTTTGGCGTCTGGATCACGGGAACATCGAGGGGATCACGCCGAAGCTGGCGATTGTAATGATTGGTCAGAATAACGGCGGCCACAACACGGCCGAAGAGATCGCCGAAGGCGTCACGGCCGTGGTCCAGAGGTTGCGCGCCAAGCTGCCGGGCACCAAGATTCTTTTGCTGGCGATTTTCCAGCGGCGCGAGAAACCGACGCCGGAACGCGCCGTGTTGGACAAAGCGAACGAGATCGTATCGAAGCTGGCCGACAGCAAGACCGTGTTCTACATGGACATCAACCACATCTACGTGCAGCCGGATGGCTCGATCCCCAAGTCGCTGATGTATGACTTTGAACACCCCACGCCGTTGGGGCATAAGGTCTGGGCCGAGGCCATCGAAACCAAGGTCGCGGAGCTTATGGGGGATAAGCCGGTCGCGCCCATGCCGTAAATGTAACGGACTGGGTGTGAAACAACGTTGCCGCCTGTCTGGGCCGGCTTCCCGACCCGGCAGGAAGTCCAGTGAAGTGGAGGAAAGACTTCACGGGGCAATTGGTAGCGGCATTACGGAGACGCAGGTCATGCGGTATGGCAGCAAAGTAAACGCCTCACAAAAGCCTCTTTTAGAAACCATGATTCGTCACCACGCTCTGCTCTCAATCCTTGCTTTCTCTGTGTGCGCCCGGTGTTGGGCTGCTGGGCGTGAGCCCAGGGAGATGTCCCTGGTTGCGGGGGAACGCAACGTGGCTTTGGCCTCGGAGGGAAGCTTTGTTTCGGTGGATTCGTTAAGCTTGTTTGGCCGCAACGATAGCACTTACGGGGGGTTCGATTTTGAATGCGGACCCCAGCAACTCAACGACGGCCGGCATGTTACCGATCCGACTCTGCGCCTCCCTCATGGTAATCGCTGGATTTCCCAGGTGGATCGGAAACATCCGCACTGGGCCTGGATCGGGTTTGCCGGTCCGCGCCGGATCAGCCGCGTGGTCGTACGTTGTTCGAGCGTGGAGAATTATCCAACCGATTTCCGCGGGCAATACAGCCCGGACAATGGGGTGACGGTTAGAGATCTGTTTGTGGTGCGGGACCAGAAGCCGGATTCCAAGACCATGGCGATGGAATTCAAGTTTGAACCGGTGCTAGCGGATAACTTCCGCCTGTTTATCGACCGATCGGCCACCACGACCCATTCGAACTTCACCCAGTTGAGCGAGATCGAAGTCTATGGGGAGGGAGATGCGATTCGTCCCCAGGTCAAGTCAGCGCCGGGATTGCGGGACGCCAAACCGCTGCTGATTCCTGCAGTTGACGATCAAGTGCGAATCGAGGAACGCGCGGACGAGATTGAAGTCCGTTCCCCGTGGCAAAAGCTCATCTTTGCGCGCGGTCAGCCGCAGATCACTTACCTTGGTTGGGATAGCGAAGGACAAGGCAAACTGGACATCAACCTTCTGGGAACCAAAGGGGGGGATGGGATTCAGCCGCGCGTGGCGCCGGCTTACTGTCCCGTCAAGCCGCTGGCGGCAGCGAATCTGAAACGCGATGGCAACGTGGTGCGCTACGGCCCGTTCGAGGTGGCCGAGGGACTGTGGATGAATTGGGAAATCAAGGTGGGGGCCAAGGAGTTGGAAATGGCCGTTATGAAGGAGGCGGCCCACGCGATGGCGGTTCGTCCGGGGTTGGTGCGCTTTGACCTGGATGCCGGACAGACGCCCATCGCCCCGTTTTACCGTCCTGGAAAGCTGGGGTTGGTCGGCTTGCCCTGCCTGCTGCAAGCGCCGGACTGCGGCGCGGTGCTGGTGGAGTCCGCTCCAGGTTCGATGGTGGGCTTCGCCGAGCGTGCCGCCGAATGTCAGGCGCGCGGCAAGACGTGGTGGTCCTACTTCGATTTGACCGACGAATTTCCGACGCGCCCAGACGGTTTGGTCGAAATCAAACCCGGCGTTCGGCACGGGCGGATGCGCTGGCGTGTGCAGCAGGTGACTCCCGTGCCTTCGCTAACAGCCAAAGAGCCGCGCCTGGCCGGGCTAAGCCGCTATGCCCTCAACGGAATGGCGTTTCGTCCAGACACCGACCTGCTCGGTAATTCCATCACCAGCATCAACTGCGGCTTTTGCATGTTCGAGTATGCCGAAGTGGCGCAGTGGCTGCCTATTCTGCCAGGCGGCATCAACCCCTGTGACCTGCTGCGACGGTCGTTGGACACCTATTTCGCCGGCACCTGGGCGCATGACTCGGGCCCCAACAATCTCCTGGACCCGAACGGCGGGTACAACACCCCGGTGGACACTAAACCCTCACTGATTTACGCGTCCTGGACGGTCAGCCGCAAGACCGGTGACCGGAAACAACTGCGACGTTGGCTGCCGTATCTCGAACGGTTGGGAACCCTGATGGAGGAGACGGATGAAGATGGCGACGGACTGCTGGAAACGGTCAAAAGCACCCGTGGTGGCGGCTGGTATGATGTCATCCGTGACGAGGGCAAGTCGGCCTACGGCAATGCGCTGGCTTACCGCGCATTCCAATACCTGGCGGATTTGGAGTCACTGGTCGGCCAGGAGGAGAAAAGCAAACACTTTACCAAGTTGGCCGACCGGATTCGCGCGGCCTTTTATCCGACGCTGTTCAATCCCGAAACTAAAGTAGTTGCCGGATGGAAGACCAAGGATGGGAAATTGCATGATTACTGGTTTCCCTGGGTGAACGGCATGGCCATCATCTACGGGTTGGTGCCGGAGCAGGAAGCAAATAACATTCTGGATCGCTTGCAGGCGAAGTTCAAGGAGGTCGGATTCAATCGTTTCGACTTGGGACTGCCCAACTGCCTGATCAATGTGCCGGCTCCGGATTATGTCGTGGACAATAAGTTCCAACAGTATCTAAACGGAGGGGCCGCGCCCTGTTATGCCTACTGGTATATTCAGGCCATGTATCAGACAGGCCGGCGGACGGAGGCGGACGTCATGCTGTGGCCGTTGATCAAGTCTTATCGCGAAGGGCTCTTCAACGGCGGTGTGGCCGGCAAGCGAGCCGACCCGCTGCGTGGAGAATGGCATGATTGGAGCGGGAACAAATGCGGCGGTGAGGGGTTCCTGCCTGACAGCTATCACGCGTTCAACGCGCTTTATAACGGATATTACGGCATCACCTTCCAGCCTGAGGGGTATCGACTTGCACCCTGGTCGCCGCTGAAAACCAAGCAGATACCCCTCGAGCTCATCTACATGGGGCGTGAGGCCGAGGCGCGATAGCTTTCAATCAAATGTGCTGAAAGCAATAAGACCATGAAACGCGCACTTCAGACCCTTTTCAGCATGCTCGCGCTCGCCTTCTCCTGGCAATCGGCGTTCGCCCAGGCCGTGCTGATTCCGCCGGAGAAGATCGAGCAAGTCAAAGCCGAGTGGAAGAAAAAGACGCATGGGCGCCCGGTGGTGGTGAACTGGCTGTATATGAGCGTGCGCAGCAACCAGGATCCGCAGCCCGGCATGACGGGCGAGCCCATGTTCAAGAATTTCGTCGCCAGCGTGGCACTCGCGAAGAAACACAAAATCCCCACGACGTTTATGTTCGAGCACCAGACGCTGGTGGACCCGCGCTTCCGCGAGTTCATGATCCGCGAAATGAAGGACGATCCGCTGATTGAGCCGGCGATGAACATGCAGTTCGGACAGGAGTTGGTGGAAAAGGCGGGATTGAAGTGGAAGGGCCAGCGTTATGTCTGGGATCCGGCTCCGAGCATTTCCTACCCCAGCGGCTTTGCCCCGAAGGAGCGGGAGAAACTGGTGGACTTATATATGGCGGATTTCAAGCAAGTGTTCGGGCGGTATCCGAAAACCGCCGGGGCCTGGGTGGTGGACACCTACACCTTGCGTTACCTGAAGGAGAAGTATGGCGTGATCGCCTCGGCGGAGTGCCCGGATCAGTGGCGCACCGACTTCTACACGCTTTGGGGAGCTCCGCAGAACACGCCCTATGTGGTTTCACGCAACAACGCCTACATGCCCGCCCAGACCAGGAAGAATTCTCTGGGGGTTGTCATGTTCCGCATGACGGGCGGGGTGGAGCCGATCCATCATTACGAAGGCGGCGCGGCCACGTACCCGTATGGCTCGATGCAGATGCCCTCGTTGTTCATTAGCGCCGGGCCTTACGCTGAATGGTGGCTTAACATGCTCGCCGAAACGCCGTTGTCCATCGGCAACACCACGCCCGGAACGGAAACGGCTTGGATCAACTCCGATAGCATCGAGGATCTCCAGCGCATGGTCGCCCAATACCGGGACCTTGGGCTGCTGAAGACGGAAACGCTAAGCCAAACGGCAGAATCGTTCTTGAAGGATTACCCCCTCACGCCTCCGGGTGCCGAGAATGCGTTGGAGGATTGCAAGGACACGTTCGCTCCCGCCACGGGCTGGATGGTGAAGAATGTGAAAGAGTTTGTGGACAACAATCTGAAGGATCAGCCAGAGGTTAACGCTAAGATTGTGGAAAACCTGCCCAAGGTGATGAATTGGGACGTGCCTCGCAAGGCGACCTGGTATTCGAGCCGTTTCTATCGCTGCGGGCTGTTGTGGGAAGGAGATGAGTTCCGGCTGCGCGATCTCTACCTCTATGATGAGGACGTTCCTGATTCCTACTTGTCGCAGGCTTGCGGGGCCTCCGACAATGTGTATATGGCGATGCCTGTGATGGATGGAATGCAATGGAGTTCGATCGCCGACGGGAAGATGGCCGGCATCCGGTTAGTTGCGGTCAAGCCCGATGGAACCTGCGAAGTTCTGAAGTCCGGGACGCCGAAGCTCGACACGCCGGACAATAAAAAGATGATTGTCTCATTCCCGCTGACTGCCGGAGGAAACGCGAAGATCACGTTTGACGAGGACGCGGCGACCTTTGAAGTAAGTGGAAGTGCCGCACCGAAAGACTGGGCGATGGAACTGACCTGGCACCGCCCGGCGAGGGCGTTCTGGAGGAAAGACACGCCCCCTGAGCAAGGGGCTAACGTGGACTTTTTCAGAATCTCCAAAGTAGAGCCACAGGCGCTGAGTTACACCTGGTCGCCACCGACCACACTGCAACAGCCGGAACTCGGCTTGCCGCGCTCGACCTACGCCTACGCCGTGAAGGCGGTGGCAGGAACGTTCTCGCAACCAGCCGAACGCGTGGTGTTGATGATGCCCGCGTCCGGCAAGGTCAAACTCAAGCTGGCGGTCAAGGCCAGGAGAATTGTCGTCCCGGCGGCGGCGGGCTTGGCCCCGGGCATAGAGTTGAGGAACGTCGCCCTGGCTTCCCTTGGTGCGGACATTACGGCGTCGGATTTCCTGGCCAATGACACACCCGACAAGCTGATTGACGGTGTGATCAACCATGCGCTGGAACACCGCTGGCATAGCGACATCAGCCAGCCTCACCCACACTGGCTGCGGTTGCAATTCCCCAAAGCCCTGCCGCTGCGACGCATCGTTTTCCATGCTTCGGCGGTGGATTGCTTCCCAGTCGAGCTGGTAGTTGAACGGCAAACGGCCGACGGCAAGGCGCAGTCGGTGGTGAACGCCCATCTAACACCGGCGCAAACCGTCGGCGTTGATCTGCCGGCGGTCACGACTGACAATCTGTCGATCCGGATCCTGAATTCCAACGGCGGCAACAGCAATTATGTGCAACTCAACGCGCTGGAGGTCCTGGCCGATGTGACCGAGGCGCAGGTGGCGGAACTAGCGCGACTGGCGAAAGCATCCGCGACGGATCAGATCACGGGCCCCGCCGAGGGGGAATACAATGTGGCCTTAGCAAAAGATGGGGCGAGAGCCGACGTCAGCTCCACGGGATATTTCGGCCGCAATCATCCTGATTATCGCCGCACCGACATGGCGGCCGGTCCGGGGCAGTTGATTGATGGGCGGTATATTTCGGTCAAAGATGCGCTAGCGTGGCCCGTTGATCCGCAAGCTCCCGAACATGGCAACCGCTGGATATCTCAGTTGGACCAGCCCAATCCGCACTGGGCCATGATCCGCTTCAACGGTCCCAAGCGTATTTGCCGGGTCGTCCTGCGCTGCTCCCTGTTTTTGAATTACCCCACGGCATTTCGTGGCGAGTATAGCCCCGATAGCGGACGGACGTACAAGACGCTTTTCGCCGTGAAGAATCAAAAGCCCGGCCAGCGCACACTGGCGATGGGGTGTCGCTTCGATCCGGTGGTGACGGACAGCTTCCGTCTGGTGATTGAGAAGTCGGTTGCCACTTCGCCGGCGGAGGACAACACGCAGCTTTCGGAAATCGAGGTTTATGGGCAGGATGCCACCGCTGAAACGCCGAAGGCCCCCCTCCCCCAGTCCGCCCGACTGCCTGGCCGCGTGCTCACACCGAGGGGTGAAACTGGTGTGATCATCGAGGACCGCGTCAACGAGGTTGAGTTTCGCACGCCCTGGCAGCGGGTGGTCCTGGCCAAAAACGCGCCGCGCATCACCTCCCTTTGCTGGGACAGCATGGGCAAAGGAGAGTTCGGGATCAACTTGCTGATGAAAGGTGAGGGAATCGCACCGCGCATTGACCGGCCAACTTACGAACCGATCGCCGCCCAGTCCGCCCTGCACCGCGAGGGCAATGTGGCGCGCTACGGACCATTCGAAGCGGCGCCGGGCGTGGCTATGGTATGGGAAATCCGAGTCGCGGAGAAGAAGGTTGAGATGGCCCTGGCCACGCAGACCGCGCAAACGCTGGTGATCCGTCCCGGCCTGATCCGGTTCGCCTTCGACAGCGGGCAGACGCTGACTTCGCCGTTCTACACCCCCAAGCGGTTGGGGTACGCGACTTTGCCAGTGATTCTCAATGCGCCGGATTTCGGGGTTGCGTCATTTCAGTCCAAGGACATGGCGGGGTTCCGCGTCCAGGCCGGAGAATAC
>Ga0118677_10011164_pt1 | contig 13547 bp, 6 predicted proteins | sample AliMusrvi5mmetaG_FD_86154 | JGI IMG/M metagenome (GOLD analysis project Ga0118677, IMG submission 86154)
CGCTCGGCCCCCTCGCGAGGGTCGCCTTGCCTTTCGCTACGGTTGCTGTTGCTGCTTCCGATCATCTCCTTTCAGATGATGAGTTCATGCCCATGCTGGGCACACGAGGGTCGGGCTCCGTCCCGACTGCTCTCACCCGATTATTTCACACCTTCATAAGTCTGGCTTTACTACCAGCCGCACTCACTCCGGCATCGTCGGCTCAGCGAACCGTCATAATCGTGCCAGGCGAGAGGCTCTGGATGGTCTCCGCCACTCCGAAAAAGCCCAGCGCTGTCAAATTGCTGGCGACGATGGTTTTTGAGCCAGGGTTCACGCTGAACGTGGTTGCCGGAAGCCATCGGTCACCATTATGCTGGTACACCTTGAGATTCGCCTCCTGAATTCCCTGATTCACCGCATTGGTCAAATCATAGCGGAAAGTCAAGGATGCGCTGCTAAAGGTAAAGTTGGTCGCGTTAAATTCCCAGATGGCCAGGACTTTCGAACTGCCGGGGGTATATTTCGGCACGGCGGTGTGATTGGTGGCATAAAGCGAGCCGGCGACGGTTCCCACGCCCGACACGCCCGAGAAATTCAGTTTCGCCGCATTCACGAGATTCGAGCTCCCTCCAAAGTAAGTGGCCACGTCACCCCAGTAAACGAGATTTTGCGAGGACGAAACGGAGTTGGTAACAGCCAGTTGGAGTTTGCCGTGGTTTTGGGCATACCAGCCTTCCTGTCCGGGCTGCGTTAGATTCCAGCGGCCCAGGCCGCCATTGGTCAGCACCAGCGAGTGGTCCTCACCAAATCCGTCGGCAATGACGCGCCCCCCCATCTGGAGGCCAAGGGAATTAATCGTCCCCCATCCCTGAATGGTCCCATTGTTGTCCTCGGCAAACCGCACATGGATCCAGGCATTGCTCGAATTGAGCGTCCCGCCTTTCATCAAAATGGTTCCGGAGGAGGGATTGCCCGGGACCCCAAGACTGCCGAGTTTGAACATATAGTACCCGCTCGACATCAGACTCACGGTCCCGTTCGTCCGGATTTCCAGGGTCCCCGTCTGGCCCGCACCGCTGTTGTAGGCGCCCAGCAGAATCGCATTACTCACCACCAAGGTGCCGCCGATCACGGTGTAGGTCCCGGTGCCGCCGGGATTCCCGATATTGAGATCGCTCCGAAGCACCACTTGCCCGGCATACTGGGTAAACGAACCATATCCGCCACTGCCCAGTCCGATCATCGACGCGTTGAGGTATCCATTGCTCATCAGGTACGAGCCCCGACAGCCGGCCGAAGCGAAACCGATATTCAGGTAATCCTGATAATTCGTCCCCCCGTTTTGAACGAAGGTCCCGCGCCCCTGACTCCCGACGAAGAAGAAACCACCGCCGTTGAATCGAAGTTCTCCGCCGTTTAGTTCATAAAGACCGGACGCCGTTGCGTTGTTGGCCATGTAGCACCGGGCGCCGGTGCCATTGGTCACCGTGCCGCCATTTTGAACCACATGCCCATAACCGCCTGCGTCGCTACCGATCAACCAGGCCGTATTGTTGTTTCCGGTGAGCAGTCCCAGTGTTCCGCCCGCCAGAGTGAACGTTCCCGTTCCCCCAGCCCCGACATAAAACGTCGTGCCGACGGTCGCCACCCCGCCACTCATCGTATACGTCCCCTGCGAACCGGTATTATTGGCGAGCACCAGATAGCTGCTCAGCGTGTTGACTGTTCCGGGACTCTGGACGAACGTGCCCTGCCCGTTGTAGCCGATGCGCAGGGCCGCCCCGGCCAGTTGGCCGCCATTCAAATCGTACTCACCACTGCCCGTGACGCCATATCCCAACCCGATGTCGCTCCCCGTCATGTTGTTGGACACGATCCCGCCGTTCTGCACCACACGCCCCGCACCATTATTCCCGACGAACAGACTATTGGGAGAGTTGCCCCCGGAATTCAAGAAGGTGGTCAGATTGGCGCCGGCGGTGGTCAAGGTACCCGTGGTTCCGGCGGACTCGCCCAGACTCAAGCGATAGCACATCGAGTCGGCATCGAGTACAACCTGCGCATTACTCACGTAACCGACGTACCCGGCGTAAACCGTGTCGGTGAACACCGGCTTGGTATCGCTCGTCCAGTTGGCCGCGGTCGTCCAGTTGCTATCCGCTCCGCCGTGATCCCAATACAACGTCGTGGGCGGCGTGGTAACAGTGATCGTCATCGTATTCGAGTGCGACAATTGCGAGTCCGTGGCCCACAACTGCAGGACATAGACGCCATCGAGGGTGAACGTAACAGTCGTGTTGGTCACCCGCACATCGCCAAAACTCACGGGGCCCGGACCGCTGACCTGGCTCCAGATGGACGTGATGACGCCACTCGGCAAACCATCGTCTGTAACCGATCCCTTCAAAGTGGCGGTCGCGCGTAGCGTCACGGTCTGGTTCGTGCCGGGATTGGCCACGGGGGCGGTGTTGCCGCTGCCCGGATTGACGGTGATCGTGACATCGGAAGAGCGGGTCAAATCGCCGTCGGTTACCGTCAGGCGCAGGATATAAGTGTCATACGTCGAGAAGCTCGCAGTGGTGTTTGTTGCATGCAGGTCGCCAAAAGTCACCGTTCCGCTCCCGCTCACTCTGCTCCAGGTAGTCGTGATCACGCCACTCGGCAGGCTGTCCGTATCCGCGGCGGTCCCCCGCAATTGTGCCAGATCCGTGACCAAAATGGTTTGATTGGTTCCGGCATTCACGGTGGGGGGCAGATTGGCCATGCTCTCCGCGACCGCGAACCAACCGAGCGAAGTGACGTTGCTGGCGGTAAGCCACTTGTTCGCCGTATTGAGGGCCGTGTTCGCGCCGGACACCGGAACCCAGGCCGAACCGTTATACTGGTACACCCGCAGGGCGTTCTCCGAAATGCCCAGGGTATTGGTGACGCGGTAGGAGTCATACCGGAACAGGGCCGTGCAGGAGGCCATCGTGAAGCCGTTGGTCACAAAGCGCCAGATTCCGGCGATATTCACTCCGGGGGTATAAGCCGGCACGTCGATGTGATCCAATGCATACAACGAACAGGAGTTACTGCCGATTCCGGAAACGCCCGAAAGCGAGAGTTTGACGGCATTGACCAGATCGGTGGAGGTTGACAGGCACCCCCAGTAGAGAGAGGGCGAAGCGCCGGTCACGACCGCGTTGGTGAGTTGCAAACGACCGTGATTCTGGGCATACCAGCCTTCCTGCCCCGTCTGGCTGGGGGTGTAGCGACCCAGCCCGCCATTGGTGATAAAGAGCGTGCGGTCTACCCCATACCCGTCGGCGATGACCCGGCCGCCCATCTGGAGACCGAGCGAATTGATCGTTCCATAGCCCTGAATCGTCCCGTTGTTGTACTCGGCATACCTGACATAGATCCAACTATTGCTCGAGTTGAGGATCCCTCCTTTCATCAGGATGGTTCCGGTGGAGGGATTACCCAGGACCCCAAAGTTGCCGAGTCTGAAAGTACCGCTCGATATCAAATTCACGGTCCCGTTCGTCTGGATTTCCAAGATCCCCGTTTGCCCCGCACCGGAGTTGTAGGCACCCAGCTGGATCGTATTGCTCACCACCATGGTTCCACCGATCACGGTACAGGTTCCGGTGCCGCCGGGATTGCCGACATTGAGATCGCTACGGAGGACCACTTGTCCGGCATACTGGGTAAATGAACCGTATCCGCCACTTCCGAGCCCCAAAGCATACGCGTTGAGGTATCCGTTGCTCATTAGGTACGAGCCGCGACATCCGGCGGCTGCGAAGCCGACATTGAGATAATACTGATAGTTCGTTCCGCCGTTTTGAATGAAGGTTCCGTTGCCGGCTTGGCCAACGATGAAGAAACTGCCACCGGAGAAGCGGAGTTCGCCTCCGTTCAACTCGTAGACGCCTGACGCGCCTGCTAAGTTGGCCATGTAGACCCTGGCGCCGGTGCCATTGGTCACCGTGCCGCCATTCTGGATCATATGCCCGTAACTGCCCGCGTCCTTGCCCACAAACAGGGCCGTATTACCACTTCCGGTGAGCAGAGTAACCGTCCCCCCAGCTTGGGTGAATGTCCCGGTCCCGCCGGAGCCGACGTGGAACTCCGCGTTGACCAAGGTCGAGCCGCCATTCATCGTATACGTTCCCTGGCTACCGGCATTGTTGCCAACCACGAGATACTGGATGTTCGTGAGCATCGAGTCGGCGGTCTGGAGACAGGACCCCGTACCCTTATAGCCGGACACGAAGCGAAAGTAGCCGGAATTCGTGCCCCCATTGAGTTCGTAGCTTCCGGACGAACCGACGGCGCCGCCGATGTAGATATCACAGTTCCCGGCGGTTCCAGAGAAGTTGCTGACAATCCCACCATTCTGGATAAAAGTTCCCGAGCTGCCGGCGACATTCCCAAGCGTTATTTCGGCCGCACCCGGCGAACGTGTCAGCAAGTTCCCGCCGCTCATCGTCACGGTGCCCGTCGTAGCCGCGCTGTAGCCCAGGTATAACTGCACGCACTGGGCGCCCGGCAGGGTGATCTGCGCCACGGAATTCGAGTTGGTTGCAGATCCGATATAAGCGTTATCCGCCGCCGTGGGGATACCGTTGGTGCTCCAGTTTGCAGCTGTGGCCCAATCGCTGTCCCCGCCACCGCCCCTCCAGTAATCGAGGCCGGCGGAAGCGTTCTGGGAAAGCAACAAGCCACCCAAGCACCCGATCATCAGCACAAGAGCGTGATGGGGTGAAAACCATTTCGTCATCTTCATGAGTTGCCTGCTCCTGTTAATCTTAATATTCTTCATTAATGTAGCATTATTCGGGCATGAGATCGAGCCATTACTGAATGGATCTATTCCGCAGGACGCATCTCCGATTATGCATCATCGCGGTCGCATGCGAGTAGGTCGGGCATTCCTGCCTGACCCTCCCCAGTCGGGCAGGAATGCCCGACTTACACGGAACGGTCATGTGTACTACATCGTAGATGCGTCCGCTTGCGGCGTACTCCGTTCTCTGCTTTAAACCTGCGGGTTTAACCCGCCGTCCAATCGAAAACGATTCCATTGAACCGGTTGCGATCTTCCGTGAACAACTGGGTGTATACCTTCGCGGACTCTTTCCAGGGAACGAGATGCGAAATCAACGGCTCAATTTCCAGCTTGCCGCTTTGAATCAATCGCAAAACGCCTTCGCGGTTCGGCCGTTCCCCGATAAACGCCGGATAGAAACATTGCAATTGTTTGCCATGGGGAATGGAGAAGGTATAGGACACGGTGTCGGGATACCATCCCTCGAACACGAATTTGCCGCCCTTGTTCAAGCCACCGGCCCGGACACACTTCATCGCGTCTTCCAAGAGTCCCTGGAATCCGGTCGACTCCAGCACCACATCCGCTCCGTCCGGGAATCGCTTCAACAACTGTTCGGAGACCGGTCCCTGGGACGCATCGATCACCCAGTCCGCGCAAATTTTTTGGGACATGGCGATGCGCTCTTTCGATACCTCGCTGGTAATCACATACGCCCCGCGCAGCCGCGCCAATTGGGCGGTGCATTGGCCGATCAATCCTTGCCCGACCACGAGCACGATGTTGCCCGTATTCACATCGGCATGCGTCAACGCATGCGCGCCCACCGACGGCATGACAAACAAAGCACAAGCCTTGGCAGCCGCGGGCTGGGCCAGCTTGTGCAGGTAATCCTTGTTCGCCTTGACATACTGGGCGTGTGCGGACCCGGCAAACGCCACGACCCGTTCCCCTACTTCGAATCCGGTCACTTGGGCGCCCATTTTGACAATTTCGCCCGTCAACTGGTATCCGGCGGCAGGGAAAGGCACCTTGCGACCTTCGAGCCGCTTGCCGGTCGCCACCCACATTTCCGTGCCGATGCTGACTCCTGAATACAGGGTCTTGATCAAAACGGTATTCTCATCGATTTCGGGCATCGGCTGTTCGGTCAATTCGGCTTTTTTGCCCACTTCAGTAATCGTCACGATTTTCATCGAATTCTCCTTGATGCGTTAATTAGCGGGGCCTGGTTAAAGAACCTGCCCGCTCAGGTGCAATAAGACTCTAAAATAAGCGAAAGGACTGGTTGTAACAATGAGAAAGAAATGATGTCAAGGGCACTAAAATGACATCATGGGGATTAAGCTCCGGCCAGTTTTGGGGTCTGGATTGCACCCTTTCAACCAGCCGAAATCCGAACCTCGTCAGCGGCCAATGCACCACAGGAATTTCTGGCCCCGGATGATCATCCGCGACCCGGAAAAGACTGGGCTTGACCGAAACGGTTCGAGACTGTTGCGCGCCACCTCTTCGTATTCTCGGCCCGCTTTCAAAACCAGGGTCTGCCCGCTTTCGGAGGATAAAAAGACATAGTCCCCGGCCAGTGCGGGACTGGGATAGCCCGTGCCCTGTAGAAAGTCCACCTTTTTCGTATACACCACGACGCCGTTGGTCTGGTCCAGAACCGTGAGCTGATGGGTCTGGTTAATGGCGTACACCAATCCCCCATGGACCAGGGGCGAGGCATAATAGCGATCGCCGGCAATGGATACGTCTTTCCACAGGGGGCGGGGCTGTTCCTCGGGCTTTTCCGGGAGAGCATAAGCCTGTGGTTTTTGCTGAAGATAATACAAGACTCCATCGATCAGGCAGGGACTGTTGTAATCGAGCGCGACCAGGCCTTTCACTAATTCCCGGCCGGTGGCGGCATCAATGGCGGCGCCTTTGCAGGTGTACAGGACATCCTGTTTGCCAATCCGGGCCACCACCGGTGAACCCCATCCCCAAGGGGTTTTGATCTTCCACAGTTCAGCGCCGGTCGCAGGATCCAGTCCAAAAAGATTGTCAAACTGCACGGCCAGGACCTTTCCGACTAATCGGGGCGAAACACAGCCACCCCACCCATTCGGCGGCCTTTCAAGGGTGACGGCCCATAATTTCTTGCCTGTCACCTCCCAGCAAGCCACGACGCCCTGGCCGAAGACGACCCAGACCCGCTTCCCGTCACTGCAGGGCGTGGCCGAGGTGTAGCCGTTGACATTGTGCGTCGGAGGGGGCGGATGGGGTAAATCGGTCAGGGTATCCTGCCAGAGAACGGTCCCTTTATCCGCGGCCACACAAATCAACGTGGCGGGTTCAGCACAGACAAAGATCCGGTTGCCAACCCAAATCGGACTCGCATTCGACTGGTTGGTCAAAGCGGTTTTCCAAACCACATTACTGGTCGTCGACCACTGCAAGACCGGCTTGGCCTTGGGATAGAGCCCGGCCCCGTCTCCTCGAAAGCCGACAATTTCAGCCGAAGCCGATAGGACCAGGGCTCCAAACACCGGTAACAAACCAACACTGATAAGGCGTAATAATTTCATCGGGCAAAGCGTGCCAGAACAACGCCGAAATCGCAAGTCCGGCTTTTCATCGGGGCAAACAATTTTCCAGAAGGATCATTTCTTGGGATCGTAAAATAACCAGGGATTGACCTTGTACGATATAGGCATAGCCATCCACTCGGGCCGGATCGAACGGCTGGAATAAAACTTTCAAACGCTTCATCCGCGAAATATCCCAAAGTTCCAACCGATCTTCGATATTGCGGATAAAACGCCCCGGGCAACCGGCATACACCAACCCACCCTTGAATTCCGCTGGAAAGATATTTCCCCGCTCGGCCACCTGGGTAAACTGTTTTCGCTCCAGCACCCACCATTTCACCACTGGCCCCGAAACGTGATCATGAAGCCCGCATAGCCAACGATCCGCATCCAGCGGCCCGGCTACCGTCACCAAGGCCGACCCCTTGGGCAAAGCCACTTGTTGGCGCACTTTCAACGTTGCGGCATCGAGTTGAACCAGGCAACACCGGTCCTGCGTCGGCGCGCAACTCATGCTGTCAGCATGAAACGTCGTCCCCCCAATCAAGGAACGGCCGGCTCGATCGTAAATCAAGCTGTGAATTTGCTGATCGGGCAACGGATTAACCGCATACGTCGCCCGGCCGGTGACCGTGTCATATCGCGTCACCACGGATCCCAACTGTCCATATTCATTGGCGCAGGAATAATAAACCACGCGCCCATCGTGAGCCATGGCCACGGGCCGCATGCCCAAAGGAGGATCGGCCACCACGCGCGGATTTTCCGGGAAGCAAAATGGACGGGCCGGATCCGCCTCCAATAGCTCGCCCCCGGCATAGGCGCCCATATAGACCTTGTCCCCGACTTTCTCGATGTGGTCAATTTGCCCCCAGGCCGCCTGGGCCCGGCCGCAATCCGATCCTTTCCGGGTCTTTAAATTAAGCTCCCAAAAACGCGAACTGATATAGGGCACCCCGATGATCCGATCCGGGGCAATCTGGCAAATCGTCATGGCATCCCCGGTATTCTCCACCGGCAACAGCCGCGATGATTCCAAAGCCAGCGTCTGGAGATGGTAGCGGAAAAAGACGCCAAATCCGTTAACGGCCACCAACCGGCCAGAGCGGGTTTTTTGGATGTTGAAAACGTCGCAATCTGGAATTTTCAAGAGGAAGCGGACCCGCCCCGAGGCGAGATCCCAGGCGTGAATCGAAACATCGCTTCCTTCGTTCAAGGCGCCGATCACGCGATCGCTATCCCGGAACATCCAGGTCATTTCGCGTTCCGGCTGCGGCCCGGTCTGCGCAAACTCGCGTCGTTGCGGATCGTACCAACCCCGCCCGGGAAAATACCAGTGCCCCGCCTGATTCCCAATCAACCGGCAGGTGCGCTTCTCCCCGCCATCCTGGGTCCAGACCGGTTTTTCTGAAAGCACCTGCCATTCAATTCGTTCCGCCCTGGGGTCCCACCGCACCAGAGTTTCACCGGGAATTTGGGTGACCATGCTGTGACTTCCATCCCCATTAGGGAATGAGAATCGCGAGAGGCTTTCCGCAATGGCAATCTGGTGTACTTTAACGGTTTTTCTCGCCCGGGTATCGAAGGACACTCCGGCGGTCGGCTGGATTTCACTATTTCCCCAAAAGGGCTGGCTCAAAATGAACAGTTTGCCCGTCGGCTCATCGTAGATCATGCCTTCAAATACCCGAGCCTTGGGGACCCCGGTTTCATAGGCCTGGTATCGACCGGATTTTAAATTCAAACGCACCACGCGGTCCAGCCGACCGCACAACCACACGATATCTTTCCCGGTGTAAACCGAACTATAAAAGCCTTCGTGCTGCCAGGGGAATCGGTAAACCTTGCAGTTCCCCCATTCGTCCACGCGCAACCCGATACACCCGAGACACCGGTTATAGGTCGATATCCAAAACCGGTCCAATCCCGTTCGATCGGAATCCAGGAACAGCAAGGGCGTGTTGACGATCGGATCCCGCGTCTGGGGAATAGGATAAAACCGGGGCCTGACCGCGCTTTTTAGGAAACCATCGGATTTGAGTGGAAGACTCATTTGGGAAATTCCGGTTAATAATCTTTTACCTTTTAAACGAGATACCTGTAGTGTTCGGATCGGCCATTATTTGTCAAGCGGGGATTGCCCGTCTTCGAAAGGAGTCTCTCGACTTGCGAGTCCCGATTTTTCCCTGTATCGTGGAAAGCGCAGGTGGATAAACTGTAGGAGTATAGACTGTAGGGAGAAGGACCATAACTTATGAAAACCTCAATCGCCGGCATACTGCTCGCGGGCCTGCTCGTCGCGTCCTCATTTGCCGACCAACTTTTCCCCAAAGCCGGCTGGCATGATCAGCCCAACCCGCTCGCCAGTCCTTATGCCGTGCCCGGCGGCGAAATGGTCATCTACGCCGGCCCCGCCCCTAAAAGCTTCAACTACTATCTCGATAACAACTCGTTCTCCGCCGAACTTTTCGGCGCCCTCTACGAAACCCTCCTGGGCATGAATCCCATCACGCTCGAATTCGAGCCGGGTCTGGCCGAACGCTGGTCCATCAGCGACGACCAGAAGACCTTCACTTTCTGGCTCAACCCCCAAGCCCGCTGGAGCGATGGCCAACCGGTCACCGCCCAGGATATCCGTTGGACCTTCGATTCCATTCTGAATCCCACCAACCTCACCGGCCCCAACAAGGGCCCCCTCGAGATCTTCGAGCCGCCCGAGGTAGTCAATGATCGTCAGATCATCTTCCGAGCCAAACAAATCCACTGGCGCAACCTGAATGCCGCCGGTGGCTTTCAAATTCTGCCCCGCCACACCTACGCCACCCAGGATTTCAACAAAATCAATTTTTCCTTCCCCGTCGTCTCCGGACTCTATCGCCTCGGTCCCCATGTCGAGGGCGTCTCCGTCATTCTTGAACGCCGCACCAACTGGTGGAATCGCGCCGCCCTCGCCACTCGCGGCGTCGGCAATTTCGACCGCCTCCGGTTCAAGTTTTTCGCCGAACAGGAAAATGCTTTCGAAGCTTTTAAAAAGGGGGAAATTGATCTCTTTCCCGTCTATATGGCCCGGATTTGGGTCAACGAAACCAGCGGGGAAAAGTTCGACCGGAATTGGATTCTCAAACAAAAAATCAAGAATTACAACCCCATCGGCCTGCAGGGTTTTGTGATGAATATGCGGCGCTTTCCTTTCGACGATGTCCGTATCCGCGAAGCCCTGGCCCTCCTCCTCAACCGGCCTAAAATGAATCACACCCTGATGTATGACCAATACTTCCTGCATCGGTCCTATTTCGAGGATCTGTATTCGTCCGAGCATCCCTGCCCGATGCAACCTGTGCCCTTCGATAAAAACAGGGCCCGCGAACTCCTCGCCGCCGCCGGCTGGAAAGCCAATCCCGCCACCGGCCTCCTCGAAAAAAACGGGCACCCGTTCCGCTTTCATTTTCTTTCCCGGGAAGGGTCGACCGATAAATTCCTGGCGCTCTACGCCGAGGATCTGCGCGACGCCGGCATCGAACTTAAAATCGACACCAAGGACGCCGCCGCCTGGACCCGCGACATGGAAGAATTCAACTTCGACATGACCTGGGTCGCCTGGGGGTCCTCGCTCTTTAAAGATCCCGAGCCCATGTGGTCCACCAAGGAAGCGGCCCGCAGCGGAAATAATATGGCCGGATTCAGCGACCCGGAAATCGACGCCTTGATCGAACGGCAGAAATCCCTGTTCGATCCCGCCGCGCGCCATGCCATCTGCCGGGAAATCGATCGCCGGGTTTTCGCCCAACATCCCTATGTGCTGTTATGGAATATCGATTATACCCGCTTACTGTATTGGAACAAATTTGGCACGCCGCCCACAGTCCTCGCCAAGTACGGCGATGAACGGTCCGCCTACTGGTATTGGTGGTATGATGAGGATTCCGCAGCCGCCCTCCGGGATGCCCAGCAGTCCGGCAAATCCCTTCCCGCCGTGAAACCCACTGTCGTTTTTGACGAGGTCTTCAAACCGTAGAATCCATGGAACGTTCCGCCTATTTCATCCGCCGCCTGCTCCTGATCGTCCCCACCTTCCTGGGCATTACGATCCTGTGTTTCGCCATTGCCCAGGTGATTCCCGGCGGCCCCGTCGAACAGGCGCTGCTTCAGATTCGGGGCATCGGATCGGGCGAAACCCGTCCCGGAACCGGGGCCATCGCCACCATCTCGCCGGAACAACGCAAAGCGCTTCAGGTCCGCTTCCGCTTCGATCAACCGCTTCCCATCCGCTATTGGCGATGGCTGGTCGATGACCGCATGGGGATGCGCATGGAATCCTATCGCTTCCCCAATAAAACCGCCTGGGAGCTTATCCGCCAACGGTTCCCCGTTTCGCTCATTTTCGGCCTGACCGGCTTTCTCTTGAGCTATCTCATCTGCATCCCGCTCGGGATCGCCAAAGCCTTGCGGCAGGGAGGCGCATTCGATGCGGTCTCCAGCCTGCTGGTCTTCATCGGTTACGCCCTCCCGGCCTTTGCCTTCGGCATGCTCCTGAAAATGCTCTTCTGCGGAACCCATGAGGCCTTCTGGGATCTCCTCCCCCTCGCCGGCTTCCATTCCGACGGCTATGCCGGCTTCTCACCGATCGGCAAACTCATCGATGTCGCCCGCCACATGGCCCTCCCCGTGCTCTGTTATGTCATCGGCAATTTCGCCGTGCTCACGCTCCTGATGAAAAACGCCCTCCTCGAACAAATCAGCCGGGATTACGTCCGCACCGTGCTCGCCAAGGGCGGCACCTTTCGCCGCGCCGTTTGGGGACATGCCTTTCGGAATGCCCTGATCCCCATCGCGACCGGCATCGGCGGCACCTACGACAACGCGCACAACGCGACGTTCTCGGGCTTCAAGAGCCGCGCCAACCTGACGTGGCACCCGACCACCGACTCGATGGTCTACTACACGTTCTCGCAGGGCTATCGCCCGGGCGCCTTCAACCGCACGACGAAGGGCGTGACCAAGCTGTGGGTCGATTCCACGGGCGCCGCACTCGCGGACGGTGTATTGGCAGGCCCCGGCGACAGCCAGGTCAAGCAGTTCGTGAAGCCGCTGAGCTACTCGCCTGACACGCTGGTGAACAACGAACTGGGCTTCAAGACCCAGTTCTTCAATCGCCGCCTGCAGGTGAACGGGTCGATCTACCAGATGGACTGGAAGAACGTCCAGACGCAGATCTACAACCCGCCCGTGTACGGCAACACGACCTTCGGCGTGAATGGCCCGGACTATCGGGTGAAGGGCTTCGAGCTGCAGGTCACGGCGCTGGCGACCGACAACCTGACCCTCACCGGTTCGGTCTCGTACAACGACGCGAAGCAGTCGACCTCGCCGTGCATCATCTCGGCCGGCGTGACGGGCTACACGCCGGGCAACCCGACGCCGGCTGGCCAGTGCATCACGCAGGTGCGCGTCGGCAACCAGAACATCGCGATCCCGAACCCGCTCGGCAATGTCGGCGACACGCCGGCGTTCTCGCCGAAGCTGCAGTACAACCTGCGGGCCCGCTATGACTGGACCGCCGGCGAGTACAAGGCGTTCGCGCTGGTGGGCCTGAACCACACCGACTCGATGAACAACACGCCGAGCAGCTTCCCGTCGGGTGAGGGGATCATCGTCCCGTCCACGACCTGGCTGCGCTACGAGATGCCCTCCTACAACACCTACGACGCGACGATCGGCGTGGCGAAGGATCAGTGGGAACTGCAGCTCTACGGCCAGAACCTGACGGACGTGCGTGGCAAGGCGTTCATCTCCGATTCCGAGGCGATCGAGACGCAGACCGTGATCCGGCCGCGGATATTCGGAGTCAAGTTCAACTATCACTTCTGACCGGCAGCTGCCCTTGCACCGCGCCTGGGAAGGTGCGGTGCAAGGGCAGGTTTCACGACCGGCCCCACCAGCCCGGTACGGGCACCGGAATTCATCGCCGGGCCGCGAGCCCGCACTGAGCGCGGGGACACCATTTTGGCCGCGTCCTGTCCCGCGCCATCACCGATCGACACCGAGGTGCGGCGCCCGCCTTCGTTCCCGGCCAGGGTGGCCAGCGGCGAGGAGAGCCCGAACCGCTGCTTGATCTGCACGTAGTGCCCGGGATTGGTGAGGATGAAATCCAGCCGGCGGGCGGCGACGGCCTCGTT
>Ga0118677_10011165_pt1 | contig 13547 bp, 9 predicted proteins | sample AliMusrvi5mmetaG_FD_86154 | JGI IMG/M metagenome (GOLD analysis project Ga0118677, IMG submission 86154)
CCTCTAGAGAGATCCTTTGCTCTCAGGATTATATCGATCTATGTGTTTTTCTAACCCATGTACTTAAAAACGAACTATCGTAGGATAAACTTAATGACCCACTCTACAGATCATTTTGATGGTAAAGAAGCTGCAGACCACCTAAAAGAGGCACGGCTCAAAGGGATGATCGCCTCCTCTGAAGTACATGGAATGGAGATGCCGGGCCATATAGCAGCCTTTGCAGATACAGTAAAAGACACCTCGATGGCATTACTTATCATTTGGTCGGCAAGTCTTGTTCTATTTCCCACAACGGTATGTATTAGACTAATGATCTTGTTTTCTGCCGGCTGGCTTTTATGGAAACCCGCTCGTAGCGCCCTACTTGGCTGGGGAAGACTGGAGAGGCTCCACAGACTCATTGACGAAGAAAAATGGGAGATCGAACATAATAGAGCGCAAGAAAAACTCGAACTGACAGAGATGTATAGAGCCAAGGGTTTTACGGGGAAATTGCTAGAAGACGTCATCGACGTTCTCATGTCAGATGATAACAGGCTCTTGCAGGTTATGCTGGAAGAAGAGCTAGGGCTCACTCTCGAGATCCATGAGCACCCTCTCAAACAGGCAGTGGGAGCAGCTGTTGGCGTCGTCGTTGCATCGACGTTGCTTATCGTATCGTTCTACCTCTCCCCTACCTACGCCCTTCCTGCCGCGGCCGGGCTCCTACTATTTTTTGCAGCTATCGTTTCAGCAAAACTCGAAAAGAATAAAAAGACCTCTGGTCTTGTCTGGCATCTAGCTGTTGCTGGATCGGTCGCGGGAGCCAGCTACATAATCAGTAAACTCTTTATCTAAAGGCGGAACACTCTTGTCAACTAGCAGCCAGCCTTTTGTCTTTGATGAATTTTTCGCCTCAGGTAAAGAAGAGAGTATAAGCCCTTTTCTCACCTCATCCTCTCGCAGATGGAGCAAAAGCCTTTCCCTCAAAGTATCGCTTGGAGCAGCTGTCCTACTAGCGATTGCCTTTGGGATCTATTCTCTTTTTCCTGACATATCCCATCTCATCCTTCTTGTTGTTTATTTTTTAGTTGGCACACCCGCACTTATTGACGCAATTGAAGATCTAAAAAGCTTTGAGATAAATATCGATGTACTGATGACCCTTGCCGCTCTTCTTTCTGTAATCATAGGCAGTGGCTTTGAAGGGGCGCTTCTTCTTGTTCTTTTTGAACTCTCTGCCGCGATGGAAAATACCGTTACCCAAAAAACAAAGGGAGCCCTCTCCCATTTAAATAAACTCTCTCCCACTCGAGCTTTTATCATCCTGGAAAGTGGAGAAGTAAAGGAGCGCTCTGTTAAAGACATTACAGTCGGCAGCCAAATTCTTGTAAAGGCCGGAGAGATTGTCCCTCTTGATGGTAGGGTAATTAGAGGATCTTCTTTTGTTAACTTAAGCCACCTAACTGGAGAAAGTATCCCCCTTGCTAAAACAACCGGCGACGATGTCCAAGCGGGAGCTAGAAACCTCGAAGGAACCCTTACTCTTGAAGTAACAAAGATAAGCTCTGATTCAACCCTAGCCCGGATCGTCCAGCTAATCACTCAAGCACAAGAAGCTAAACCACAGCTAGAAAAATTTCTCGACAGGTTCGGAGATAAATATGCTCTTACTATCATGGGGCTATCTTTACTTTTTGCTTTATCGCTTCCTTGGATTTTCCCCACTCTCCCCTATCTTGGTAAGGAAGGCTCAATATATAGAGCCCTTACCTTTTTAATTGCAGCATCCCCTTGCGCTTTAGTAATAGCAACACCGACTGCCTATTTAAGCGCTATCAGTAGCTGCGCAAAAAAAGGGATCCTTCTTAAAGGGGGAATCATCTTGGATGCCCTTGCTAAATGCAAAGGCATCGCGTTCGACAAAACCGGAACCCTTACAACTGGCAAACTCAAATGCGAAAGTTTTGAGGCAATTATTGCTACATCTCAACCCAAAGTAGCTCTTGCTATTGCAGCAAGTGTCGAACAGCATGTTGTCCATCCTATCGCCGATGCTATGATTGCATATGCAAAAAGCCAAGACCTGGCTATTAATGAAGTGGACGATTTCACCTCAATTGCTGGATTTGGAGTTAAAGCCTCAGCTAAAATTAATGGTCAAAAAGAAAGTGTATACATCGGCCACTTTGATTTTATTGCCTCCAAATTTTCTAAAAATCTACAAGAGAAATTGCAAGGGTATAGCCCAGTCCCATCTCTAGAAGGACGTGTTATGAGCTATATATTAATCGGCGATGAGCTCTTCTCAGCCACCTTTATCGATGAAATTAAGCCCGACTCTGCAGCTATAGTGAAAAGGCTAAAAGAAGATCTTGGTATGGACGTTTGCATGCTAACGGGAGATCACAAAGAAAATGCAGAATCGGTCGGGAAAAAAGTTGGTATAGATCATATATTTGCAAGTCTCAGACCCGAAGACAAACTGGAAAAGGTTGCAAGCCTCTCCAAGCAAGAAGGTCTGATTATGATCGGTGATGGAGTGAACGACGCGCCAGCACTTACTAGAGCCTCTGTAGGTATTTCTATGGGAAAAATTGGAAGTGCAGCAGCTATTGATGCCTCCGATGTCGTATTTTTGCAAGATGATCTAGCCCACCTTGACTGGCTGATCAAAAAATCCCATCATACAGTTGCAATCATTAAACAGAACCTTGCCCTTGCGCTGTTTGTGATTCTCTTTGCTACAACCCCGGCTCTTCTCGGTTGGGTTCCCCTGTGGGCGGCAGTCATTCTCCATGAAGGGGGGACTGTTCTTGTAGGACTCAACTCCCTACGACTCCTTAAAAGATCCTAAGATCTTTCCCCTTTTCCAGCGAAAAACTCATTCGCAAACTCCTGTAATTTAATGATATGTAATATTGATATAGTGGAGTATATCAATATTTCAAAAATTGAGTTAGTCAAGTATAGCAAAATTGGAGCACCGATGTCCCCCATAACCAGCCAAATCAATCCACAGATAAGAGATTTGGCTGGTTATAGCAACCCGATACCCAGCCAAATCTACCTAGACCAAAAAGATTTGGCTGGGTATAGTAAAGCTATAACTAGCCAAATCTGGTAAAACTAATGAAGAAAGAGACGATTTTCGGTAGAGAAACCGAAATACAAATTCTAGACAATCTATGGAAATCCTCTGAAGCCGAATTCTTAGCCATATATGGACGTCGTAGAGTTGGAAAAACATATTTGATCCGGGAATACTTCTTAAAGAAACAATGCCTCTATTTTGAGATTACCGGCCAAAAAGATGGAAGCCCACAAGAGCAGCGAGAAAATTTCATTAAAATACTATCCAAAACTTTTTTTAATGATTTACCACTGCGCACCCCCTCTAGTTGGAAAGCTGCCTTTGAATTATTAACGAAAGAAATCGACAAAATCCCTAAATCGCAACATGTTGTCCTTTTTTTTGATGAGCTCCCTTGGCTTTCAACCAAAAGATCAGGAATGCTTCAAGCGTTAGATTATTATTGGAATAGGTTCTGGAGCCGTCGCTCCAAATTAATGGTTGTTGTTTGTGGTTCAGCAGCATCTTGGATGCTTGATAACCTCATCAATGCTAAAGGTGGCCTACATAATCGGCTCACGAAAACCATTTTACTGAAACCTTATAACTTAAAAGGGGTGCAGCAGTTCCTGGGTTACCGGAATATCCATTTAAATCACAAACAACTCCTAGATCTTTACATGGTATTTGGGGGTATTCCTCACTATCTTAAACAAGTAGAGAAAGGCAAATCTGCACTGCAAATTATCAATAAAGTCTGTTTTGAAGCAGATGGCTTACTTTACGATGAATTTGATCGATTATTTCGATCGTTATTTTCTAATGCTGAAGATAGCTTGTTCATCATCAAGGCAATTTCGAAATATCAGTATGGTATTTCAAGAGAAGATCTTATCAAATCAACTGGAATTTCTTCTGGTGGAACTTTAAATAAGCGTTTACGAGAGCTTGAATCCGCCGGATTTATTCAAAGCTATGTTCCTTATGGTCGTAAAATTAAAAACCATTACTATCGAGTCATCGATGAATACTGTTATTTCTATTTACGTTGGATAGAGCCTTTTAAAAAAAAGGGGATAGGCGCTAGCAAAGAATATTGGCAAACAAAGGGAAAAACTGGAGCCGCAATTACTTGGGCAGGATATGCTTTTGAAAATATCTGTTTCAAGCATATCGACCAGATCCGTAAAGCTCTAGAGCTCCAGGCAATTTCCTGTGAAATAGGAAGCTGGAAATTCACTCCTCTCAAAGGAAGTAAAGATTTAGGAACGCAGATCGATTTACTCTTTGATAGAGAGGATGGGATCGTCTCTCTTTGCGAAATTAAGTATACAGAAAAACCCTTTCTATTAGAAAAAACTGAAGCCAAAAATATAATACATAAAATAGAAGTTTTTGAAAAAAATCTCCCCATAAAAAAACAAATATTAGTTGCTTTGGTAACAACAGAAGGAATTAAAAATAATATTTGGTCAGAAGAATTAATCCAAAATGTAGTTACATTAGAGGATTTAGTAAAGTTTTGAACCAATTCTTAAAGGGGAGCCTCGGCCTCCCCCTACACTCTATATCTCCTTTACCCACCCAAAAATAGCCTTCCAGAAAAAAGCAAAAGATCGAATAATAAAACATTAATTCACAATAAATGCATGATCTATTGAAATATAATTACCATTTCTTTATGAGTAGAATTTAGATTTATTTAATAGGGGTATAGCCATGTCATCTTCCGAACACTCTAAAGAAAAGCTCCAGGAAGGGATCGAAAGGGAACGAAAGAACTTTGAAAACACCTATCTATGGCTAGAAAAACACATGCCTCCGGCTTTTTTTAAGGAAGTGGACTATGACAATATCCTTTTAATTACCCACAGTCTTGTAGGTTTCGATCTCCAAGATTTTTTCTCCCATATCCATGTAAAACATAGAGCCTTTGCTCTTTGTCTTGATAGCCCGGAAGCAGATCTAAAGGTACTGAAGCATTACCAGAACTATGGGATTAAAAACTATAGAACCTATATCTCTAATGAAGCCCCCCCTTTTCCTAAAGCTACAGCCCCCTTAAGAATTACCATCCTCGGCCTTACTGAATTCACCAAGAAAATCGAAAAAATTGAAGAGGTCTTTCCGAAAAAAAATCAAGATGAAGTGTTCGATCTCCTTAAAAAAAGAAATCCAAACGTCAATGAGAAAAATTTTCATCATCTGATCAACCAACTCAACACAAGCTTTCTCAGATCAATTACCGGCGAAAGACTCACCGTTGCCCTCGACATGTTTTTTAGAGCTAAAGATAGAGATAATTGCCAGTACGAGATCCGTTTTAACGAAGACTGGGAAAACAAAAAAGACACCCCCTCTATGCAAGTGGTTTTCGCCTGGAGAAACGTCCCTAAAAACAACTTCTTATATAGAGTTGCTAAAACGATCCACCGGCATAACTTAAATCTAAAAAGGGCTAATGCCATCTACATCGACCCCTATAGCAAACAAAATATCTTAATTATGTCCCTTGGCATCCATGGCAAAAATGGCAAAGCCGCTTGGGAAGAAGCAGATATCGCTGATTTCCTCAGAGAACTTGTCACCCTGAGATATTTTGAAGGGATGCCTATGATCGAATCGACATTCGTCGATTCAGGTCTTGTCAGTGGAAACCTTGGCAATTTAACCAAATCCATGACCTATTTTATCCATCAGGTGCTGGTTCATGCAGATGCTAATATGTACGCACTGCCCCAAATTGAAGAAGGGATATGTAGACACCCAGAGCTCTTTACCCAAATACTTCAATCCTTTGAGCTGAAATTCCGCCCGGACAAAACAGATTTAACTGCCTACGAAAAGCTGAAATTAAGTGTTCTAAGCCTTATTGACAATCTTGATACCGGCAATCAAACCAATGATATGCGCCGCAAAAACATCTTAAAACAAGCGGTGAACTTTGTTGATTATACCCTTAAGACCAATTTCTACCGGAATAACAAAACAGCGCTCTGCTTTAGACTTGATCCCCTTTATCTCGATCATGTCCCCTATGACAGGAAAGAAAAATTCCCAGAGCTTCCCTTTGCGATCTTTTTTACGAAAGGATTTCATTATTTAGGTTTCCATATACGATTTAAAGACCTCGCACGCGGAGGACTTAGAACTGTCGTTCCTGAAAGAATGGAACAAATGCTTTCAGAAAGAAATAACGTCTTTGCCGAATGCTATGGGCTTGCCTATACCCAGCAAAAGAAAAATAAAGATATTCCCGAAGGAGGAGCTAAAGCTGTGATCTTTGTTGAGCCTTATGCCAAGCTTCAAATCGAAACGGAGATCTACCAAAAAGAGCTCGAAGAAGCAGGCCTTTCCGAGCCCCAAATCCTAGAAAATGTAGCAATCTTTGGTAAGGAGCAAAAACTTGAGCACATGTACCAAGCGCAGCGCTCCTATATCGAAAGTTTTATCACCCTACTAAACTGCGAAAGTGATGGGACTCTTAAAGCCAAACACATTGTCGACTACTGGAAAAAACCTGAATACGTCTATTTAGGTCCCGATGAAAACATGCATAACAACATGATCGAGTGGATTGCTTCGTATAGCAAGTACTACGGGTATAAGCCAGGTGGCGCGTTTATTTCAAGCAAACCTGGAGCTGGTATCAACCACAAAGAATACGGCGTGACCTCCCTTGGAGTAAATGTCTATATGGAAGAAGTACTCCGATATTTAGGTATCGATCCAACGAAGGATCGATTTACCATAAAAATGACTGGAGGCCCTGATGGAGATGTCGCCGGCAATCAGATGGCCAATCTTTATCATTACTTTCCTAAAACAGCAAAACTTCTAGCAACTATCGATGTATCCGGGACAATTTACGATCCAGCAGGGCTTGATTTAGATACGCTCTTTGCTTTATTTAAGGAGCAAAAGCCGATCCGCTTCTACCCACCTGAAAAGCTTTCTGAAGGAGGATTTCTCCTCGATACTAAAACTAAAAAAGAGCAATCTTCCTATGCCCAAGAAACCTTATGCTACAAAAGGAAAAATGGGAAAGTCATCGAAGACTGGATGAGTGGTAGTGATATGAACCACTTACTGCGTCACAACGTCCATCAGGTAAAGGCGGAGATTTTTATTCCCGGCGGCGGGCGTCCCCGCACACTTAACGAAACAAGCGTAAAAGACTTCCTCGATGAACATGGAGCTCCGACGGCCAAAGCCATTGTAGAAGGGGCAAATCTTTACCTGACCCCGCAAGCTAGAAGGTTTTTAGAAGAACTAGGTGTTCTTATTATTAAAGACAGCTCGGCTAATAAAGGGGGCGTTACCTGCTCCTCTTTTGAAGTACTCTCTAGCCTCTGCCTTTCTGAAGAAGAATTTCTTCTCGAAAAAAAGGTTCTGGTTGAGCAAATCTTAGAGATCATCAAAGCACAAGCGCGCGATGAAGCAAGACTTATGCTAAGAACGCATAAAGAAACAGGAAAATATTTGACTGATATCTCAGAAGAAATATCTAAAAAGATCAATGATTTCATGTATGAGTTTTTAGATTATTTCCAAACGATTAAACTTTCCGATGATCCTAAAGACCCCCTGATCCAAGCACTCATAAACTACTGCCCTCCCCTGCTCAGAGAAAAATACCAAAGTAGGATCCTCAAGGAAGTCCCCGATATCCATAAAAAGGCAATCATTGCCTGTCACATAGCCTCAAGACTCGTCTATCATAGAGGCCTTGACTGGTCACCGAAGGTGATCGATGTACTGCCTTTAATAAGTAAAGATCCCTTAATTGTGGGGCCGACGATATAAAAACTAATGAAGACTGGAAAAACTCGTAAAGTCCTATTATGGGCAGGGAATTTACGCTGCTGCTACTGCGTAATTATCGTTGGAAGGGAAACAGGGAATTTTCTCTGATCACATTCGAATTAAATTCCTCTGCTTGTTAAGCAATGATCCAAAAAGTTCCTGGCCCTTTTCCTACCTTTTTTACTAAACCTCTTTTTTTAAGCTCTAATAAATCGGATCGTAAAAGTCTTTCTGAAATATCTTGTTGTAATTCTACATGGATTTCTTTGGCTGTAAGCTTCCCACTCTTGCGAAATAATGCCAAGATCTCTTCTTGTCTGGGTAAAAGAATTGATTTTTCTAATTTAGGTTTTATTTCATGAATAGAGCAGGGAAAAAGTGTAACTCTTAAAGCCGTTCCTAATTCTTCCCAAAGGGGAATATCATACCTTCCCTTCAGAGAATCTTCAGAAATTCTTTTATAGCCGCTCCCCCACTCCTCCATCATCCGAAGCTCTCTAAATACTCTTGCAATAACCTTATTTCTTACGTGACTTACACCTGAAATAAAATCATCTAATGTATATCCAAAAGGTAGCATTCCCGGACTTTCTATTTCCATCCGATCAGAAAAAATAGCAACACGAGGATTCATCCCTCGAATGGAATAATCTGCATGAACTAATGCATTCACTAAAATCTCACGAACAGCTACTGGAGAATATTCAGGTATATCTTCTCTTTGGATCTTACCAAATTTGGAAGCCATTCGTGTATTTTTTCTAATGAATTTAGGAACTTCCTCTATAGCATCTAAAATACTTCCCTCTATATCGTACTGATCTAAAAATTCAGATTTTTCCGTCCCTAGAAATCTTGCACATCTTACTTGGGTATTCGAGAAATATTTCTCTCGAAGATCATCGTGTCCAAATAAAATAATACCCCCATTAGAACAAACCATTTTTTTACCATACGGAACTAAAACACCCAAAGAAATAAGTTTATTTTCATCCACCTCTTTCCCTACCTTTGAAAAGACCTTTTGAATCCGGCCGTTATCCAGTCCAGAAATATCTATATCGGGAGACGGCATTTGGTCGAATGACACTTTAGACCTATACCGATTCAATTCATCTAAGAGCTCTTCTCCCGCAGGTCTACTCGTCGATCCAAGCCGCACAAAAACACCTTCTAGAGGACCTTTAGCCTTTAAATAAAAAGGTCCCCACCAATGAGCCACACAAACTACGAGGAGCGATTTCCCTTCTAGTGATATAGTTTCAATTTCTGGCATTAAAGGGGGATGAATACTATCAGCTATCGCGCTTGCAAGCTTTTCTTCAGCCTTAAAAACATCGTCTATTCCTGGAACATTACCTTCATCGTCCCTTCCAATGATAAGCACTCCTCCTGCAGTATTTGCAAAAGCGACCAAAGTTTTTAAAATAGGCTGCAAGGAATTAAGGTCTCTCTTAAATTCCAAGGTTTTTCCCTCTGGCATCGAAAGCAATTTTACAATATCTGGCACAAGACACCTCTTGAAATCATGTTCTACTGCCAGATTCTGCCAGATTCTGCCAGATTCTGCCAGATTTTTTTTGACCCTTGTTATTCAGTTGGAATCGGCAAGAAATTTCGCCTACTTGGATTGAGCAGAAGTCATCTTAAATGGGGTATTCGGAGCTCATTTTACCCCATATTAACAACCAGTTTTTTAGTCTTTAACGGAAAAGCCAAACTCGGGCTTAAGGTCTACTTCACTCTAACCAACTCTTTTTGAAAATTTTTTAACGACTAATTACCAATATCTTAAATAAAAAATCAGCAATCAATCATCTAGAGTGCTAAATTTCATTTGCAATCCACAAGCTCATTTGCTATCATAATGGATAATTAGAGAAAAATTAGCATCCGAAACACAAGAGTGCTACCTTGAAAGCCATACTACCTAAAAAGCCAGCCAAAGACCAAAGAGAGAAGATCATCCTTTTAGGACTTGTAGAGATCTATCTGCAATACGGCAAACCTGTTGGCTCTAACACCCTGAGAGAAAACGGCTTTGAGGATCTTAGCTCAGCTACGATTCGTAACTATTTTGGTAAACTTGAAGAGGCTGGATTTCTCAAGCAGCAACACTCCTCCGGTGGCAGGATTCCAACAAATGCAGCATATAAACTCTATGCAGATACTGTAAGAGATAAAAGCTTTTTAGAAGAAAAAGAACGGGAACGACTTTACTCCCTATTAACCTCTGAGACACGGGAAGTTAACACCTACCTTCAAAGATGCGCCGAGCTCCTTAGCGAAAAAACACAGACAGCTGTTTTTTTATCATCCCCAAGATTTGACCAAGATTTTATCCTAGATATCAAAATGATCGGAATTGATGAATGTAGATGTCTATGCATTCTAGTAACAGATTTTGGAGTCATCAAAACAGAGGTCCTTTACACAGAGATTAAACTCAGCGACTCTAACTTAAAAAAAATGGAGCAGTATTTTCAAGCCAGAATCACCAGCAAAGAAAAACCTGCAATGGAAAAAGAGGAAGAAGAACTGGCAGCTAAATTCTATAATGAAGTGATGCTAAGACATATCGTTAGCTATAACCACTTCTCTAGCATCGACATCTTAAAAACAGGATTTTCCAAACTCCTTACTTACGCCGATTTTACAGAAGATGCCTCGGGCCTTGCCTCCGGGCTGTCCTTCTTTGAGAACAATGACGCGCTGCGTCTTATGCTTGGAGAAAGCTGCAAGGCAGGGGATCTTAAATACTGGATTGGAGATGACCTCTCACCTCTATCTACATCCTCGCAGACCCCTTCTTGCGCTGTTTTTATTTTCCCCTATAAAATCAACCAAACCATTGCTGGCGCAATTGGCCTGCTAGGCCCTAGTAGATTGCCCTACAAAGACCTTTTTGCTGTCCTTAAAACAGCTTCAGAAGCGATAGGACTGAGCCTTACTAAGAGTCTGTATAAATTTAAGATTTCTTTTCGCCAGCCTCTTACCCCTTATTTAGAAAACCAACAAAAAAAATTTTCTTCGAAGGAGTCTACACCCCATCTCCTCGAAGATAAAACCCCTGATGAGACAAACCCATGACAGATGAACTTCCTCCAGCAGAAGTTGCTGAAAATACAGCTCCAGAAGCGACAAATGAGCCAGTAGATCGCGTATCCCAGCTCGAGCAAGAAGTAAAAGAATGCCATGAAAAGCACTTAAGACTACTTGCTGAAATGGAAAATAGCAGAAAAAGACTACTAAAAGAAAAGCTGGAAATGACCCGTTTTGGCATTGAAAATGTGATCGCTGACTTTCTAGCACCGATTGACAACTTAGAAAATGCGCTGAAATTTGCGCAGCAAATGTCTGAAGAAACGCGCAACTGGGCAAGAGGCTTTGAGATGATCCTAGGACAGCTGAAAGAAGCTTTATCAGGCCATGGAGTCACAAGCTTTGATTCAGTGGGAGCATCTTTTGATCCCCATATGCACGAAGCGGTAGAAATAGAGGAAACTACAGACTTCCCCGAAGGACAAGTTCTCCAAGAATTTGTAAGGGGATACAAGTCGACACAAAGAATACTAAGGCCAGCCCGCGTGAAAGTGGCTAAAGCGCCGAGCAATAATAAAGAAGAAACAACAACAAACTAACATAATTTTTTGGAGTACTTATGACTCAACAAAAGAAAAGTAAAATCATCGGTATCGACCTAGGAACGACAAACTCATGCGTTGCCATCATGGAAGGTGGAGTTCCTAAAGTGATTGCCAATGCTGAAGGAGCGAGAACCACTCCTTCAGTAGTTTCTTATAAAGGGAGCGAAAGACTAGTTGGCGTTCCTGCAAAAAGACAGTCGATCACAAACCCTGAAAAAACGATTTTTTCTGCAAAACGTTTTATCGGAAGAAAATTTGCTGAAGTACAGTCAGAGATTAAGACTGTCCCTTATACAGTTATCTCAAATGCCAATGGCGATGCCATTTTCGAAATCGATGGCAAGGGACTAACTCCTGAGGAAGTAGCAGCTCAAGTTCTTCTTAAAATGAAAGAAACTGCAGAAGCCTATCTTGGAGAAAAAATCACAGAAGCTGTGATCACAGTTCCTGCCTACTTTAACGATTCTCAAAGACAGTCAACAAAAGATGCAGGACGTATCGCAGGTCTCGATGTAAAAAGGATCATTCCAGAGCCAACAGCTGCCGCTCTTGCCTATGGGTTTGATAAGCAACATGACAAAAAAATTGCCGTCTTTGACCTCGGTGGCGGAACATTTGATATCTCCGTTCTAGAAATTGGTGATGGAGTATTTGAAGTTCTCTCTACAAACGGGGACACCCACCTCGGTGGCGATGACTTTGACAATGTAATCCTACACTGGCTTCTCGACGAGTTTAAAAAGGATACAGGTATTGACCTAAGTAAAGATAAGATGGCCCTCCAGCGTCTACGTGATGCTGCAGAGAAAGCAAAAATCGAACTTTCTGGCACACAAACAACAGAGATCAATCAGCCATTTATCACAATGGATGCAAGTGGACCTAAACACCTTGCACTAACACTTACCCGTTCTAAATTTGAGTCACTCGCTCATGATTTGATCGAAAGAACAGCGGAGCCTTGCCTTAAAGCGCTAAAAGACTCTGGCCTCACAAAAGAACAGATCAATGAAGTAATCCTCGTTGGCGGTATGACTCGTATGCCGGCTGTAGAACAAAAAGTAAAACAAATCTTCGGAAGAGAGCCTCATAAAGGGGTAAACCCAGATGAAGTTGTTGCAATCGGCGCTGCAATTCAGGGAGCAGTTCTTACAGGCGATGTAAAAGATGTCCTTCTTCTTGACGTGATCCCTTTAACTCTTGGTATTGAAACCCTCGGTGGCGTTTTAACACCAATTGTTGAGCGTAATACAACAATCCCGACACAGAAAAAGCAAGTATTTTCCACGGCCGCTGATAACCAGCCAGCAGTAACCATTGTTGTTCTCCAAGGGGAGAGAAAAATGGCGAAGGACAACAAAGAGATTGGCCGTTTCGACCTATCAGACATCCCTCCCTCCCCAAGAGGCATGCCGCAGATTGAAGTCGCTTTTGATATCGATGCCGATGGTATTCTTCATGTTTCTGCAAAAGACCTAAAATCTGGTAAAGAGCAGAAAATTAAAATCGAAGTAAAATCAGGTCTTAATGAAGATGAAATCAAGCGTATGCTGAAAGACGCTGATGAACATGCAGAAGAAGACCGTATTCGAAAGGAAGAAGTAGAGTCCCGCAATGAAGCAGATTCTCTCGCCTTCAGAGCGGAAAAATCCTTAGCTGAATATAAAGATAAGCTCCCAGCAAACGTAGTTAGTGATATTGAGCAAAAAATCAATGCACTAAAAGAAGCGCTTAAAGGGACAAATATCGCGCAGATCAATGCAGCTAAAGAAGAGCTTAATACCCATATGCAAAAGATCGGCGAAGCTATGCAATCAGCTCAAGGAGAGGCACCACAAGGAGCCCCAAATCCTCAGTCAGCAGGAAGCAAACCTGATATGGAAGAGGCTGAAGTAGAAATCCTTGATAACGAAGACAAAAAATAATAGTCGTTATTTTTCATACAAAGAGGGATAGGGCTTATCCGCAACCGGATCGCCCTATCCCTCTTTTTTACCCCCTCCTCATTAAAAATAAAATTTACAATGCAACATCTTAAC
>Ga0118677_10011166_pt1 | contig 13545 bp, 17 predicted proteins | sample AliMusrvi5mmetaG_FD_86154 | JGI IMG/M metagenome (GOLD analysis project Ga0118677, IMG submission 86154)
GAGGGCTTAGATTGAGATCAATATCAAGCCATTGATTGCCCGCTTGGGTTGCTGCTAAGCGCAAGATATCTTGACTATCAATCAAGATCGTTTTGCCATCCACTAAAGTAGGTACAGTCATGTGGGGGTTAAGCGCAATATACCAAGGGGCAAGTTGCTCCTTACGTACATGAATATCCATATGATGATTTTCAAATGATATCTGCGCTGCATTTAACGCCAAACGACCAATCATTGAATAATAAGATGGAGGGGCACTATAAAGGATCATTAATTTACTCACTTTAAGGAGTGGTTATTAAAAATTAGATTGCTTCAATCAGAACTCACCTTACTCTAATAATGATTAATGACCAAATTAAAACTACCCGGAGGTGGTTTTAATATTATCTCAAGGGCCAGTTGGGTGCTTGGTCTGCCCAGCACGATTCGAACGCACACTAGCTTTCTTTCATAGGCTTTTATGAGTTCCATCGCATAACGGCCCATTAGCCGATTGTTTGCAGCCACAGAAATAAACTGTTTTGCTCTCTGATGCAACAAATTCCTCGGGGACTAAATCTGTTCTCTGATGTGACCCATCGCAAAAGGGTTGGTTATTACTTAAGCCACAACTGCACCAATAGTAGGTCTGGCCTTTGACTACCTCTACTGGATAAGGTGTATTTTTAGCTGTCTTTATCTCCATGCTAGCTCCCTATGCAATTTATTGATAGATGCGCTTACTCGTATGACCACTGGTAACCTACATCAACGATCTCTAATATATAACCAAAATGATGAAGGCAATAAGCATTCCAGTCTTTATGAAATTCAGCCAATGTTGTATCGCAGTGATGGCGATTAATTAAATTCAGCAGGCCATGATCTTTGCTCTCAATCTGCCCGTCTTTGGATTTCACAACTACATAAATTGCATGTTTTCCACTCATAACAACCTCTGCAGGTTTAATGATGGTTTTAGATTAATCCCTTTATGAGCCTTAGAAAAGTAAAAAATTCAAGGTTGTAGGATTTTGTTATAAATTGGTCAATATCGGGTCAACGGACCGCTATAAAAAGAGATTTTTGACTAAATCCGATCGGCCAGTCGGGCCTTTGGCCTGCCCAGCACGATTCGAACGTGCGACCTACGCCTTAGAATCTTTTAAAATGAGCTAGAACAACAGCAGAAACAATGGTTTTAAGGTGTTTAGATTTGGTGTTCAGTACGCACTGAGATCAGTGGCATTGGGTGGAATTGCTTGGATATCGCCTGGCAACCGCAGGCGGTCGAATCGTCTAGGGTGGAAATTTGTCGGGTTAACCGACATTTTTGAGCGTCCTTTTAAAAGACGGTTGGGTGGCGGCTTACGACCCATTTGAGATATTTTGTCCTGTGGTGCGATAGTATTTGTTTCAGTCTGCTCTACTGGTTCAGCATCAGGCGTATCTAATCGCTCACGGTAGCTCATACCAGTACCGGGTATCCCAATGTTGCCCGTGACCTTATCGCCTCGTATACTGATGTCTGCACCCCTAACCCCAAGCGAGACACTTACCCCAGACTTGCTGACATTCAATCGAATCAGTTTAGAGAGTGAAAATCGCTTTAGAAACAGGATACTTCAATGAAGGTAGAGCGAGATTTACAGCTAGTTGAAGACATTCTTGGTTCATTCAAGAGCGTCATCGGCCGGGATTTTGATGCGTATAGGAACCACGTTTATCGTGTAATAAACCTCTGCTTCTCGCTCGCAGATTTCAGCCCGACTGACAAAGAAAAGATACAGATTGCAGGGTGCTTCCACGACATAGGTATATGGACTGCTGGTTCTCTCGACTACCTTCCTCCTTCAGAGACTGAAGCTACGCGCTACCTGGAAGGGAAGGGACGGGGCGGGTGGGTCGCAGAAGTCTCCGAGATGATTGAGATGCATCATCGAGTGCGCTCATGTAAAGACTCTACTTTTGTTCTTGTAGAGCCATTCAGGCGAGCGGATATTGCAGACTTTTCTCTTGGCATCGTTTCAATGGGTATACCCAAGAAACTCATTGGCGAGCTGAAGACTGTGTTCCCCAACGCCGGCTTTCACCTTCGTCTGGTTCAGTTGGGCAGTTGCTGGTTTCTTCGGCACCCTTTCAACCCATTGCCAATGTTTCGTCGCTAGCGCATAACAATTTGCTGCACGCCGACGGCCCTGCCTGGGCGCTCCATAGGATCGGCGAGCTTGGTCAGGATCTAGCCAGTTGTGCCTGTCCACTCTTAATCTTCTGCCTAGCTCGTTCTGCCTTAATAGCTGCTTGATCCTGTTTGACCCGAGCCTGCATTGACTTAATCCGCTGCTGATCTGGAGTTAAGGGTTTGATTGTGGCTACTTCAGTAATGGCTGAGGGATAGCTCACTATTGAATCCATGCCAAATTGATACTGCAAAATTAAACGTGCGTGTATGGGGTTGTCAGCAAATACGACTGTTTTAACCAATTGACCTTTTACACGCACACCGGCTTGATACTTGTTCATACAAGTATTTAGTCAGCCTACTTACCAAAGCCACTTCTTAGTTTGGCGCTAGCTATTTCAATTTGACTATCAAGCTCCCCTGCTTCGACTGCAATCTTGATGGTCTCTAAGGCTTTTACCAAAGCCTCTCCACTTTCAACTTCTACGCTGGGCTTGCCCTTGGCTAGATCAATTGTCCAGCTACCGTATCGAACTGAAAAACACACTTTTCCTTCATCGCTTTGGAACCACCAGGGTTTGATACGTTTGGGTACTTCTACTTGCTTAAGTATTCCAGTTTCACGATCTTTCACACTTCTGAACTTGGTCACTACAAACGGAGCGCCATCTAGCTGGCTTTTGGCCAACTGGATCTGCTCCCAGAGTTTGCTAGATAACTTATTTCTACGGACCACGATCGCTGGCATATTACGGGGCTTTTTAACATCTACTAATTTGAGATTACTTAATACGCTCATTTGATTCTCCTAGGTAGTGAATGGGCATATACAAGTTAATTTCGAATTGGCAAATGGACGACCTCTATTTAATTTGGCTAATTTTGGATAGAAAAAATACGGTTTTTATTAACGAGAGATAAATATTTACGAGTCGCGTAATGAGTTGCTTTGAGATGCGATTGGGAAATAGTTGCTGTTGCAAATAGGAGTTGCGGTATTGGGGACAAATGAGTAGCCCTGACTAGCAACTCAAGCAACAGCATCTGTCTTTTGAATCTGCCACTCTCTGCAACTAAGCGACTTCTTTCAAACTTAAAGGAGATTAAAAATGAAAGAAATAACAGCCCGCTTATGGGAAAACAAACTATATGGAACCACTTATGGCAAAGGCCAATACCGTAAAGCCATCTACAACGGCACATTGGAGCTAAACGATCCTTATGCTAAGTATTTAGTGGACTTTGAGGAGATCGCTGACTGGTTTCACTTTACTAAAGCACCCTTGCATCAGTCCATCGCCAAAAGATTGGATAGCATTCCACAGAATGAAGCAGGCATCTTCATGACTTGGCTATATCGATATGAGCAAGGCATAAAGACTGCCGTTGGTGGCTATGGCGCACTAGACCTAAACCATAATCGCATTCTGATTCAAGTAAACGATCAAGACCTCGAATTAAGCGAACATTGGGAATTGCCTGTACGTAGCTGCATTGCTAGGATTCCTGGCAAGCCCACGCCAGCACTCATCGCTACTACGCTTGTGGAACTAAATTCACCTCAAAAACCGTCTACAAACGGTGCATTTATTGGGGGAAATAAGCAACTACTTGAGGAGTTAATCAGCCGCGTATAGCGTGGATTTGAGGTGTTTTATGGGGACCCCACTTTTAAGGATTTTTCGTGTCGTCTACATCCCACGAAAAAGCACTACTTTCATAAATACTTACATAAAGATGCAGGTTAAGAATATCGCTGGAATCTTAACCTGCTTTGTAAGTCATTGAATCTTGGAAGAATTTTTGTCGGGTAAACCGACAAAATTAAGGTCGACCTTTTTGCAATAAGAAAACATACTTAAAACGCACCTTTTATTTATGGAGAAATTAAAAAATGGCACAAGCAAAAACCTTATCCCAAGCAGAACTAGATCAAGTTCTTAATTACGTCAGCACTAAAAAATATGCTTTGCGTGATAGAGCCCTAATCCTTACCAGCTTTCTCGGAGGCCTTCGCGTCGCCGAAATTGCTAGCTTAAAAATGGGAGATGTTGTTAATCAAGACGGCACGATCAAAAATGAAATCCGACTAACTGCAGAGCAAACCAAAGGAAAACACCCAAGAACGGTCTTTGTATCGCAGCGTTTACAAACAGAATTAGCCAATTATCTAACAACAAGGCATATTAAGGATTCAAGCATCCCCTTCTTTCATACCGACAACCGACTAGGCTTTAGTGGTAATGGCTTATGCGTATGGTTCTTCCAGCTTTATAAAAACGTGGGTATTTGTGGTGGCAGCAGCCATTCAGGGAGAAAGTTCTTTATCACCACCTTGGCTAATAAAGGAATTGGAGTTCGAATCTTAGCCAGTCTTGCTGGTCACAGATCGATAGCAGTAACTCAGAGATATATAGAGGTCAATGATGAACAAAAGAGGAATGCTGTGGAGTTAATCTAACTTATACAACATACTTTTACTCTCTGAAATCTGCTTGGCTTTAGCGAGAATACGTTTATTCTTTGCACGTTGTTTATTGATGCCTTTAATAAGTACGCTTGAATAGTCCCATTGACGAGATGAATTATCTTGAGACAAGTTCTCGCACATTTCTTCAATTACTGAAATATTCTGATCGTAAATTATTTTCGATAGCTTTTGATAGTCAAAATTTAAACCATTATCAATTGCTTGCTCTAGTGGGAATTCTCCACGAGCAGCATTCTCTGCTATCCAGTTTGCCTCGAGAAGCTTTTGGCATACAAATTTTCCCAAATACTCCCTTGTTTTATTAGCCTCATGAGTATTTTTAATACCTTTGTTTAGTCTAGTGATGTGTTTTGATCCAAAATTTACGTTTAGACCGACTTTCCAATTGGGAATCTGTTTCCCGCCTTCTCTATACATTGCAGCCTTTTCTTCAACCAACTGAAGTTTATGAAACAGTGATGATGGCCTAATCTTATTGACAGTAAATTCAATAAGATTATCAGATTTGCTTCCGCTCGATTCCTTGCCTTTTGAGATTGCATCACCAACTTCTCTTAGCAACTCAGCTTTACTCTTTCGTAAATCTAAATTGATTGTTAATCTTGATATTGGAGTTTTTTCTTTAAATAATTGGTGGCCCTTAGACTCCCACCAAATTTCAAATGGCTTGCTGTAAATATTGCCAACCAGATCATATATTCGCAAAACTTTATCTATATCTAATGGAACAGTCTCTGATTTAGCTAATTTATTACTTCTAATTTGATGCGCAATTTCATAACTCTTACTTACAAGCAGGAATTGATAGAACATCAAATGCTCAATTTCGGGCTTTTGAGCAATCTTGTTACCCGGCTTTCCCAGAAGTTTTAAAGAATCAGTTTTTTTCATTAATTTAGTACTCCATGAAATGGTAACACTGCTATTTCATGGGGTAAACAAAATCAATGGGCCCGTGCTCAAATTCAATCCTATCAGCAGCACCCTCTTTAACAATTTGCCTATTTTTGAAGACCGAAAAACGTCGGATTCTACGACAAAGTCTTCCCCAAAGCCACAACTGGCTCAGGGAAGTTTATTAATGCAGTTGAATTAAAAGGAGGTCCCCATGGACCAAGTATTAGACAAGGAAAAGGTGGCCAGCCAAGCCACCTCGGATTTAGCTAACAAAGTTAGCCAAAATACCCAAAAAGAAATTGGCACTGTAGTAGACGGGCTAATTGCCGAACGTAAACATTGGGAAGCCAATGAATTTGCCAGTAGCAATCAGCGTAAGTATCAGATCCTCCAAAATTGCTATGTACTCTACAAAAGCATGGCTGGAGTATCCGGTGAGAAATTGGCTTTAAAGCGTGCTTTTAATAAGTATTGCGAAGAGCGTGGCTTTAACTTCAAGGACAGTACTCACTTGATGTACAAAGTGGTTGCATGTGTATTTGGTGAGCATAACAAACGCCGTGTCTCTAGTTACGCTAAAGCATTGCGCATTGCTAATGAGAAGCGTATCGGCAGTTTAGATATCCCCAAATTCTTAACTGAAGCTGGGGGCATTGAGGAGTTACGCCGGGAGTCTAAGGCCAAGGTATCAGTTAAAGACAAAGCCAAATTAGGCTTACCTTTGATGGCTAGCCCAGCCTTGGGTGTAGTTCAAAGTGATGCTCTCAATGCCGTATTTGATGAAGCGGCCTACGATGGTGCGGTGTTGTTGATGTCAACCCGCGAAGTAGATGGCAGCTTTCAAGTCAAACACCTTATCCAAAGCGGCGTTCTTGTTACAAGCGCCCTAGCCTACCTGCCGAATCTTTTGAAGGAAAAAGAGGCGACAAAGGCAGAAGAAGCTAAAGCGGCTAATGATGAGCAAGCTCGCTCTGAAGCAGTTGATCAGGCACTAGCTGCCTAAACCTAATGGGTAACGCTGATAGGTCTCAAGAAATAGGCAAATCCACCATGAATTTAAAGGAGAACAAATCATGGCTTTAGTAATTAAACCCCCAGCGATGCTGGATGATTTTCCCTTGATGACGCATTCGCGCACCAAGTTAGAAATGATTGTTGATGGCACCTCACCTGTGCCAGGCAGTAAAAGCGGTATTTTGCTGTATGGCATCTATGGAACAGGTAAAACTACGATGGCCGAGCTGTTGCCTGGTTGGATCGAGACAGCCCGAACAACTGATGCACTAAGCAATGTGTCTGCAGGTCAATTAGTTGATGCTACACAGCCTAACTACACGCTCTATTCTTGTGCGCAAGGGCAGAATGGTTCAGTTTTAATGGGCAATATTCAAACTCATACAAGCTTAGTGAGCTGGAATGTCAGCAACTTGCACTATGTGATTTTAGATGAGGTAGATTTATTGACTGCGGCTGCTAGCGCATCGCTTAAATCCATCATGAATCGTAAAGATGTGATTTTCATTCTGACTACTAACCACTTGAATAAGATTGATCGTGGCGTACAAGATCGTTCAATTCTGATTGATTTAAATGCTCCACCGGTAAATGCTTGGGTCTCTAAGATCCAGGCAATTTATCAAGCATCTGGTATGGCAGCACCAAGTCGCCAAGCAATCACAGGAATTGTGCAAGCCGGCAATGGTTCAGCTCGAAATATCTTGACTGATATTCAGGTGGCTGAAGCTAAGCGCCAGCAACCTAAAGAATAACTTTTTAAAGGAACCATCATGAAACACATTGTGATTACTCTCAACATCTCCATCAAAGACGATGGAGACGCTAATTCCAACAATACTAGCTATAAGCCCTATATTTGGCCCCGTACAGGCATGTATTACCCGCCTAGGCCAGCTAAGAGTGCATGGTCTAGCTATATGGAAACACTATCTACTTCCTCAAAGAAAAAATCTGAGACAGCAAAAGTAATTCCCTTCCCAAGCTGCAAATTATTGGAGGGTCTGAAATGAGCAAACCAGTCATGAAAATCTATGAAATTATCTATTCCGTTCATATCGACGCAGCTATTACTGTTGAAGCGTATTCTGAAGATGAGGCTGTAGATATTTTCAACAACACTGAAATAGAGGATTTATTTGAAAAAGTAGACATGGTCCAAGGTCTAGTAATAGACGAAATTACACAAATAGATTTGAGTGATGATGCTCCATCAGAAGTATCTGATTGGGTTGAAAAGCCATCGTCGGCTGAATAGGGATCATTTTTATGCGATACCCAAGAGCCTACCTTGTATTCGATAAAACTTCCGATGATTTTTCTGAAGAGTTTTTTCAGAATATTTCTGGACTAAAAAGTAAAATTTACTTGTCCGAGTACTCCAAGCGAATAAACTCTATTGAAGATGAATTATTGGAAATAAAACTAGTAGATAACTTCTTTAATGAATCGGAGAGTCGTTACTTTTTGGTCATGAATAACCCGAAGTTATTTGATTTTTTGCTGGCTTATTTTTCAGACAAAAAATTACAGATCTATTGGGTTGACTCTGCTAATTCTGTTCAGGATGCGTCTAAATTACTAAGTGCTATTAAAAAAGTACGGGATATGAAATTAATCCTGCATGATGCAATTAGTTGCTACTATGAAGCGCTCGGTGTTTTCAAAGTAGTAGCTGAGCGTAACCTATCTAGCAAGGATGAATGGGTTGAGCAAATTTTAACCAAATACCTTCCTTGGCGTCATAAAACAACACTAGAAGCTGAGTTATCTGTTCTATTAAAATCAAAGCTACGATTTGGCATAGCCAACAGAATTGACCTGCAATCTACTACTTTGTCAAAATCTATTTAAGCCAACTTTTCAGCTGCCATCATAGGAGTTAATTTTGAGTAATGACGCTCAATCATCAAAGTCGAAGTACCCATTTGCCTAGCTAAGGTGTGTATGTCAATACCTTCAGCTAGTGCGAATGTGGCATAGGTATGGCGTAGGCTATACAAGGTTCTATTCTTGCCAGTAGCATCCTTAAACAAACCCGATTCAACCATGAGCCGCTCAAACACGCTATTTAGACTATGCGGAGCGTCACCTTCTGGAAACACAAATACCTTGCGATCCAACTTGGCCTCAATAACAGCATCTAGGTTTGGATAAGGTAAAGCCTGCCAAGCAATCAATCGCTCTAAGGCCTCAATCACAAAATGTTTGGCTATGAGATATCTAGGACCGGTCTTGCCTGATACCCAGACTCGTAAATACCGCTGCTCACCTATCCAGTGCCATTGCAAAGATTTCCAGCGGATTGGCATGCTTTCAGTTCCCTGCCTTATGCCCGTTCCCAATAAGAACTCCACATACACTCGGCAAAGTCTACGCATATGGTTACTGCGTTGATTACGACCAAACCTTTCCCAGTCCTGCATGTATTCCAGCAAGTAGTTGACCTCTTGTTGATTAAAAGCTGGCCTAGCTTCAGGCTTATCTCCGGCTACTTCTAGCAATGGAATGGTTCGATGCTGGTGAATTAAGCCCTGAGCTCTGGCTCGCTCAATCACCCGCTTATATAGACCGGCATGACGTCTTTGTGTATAAGACTTTGGTTCCTTGCCCATCTGAGATATACGCCAAGCCACATAGTCATCTACTACCTCTTGGGTAATGTCATTAATTTGATAGGCGCCAAAAAATGGAATCAAGTACTTGGTGTAGATATGAATGTAGTCAACATGGGTACGTTTATTGGGATTTGCATGGACTACTCGGGCAGCTGCAGCTAGCTCTTGATTGGCCAATTGCCGAAAGGTGCGAGTCTTAATGGCAAGATCACTGGCTATCTTGATCTTAACTGTTTCATAGATCGCAATGGCTTGGGTGGTGGCTTCGGCAATCTGATCTGATCCAGTGCTAGCGGAATGCCAAGCGCCAGTAGCGAGCTTAAAGCGGCATTGCCATTGGTGACTCGTAGGCCTCTTGTAAAGGGTCAGATCACCATCAAGGAGTTTGATGGACTCCTCATTAAGAGTCTTGGCAGCAAATAAAAACGATAGGTTATTCATAACAAGCGTCCTTTTAAGTGACGCTTGTAGCTTAATTTCATATTTGCGTTTGGGCGACCTGAATTATTTACTGACGGTTAAACCGACACTACAGCGTCAGGGCCGCGACAGGCTGTTGCTGATCTTAAAGCAGACCTTTACCTAAATTGAGTATGGCCGGCAGAGGTCGACCCTAAGCAGCCACTCATAGGCAACAAAAAACCCGCACTAGGCGGGTTGATTGAATAAGACAGTATTGGGTAGCATTAGAAGCCGACTGTATATGTCGCCATCACAGTAGTCGTTGCTGTAGCTTGGTATGCTTCTTGACGATAGATACCAGTTACCCCTAAACGCTGGTTCTTCTCCACATCGTAGCTAGCTCCAACCATTGCTGTTGGACGAGTCTTAACGGGATTAGGATTGAAGTTCACTGGGGTTAAACCACTGACACCAGTTGCATTTAATGAACCATTAGATGTTTTGCTATCGTTTTCTATACCAGCACTGGCAAACACCAGCGCTTTAGGAATGAACTGATATGAAGCCCCTACTCCAGCTAGTGCGGTGGTGGCATTGGTATTCAGAGCGCTATAGGAGAGTGGTGCAGTTACAGAGCTAGATGTCCCTTCGGTATAGCCACCCATATTGTTCTGGGTATAACGAATGCCAACGTATGGGCTAACGATGACCTTGTCCATCACGGCAAAACCATGTTTACCCAATACTTGGAGGCCTTGGCTATTGAGTTGTGATGAACCAGAACCCGCCTCAGAGGCAGTAGCACCACTACCCACTACACCACGAGTAATGGTGGTGTTCTTTTGGCCGTAAGCAGCGGAAACCTTTAATTCACTTCCGGTACCGTTTTGTTTTTCATTCCAAGCAGCAAACAAACCAATGAGGGGTGTGTTATTACCCAAACTCACAGTAGAGCCACCATTGTTCACGGATAAGTTCTGATCAGCATAGGCACCTACCCGAACTGAAGGCAATACACGGTACGCTGCAATCAATAACGCACTGGTGTTGTTAAGGCCATTAGCTGCTTGCACTTGATTATTGCGACCACCAGCAGAAACGCACACATCGTTAGCACCAAAGACCGTACAGTCATAAGACAAGCTATTCGCCATTACTGCATTTTGAAGCGCATAGGTACCTTGCAATACCTGGGCAGTGTTGACGAGGGATTGATTGGTGTTGGCAACTGAGGGGCCTGGAGGAATTGGATTGACTCCTCCGTTCAATATGTCTAAGTCCCAGATATTGCTTCCGGAGCCAGTTTCTAAAAGCGAATAATTTATCCCATTGCTACTGCCATTAATTACAGTACCGACCCCTCCCAATTGAGTGCTTGTAACCCCACTAAGCACGGAGTTGTATATGTGACCATTTGTTGCAATTGAGCCAGAGTAAATACCGAATGTTGTATTTCCTGTTCCACTTGTAACGGCTAATTGTCCGTAATTGGAGGTGCTATTTATGATGATGTTGTAGTTAGTTGGCAGCTTTCCTACATACGCCAAGGGGGTTCCAGCGGCACCCTGAAGATTATTTAGAGTGCTAAGTGAGGCTGTGGCTAACCCATTAACTAAATCTATACCGCTAATTGTGCCGGTGTTGGTAATTGTGCCAACCGAGATGTTGCTAAGAAAACCATTTAGATTAATCCCTGAATAAATAGAGCTGGTTGAGGTGATTGTTCCGCTATTGTTTATATTGGCAACGCCACCTACAGTCACAAAGAGACCGTATGCGCTCCCTGTCATGGTGCCGGTATTGTTGATGGTCGTAACCACCGAGCCGACAGCAACACCAGTAGTTCCTCCAGTAATGACCCCATTATTTGTAAAGGAGCCAATCGTTATTGGGCTGTTTGTAAAAACTCCAGAGGCACCGCTGGGTGTAGTGGAGATATTGCCGTTATTGATGAATGAGGAAATGTTACCTGTGACCTGAAATCCGTTATATCCGGCCGTGGTCTGAGAAATATTTCCGTTATTGGTAAAGGTATCGTTATTGGCAACTGAAAAATTACCGGTGTTGCTTACATTCACCCCAGAATTAATGACTAATGGTCCTGTAGTCCAAGTAATGCCAGAGCCATCACAATCAACTGTGTAGGGAGAAACTGAAGAAGAACAAGCAGCCGCCATTACCTGACTGGTTGAAGCTAAAAGTAAGACCGCTAAAAAAAAGATAAGTCTGAGAAAGAGAGCCATGCTACCCCCAAGAATTAAACCGTGTTTGAAATCTGGGGCGGTAGGCTGGGCAGGAAGCCAAGTCAGCTCGAAGGTCTGTTGACAACAGATTGCCAATTAATTAAAGCTGTGTCAAATACTTTAGGGCCTATTTCATTAAAACCTAGGGTTACCCCCCGCACTTATAGCGTGGCTAATTTTAGGATATTAGCGAAGGACAGCTGTTGGCCCTTAGTACTCAGTCAACATTAAAATTGACTTGCTACATAGCGGACATTTATTTACCAATTGCTGGTTCAGGCGAAAGAATTAATTTCGACTAAGGTCGCCACCTATTTTAAAGTGGCGGCCTTGCCTAGTTAAACCTCAGTTTGTTCTGCCATCTCTAATGCATCATCTACTTCAATGCCAAGATACCTCACAGTACTTTCTAACTTGGTGTGCCCAAGTAATAGTTGAACCGCTCTTAAGTTCTTAGTACGCCGATAAATGAGTGAGGCTTTTGTTCTACGCATAGTGTGGGTTCCGTAGTTAATTGGGTCAAGTCCAATCTCTTCTACCCACTCATTGACGATGCGGGCATATTGCCTGGTAGATAAATGCGGGGATTCGTGAAGTCTACTGGGAAATAAATAGCTATCAGATCTTAATGTAGCCAATTGAAGCCACTCAGAAATAGATTTGCGAGTTTGCTCGGTAATCTCAAACTGAACAGGACGTTCAGTTTTTTGTTGCATGACGATGGCTCTTGAAGAAATTCTGTCCCCATGCGATATATCTCTTACTTTTAGCTTTACCAAGTCACAAGCGCGTAACTTACTATCAATCGCAAGATTAAACAGTGCAAGATCACGTATGCGATTCGATAACTCTAAGCGTACTCTAATCGCCCAAATTTCCTTTAGCTTGAGTGGAGCTTTCTGACCAATCAACTTACCTTTATTCCATGGTTCATGATGCTTAAAAACAATACTGCCTTCCATGATGATCTCCTAGAAAAATAGGGACCATTAGTTTGCGCCATTTATTAGGGTGCGTTAAGTTTTTTCTAGATTCAAGAGGGGGGCGGGATTCAATCAATAATTTATCAAAAGTCTCAAGTTAAACACTATCACAGTAGTTTAAAAACGGCTTTTAATAGCAACAGACGCGTCCCAGTAAAATTAGAATAAATAATTGCGCCATCTCAGAAAAGCCGTATCTCCTAGTAACCCCACTCAGCGACTTAAACTATTGTCCTTAGTAACAGCGGTTATCGATTTTTAAAGTTGAATTTTTGTCAAAAACAAGGACAATCATTATCTTGAAAAGATTAGCCTTATTAGGACTAAACAACCTCTCCCTCAACGTATATCTCTATCCAATTTTACCCCTCCCAATACCGACTAATTTTAGCTAAAACCGATATACTTTTTCTAAAGGGTTGTCTCTAAATAGATGATCATTAATGACGATAATCAATGGCCAAGATTGCCCTTAAATAAAGGGTGTTTTTTAATGGGATGTGCAGTCATTTTAGGATGATTATTAGCAAGATTGACGCTAGATTAAGGATAGAAAAAGCGAGTCAAAATCTTAAGTTAATTCGCTTTTTTTGCTGGTCTAAATGAATCGTTTAATGAATGGTTTTAGCAGTTAATTTTTTAAATGACACTATTTAAATGAGGTGTCATTTAAATAGTGTCATGGCTATATTGAATAAATAGTTATGCAGTTAAACCCCGTTAGGCCTTGAAT
>Ga0118677_10011167_pt1 | contig 13545 bp, 12 predicted proteins | sample AliMusrvi5mmetaG_FD_86154 | JGI IMG/M metagenome (GOLD analysis project Ga0118677, IMG submission 86154)
ACTTCCCGAGCCTCGTCCGACGCCTGGAATACAAGGGCTTCACGGTGCTCGGGACGCGAGACTGGTTCGGCGAAGCCCGCTTCCAGACCGCGGCCTCCCCCTACTATACGACGGGGCACCCCGACGAGGTCGACCTGCAGGAAGCCCGCGACTTCGGGCGCGAGATGGCCCGCAACTCCCCGCGCGTCGCCGCCAGCGAGACCGCCCTCGTGCCGCCCGTCCCCGAGCTGGCCTGGACGCCGCAGCTCCAGATCCTGTTCGAATTCTTCAAGACGGGGCACAACCCGCACGGCTACATGACCTACGACCGCTCGAAGTGCAACTACCCCAAGTGCCGCATCTGCGTCGACAACTGCCTCATGCAGTACATCGACTTCGACAAGGAACCGAGGCGGTACGGGTCGTGCGGCGACCACTGCGACATGTGGATGGGCTGCACGTTCTGCGAGGCGGTCTGCCCGACCGGGGCGATTTCGTGCGATTGGGAAGCCCAGGAGAAGCGCAACGTGTCCGGCGGGTTCCGCGTCGGCGGCAACGCGCTGCACGACGGCGCGCTCAAGATGATCGAGGAGGGGCGCCTGCGCATGAAGCTGCCGCTCGAGTCGATCGACTGGGGGCACCAGTTCCGCCACGAGCACCCCAAGCACCCGCGCTACAAGGTTCCGAAGAAGGAACCCGACGAGATCTAGAAAGAAGGGGCTGTCTCACAAAAAGCGAGGCAGCCCCCTGCCGTACCCCTCACCGGTAGATCGGCCCCAGCTCACGCTCGAGGTAGTACGTCGTGAGGGCCATGGAGGCCAGCAGGTCGGGCGTGCCGTCGGTCTCGACGGTGACCCAGCCCTGGAAGCCGTGCTTCTTCATCGAGCGCCACAGCGACTTGAAGTCCAGGACTCCTTCACCAGGCTCCCAGAACCAGCGCGTGCCGTCGTCCTGGATCTCGACGTCCTTCGCGTAGCGGACGGAATCCGGCAGCTTCGGCGACGCCGTGTCCTTCAGGTGGAACGTGCAGATGCGGTCGTGGTAGTCGTCGTAGAACTTCACCATGTCCTCGCCGATGATCGCGATCTGCGCCGTGTCGAGGCAGTAGTGGACGTAGCGCGGGTCGGTGGACTCGATGAACTCCCGGTGGTTCTCCTTGTTGATGGCACAGAAGAATTCGTTGTGCAGGCCGATCCGCACGCCCTTCGACTCCGCGTAGCGGCCCATCTCGGTGAGCGTCGCGGCGGCGTACCGGACCTGTTCGCGCGACAGGGGACCGACGCCGAAGTAGTTGCTGTCCGGGCAGGTGTTCATGTGTTGGCCGCCCATCTCGACGATGCGGTCGACGTCCAGGCGGCTCGACGCGAGCACTTCCTCGCGCTTCGCAGGGTCGTGCGACCCCTCCGCGCCGTGGAACATGCCGCTCACGGCGACGCCGCGCTCCTTCGCGAATTCGGCGAATTCCTTCAGGGTACCGAACAGCGGCAGCATGTCGGCGAGGTCCCATGGGGCGACTTCGATGCCCTCGTAGCCGGTGGCGGCGTGGTAGCGCAGGATGCGGTCCCAGTCGCTGTAGTAGGCGGCATTGGACTTGTCCTCGTAGTAGAAGTCCCGGAAATTCGGGATCGTCTTGTACGGAATCGTCTTCCAGTGGCTCATGTGGGAGAAGCGCAGGTTGGCCATCTTCGGTACCTCCTTCAGTCCTTCGCGGCGATGCCGTCGAGGAAGGCGCGGGCGCGCAGCATCGCGCGGTAGATGTCCCGGGTCTGGCGGCAGCTGCAGACGAGCCATCCGCGGTACGACGCGTCGTCGAGCGCGGAAATGGCGCCGGCGAGGTCCACGTCGCCGAGTCCGATGTCGCGGAAGACCTGCGTCGGGCGGTCGGCCGGGAATTCGGGATTCACGGCGCGCCAGGCGCTGCCGGAGTCGACGAAGGCGGTGTCGGTGAGGTGGACGCTCCCGATGCGGCCGGAGAGGGAGCGGATCCGCGCCGCGGGTTCCAGGCCGCCGATCCGGAGGTGCGCCGTGTCGATATCGGCCAGGGCGCCGTCGAGGCCCGACAGGAAGGTGTCGATCCGGTCGCCGCGAAGCAGGCTCCAGAATTCCGACTTGAGGGAGAGAAGAACGCCGGTGGTTCGCGCTTCGAGGGCGAGCCGGTCGAGCAGGTCCGACGTGCGCGTCAGGAATTCCCGGGACCAGACGGAAGCTTCGCCGTGGGTGGACTCGAGGATCCCCACGGGCGGCGTCGGTGTGACGACGAGGGATTCGGCGCCGGTTTCGGCGGCGAAGCGGAGCGCTTCGGAGGCGAAGTGCGCGAAGGCTCCGAAGTAGACTTCGGTCGGGGCGGATGCGAACAGAAGGGGCGAGAAGGCGACGGTGGCGATGCGTTCGATGCCCTTCGCCTTCATGGCGTCGCGGAAGCCGGCGACGGATCCGTACTTCGTGGTGACGGCGTAGTTCGTCATGGGGACGCCGCTGCGTCCGCCGAAGTCCCATTTGGGCTGGTAGGGGAGCTCGATGGCCCGGAAACCGGCGGCGGGGACCAGCGTGAACAGTTCGTCCCAGAAGTACCGGCTCTCCCGGCGGTTGCGGTTGGGCTCCTGGCGGTCCAGGTCGACGAGGTCGAGGGCGAGGGCGAATTTCCGGTTGGAATCCATGTTCGTCGCCTCCTTTGCAGTTCGAGCATAACGGACTTCGTCGTTCGAGCGGCCCATGGACATCGGATGCCTCCTCTTTCCTGCATTCGGCTTCTCACGTCATAGATTCGATGGGGGAAGGGTAGCGGTCTAGCCTCGACCAGCGAACGGACGAAGTCTGGAGCATCGTCGGGGTCTCCGAGTGTATGGAAGCCAGTTGGGCAGACCCACTCCGATCGGGTTGCCCGAAATCTCCTGCGGCAAGTCGGGAGCCTGCCACGATGCCGAAGGCATCGTTCGGCTCCCGACTCGCTCTAGAAACTCCGCGGCACTGGCGTCGTCAGCTCCAACGGACCCTATCGCGCCATGTTCAACGCTCCCCCGCTGTCTTCGAGGAAGCCAGCGGCCGCGTTGAAGGGTCCGTAGGAGCTGGTGCGCCGCTTGCGTCGTCAGCTCCGACGGAGAGTAGTTGCGGAAGCTACAACGCAGACCGCTCAGCGGTCAGCGTCCCGCTCCCGACTCTCCGTAGGAGCTGGTGCGCCGCTTACTTTATCGGATGCCCGCCGGTGCGGTCTTCGTTGTAGATCTCGAGGAACAGGCCGAGTTCCTTGCGCAGGTCGAGGTATGCGTACTCCATGCCCTCGCCCGTCTTGCCGTTGTCTTCCTTGGCGTGGATCCAGGGGTCCTTGCCGGTCAGCGCCTTGTGCTCCTTGACGACGTCGTCGAACTTGTCGCGGGTGCGGACGGCGATGTGGTGGATGCCGTTGCCGTGCTTCTCGAGCCACTCCTTGTAGACGGTCTCGTTCTTGGGCTGGATCAGCTCGAGCTCCATGCCGAAGGCCTTGCAGAAGGCGGCGCGGAACTCGACCATGCCGGGCTTGCCGTCGACGAGCATCTTCGGGAACATGCCGGGGCCGAAGTCGATGACGTTCCACGGCCCGATGCCGTATTCCGTCTCGTAGTGCTTCACGGCGGCGTTGACGTCCGCGACGATGATCCCGATCTGGAGCAGATGGGAGATGAAGGGTTCCATGGGGCTCCTCCTTTGTGGGTTCCCGGACCTTCGGGGCCAGGGGCTTCGGGTGGGCGATTGGGCTATAATGGTCGCAACAGGACGATGGGAGGGGACGGGATGCCGCAGGCGGTCTACCACGAGGATCGGGAATACGGGTCGGATTTTCCCGTCGAGATCGTCCGCTTCGGGGATTTCAGTTTCCGCGCGCACTGGCACTCCGAAATCGAACTGCTCCGGGTCGTCCAGGGTCGGCTGGTCGTCGGGGTCAACAGCGAGTCGCGGGAGCTCGGTCCCGGCGAAGGCGCCGTCTGCACGAGCGGGGACCTCCACTGGTACGATGCCCTGCCCGGTTCCTCCGTCGTCGACGTGCTCGTGTTCCGTCCGGAGATCCTCGAGCCGATCCTCCCGATCCCTGCGAACTTCCATGTCCGGAAGCCGTTCCTCCTGCGGGAGGGGACGGATCCGGTGCTGCTCGACGGCCTGGGGACGACCTTCGACCGCATCCGGTCCGAGATGGCCCGGAAGGAGCCGCATTTCAAGGTGCAGGTGACCGCCCTGCTCGCCGGCCTCATGGTCCAGGTGCTGCGCCACGTCCCCCAGTCTCCGGAGGACGCGACCTCGGGCCCCGAGTGGTCCGCGTCGAAGAAGCAGATCCGCAAGGCGATCAAGTACCTCGAGCTCAACTACTCGCTGCCGGTCCGGCTCGACGACGTGGCCCGCCACCTCGGCGTCAGCGACGTCCATTTCTCCCGGGTCTTCAACGAGGTCGTCGGGATGAACTTCAAGGCCTACTTGAACCGTCTCCGCGTGGAGAAGGCCGACCACCGGGTCCGGGCGACCGACGACCCGATCATCGGAATCGCCTACGACTGCGGGTTCGGCAGCATCCGGACCTTCAACCGGGCCTACCTCGAGCTGAAGGGCGTCACGCCGACGGCCCAGCGCGCGAAGAACCGCCCGCAGACCGGCTGACCGCCGCCGAGGAGCCCGGGGGACGCCCCGGGCTCCTCGCGTTGCGGACTAGCGGGTGGCGGACCTCAGGTCGAGCCACTCGATCTCCTTCGGGGTCAGCGCGATCTCGACCGCGGCGATCGTGGAGGCGAGTTCGGTGCGGTTCGCGACGCCGGAGACCGGGAAGACCTCCAGGCCGCTGTTCACGATATAGGCCAGCGCGATCTGGGCGATCGTCACGCCCTTTTCCTTCGCCAGTTCCGCCACGCTGTCCAGGCGCTGGAAATTCCCCTCGCCGCAGTAGGCGTGCGCCATGATCGGGTCCATGGTCTCGCCGCGGCCGGTCAGCTGGTCCTTCGTCGCCTTGCCGGAGAACAGGACACCGGGGCTCATGAGGTGGTCCTTCTCGGCTTCGTAGCGCTCGCGCGTGATCATGCCGGAGAAGAAGCCGCGGGCCAGGCTCGAGTAGGCGAAGACGGGCATGTGGTTGGCGGCGTACCAGGCGCGGGCGTCGGCGTTCTTCGGGCCGGCGATCGTCACGGTGCCGGGGGCCCACGGCGCCGAATACTCCTCCGCGAGGCTGTACTGCGGGCTGCTGGCGCGGAAGGGCTCGAGTCCGTTGGCCTTCGCGTAGTCGTTGGCTTCCTGGATGCGCTGGTGCGTCCAGTTGGAGCCGCCGAAGCTCTTGATGCGGCCGGCTTGGAAGTGCTCGTTCAGCGCGTCGACGATGGGGCCGACCGGGAGATCGGTGTCGTCGCGGTGCAGCAGATAGATGTCGATGAAGTCGGTCTCGAGGCGCTCGAGCGAACGGTTCAGGTCCTCGGCGAGGTCCTTCGGCGTCACGCGCTTGCCCTGCGGCCCGGGGTGGCAGCCCTTGGTGATCACGACGACGTCCTTGCGGTTCTTGCGTGCGGTCATCCACTTGCCGATCGAGACTTCGGCGCCGCCGTAGCCGATCGCGGTGTCGAGGAAGTTGACGCCCATCTCGGTCGTCATGTCCAGGTGATTGAAGTGTTCGCCGAGATCGCCCGAGAACAGGGGCATCGTGCCCATGAGCACGGGGCTGACGTCGCGGTCGAGGAACGGGATTCTCTTCTTCTTCATGTCGCCTCCTTGTAGGGATGCCCTCCGATATTGCCTTCGTGGTGCTTCTCGACGTGTTCGGGGTAGATTTCCATGAAGATGCCGAGTTCCTTGCGCAGGTCGAGGTACGCGAACTCGAGGTTGCGGCCCTCCGGCGCGCCGGTGTCCTTGGCGTGGATCCAGGGGTCCTTGCCCGTCAGGCGCTTGTGCTCCGCGATCACGTCCTTGAAGGGGTCCTTCGTGATGACGGCGATGTGGTGGATCCCCGGACCGTGCTCCTTGAGCCACTTCATGTACGCGCTGTCGGACATGGGCTGGATCAGTTCGATCTCCAGGCCGAAGCAGTGGCACATGGCCATCCGGAAGTCCAGGTCCGTCGGCTTCCCGTCGACCTCGAGCTTCGGGAACCCCTTCGTGTCCATGCGTCCGACGTGCCAGGGCCCGATGCCGTACTCTTCCTCGTAGTGCTTCACCGTCGCGTCGAGGTCCTCGACGATGATCCCGATCTGCAGGAGTTTCGCGATCTTGCTTTCCATATCGATCTCCCTTCCTTTGTGTGCGGTTTCCGCAGGACGGCCTACCCGAGCAGGCCGCGCAGGAAACGGTAGTCCATGTCGGCGGCCACGACGGCTTCACCGGCACGGTTGTCCGCGATGTGGTAGTATTCGCGCTCGTTCACGAAGGCAGCCACGCCCTGGGCTTCCGCCGCGTCGCGCAGCGCCGTCCAGTCGATCAGGCCCTTGCCGAGCTCCACGTTCCAGTTGCGCGAATGGTACATGAGGGCCGCGGCCTGCGCCGGGAACTTCGGCGGCCCGCCGCCCTTGCGCACGTCGCCGGCGAGGCTCTTCGCGAGGGCCATGATCCGCGCCGGGAAGTGTTCGTACTCGTCCTCGTTCTTCGCGACCTTGTCGCATTCCTTCACGTGGATGATCGGGAAGCGTCCCGGGTATTTGCGGACATAGGCGGCGCAGTCTGTGCCGGCTATCTGTCCCCAGCCCACATCGAACTCGAATCCGACCAGCGCCGGGTCCGTGTTCTGGAGCAGGATGTCGTACGCGCGGGTGTCGCCGACCTGGACGAACTCGTTCGCGTGGTTGTGGTAGAGCGTCTTCAGCCCGAATTTCGCCGTGGCGCGGCCGATGCCGTTGAGCGTCTCCGCGACGCGGAGCAGTTCCTCGCGGACCTTCGGGTGGCCCGGGATGTTCGCGACCGTGAAGCGCGCGCCCATCGCCTGTCCGAACGCGAGTTCGGCTTCGGAAGAAAGGCCCATGACCGACACGACGTCGAGCCCGAGGTCCTGGACGTACTTCCGGAATTCCGGCAGGTCCAGCCCGTCCTTGAAGTCGGAGATCAGCTCCACGCCGTCGTAGCCGAGCCCGGCGAAGACCTTCAGCGCATCCAGCAGTCCCGCGCGCTCCTGGCGGATCAGCGAGTAGACCTGTCCATAGACTATTCCCTTGCCCATGTGGCTCTCCTTCTCTTCGTCCGGTCCCGACCTCAGTCGAAATCGATCCAGACCGTACCCTTGCGACTACTCTCGACGCACTTCGCGACGAACTTCACGCCGTCGATGCCCTCGTCGATCTTCGGATAGTCGTAGTCGGATTCCTTGGCCTTCTTCCCGTCCATCCGGTCGCGCACGGCGGCCGTGAAGGCGCCGTACAGATTCGCGAAGGCCTCGTTGTAGCCTTCGGGGTGGCCCGACGGGAACCGGGAGTTCTTCGACGCGGCGGGGTGGAGGTAGCCGTTGCCGCGGGAGAGACGTCGCGGCGGCTGTTCCTTCAGCGAAAGCTTGAGGTAGTTGGACTCCTCCTGGACGAACTCGATCGCGCCCTTCGTGCCGAAGATGCGGACCTTGAGGCCGTTGTCGTAGCCGGCCGCGACCTGGGACGACCAGTACATGCCCTTCGCGCCGTTCGTGAAGCGGAGCATGACCTGCGCGTTGGTGTCGAGCGTGCGGCCCTTGCCGATCACATCGAGGCTCGCGCAAACCTGCCGGATCTTCAGTCCGGTCATCATGGCGACCATGTTCTCCACGTGCGTGCCGATGTCGCCGAGGCAGTTGGAGATGCCGGCCTGCTTCGGGTCGGTGCGCCACGCGGCCTGGCGCTGCCCCTCGGTCTTCTCGAGGAGGTCCATGAGCCATTCCTGCGGGTACTCGCCCATGACCATCACGATGTCGCCGATCTCGCCGGATTCGACGATCGCGCGGGCCTCCTTGGCCATCACGTGCCCGGCATACGCGTAGGCGACACCGAACAGGCACTTCTTCTTCTTCGCGAGCGCCTTGAGTTCCAGCGCCTGCTCGAGCGTGTGCGCCAGCGGCTTCTCGCACATCACGTGGATACCCTGCTCGAGGAACGCCTTCGCCGCCGGGTAGTGCGAGTCGTTCTGCGCCGCGATCACGACGAAATCGATCGCGTCCGTGCGCCCGGCTTCCTTCCGGGCCATCTCCTCGAAGTCCGCATACACGCGGTCCTCGTCGAGATGCAGCTCGCGCCCCGTCACCGCGCTGTTCGCGGGGTTGCGCGAGAAGCAGCCCGCCACCAGCGTGCCGTAGCCGCCGAACGCGATGGCGGAGCGATGCACGCCGCCGATGAACGATCCCGGCCCTCCGCCGACCATGCCGTACCGGAGAGGCCTTCCGACTGCGGCCGATTCCTTGCCTTCGATCATGACCTTTCCCACCTTTCGTGAATGGATGGCCCCGCGGGGCCCTGCTCAGGAATAGATCGGAGCGAGTTCGGTGTCGATGTAGGCCTTGGACAGGACGAGCGTGGCGAGCGGGTCCGGCGTGCCGTCGGTCTCGACCGCGACCCAGCCCTTGTGCTGGTACTTCTTGAGGAGCTTCCACAGGCCCGGGAAGTCGACGGTGCCGCCGCCCAGCTCCCAGAACCAGCGGTCGCCCTCGTCGTTGAACTCGGCGCCGGCCGCGCAGCGCTTCTCGTCGGGTGCGTCGAAGATATTGGTGTCCTTGAGGTGGAAGTACTTGATCCGCTCGTGGTACTTGTCGTACATCGCGACCGGGTCGAAGCCCATGATCGAGACCTGCGCCGTGTCGAGGACGAAGGCGGCGTACTTCGGGTCGGTCATCTCGATGAACCGCTCGAGGTCGTACTTGTTGACCGCGCACCAGAACTCGCTGTGGATGCAGGCCACGATGCCCTTGTCGAGCGCGCGCCGGCCGATCTCGTTGAAGCAGTCCGCGGCGTTGCGCAGTTGCTCCTTGGAGAGCGGGCCATGCCCGAAGTAGCCGCTGGCGGGCATGATGTTGATGTTCTCGCCGCCGAGTTCAGCCGTGAAGTCGATCATCTTCTGGTTCATCGCGAGGACGGCAGGGTGGTTGGCCCGGTCCTCGGAGCCGAGGGCGAGCGAGAACGTCCCGGTCACCTGCTCGATGCCGCGCTCCTTCGCGAAGTCCGCGAAGCCCTTCGGCGAACCGAAGTACTCGTTGACGTACGGCAGCATGTGGAACATCAGTTCGATGCCCTTGAAGCCCGCACCCACGTGGTACCGGAGAATCTTGTCCCAGTCGAGGTAGTAGACCGAGTTGCCGAAATCGCCTTCGTACCACTCGCCCCACTGGTTCGCGACCGGATAGCGGACCATGAGGCCCCACATGTTGGTCATATAGGAATATTTCAGGTTGCCCATCTCGTTCCTCCTCAAGCCTTCGCGGCGATCGCGTGGTCGATGCGCCAGCGCATGCGCAGCAGCGCGCGCGGTACGTCGAGGGTCATCCGGGAGTCGAAGACGATCCAGCCGTCGAATCCGGCGGCGGCCAGCGCCTGGTAGGCGCCGCGCAGGTCGACCGACCCGTCGCCGAGGTCGCAGAACACGCGCTGCGCGCCCTGGATAGGGATCTCCGGGTGCGACGTGCGGTAGTTGCCGACGACGTCCTCGAAGCAGGTGTCGTTGAAGCGGACCGACGCGAGGCGGCCCTGGTGCGCCTTCAGCACGGCGACGGGGTCGGCGCCGGCGATCGCGAGGTGCGAAAGGTCGGGGCTGTAGAGGATTTCCTTGTCGAGCTTGGCGAGGAACGCGTCCAGCGCGGTGCCGCGCAGCAGGCTCCAGAACTCGTTGCGGACGGACAGGCGGACGCCCTTGGCCTTGGCTTCGCGCGCCAGCTTGTTGAGCACGGCGGCGGTCAGGTCGAGGAAGCCGGCCTCCCAGCCCTCGCGTCCGCCGCCGAAGCAGCGCTCGACGAGACCCATCGGGGGCGTCGGCGAGACGACGAGGTCGGTCGAGCCGAGGTCGGCCAGGAAGCCGACGGCTTCGCGGCCCATCGACTCGAGCAGCCCGAAGTAGCGGGCGGTGTCGCCGTCGGTGGCGAGGATCTCGGCCAGCGCGTCGGAGGCCTGGACGTGCACGCCGCTGACGTCGGCGATGCCGAATTCGGCGAGCTTCTGGCGGAACTGCTTCGGCGAGCCGTACTTGACGTTGACGGCCGCAAGGCTGATCGGCACGCCGCAGCGGCCGATCTCGAAGGCGAGCGGGTCGTTGTTGAAGGGGTTGTAGGGCAGTTCGACCGCGGTGAACCCCGCGGCGGCGACCCACTGGAAGAACTCGATCCAGTAGCCCTTGGAGAGCAGGCGAAGCTTGCTCGGGCCGCTGCTCTTGAGTTCGACCGTTTCGAGACTGCAGGCGATCTTCATGGACGGCGCTCCTTTCGAATGGACCTCGACGGGTCAGTTCCCCTGGACGGGGGGCAGGGGGGCCGGCCGGTCGCAGGTGCTGGCGATCAGGACGCGGCCCTCGACGGCCGCCCGGTCGAACGCGCTCAGGACTTCGGTGACGTGGAAGGCGAGTTCGGCGCTCGCACGGTGGGCACGCCCTTCGACGATCGCGGCGGCCATGTCGGCGACGCCGAGGCCGCGCAGGTTGCCGGGCGGGTCGGGGCGGACGAGCGGCGCGTCCCGGAAGAGGCGGTCCATCTCGGAGGGCGTGTGCAGGAGGCGGACGGCGTCGGTCCAGGGCTTCCCCTCGACGGCGGCGAGCATGTCGGCGCCGCGGAGGACCGAGACCGGACCCCCGAAGAAGTTGGGGTCGGGCAGGACCATCGTCCCCTCGGTCCCGTAGAGCTCGAGCCCCGGGAGGTGGGACCACCACACGTCGAAGCTCATGGTGACGTTGACAAGCGTGCCGTCCCGGAAGCGCATCGCGCCGGTGTAGTGCGTGGGCACCTCGACGTCGATCGTCTGGCCGCGCTTCGGCGAGTTCGCCGTGATCGTCCGCGTCGGGAACGTCCGGCAGCTGAACCCCTCGACGCTCTCGACGGGGCCGAGCAGCGAGACCAGCGCGGTGAGGTAGTACGGGCCCATGTCCATCATGGGACCGGCGCCCTTCTTGTAGTAGAACTCGGGGGCGGGGTGCCAGGATTCGTGGCCGTGCCCCATCAGGTTCGCCGTTCCGCACACCGGAGCGCCGATCGCGCCTTCGTCGAGCAGCCGGCGGCAGGTCTGGAGTCCGGCGCCGAGGAACGTGTCCGGGGCGCAGCCGACGCGCAGGCCCTTGCGCGCGGCGAGCTCGAGCGTCTTCCGGGCGCCCTCGAGGTCCAGGGCGAGCGGTTTCTCGCAGTAGACGTGCTTGCCCGCCTCGAGAGCGGCGCAATTGACTTCGACGTGGGCGGCGGGGATCGTCAGGTTCACGACGAGCTCGACGTCCGGGTCGGCAAGGAGTCCCGCGACGTCGCCGTGGCGCGGGATGCCGTACTTCGACGCTGCCTCGGCGGCCTTGTCGACGAACAGGTCCGCCACGTGCACGACGCGCAGGCCGGGCGTGTTGGTCAGGTTCGGCAGGTAGGTGGCGCTGATCGTGCCGCAGCCGACGACGCCGACGTTGACGATTCGCATGGAAGATCCCTCCCTGGGGGCCGTGGGTTCACGACCTCAGTGTAGGGCGCGGAGCGTCCGGCTTCTCGCCAATCCTTGCCGGATGCTGGCCATTTTCCATGGGAAGGTGGTTCGGTCCCGATCTGCCCGACATAGCATCCGGCGCTACACGCGCGTCGTCAGCGCGGAGTAAGGTATGCATTATTGCGGATATAACCGCAATAATGCATACCTATATTGCGGATATAACCGCAGAATGATATGCTCTTCCTATGAATCGATGAGGGAGGTATGGAATGGATATCCTCAAGGTCCTCGCTCAAGTGAACCCCTGGTGGACCAGCGGACATGTGGATGCCGAACAGTTGCCGGCCCTCCGACGCGATGAGTTCGACCGGATCCGGACCCATCTCGACGAAAAGCGGATCCTGGCTCTAGTCGGTCCCAGGAGAGTCGGCAAGTCGACGTTGATCTACCAGACCATCCAGTCGCTCCTGGAGGACGGAATCGAGCCGAAACGCATCCTGTTCTTCAGCGGGGACGACCCGACGTTGTTCTCCGAGAAGGTCACGATCGCCGATATCCTGACCTCATATGACGAAGGATACCTTCTCGGGCTAGCACGGAAGACCAACGAGAAGGTCTATCTCTTCATCGATGAGATCCAGGCCCTCGAGGATTGGCAACTTCACCTGAAACGATTCCATGACCTGAAGTACCGCATGAAGGTCGTCGTCAGCGGATCGTCCTCCACGCTTCTTTTCCGCGGATCTCGGGAGTCCTTGATGGGTCGGTTCGAGGAAATCCATATCGGACCTCTTTCGTTCCGACAGCACCTCCGGTTTCTTGTGCATCTTCGTCCTGACAAGCGAATGGACGGGTTCCTCGAATTGCTGCCGGAAACCGGACTTTGGGAGGATCCGCTTCGATACTTCGAAGAACTGCAGTGCTCGCGGATTTCGCTGGAACCTTTCCGTCCTTACGTTCAGAGCGCTTTGGGAGAATACCTGGTTCGAGGAGGCTACCCCGAGTCCTTCGAGACGGCGAACGCGGCGTCCTGGCAACGACGACTCCTGCAGGACGTCGTGGAGAGGGCCCTGTTCCGCGATATCGTCGGAGTGTACGGAATCCGGAATCCGGAAAAGCTAGCGAAGCTGATGTACTTCATCGCAGCCAACCAGGGAGGAGCGCCCTCTCTGAACACGATCGCCCAGCATCTGGAACTGGATCGGGAGACCGTCTCCAGCTACCTGCAATATCTGAAGGATGCATGTCTTGTCACCGAACTGCCGAGCTATTCGACGAACCTGCCGAAGACGATCCGCCGGAACCGGAAGCTCTATATCGACGACAATGGCGTCGTCTGCGCGTTTCTCCGGACGACGGAGACCCCACCGGAGCTCGCCGGGACGCTCGTGGAGAACATCATGCTCCAGAAGGCGGAAGCCTATTGCGTGGAGAATGTGGCGGAAGTCTTCTATTGGAACGATGGCAAGGAAGTCGATCTGGTCCTGGAGCGAGGCAGCAACCTGATTCCCGTTGAAGTCAAATTCCGGAACCAGGTGAAGCCGTCGGACTTCGCCGGAATCGACGCGTTCCGGAAGCAATATCGGACGGGAGCCGGAGTCATCGTCACGAAAGAACGACTGGAGCGCGTGGGAGACACGGTTCTTCTTCCCTATTGGTGCATCGCTTGACTTCACGTCTACTCTCGCGCCCTATTGGGGACATTCGAAGTACCTGAAGGTAGAATCGATAGAAGGAGTTCGAACGAAAAGAAGGAACCGAAAGAAGAAATCGTCGAAGAAGATGGAGGAGGCGGTCAAGACGCTGATTGATCGCGGGAAGGCAGCCACCCGCCAGAGAGTTGCAGCGAAGAAAAAAATCTTGGCCGTCGCCTACTGCCGGAAATCGACGAAAGAGGATCGCGCCGAGAAGTCGATTGCAGACCAGAGGCGGCGCATCAGCAGATTGGAACCGCCAGATCGGGACGCGGAATATGAGATTGTCAAATGGTACGATGCGGACTTGGGGATTCCGGGTTGGAAAA
>Ga0118677_10011168_pt1 | contig 13545 bp, 13 predicted proteins | sample AliMusrvi5mmetaG_FD_86154 | JGI IMG/M metagenome (GOLD analysis project Ga0118677, IMG submission 86154)
GACCGCGAGTCCCCACGTGATGAACCCGCCGCTGAACCAGGTGAACCAGCCCGGATGTGCCAGCGCCAACGCGCCGCCGATCAGAACCCAGACCGGGAAAAGATTTGTGGCGAGGGCGAGCGTGCGGTTCATTTGCGGATGAAATAGACGAAATGACGCACGCTTGAAACAAAAAATGAAATGGCGCCCGTGAATCTTTTCCAGTTGCTAAAATCGGGAAATGGCATAGACATTCCCCAATGAAAAGACCAGGTGAGATTTCCAAGTCGGGATTCCCGTCCGTCAGCCGGCGGGAATTCGTAAAAATGGCGGTAGCCGCCGGCGCGGCGATGGCTACCGGCCCGCAACTCTGGGGCGCGGAATCGCAGAATGATGTTCCGCTCCGCCCACTGGGGCGCACCGGGGAAAAAGTTTCCGCCATCGGCCTGGGCGGATACCACATCGGCGCTCAGGGTGATGAGCAGTTGAGCATCCGCATCGTCCGGAGCGCCATTGACCGCGGCATCACCTTCATGGACAACTGCTGGGATTACCACGAGGGCGGCAGCGAGGTGCGGATGGGCAAAGCCTTGCGCGACGGCTACCGCAAGCGGGTCTTCCTCATGACCAAGATCGACGGGCAGACCAAGGCGTCCGCCGCGCGCCAGATCGAGGAGTCGCTGCAACGCCGCGGCACGCACCTCCGCTTCCTTTGTGGCAGGCCACTGGCACGGCTTGACATGGCACCCGCCATCAAGTTGCGCCGAGACCGACGCAATGCCTGTCGGTGTCAAGGCCCTGGGCTTAATCCGTGACGCGAAGGCCTGGCGCAAGAACTTCAAAAGTGCATGAATTCCGGAACACAGGAACTCCAGATCGTGATCGGGGGACCGGACGGTTTCAAGGCTTCGGACTTGGGACAAATGGCGCCTACCCTGCGTTGGAGTTTTGGCCCCATGACCTTACCGCATGAACTTGCCGCAGTCGTTGCCGCTGAACAGATCTACCGCGCGCTCACCATCCTTCATCACCAGCCCTATCATTCAGGGCATTGATTCAAAACAGCTTCGGAACAGTCCAAACTAACCATTTTGGAAATGAATTGGAAAGTTTGGGCAGTCCCAATACTTATCAATTAGAGCGAAGCGGAAATTGGGGTAGTCCAATTCACCATCGAGGAAATAAAATAGAGAATTGGGCAGTCCCAATACTTATCAATTAGAGCGAAGCGGAAATTGGGGCAGTCCAAACTAACCATTTAGGAAATGAATTGGAAAGTTTGGGCAGGGAGGGAATTGAACCCCCGACACAGGGATTTTCAGTCCCTTGCTCTACCGACTGAGCTACCTGCCCAAGAATGGGGATATGTTAGGCTGGAGAAAAAACTTTGTCGAGCTGTTTATCGACGCGGGTGGGATTATAAAGCAGCTTCGGATAATGTCAAAGATTTTACTTCGGCGATCCGCCCCCTTAATGGCCGGAATGATAGGGCCGGCGATGCAGGATGGTCAAAGCGCGATAAAGCTGTTCGGCAGCGACAACGACCGCGAGTTCGTGCGGAAGTGTCATCGGGCCGAAACTCCAGCGCAAAACCGGCGCCATTTCCTCCAGCGCCTGAGCGGTAAAACCGTCGGGGCCACCGATCACGATCTGAAGCTCCTGGACTCCCGAGTTCATGACCTTTTGAAGTTCTCCCGCGAGCGCCTCCGAACGCAGCGAGCGGCTCCCCTTCTCCCGCTCGCACACCCAGACGAAGGACCGGTTCTTCGAGGGATAGGGTCCCGTTTCACATGGCATAAAATGCCCGATCCTTCCGGCATAATCCTCGAAGAGCGCGTAAGCCTCCCGGGATTTAAAACTTTTTCGGGGTACCTGCGAAGGTTTCATCCAGCCAAGAGCAAATCGGATCTTCATATGTTTTGATTATAACCCCGCGCCGCGGGTTTTGACATTTTTCTCTTCTCAAGCCCGGGAGGAGCGGGTACGATGAGGCCATGATCTTCAAAAACGTCTTTAAAATTGACCGCATTTTCCTCGACCGGACCGCCCAAGCCAGTCCCCTCACCCGCCGTATCCTGAAGGAGCTCAAGGGGGTCCCAGTCACGATCGTCACGGACAAACAGGCCTTCCTCCGGGACTCCGTAAAAACACCGCTCAGCGCCGGCAAGAAAAACCTCTGGATCACCCGGTTCAAGGGCGATTTCCTCAAGCCCTGCCCCGCCACCGGGTCCGAATACCTTTGTTGCGGCTACTGGGTCCTGAACGCCCAGACCCACTGCCCGCTCGATTGCACGTACTGTATCCTCCAGAACTACCTGAACACTCCGCTCCTCACGGTCTATGTGAACACTGGGAATATTTCCCATGAGATCGACAGGCTTGTTTCAAGCCAGCCCGGCCGTCTCTTCCGAATGGGCACCGGAGAACTCACGGACAGCTTGGCGTTCGACCCCGTCACACATTTTAATGAACATCTGATCCGCCACGCCCTCAAGAAAAAAATGATCCTTGAGATCAAGACCAAGACGGGCCTCGTGGGTCATCTGCCCGATATTCCGAAACGCAATGTCCTCATTTCCTGGTCCCTCAATCCCAAGGATTTCATCAGAACCCAGGAATTCAAAAGCGCTTCGCTGGAGGCAAGGCTGAAAGCGGCATCACGCGCCGTCAAAAAAGGCTACCGCCTGGGTTTTCACTTCGATCCTCTGCTTCTCCTTCCCGGATGGGAGGAAAAATACAGCGAGCTCCTCAAAACCCTAACCGCAAGGATCCCGGAAAGCGAAGTGATGTGGATCAGCCTTGGCAGCCTCCGTTTTCCACCGGCTCTTAAAAAGACGATCGAGGGACGCTTCCCAAAAACGGCGATCACGACCGCGGAATTCGTCAAAGGGCTGGACGGCAAGATGCGGTATTTCCGTCCCGAGCGCGTAAAACTTTACCGGCATATTTATTCAGGGATCCGGAAAAGATGGAAGGATGTTTTTATTTACTTCTGTATGGAAAACAAGACCGTCTGGAAAGAGGTGATGGATTTTTCACCGGAAGAGAACAGGCAGTTGGACTATCTCTTCCACGCCAGTCTCGCGAAGCGCTTCCCGGAGTTGGAACTCCCGGCCGCGGAACAAAGTGCCTACCCTCCAGCCTAGGTCCCCAGAGGAGTCCCTCCGACACAGCCGCCTGTCGTAGCCAGTCCCGGCGCCGTGCCTCTCACCAAAACACCCGTCTGATCGACGCAATAAGAGTTGACGCCTGTTTTCCCAGCGTCCAACGGATTTGCCTCGATCGCGTAGCTCAAGCCGTCGTCACCCACGGCATAAACAAAAACATAACCGTGCTTGTTGCCGGGATTCAGCCAGGTCGCGTCGATGTAACTCTGGTTCAGGAGAATTTCGATGCTCGGCGCGTAGACGGGCGGATTCTGGAACGCGCGATAGGATTCATTCGCCGTACTGAAAGCCCGGATATCGGCACGAACCATGCCTTCGTTCGTATCCATCCTGACCCTCATAAAATTCGGTATCCCGATCACGACCAGGACTCCGATGATCGCCACCACGATCATGATCTCGACGAGGGTAAATCCTTCCTCCGGAGTTCGGAGCCATTGCCTGCAGGTTCTATTTCTTTTCCGTTTCATGGAGTATCCCCCGTAGAAGTTTTTAAAATACGCTTCCCTACTATCCTCTCAATCGACTCCTATCTCCCCCGCAGCGAGCGGGCGAGACATTTTAAAACATCGATCTGCGTCACGATTCCCATCAAAATCCCTCCGGAAGATACGATGGGCACACACCCGAACTTATCTCGGACCATGATATCGACCACATGGCCCAGCGTGTCTTCCGGCGCCAGAGTGACCGGATCCTTGGACATCACGTACTTGAGAATAAAACGGTTGAGTTGTTCCCTGTCGAAAACATCCCCGTCTTCCGTTTTCCGGGGCAACACGCAGCGGAACAGGTCTCGGAGGGTAAACATCCCCACCACGCGCTTCTGGTCATCCACGACGGGAAGGTGCCGGATCCCGTGATGACGGAACTTCGCCTCAACTTCGCTAAGGGATTCGTCCATGCGGGCCGAGAAAACCTTGGTCACCATGATCTCTTTAAGTTGCAGATCCCTCATCGCGGCTCCAGGTGCATCTGGGTGTCCACCGTCTGCTTCATGAGCGTTTCGATCTGCTGGAGAAGCTCCTTGGCGGTTTTGTTCTTGGGATCCAGGCGGAGCACGTCTTCAAGCGCTTTCTTGGCGCCCGCGGGATTTTGCAACCCGATATAAGCCATCGCCAGTCCGGTATGACATTCCATATTGCTCCAGTCCTTGGCGATCCCCATCTGGAACTCCTGCTCGGCAGAACCATAACTTTTCAGCTGGAGCAGGATATGGCCTGTGTTCTGATAGAACCGGGCTGCCGTCTTGTTATCCTTGGCGTATCGCAAGCCTTCCCGGAGCAGGGGAAGGGCCTGGTTATAATCCCCCTTCTGCATAAACGCCACGGCCAGGGTTCCGTAAACATCCGCATCGTCTTTCTGGGTCCGGAGTATCGTGGCCAGTTCCGCGATGCAATTGTCCCACTGGCCCGCTTCAAAATACAGTTGCCCCAGTCCCCTGAGACAATCCACGCTCGGCTGGGAAGCGCAGGCCGCTTTGAAATGCTCGATGGCCTTATCCGTCCGCTTGGTCTGGTAATAGATCTTGGCCAGATAGTTATGCGCGCGGACATTCTCCCCGCTGCCGGCGGGCGACTTTTGGAGCGCACGCTCCAGATAACGCTCGCTCTCCCCCAGGCGCTTGGCATCATAGTACGCCACCCCCAGTTCCCCCAAAAGGCTCGCATTTTCGGGATCCTGGTAAAGAAGCCCTTCAAACGTCCGGATCGCTTCATTGACCTGTCCCATTTTCAACTGGATCGACGCAAGCTCCCGCTTGATATTTTTATTCTTCGGATCCAGCACCAGCGCCCGTGAGTAAGCATTTTGCGCCGAGCTCAGGCTATTCTGGGTCACGAAAACCCCTCCCAGAGCCGTCAGGGCATTGATTTTATCCTGTTTCTGGCTGGGAAAGCGCAATCCCTGAATGGCCTGGGTTAATTCCTTGACGGCGTTCTGATAATCGCCCAACTGATAGTAGACCATTCCAAGGTCATAATGAATGCGCGGGAATCCCGGCAGGATCGCCTCGGCCTTTTTCCATATTTTGAGTGTGTCGGCGTACTGTTTGAGATTCAAATAAAGGACCCCGATCATGTAATAAAAATCGAAGGGTTGGTCCTGGACCGCCAGCTTCAGGTAGGAACCCAGAAGGCGCTGGATCGAAACTTTGGAAAGAGCTTCCACGCCGCGCTGAAAATCGATCGAACGGGTTCCCATGATGATGTCGTGATTCTCTTCATCGAAGCGCGAGGGGATCTGGTTCCCGATCACGGGGAACATGATACTGGAAGGGTCTTTCGTGTGAACGGCCCCAAAGAGATGTCCCAACTCGTGCGTGAGCACCGTCTGCTCCTGGACACGGTAGAGCCTGTCCATGGGATAACGCAAAACAAGATAACCGGAAAGGATCCGGGCTTGACCGATGGTATCCGGATCGCGAACGGCGGCCCGCACCCTTCCTTTGACACTCGTCAGACCAATCACGATATCGACATCACTCGGAGGGAATTTGGAGCGGAGATCCTCAAGGAGAACGCGAGGCTCTTCGCTTTCCTGCACTCCCGGCCACACCTTGAATCTTACCGGCACCAGCTGGATCTTGAACTCGCTTTCAAAGATCCGCGAGGCATAGGCCAGCCGCTGCTGGAATTCGGACTTCCAATCCGGCTGCGTCCGGAACTCTGTCGAAACGGCGATCTCGACCCGGACTTTCCTCAAGGAGACCGCCGCACACACGGGGCGTCCCGGGAAAGCGCACGCCGTGATCAAAACTAAAAAAGTGATCAGTGTTTTTCTCATGACCTCACGCGATTGGAAAAAAGGACCTGGAATGCTATGAAAAAATCCCGGGCCTTGATTTTTTTACCTTCGCCGGTGGTCCGGCCGTTGTAATCGATCGGTAATTCCGTGATCCGTATGTTCTTTTTCGCGAGCTTGGCCGTGATCTCGGGCTCGAAATCAAAACGGCGGGCACTCAGCTGGAGAGACCTCATGAGAGCCGCGGGCAGGATCTTGTAGCAGGTCTCCATGTCCGTCAGTCGGGTCCGGAAAAGAAGGTTGGTAAGCCATGTCAGAAATCGGTTCGCGATATAGTTCGCGAAGGCCATCCCCCGGGGACGGCGGTTTCCGAGAAAGCGGCTCCCGTAAACCACCTCGGCTTCCCCAGAAAGAAGAGAGCCCAGAAGACGCGGGAGTTCGGCGGGGTCATACTCAAAATCCGCGTCCTGCACAACGATAACATTCCCCAGAGCCTGTTCCAGACCGCGGAGGATGCTGTAACCCTTCCCCCGGTTCGTTTCATTCCGGAGCACCTTGATCCGGCCCGTCGCTTCCTGCTCATGCAAAAGCTGCGCGATCTCATACGTTCTATCGCGGCTGTGGTCGTCCACCAGAATGATCTCGTAATCGAGAGGGAAGGGAACCTTCAGGATCTTCTCGACCAATTGCTGCAAAGTCGGGGCTTCATTGTAAGCTGGGATAATGATCGAAAGCTTTTCCATTGGTATTCTTTATCGTCCTTTTCCGGATGCACTAAACAGTTCGAAATCCCTCCATTTCGCCACGACGCCCCTGATCCGTATTCTCCGAATCTTATTTCTGGTATATACTACCTGCCCATATGCAAAACACAACTTCCGTCCTCCCGAAGCGGCCCCGGTTCTCCCTGGCCCTCTTGATCCATTTTTTGTTCTACGCGAGCATCCTCGGCATTCTCTCTCTTTCAAGGCTCCCGTCCGTCCCCGGATCCGTTTTTATCTTAGAAAAACAATTTTTGGCGGGCCATGAAACTTTTTTCCGGTGGCAGGACCCGGGTCTCCCCTATACCTTATTCGGGGCCTATCGCCCCGGGAACGGCAGGGCGAGCTTTCTGATGGATGAGCCTTACGATCCCGAAGGAAAAGCTGTCGAACAGTTTCAGTCAGCCCAGGGACGCCTGGCACCGCTTCTCCTGAATACCAATCCGGTCGAGAACGCGGCCCTCTTTTTCTGTTCCCGCAACGAGATCGCCCAAGCCCGAGCGCAGGCGACAGGATACCGGCCGGTCGTCCTCTTGGGGGACGGCAAAGTGATCGCGGAAAAGCGGCCATGACCGAACTCGTTCCTTTTTGTATCCCCGCTTTTTTGGGTTATTTCACCCTTTCAGCCCTTCTGAACAAAACCCCCCTGCGCTGGAAGGAGCTGTTCCTCCTGGCCGCTTCGATCCCCACGGGCCTGGGGATCTGCTCCGTGATCCTCTTTTTCTCTCTGTGGTTCGTCCCTTCACAAGCGAGAGCTATTTCTCTGACGGCAGGTCTCGGAACCACTCTGTTTCTGGGAGGTTTTCTCCTCTGGCGTCGTTCCAAGGATGCGCCAAAAGCGCTAGACGCTGGTTCTCCGTTCAACATGGAACTGTTCCGCCAAAAATTTTCCTCATGGATTCCGAAGGATAAAAAAGCGGTTCTGAAATCTGCGGTGTTGGCCATCAGTTTTCTTTTTTTCCTCATCACCCTGGAAAGCGTAATCCGCTTCTTTCTCGTTTCCGTGTCCACCAACATCACGGGGGGATGGGATGCCCGTTATATGTGGTCCCTGAAAGCCAAGTTCATGTTCCGCTCCCCTGAAGCCTGGCGGGGAATGTTCTCTCCGCTCCTTTCCTGGTCCCACCAGGACTATCCCCTTCTTTGGCCGGGGAGTCTGGCCTGGGGCTGGAACTGTCTGGGGCATGAATCCCTTCTTTGGGCCCCCTGGGTATCTCTCTGCTTTTACGTCTCCTGCGCCCTGATCCTGGTCTGGTATCTTGGGACACAAGTCTCTCCGGTCGCGGGTTGGTGGGGGGGTAGCTTTTTTCTCGGACTGATCCCTCCGCTATTCTGGAGCATTCATCAGTACACGGACCTTCCCCTGGCTTTCTTCATGACCGCCTCGGTCTTGATGCTTCTCACCGGACTTCGCTCCGGGCACGCAAACCTCTTGGTGATATCGGGACTCATGGCGGGACTGGCGGCCTGGACCAAAAATGAGGGGCTTCAGTTCCTGGGAGTGACGGGTCTATTGATCGCGGGCCTAAAAATCCTCGGGAAAGGAAAAACTTTTTCCGATTATCCCGCCCGGCTGTCTCCGTTTTTGTGGGGAAGCTGTCTTCCCCTGCTGACGGTTCTGGTTTTTAAAATATTCTTCGGAAAGACGGGGGAATATCTCGGCTCAGCGCATTCCCTCGGTATGATCTTTTGGGGAAGATCCGAAAGCTTCTTGATCTCCCGTGCTTTCACTCTCCATTTTCAGGATTTTTCAAGCTGGAAGGGGCTGTGGATTTTTTTCTTTGCGGCCGTCTTTACGCTGTGTTTCAAGAGGAACGGGAACAAGTACGCGTGGCTTCTTCCCGCATGGATCGTTTTGCTCAACGCCGGTTATTCCCTGGCCTTTCTCATTTCACCCGCCGCTTTGGCATGGCATTTGGAAACCGCCCTGCAACGTTTGCTCATCCATACCGCGCCGCTGGCCCTGGTCTTCTGCTTCGAGATCCTGACCTTCCGGCAAAACGCCCACGTCAAATAAAAGACGGGCAGGCCGCCCGAAAGCGACCTGCCCGTCTAAATATGAAGTTCTTTTCAGGAACTCCGATTAAGCGCCGCCGCGAGCGGCCAGTTCACGCCTCGCCCGGTTCTCGTTATAGCCCTGCTGCCCGAGGGTCTTCAGCGCCAGATCATCCTTGTTCTGCCCGTTGTAAAAATCATACTCCATAATGGCAAGGATCTTGATCATCGTCATGATCTCCAGATTGACGACCATGGGATTGGTCCGGAGAGTTTCATCGATCTTGCCCGCGTAAAATTCCGCGTTATTCAGGATCGCCACATTGTCTCTGTTCTTATAAAGCAGGAGCACGCCGTCGACGGCCGCTTTCTTCTCTGTCATATTCAGACGTTCCCACAAGGACATATTCCGGCTCAATTGGCTCATGAGCTCCGGAAAAGCCATGCCCGCGCCCGGCTTATCGTCCGCGGCCGGTTTTCCTGACTTGTTGCTTAAAAAACCATAGCACAGCCCCACGACCAAAACACCCGCCACGGCCAGCGCGGCCCATCCAATGCGTTTATCCATATTCCTCCTTTTTTTGAGGCCCTTGCCTCCGTTAAGATCACATGTATTGCTTGAAAAAAGTGATCGCTTCCAGGATTTGCCGGTCGACCCCCGGTGTCCCATCAGGATTGTTCACAATAACACGGTCCGGCGTCAGACCGATCATATCGATGACCCTTCCGGAAGGAGTCGCGTATCTCGCGGTGGTCAGCTTCATGGCGCTCGCATCATCAAAAGGAACCACGGACTGCACGGATCCCTTCCCGAAAGTCTTAACGCCTATGAGCGTCGCGCGCTTATGGTCCTGCATCGCGCCCGAAAAAACCTCGGAAGCGCTCGCGCTATATCCGTTCACGAGGATCACGAGTTCAATATTAACGTAATTCCCATTTTCAGGCACGAAATATTCTTTCCGTTGCTCCGCGATCTTGCTCTTCACGGAAACGATCTTCTTTCCCTTAGGGAGAAAACGTTCCGCGAGCGCCACCGCCTGGGCTAGCAGTCCCCCGTCATTATTCCTGAGATCGATGATCAGGGCTTTCATCCCCTTTTTCTTCAAGTCCTTGAGGGCCTGATCGGCCTGGGCGCTCGTATTGTCCTGCCACCCCGACAAACGGAAATAGGCCAGCGACTTGCCGACCATACGGATATCCTGGACAGACTGGATCTCGATCTTCTGGCGCAAGATCTTGACATCCATGACCTGCATGGAAGGGGGGCGGGAAAGCGTCACGACCACCGGGGTGTCCGCGTCCCCGCGCAAAAGGGCGGCCACTTCCGCGGGCGATTTTTTTTCCATGGAAACGCCGTCGACCTTCAGGAGAATATCGCCGGCAAGGAGTCCCGCTTTTTCGGCGGGCTTGCTGGGTTCCACGGCCTTGATCACCACCTGTCCATTGACCGCATGAAGGATGGCTCCAATCCCCGCATATTCCCCTTTGATCTGTATCTGAAAAAGTTTGAAGCGTTCGGGATCAATGAACTCGGAGAACCGGTCCAGGGAACCAAGCATGCCTTTCATGGCCTGATAAAGCAGATTGCGGGGAGTAACATCCCCGACATAGGCCTCCGAGATGACGCCGATACCCTTCGAAAAAAGTTTCAATTCCTCGAGGATCCAGCCCTCTCCTTCCGCAAAAGCCGTCGTCAGGGGAAGTGCGAGAATTAACAAAAAAGCCGGAATCAGGAAACGCCGAATGTTTCTTCCCACCGTTTGATCACTCCTGTTTCATCAAAGACCGCGAAGACCCGTAAGAATTGCGGTTTGTGGCCCAGACGGGCAATCACTTGGGCGCTAAAAAAACGGGACTTAAGAGTCAACATCCCCGTCTGGACGACTGACTCCCAATTAGACCGGTCATTATCATTTAAATACCCCACGTTGGCAAGTAATTGGGGGACATTCGCTAGCGCGTCAAAAGCTTGATCGTCCGCGGTTCCCTCCACTTTGTCCGGCCCGGCCCGGTATGCGATGAGCCTGTCGCAAACGGACGGAAGAAAACCTAGAGCCTCAAGCACCGGCCGGGAAGCGGTATTCAGGTTCACCAGTCCCGAACTCTCCAAAGTGACATAGGGCCGTATCCTTTGATAGATCCCGGGTTTCATGCCCTTGATCCACTGAAGCTCGCCCAACGCGGCAATTTTTCCATTCCTCGGAAGATACGCCGGGGACAAACCTTGATAGTAGCGGCTCTCCGCCCCGAGACCCGAGACATCATCATCTTCATCCTCCCAGTCCCGGATCGAATCGACCAATCCCTGAGCCTCGTCCTTGGTTAAGGACGCCACGTTCGCAAAAAGTTTCAACAGAATTTCCGGTCTCTTGATGAGATTGATATTGATCTTACGCTCCTCATCGATCACGCCGAATTGCCGGCCGCCCTCCCCGGAAACTTGGAGCTTCCCCGGTGCGGGCTCCGGATCATAGAAAACGGAAAAAGAACCGTCCCCCACCTCCACGTCCTTGAAGTCAGCCTCATTCCGGCTCCAGCTCTGATTCAAGGTATCGAAGGGAAGCGGCTTTTCGCGGGATACCAGCACCCCATAGATCGCTTTCTGAACTCCGGCATCTCCGATCAGACGCAGTTTCTGCCGGGCGTCCAACCGTGACAGAACCTGGAACTTCTGGCGCATGGCATATCCCACCGACAGGGTGAACATCATGATTAGGACCAGCACAAAGATGCAAACGATCAGGATACTGCCCCTGCGTTTTCCGGGATCCCTGGAAAGAGAATTCGCCGACAGGCGACGCCCCTTTGCCAATCTCGCGAGCCCGACCGGGAGACGGAATCTCAAACGAGACTCCCCTGGGAGGACACTTTGACTGTTTCTTTTTTAGGTATAGACTTTTCCAGGGCCGCAATCTGCGCGGAAAGTTTGTCGATCTTTGAGGACAGCTGGTCCGTTTTCGCAAAAAGCTGGTCGAAATAACGCTTCATATATTTATCCAAACCCTCGGGGCCATAGACCCCGGCGGTATTCTCCAGCTTCCGGTCATCGGCAATATTCCACGCCACGCCCATTTTCCGGACTGAAACATCATTCGTGGAAGCCTCCGTGGTCGCCCATGCGGCAACGGGCATCCCTCCCAGCATCACGGCCATCCACAAAACAACGGTACACCTCAAACCCGACATAGCGCGCCTCCTTTGAGTTTTGTGAGTCTTGAAAATCTATCGGCATTCCGGAATATCGATTTACCGCCCTAGGTCCCGATTGAGGAGCTTTTCCCGGTCAAGCTCAAAAACGCGGATGACCGTCCCCCCCTGAAGCGTTCCCTGGTTCACCAAAGGTTTGAAAAGCGAAAGTCCCTGGCCCCGAAGGTAATAAAGCCTGAAGAGCAAAGAACGGATAAGCTGCGCGTCGGCAAGAACCGCATAAAACGACCCCTGGGCCTCAAAAACAAGCGCGGAAATGTCCAGAGCGCCGTCCCGGAAGATCTTCTCCTGGAGTTGCCCGTTTTCCATGTAAAACAAACTGGAGGGGGCGCCACGGAGCTTCTTATCCGGGATAAAAAGCATGGCCTCTTTTGTGGCCAGGTTCATCCGGAGGCCGTTCGTAAACGAAAGGATGTCTCCTTGCTTCCGGGCTAGTGCGGCAGCGGCCGTGTAACGGAGCCATCTCCCGGAAGTCTGGACCAAATCCTCGACATAGCGTTTGGTGGCATCCCATTCCAGCATCCCCTCGGATCCGGTCCGGTCCTTTTTCTTTTTCGCCAGGAGGCTTTTGGCTTTTCTGAAATCCCAGTCCGCGACAACGGTGACGGCGAGGTTCTGTTCCACAAGATCATTGTAGACCAGAACGTAGGACGGCGGCAGATCCCCCCGCCCGTGGGTTTTGTCCAAGAATTCCTCTTGTTGTGCGGAAGTCCATGCGGGCGGTAGGACCCGGAGCGCCTCCGTGCGGCTCAGGCGAACCACCCGAAGGATCAGGTCCACAGCATCAGGGACTTCCATGCCCCAGTGCTCCAGAAGGTCAGCGGCATCCCCCCCGCTGGTGTTGAGCATCCGCAGGATTCCGGCGGCGTCCCGTTCGTCGCCCGCGATCAGGACCTTGGACATCCAATAGGAAATATGCGATTGCTGTGTCCCTCCGTCGACGAGAACACGCCGGTGCGCGATCCCGGTGATGAAGTAACCGGGGGGCCACCAGCAGTCAATGATCGAACCTTCGGGAGTTTTTGCCTTCACGTCCATCAGGGCTTCATACCAAACATCATCCATGATCGGCGGGATCCCCGCCACGACATGCGCGGAGATCAGCAAGAGCGGCGTGAAAAGGAAAACGAAAAAGGCCATCACAATGGGACGGGACACTTTTTCCTTTCCCGAAAGAACGGGAAGTCTTCCGGAGAGGGCTTTTTGCGCCCAGGCCACAAAAAGAGTCGCGGCAAAACTGACGAAGATCGCAAGCGGCAGGACAAAGAGCACGGAGAACCGTGCTGTCTTAAGGGACATCAAAAAGATGGGCGCCGAGTAGGTTACGAGAAAAAAGAACCGGAAGCGATCCGAGGGATCCGGCCTTTTGAAAACGCGAAGAGCTTCCCACACAAGGCCGGACACGGCGATGGCAAAGGTCACATAATTCCCGCTGAGGCAGATGAGCTTTGGCAGCGTGATGCTTCCCGCCTCGCCGACAGTCAGAAAGATATTGGGCCAAAGATCAAAATCCGAAAGGGCATATTGATGAACGGCGAACCACCCTTGCTGCAGGGAGAACAGCAGAGACGCGGGGGTCAAAAAAAAGGCGGCCGAGATGAGCCATCCCAAAATGAAGGTCCCCCCGAAACGAAGCATCGTCGCCGGAAGCTCCGGCTTCGTGGATCGGGACAGGAGCCACACGCCCAAGGAAG